>JAABUH010001830.1_pt1 | contig 22018 bp, 24 predicted proteins | sample 5559121 | NCBI WGS metagenome assembly JAABUH01 (sample SAMN10711871, study PRJNA513364) | rock metagenome | isolation source: Antarctica rocks | place: Antarctica: Victoria Land, Battleship Promontory nord | collected 2015-12-28
TGCAACGCGCGCGCCCTGTCCTCTCCGCACCGACCCACTGTGCCGGGAAGGCTCGCGCCTCAGCACTGCCCCGACAGACAGCGCAGTGCCGCGCGCGTTCGGCCATCAGGAAATGCCTGCAGCCGCAGCCACACGCTGCAGGCGCTGTCGGCTTCAGGCCGGCCGCGCGCCGCGCCGCGAGGTGCGCTTTCCGGCGCCGAGGCCAGCCGCGCCGCAGGAACCACCGTGCTCGTGCATTGCAGGAAAAACTTTGCTTGTGTTTTACTATGTTTATGAACTGAGTTATATTTCTGTTTTGGACTGGAAAAAAAGCTTGACAGTATAAAACTCTCGACAGCAGAAAAAGCTTGACCGCAGCTCTTGGCAGGCACTTTGCTCGAGTCTGCTTCAGCTTTAGCAGGCACAAGTGTGCTGTGAGATTGCACAGTTCTGTGTTGACTGCGGCAGGAAAAGAGTCTGGGATATGCTTTATACTTGCCAGGAAAACACTTGCCAGGGACATTCTGCTTTCACTTGCCACAAACAACCTCTGCTCCCTGGCTGGCCAGCCTCGGCCATCGCGCCGCGTGCACTGCACATCACGGCCTGTAACACCAAGAGCAGTGCGCAAGTCTAGTCCACTCTCCGGTCGCCCGCTGTGCCGAGAAGGCGCACGCCCCAGCACTGCTCCAACAGAAAGCGCAGCGCCCCACGCATCTGGCCCAGCAGGCGGAGGCATCAGAGCTGCTTGCAAGCCGCAAGCATACGCTGCAGGCGCTGCGCGCAGGCGGCTCGCGGCGCGGCCGGCGCCGGAGGCGGCTCCCGCGCGGGCGGCCGCGCGGACGTGGCGCAGTTACGCTGACACCTAGGCAACCAGGCGCCGCGGCCAGCCAGGGCCCTGCCAGCCTCGGCCAGCGCGCCCCATGCGCTGTGAAGCGAAGCAGCGGCAGCAGCCCTGCTAGCGGGCGCACTGGCCGTCTGGCGCGCCGTGAGTGCTCCAACGGCCGTGACACGGCGCCTACATACACAGCTAGTGCACGCACTTTCTGACACTAAGCCGTTGTGCTGCCAACGGCATGCGCGCCTCATGCGCGCAGGGCGCGCCACAGCGGCGTGCGCCCCAGGCGCCTAGCCCGCGCCGCCGTGGGCGCCCAGCGCCCACTCGCGCGCGCAGCTGCTGCTGCCTGGCGCGAGGCCACCCGGCCGCAGGCAGCCCGGAGTGCAACGCTTGGCAGCAGGCGCGGGCGCTGAGCGGGGGCGGCGGTGGAACCCTCGCGCGGCGCGCGGCGCGGATACCCGCATGGCCGCGCAGCGCTCAGCCGCCGACGACGCGGAGGCGCATGGCCTCGCGGCCGCCGCGCGTTTCACCTGCTTAGCCTCGCTCTCTGGGCAGCCCGCGGAGGGGCAGCCTGGGGACAGGCGGCAGCAGCTGGCGCGCGGGTGCGCGCTGGGCGCCCGCAGCGGCGCGGGCTGGGCGCCGGGGGCGCACGCCGCCGTGGCGCGCCCGGCGCGCGCGAGGCGCGCAGGCCGCTCGCGGTAGAACAGCGTAGTGTTGATTGCGTGTGTGTCTGCTGTGTACGACGGCCCCGTGGCGCGGCCGCTGGAGCGCTTGTGCGGCGAGCGCCAGTGCAGCAGCTGCGCACTGGTTAGACGCGCTGGTGACCACGCCATGTAAGTGACATTGCAGCGCGCGGGATGCAGTCCTCTCCACTGACCGACGGTGCCGGGAAGTCGCGCGCCTCAGCACTGCCCCAAAGCAGCCGGCCCTGAGCGCAGGGTGCGGTTGCCGACACGCGCAAGTACGGCACGCAGAAGCATGCGCCGTAGGTCTGCGCTCCTGCTCATGATGGGGGCCGCTTGTCGCCGCCTCTGCTTGCAGCTGACGGCCAAAGGCGGGCGCCACTCGCACACCAAGGTCACAGCCACAAGCCACGAGGTGTACGTGGCTACACTGCGGGGCGCTGGCGGGCCCGCCGCGCTCTCAAGCGCATTTCTGCGCTTCCGCAGATGGCCCTGCACCCCTGTCAGGGCCCAGGCCGGCTCTGGTGCCTTCCTGGCTTGCCAGCAAGACCAACGCTGGTGCTTGACCCCAAGTACTAGTGCTTTAAAAGCAGCAGGCCCGTGCACGCCTCCTGCGACGCGCTTCAGCCTGCTGGGGCGCTGGGCAGCCCCTTCCCTGGCTTACAGCAGCTGTGCACCAGCTCAGGTGACTTCTAACAGGCCACAGTGGGGCGGGCAGGCCCTGTCACGCGAGCACGGTGCGGTCCGAAGTTCAATCTCGGGCACAAGGCTGTTTGCCGCGCCCTCCCGCCACCAGTCATAGCCCGGGCGTCTCAGAAGACCATTCCAAGCGTCAGACTAGCTGTAAAGCAGGTGTAGGTGCTGGCGATGTTGCGCTAGCGCCGCGGGCGTTTCTGCATACCCTCTGAGGGTTGCCAGGTCAGGGTCAGGCTCTGGAGACCCCTCGCCGGTGCCCCTTTCGACAGGCGCGCAGTACGAAGCGAGAGCAAACGCTGTTGTGTACGTGAGTTGCGTCTGCAAAAGTGCAGGCCTGTGCCACCTGTGCGTGCAGCCTGAAGACTCAGGCCCGCCGGGCAGATGGTGCGCATGCGAAAGCAGCACACACCGCACAGCACCCTGGACGCACCAGAAATGCTGCTGGGCAAGCCAGTCCTGCAGGCCCTGGCCGCAGCTGCAGACGCGCTGGCCAGCGCTGAGGCGGTGCGTGATGCCCCAGAAGCAGACAGCAAGATGCGGGCGTCCCGTGGCGCCCATCACGCCCCCTTTCAGCCACTTTGTGCTCACTGCCACGCCCGCGCAGGCGAACGAGCTGGAGACGTGGGCGGCTGCAGCTGCCCTGCTGGCTGCAAAAGCTAGCCAGGGCCAGGGGTGCCCGGTTGGCCTCAAGGCCGGCCGCGCAAAGCGCGCCGCGCGCACGAGCAAGGGCATGGACCAGGTGCGCTAGTCCCAGCCGCTGCGCGCCCGCCTCTTCTTGCGAGAGGCGCAGCCTGCTCCCGCAGTGTGACCTGGCACCACGTGCAGCGCGGCAGTGCATGCGCTGTCAGATCTCATGGGCGTTGCCATGCGCGAGCTGGGCGCGACAGCCGCGCGCAATCCTGTGGGAATTGCAGCAGCCGGATGTCGCGCCAGACCTCTCCCTTGCGCAAGCGTGCCCACTTGCTGACGTCGGTTGTGCGCCGGCGCGCAGAACGCCGCGCCGCGCGCCGCGCGCGCCCAGCCGCGCGGCAAGCGCAAGCCGCCAGTTGTGCACGACGACGAGGTGCTCGCCTGCGCTTGCGCTGCGCCACCGCTCCTAGTGTCCGCTAAGGCAGCGGGCGTGAGCAGTGCTTGATACACAGACGCGGGGGCGCTGCGCGCTCTGGCAAGCCGAGCTGCGTCGCACGCCCGGTCAGAGTGGGGATGCTTTGCCACCATCTTGTGGCAAGGCTGCAGGTGCTGGCCCCACGACACTGCCCTCACGCCTCGCTGCGCAGCGCAGGACATCGTGATGGAATTTATTTCAGTCGATGTCCGCACGCGCTGCGGGCGCGCGGCCAAGCGCCTGCGCGTGGCGTGAGCGCCGTGCGTGAGGTGCTGGGCGCTGGGGCCGGACGCCGTGTGTCGACCCCAGCGCGTACTCAGGGCGTACGGAGAGCGCGAGCCTGCTGCCTGCAGCGGTGCAGCCTGGGGACGCCAGACCACTGACAGTATGCAGGGCGCCACGCGCGCCTTAGCACACAGGCAGCGCGTTGGTTGCAGGCCCGGTCCGGGCGCATGATGGGCTATCTGCCCCAGCAGCAAGGTCACGTGTTGACACGTGGCGGGCTGCAGCGGATGCGGGCATGGGGCGCGCGTTTGCAGGACTGCCATATGCATTGTGCTTGTGTTTGATGCTGTTTGATGAAGAGGAAAACGTTGGCGTTTTCATATTCAGAGCCTGTTCAGGCAGGAGGCATAGGTTAGCATTTGGCATGCTACAGGGCATTTTGTGCTCCCTGCCATGTGGGTGTTAGGATAGCACAACCCGGACATCTGGATCACATGGAAAAGTAATAGTATGACAGACACCACACCAGCTCCTGCCGCACACTGCCGCACACGAGCAAGGCAAGAACCTGACATGTCTCCGGCCAACACCCGGCACCGTCAGTAGAAGAAAAGGAAAACCCCATGGTGAGCACTGGCAGCGGTTATCCATGAGCAGTGCTGAGGATAGCATCATACAGTAACATACAGTAAAGGGCCGCCCGCCAAACAGAGGTTTTACGCATGGGTTTACCAGCCGAAAGTGCGTTGTGCTCAGCTCCTTCAACATCGGCAGCCCACGGGCGCATGGCCTGGGGCCAGGCAGCAGCAGCTGCGCGCACAAGCGGGTGCTGGACGCCTGCGGGGGCGCCAGGTCCAGTCAGGTTGGGGGTGCTTGGTGTGGCAGGGCTGCCGACACTCTACCTATGACGGCGCCCACACGCCCCGCTGCGCCGCGCAGGAGATCGTGGTGGAGGAGCTTGTATCAGAGGTGGTCAGCATGCGCTACGAGCGCACAGCCAAGCGTCTGCGCTTGGCGTGAGCGTTTGCACCAAGCAGCGCTGCTTGGATGCTACTGGCGGCGACCCCAGGCTGCTTCTGCACGGCTGCCGGGCAGCAGGCGCGCGCCCTGCCCATGCCCTGGGAGCCTGGGATCGCTGCCAGTAGTACTCGAGCGGCGCTGCCTGGCGTATGATGCTCGCACCAAGCGCAGCGCTTGGACGTGCGCCCGCAGCGCATGCTGACGTCTACTGCGACAAGCTCCTCCACATAGGCATCCTGCGTGGCGCAGCGGGGGCGTGAGGGCGCCGTCATGGGTCGATCATCGGCAGCCTTGCCACAAGTGGTGGCAAAGCACCCCAACTCCGGCTGAGCCAGCGACGCAGCTGGATGTGCCAGAGCATGCAGCGCCCCCGCGGCTGTGTGTCCACGCACTGCTCAGGCCCGCTGCCTGCAATGCGGACACCAGGAGAGCAGCGCGCGAGCGGCAAGCATGAGGGCAGCGAGCAAGGCATAGCCAGCAGGCGACAGGGTTCAGCATGCAAGTGCAGGCAGTGGGCAGCAGCAGCATGCCTGCGCGAGCGTATATCATGCGCAGGCAGGCGACAGCGGCGAGCCTGCAAAGCACAGTGCAGGCCAGCAGGAAGCAAGCAGCAGGCATGCTGGTGCGGTGCCAGCATGCAGGAAGCGCGGCAGCAGGGCGCGCGCGCCCGCGAGCGCGCGCGCAGGAGCACAGCAGCAAGCAAGCACATGGCATCTGTGACAACTGACGTTGACTGTCACTTGTTGACATCATGTGCCAGCTTCTAACAGCCATGTGGCTTGCCATATGCGTGGTCTGAGCCTACACGAGCTGGGGACGCACTGCTGTGGGACCTTCTAGCGTCATACCTTTGCGCCCGCTCGCCTCCAGCGTGTGCGACGACAGGCGAGGTGTGACAGCCACAGCCGGGCGCGGGCTTGCTGAGGAAATGTCCAGCCCTGCGCACGCAGTGGGCAGCGACCCACCGGCTGACGACGGGTGTCCGCGGCAGCGCATTCTGCGCGGCGGCAGACACCCCGCGTCAGCAAGGGGCCGCGCCGGCGCGAGGGAGGCCAGGCACGACATGCTGCTGCTGCAATGCTCGCAGTTTTGCACCCGGCGGTCGCGCCCGGCTCGTGCTCAGCACAAGCACAGCCGCGCTGCGCTTGGTGCCTGGTTCCGGGCATGCGTGCAATGCCTCCATGCAGCCAACGCGTGCGCGGCCGCAGCCAGTGCCTCTCGACCCTGCGCGCCCAAGTCCTGTTGTCGAGCACCAAGTGTGCTGCGGGAGGCGCGCTGCTTGCATACGCGCGCCGTTGCAAGGCCCGAAAGGCGCAGCGCGACACCTGCAAAAGCAAATGCCGCTGTGTGTGCGCATCGGGTCTGCAAAGGCGGCCTGCAGCCCCAGGCCGGGCAGGCCTTGCAATTGACGCGAATGCGCAAGCAGCGCGTGCCCCGCAGCTCACTGGACGCACCAACATTGGAGTTGGACAAACAGGGGCTGGACGCCCTGGTCGCAGCCGCAGACGCGCTCGCCTGCGTCAAGGCACTGTGTGCATGCCCTGCTTGTACAGTCCAATTTGGGCCGTCAAGTGTGCCGCGGGGGGCGTGCTGCTTGCGCATGCCCGCCATTGCAAGGCCCGGCGGCCTGGGGCGGCAGGCTGCACGCACAGGTGGCGCAGGCCAGCGCATCTGCAGACGCAACCGCACATACAACGGCGTTTGCTTTGCGGGCTTCACATTGCGCCCTTCGGAAGGATCACCGGCGGCGCATGAACCACAGCGTACGCATGCACACTGTGGTAACAGCGAACAAGCAAGTAACCAGCTACAGTCGCGCAGCAACAGCAGCAGCAGATGCAAGCATGCATGCAGGCAAAGCGCATGTGCAGCAGGCAAGCGTATGGTCAGCCAAGGCCAAGCGTAAGCGTGCCAGCATGTGCAGCAAGCAAGCACATGGTCAGCCAGATAAATCATGAGCACGCTAGCATGTGCAGCAAGCAGCACCGAAGGCAAGCAGCGCGCGAGCGGCAAGCATGAAGGCAGCCAGCAAGGCATAGCCAGCGGGCGACAGGCTGCGGCATGCAAGTGCAGGCAGTGGGCAGCAGCAGCATGCATGCGCGTACGTGCGGCATGCGCATGCACGCGGCCGCAGCGAGCCGCTACTTACATGGTTGTTATTCATTCATTCATTCACAGCACAGGCTAGCAGGAAGCAAGTCAGCAGGCATGCTGATGCGGTGCAAGCATGCAGATAGCGCGGCAGCAAGGCGCGCGCACCCGCGAGCGCGCGAGCAGGAGCACAGCAGCAAACAAGCACATGGCATCTGTTATCAACTGACATTGACTGTCACTTGTTGACATCAAGTGTCAGCTTCTGATAGACATGTGGCTTGCCATATGCGTGGTCTGCAGCCCACACAGGCTGGGGATGCACTGCTGTGCGACCTTCTGCAACCATACCTTTGAGCCCGCTCGGCTCTAGCGTGTGCGGTGACAGGCGCGACGCCGCCGCTTGTGCATCTCCAGCGGGCACAGCCCCTAGCGTCCAAGCCAGCAAGTCAGTTAAGCGGTGAGATTGGCAAGCAGGGTCCGTCCACCCATGGGCGCCCACTCTGCGGGACAAGGTCATGACCACAAGCCATGAGGTGTATGTGGCCACACAGCAAACGCCGGGCGCAGAGCTGCTGGCTTCAGCAGGATGATGGCGCGCCTGGCCTCCCTTGCGCTGGCGCGACCCCTTGCTGACGCCGCGAGCGCGCCGGCGTGCCGGCGCTGAACGCGCTGCCGCGCGTCGCGTCCGCCAAGCACGTCGAGCCGGGCACAAGCCTAAGCCGCAAAGCGCCAACCACGAGGAGGTGGTCGCCCGCGCTCGCGCTGCACCGCTGCTCCTGGTGTCCGCGCTTGCAGGCAGCAGGCCTGAGCAGTGGCGCAGCGCGAGCGCGGGCGAGCACCTCCTCGTGGTGGTCGCTGGACGGCTTGCGCTTGTCCCCCGGCTTGACGAGCTCGGCGGGGGCGACGCGCGGCAGCGCGTTCTGCGCCGCGGCAGACACCTGGCGTCAGCAAGGGGTCGCGCCGGCGTGAGGGAGGCCTGGCACGACATGCTGCTGCTGCAAAGCCCGACAGGTTTGCGCCCAGCGGCCACGCCCAGCTCGCGCTTGGCATACAGCGCAACATCTGACAGCACAAGCACAGCCGCGCTGCGCTTGGTGCCTGGTTCCGGCAGCCAAGGCCACTCGCTAGCGTGCCAGCATGTACGGCAAGCATGCATGTGGCCATCCAAGGCAAAAGGCAAGCATGTGCGCCAAGCAGCACCGCAAGCAAGCAGCATGCGAGTGCAAAGCATACTGGCAGCGAGCAAGGCCGCTTCCAGCGACAGTCTGCGGCATGCAAGTGCAGGCAGTGGGCAGCAGCAGCATGCATGCGCGTACGTGCGGCATGCGCATGCAGGCGGCCGCAGCGAGCCGCCACTCACAGCGCAGGCCAGCAGGAAGCAAGTCAGCAGGCATGCTGATGCGGTGCCAGCATGCAGATAGTGCGGCAGCAAGGTGCGCGCGCCCGAGCGAGCGCGCGAGCAGGAGCACAGCAGCAAGCAAGCACATGGCATCTGTTGACATGTCAACTGACTTCAACTGTCAACTGTTGACACAAGTGTCAGCATCTGACAGCCATGAGGCTTGCCATATGTGGGGGTTTGAGATCACACAAGCTGGTGGCGCACTGCTGTGCGACCTTCTAGCGTCATACCTTTGCGCCCGCTCGCCTCTAGCGTGTGCGACGACAGGCGAGGTGCGACAGCCGCAGCCAGGCGCGGGCTTGCAGTGAGGGTGTCCAGCCCTGCGCACGCAGTGGGCAGCGACCCACCGGCTGACGACGGGTGTGCGCAGCGGCGTAGCACGCGCCGCCGCACATTCTCCTGTCCACGCCAGGGGGCGAGCGCAAGCAGCCATCTGCCCACCACGACGAGGTGCTCGCTGGCGGTCGCGCTGTGCCGCTGCTCCTGGTGTCCGCGGTCGTAGGCAGCGGGCCTGCGCAGTGCGGAGCGCGAGCGCGGGCGAGCACCTCGTCATGGTGGGCGCTGGGCGGCTTGCGCTCCCCGCGCGGCTTGGCCAGGGCGACGCGCGGCGGCGCGGTCTGCGCCACGGCGGACACCCGGCGTCAGCGGGGGGCCGCGCTGACGCCAGGGCGCCAGGCACGACATGCTGCTGCTGCAATGCTCAAAGGCTGGCACCCGGCGGTCGCGCCCAGCTCGCGCTCGGCATAGAGCGCCACATCTGACAGCGCAAGCACAGCCGCGCAGCCGCGCTGGGTGCCTGGTTCCAGCAGCCAAGGCCGCGCGCGAGCGTGCCAGCATGTGCGGCAAGCATGCATGTGATCAGCCAAGACAAAAGGCAAGTATGCCAGCAAGTGCGCCAAGCAGCACCGCAAGCAAGCAGCGCGCAAGGCATGCAGGCAGCGAGCAAGGCATGGCCAGCAAGCGACAGGCTGTGGCATGCAAGTGCAGGCAGTGGGCAGGAGCAGCATGCATGCGCGAGCGTGCGGCATACGCATGCAGGCGACAGGGGCGAGCCCTAGAGCATAGCACAGGCTAGCAGGAAGCAAGCAGCGAGCACGCTCATACGGTGCAAGCATGCATGAAGCGCGGCATTGAAGCATGCGCGCCCGGAAGCAAGCAAGCAGGAGCACAGCGGCAAGCAAGCACGTGTCAACTGTTGATACGTCAGCTGTTGACATCAACTGTCTGTTGCTGTTGATATCAAATGTCAGCTTTTGACAGCTACATGCCATGTGCATGCGCATGGAAGCTACGCAGGCCGAGGCGCACTGCTGTGGGACCTTACCGTGTCTGCCCTTAAGCCCGCTCACCTCTAGCATGTGCGAAGGCAGGCGCGGCGCCGTTTGCAGCTGTGCCCGCTGGAGACGCACGAACGGCGTCGCCGCGCCTGCGCTGCGCGCGCCAAAGCCAGCAAGTCAGCTGAGCTGGGCAGCATGGGCTTGGGGCGGGAGACCTGCAACACGACCTGGTTATGTGTCCACGTGAACAAGATAACAAATGCACAAGCATATTATTAAGTGCACTGCACTTTCTTGCAGAATGAATGCATGTTGGGCACGCCTGGCGGCAGCAGGAAGCGGAGCACATGGCCTGTACATTACGCTTTGATGTGCGCCCGCCGTGTGTGCGAAATCGCTGGCTGGAGGCTGCCAGCTGCAAGCCAAGGCCTATTGCGTCTGAGCCTGACCCGCTGCTTATGAAGAGACTATCAGACAGCGCTTAAGCATACCTGGAGCACCCCACGCGCACTCAGGGCGTAAGGAGAGCGCGCGCCTGCTGCCCGGCAGCCGTGCAGAAGCAGCCTAGGTCGCGCCAGGCCTCCGACGGGTTGCAGGGCATCCCTGCGCGCGAGCTACAGGCCAAACCCGGAGATCGTGATGGGTTTGCGCAACGGTGTGGAATACATGCTTTTGGCCAAACTGCCTTGCAGTACATGGAACACCACCTACGCGGCCATAACGCTGCTGCAACATGCAAGTGCCGCAGGCGGTCATTGCCTAAAACAAGCATGCTCGGTCATGAACACCCTGGACCTCTCCAGCAGGACATTTGGGAACAGGGCAACTCGGTTATGTGAGGGGACTCCTGCAGGAAGACACCCCTTGCAAGGGTAGATTACAGGCAATGACATCATGCGGCACCTGCATGTCTAGCAGCGTTATAGCCAGTGTACATGGTGTTGCATGTCCTACAGGGCAGTCTGACCTAGAACATGTGTTACATGGCACACACACCCCTGCACAAACGCATGCGGGCCTCCGGGCCGCGCCTGCAGCGCGCGCGCTGCCTGCGTGCTGAGACGCCCTGCGATCCGACGCAGGCCGAGCGCGACCCAGGCTGCGTCCGCATGGTTGCCGGGCAGCAGGCGCGCGCTCTTCGTATGCCCTGAGTGCGCCTGGGGTCGCCGCCAGGAGCACTCAAGCAGCGCTGCTTGGCGCAACACCCTCACGCCAGGCGCAGGCGCATGACCGTGCCTTTTGAGCCAACACAGGCTGGATGCACTGCTGTGGGGCCTTCATGGCGTCATACCTTTGACCCCACTCGCCTGTAGCGAGTGCGCTGACAGGCGCGACACCGCCGCTGGTGCGTCTCCAGCGGGGCAAGCGTGAAAACTACCAAGTCAGCTGACCTGGGCAGCATGGGCTTGGGCGAGAGACCTGCGCAGCAAAAGCTGGCTGTGTGCACACGCGCGTGCTTATGTAAAAGGTGCATGAGCCTTCTTACTTTGACATCTGCGTGCTATTGCAGTGCACCTTTACATGGTTGTTGGGCGCGCCTGAGGCAGCAGGACGCACACGCGCAGTACATGGCAGGTGCTTTACGCTTTCACATGCGCCAGCCAGGGTGTGAAAGAAAGCTGGCTGCTTGCTTTTCGTGGCTAGAGGCTGCCAGCTGCAGGCCAATGCTGTTGCCTCGCTGTTGAAGAGACTTTTCTGACATGCAATGTAAGTGCACTTAAAAGCACACATGAGCACCCTAGCAGAGACAGCAGGCTCCCTTGATGGCTGAGGTGCTTCCCTCGCCTTCAAGTCTGAAAGTCTCAGCCCACGTGCAGGCTTGATCAAGGAACTTTTTTATCGCTCCTCGCCACACTGCCTCACGCTGAGCCTGCGCAAGCTTGCCAAACAGGAGCATCCGCTTGTCATGACTTTGGTTGCAGTGCTGCCAGAGATAAACATCAAGATGGCGGCTCGTGCATAGCGCGTCGCGTATGCTGTTGTAGAGGACTTTGCCGGGATGAGGGCGGGACGCGCAGACTGCTCTGTGAAGCCGAGGCAGGACGCGCTCCGCGCAGCAGTGCGATGCCTGGCGCACGCCGGCCGGCCAAGCTGGCCGAGCGCGCCCACCGCCTGCGCCCGGCTCGCCTGTCGGTCACACAGGCAGTCTGTGGGCGGCCTGCTGGTCACTGCGCCCGTGAAGCGGCGGAGGCGCTGCCCGCCAGCCTTGCGCTGGCGCGGCGGGAGCTCGGCGGCCAGGTGCGCGCGCTGGCTGCGCGCCGCGTGTCCCTTGTGCCACACGGCGGCATGATGCTGTTGCAGCGCGCCGCAGGGCAAGCGCCGCGGGGACGCAAGCCCGAGACTGCGACGAAGAGCTCAGCAGTGCGGGCGCCCCCTTGCGGCCTCGGCGGTGTGCAGCGCGCGGTCGCACGGCCCACAGCGGCTGCCCGCAGGCCGCACGCTGCTCACCGTCATCGCGCCGACCGCGCTGACGCTGCTGCTGTGCAACCTGGACCGCATCTGCCTGAGCGTCGCCATTGTGCCCATTGCCCAGGAGTTTGGCTGGGCGCCCGGACTGCAGGCGAGCGCGCCTCCTCCCTGGCGCTGGCCTATGAGCTGCGGGGCTGTCACACGCTCTTGCCCAGCACAGCTCCCTGCCGCGGGCCTCCTCTGCGCAGCCCGCAGCCTGAGCCCCGCGCGGCTCGCGCGGCAGGGCGTCGTGCAGTCGGCCTTCCTGTGGGGCTACATGGCGACGCAGCTGCTGGGCGGCACGCTCGCGGACCGCTTCGGCGGTGCGCTGGCGGCGCCGACCTGCCGCACCTTGATATGATGCAGCCGCCTTGCGCGCGGTCTGTTGGCCGCTCTGCTGGCGGCCCTGCTGCATGGGCGCGCTCCAGCCCCGCCGCATTCCGGCAGTTGCCAGGCGCTGCGCGCGCGTGCAGGGAAGGTGGTCATGGCGTGCGGGATCGCGTGGTTCTCGCTCGCGTCGCTGCTGCTGCCGGCCGCGCTCTCCGTGCCGGTGCGCCCCAGCGCGGGCCGCCGCCGCCCGGCGCGCGTGCCACGCCGCCATCGTGATTAGCAGAGGGCGTGAAGAGCTAGGGGACTCGCTTGCGCCGCACGCGCTGCGGTGCGTGGGCGGCCATGTTGGCAGTGGTAACCGACGCCGACCGCCGTACCTGCGTGCCCGTGCTGGTGAGCGCAGGGCGCCCGCGCCGGCAGGGCGCGCCAGCCGCCTCTGCAGCCTGCGTGCCCGCGGCATGATCAGCGCTGCGGGCGCAAGTGCCTGGTGAAGCCGTGCGGGCGCCGGGCCTGCCGGGAGCGCCAGTGCTCGGGCGCGGGGCTGCTGGGGAGCTGGCGGCGCGCGCGGGCCTGACAACCCAGGCTTGTACAGGTTTCAAAATCATGGTACTGCTGGGCGTGGGTGACGCGCGCGGGCCCACCGAAACACAGTTAATGGAAGGAAATAATTGAGGTGTGAAGCGCGGCGGTCCCTGGCGCGCGCAGGCGGCGCGCGCGGGCCTGACGGTGCCGGCGGTGCTGGCGGCGCGCGCGTGCGTGGGCCTGGGCGAGGGCGTCGCGCTGCCGACCATGAATCACCTGGTCGCCGCGCACGTGCCGCCCGGCCGCCGCGCGACCGCGCTCGGCACCGCCTTCACGGGCTTCCACTGCGGTGCGGGGATTGCGGCGCCCAATGCAGTGATTCATGGACATGGCATCTCTCCCGCTTGACCCGCAGGACCTGGGCACCGCCTTTATTGGCTTCCACTGCGGTGCGCAGCTTGCAGCGCCCCTTTATTTACTTGTTTATCGTGGCATCTTTCCCACTGACCTGGGTTCTTAGAGGGAGAGTCCAGTCAACGAGCACTGGCTGGCTGCGCCCAGCGCTGTCCAGGGCGCTGCAGCCGACTGCGCAGCCTTCCTGGTGACCCCATCTGCTCGTCCTGACCCAGGGCCATGGCATGCGGGGCCGCTGGCCGCGATCCCGCCCGCCCGACGCGCGCCGAGCGGCGCGACGCCCGCGCAGGCAACCTGGCGGGCCTGGCGCTGTCGCCGCTGCTGCTGGCGGCGCTGGGCTGGCGCTCGCTGTTCTACGTGTTCGGCGCGGTGGGCGCGCCGCTGCTTGCGCTGTGGCTGGCGGTGGTGCCGGCGCGGCCGACGCGCGCGCGCCTCGACCCGGCGCCCGGTCGCGCGCGCGTCGGCGTCCTGGACCTGCTCCGCAGCCGCGCGACCTGGGCTATCATCGTGCGCCGGCCCGCCGTCCCCGCCAACCCGCCGCTGATGCTGTTACAGCGGACACAGCCATCCCGCACACGTGCATGCCGATGGATATATAATCAGACCGTGCATGACGCATCGTGTGGGCCGGCGCGTGCGGTCAATGATGTGCACGGTCGAGCGCGGGGCTCTGGCGCGGCCGCGCACAAAGCGCGGCGCACACCGCCCGCACCACCGAAACGCACGTTTGTAACTTGGCCAGGCGGTCAACGTCGTCAACCACTGGGGCTCCTTCATCTGCCTGTCCTAATGCTGTCCTACATAGGGTAAGGTCTGGGGCCTACCTGACCGTAAACCTCACCCTACCCAGGTGGTCAACATCGTCAACCACTGGGGCTACTTCATCTACCTGTCCTGGATGCCGTCCTACTTCCACCAGGCGCTGGGCCTGGACCTGCGCGCGTCGTCCTTCCTGGCCTTCCTGCCGTGGGCGGTGCGGGGCGGGGGCGCGGTCCGCCCAGACAGCCCCGCGGCAGGGCAGTTAGCGGGCGCGCCCGGCGCACATGCCGCCGTTGGGGCCGCCCGCGCCTGCGATGCCCGCATGCCTGGCACCGCATGGGTGGGAAGACGCAGACGCGCTGTGCCGCGCTGTCGCGGAGGGTGTTGTTTGGGGTGGGTGCTGTGGTCTAGGGTTGCCTCAGGGCCACCGCAGACAGCCCCGCGCCGCGCGGCCGCAGGTGATGGCAGTGGGCAGCTCGGCGGCGGGGCTGCTGGCGGACGGGCTGGTCCGGCGCGGCGTGCCGGTGACGGCGGTGCGCAAGCGCATCCAGACGGTCGCCTTCCTGGGGCCGGCGGCCGCGCTGCTCGTGCTGGCCAACCGCGGCATCTCGCCGCGCGCCGCCGTTGCCTGCCTCACCGTCGCGCTCGGCACCACCTCGCTCGGTGCGCCGCCGCAGGGGCGCCGCACGCTCTGCGCCCGCGGCTTTACCGCCCAGCTGCCGTCGGGCGGCGCGACGTGCGCTCCCTCGGGGTGTGCGCGCTTTGCTGGGCGGCCTGTGCGGCTGGAGCCTCCGCTGTCACCCCACACTGCTGGTCTCTGGGCGCTTTGTCAGGCGTGCGCGCGCCGCCCGCAGCAGCGGCGACCCCCGCTGTGCGGCCGCGCGTGTCCGCCCAATACGCGCGCGCGCTGCGCGCAGGCCAGGCGGGCTTTGTGGCAAACATGTCGGACATCGCGCCGCGGCACGCCGGCCAGATGTTCGGCCTGTGCAACACGTTCGGGTCGGCGGCGGGCATCGTGGGCGTGTCGGCGGTTGGCTACATCGTGCAGACCACCGGCTCGTTCGACCCGGTGTTCAAGCTCACGGCGCTGCTGTACGTCCTCGGCGCCGTCGTCTGGAACCTGTTCTGCGTGGGCACCCAGGTGTTTGAGTGAGCGCGCCGCGCGCCTGGCCCCGCGCCCGCGGCGCACGGCCCGGGCGTGCTTTCGCGAGCCGCATATGGGCTTCGCTCGCCTAGAAACGAGTGACAGCTGTGCTCTGTGTGGTGTCCACCCCCTTAACATGGGAGCAAACTGCACCGCCTCAGCACTGAAGCGGAGCTCTGTCTCGTCGTGTGCATACGTGACGCATCTGTCTGTGCTTTCTGACTGAACTGGGTCAGCTTAGCAGAACTCCCTGTTGGCTCTGAGCGTGGCGTGCCGCTCTATGACCTGCTTCATGGGATTGCATTTGCGTCCTTGCCAGTGCGCTCAGGTTTAAAACTCTTGCAGCTACTAAATAAAAATACATTTCCAAGGAAATACCTCAGTTCACAACCCTGCCTCTTTCTGGCCTGCAAGGGAAGCTCCAAGTTGAACAGCAACAGCGCTGCTTCCTCGTCCACCCCTTTGACAAATCACGCAAGCTCTCTAAAAGCAAATAGCGCTGCGCCAGCCAGCCAGCGGCAGGGGACGCGTGCCCGGCAGGCAAGCAAAAGTGTTCCAGCGCCCCTGGTGCACCGCTGATTGGAAAGCGGGTCCTGAGCGGTTTGACTGCAAGCCAGCCCCTGCGGCCTCTATGATTGGCCCAGCTCCGAGCAAGGCCACCCTTGCGCGCGCTCAAGGGCCACCGCCAGCTGTGTAGCAGGGCCGCGGGCGGGCCTGCGCAGCCGCGCGTGCGCTGCAGCGGCCCCGGCCAGCGGTGTAGTATCGCTGCGGGCGGGTCCGTTGAACTGCGCGTCTGCGCGCCGAGCGCAGGGCCGCTGCCAGCTGTGTAGCGACGCCGCGTGCGGCTCCCGACATACGCACACACTTGCGCCATGGACAGCGTCGTGCAGCTGGTGAACCGGCTGCAGAGCGCCGCGACGCTGCTGGGGGACAATGCGGCGAGCGCAGGCGACAAATCGCTGCCCAGCCTGTGGGATCTGCTGCCCAGCATCGTCGTCATCGGCGGCCAGGTCCGGCCCCCGCTGCGAAGGAACGGCGGCGGCGCGCGCTGTCGCTCAAGACACGCGCTGCGGGACCGGCTTCCGGATGCTCAAAGCGCCGCGCCCGGCGCGCGCAGAGCTCCGGCAAGAGCTCGGTGCTGGAGGCAGTGGTCGGCAAGGACTTCCTGCCGCGCGGCACGGGGATCGTCACGCGCCGCCCGCTCGTGCTGCAGCTCGTGCACCTGGACGACCCGAGCGCGCGCGAGTATGGCGAGTTCCTGCACAACAACCGCGAGAAGATGTATAACTTTGGTGCGCGCGCGCGCCCCGCCCGGCCCCCCGCTGCGCCAGAGCCCTCCAGTGCCTGCGTGCAGCTGCTCCCAGAGCGCGCTCGCAGGCCGCCAGGATGCGCGCGTGCCCCTCCATCCGCAGCGGCGCGGCCTCCTCCGTACCGGCTGCTCTGGTCGGCACTGCGTGCCGATTGTTGCTGATTGTTGCCGGTCAGTCAGCGCGGCTGCTGCTCTGCGCGTGGATGAGCGCGGCCCGTGCCTTGGGGCTGGCGGCGCGGCGCCTGACGGCCTGGTCCGGGCGCAGATGCGATCCGGGATGAGATCGAGGCGGAGACCGGGCGGTACCTGAAGAGCAAGGGCAAGGCGGTGGCGCCGGAGCCCATCCAGCTGACGGTGTACTCGCCCAACGTGCCCAACCTAACGCTCGTCGACATGCCGGGCGCGCGGCCCGGCGGCCGGCCCTTCGCACCGGCACCCCGGCCCTTCACTTGCCGCCCCTCTGTGCCTTGCCTGTCCACGGCCGGCACGCTGCAGTGCTGCGTGGGGTACTCCTGTGACGGGACTGCTGGCGCCACGCTGCGCGGCGCGCTAACGGCCCGGCCGGCCGCGCAGGCCTGACCAAGGTGCCCATCGACGGGCAGCCGAAGAGCATTGTGCGGGAGCTGGAGGACATGGCGCGCTCGTACATCAAGGCGCGCCGCGCCCGCAGCGCGCCCGCAGCGCGCCCGCAGCGCGCCCGCGCTGCCACGGCCAGATCGGCCGCCAGCGTCGCGCGCCCGTCGCTCGGCAGCCGGATTGGGCTAGTGTCGCGTCGAGCGTGCGAGTGCATGTGCGAAAGGTGTGCAGCTCTGCCACCAGCCGGGCCCTCTGCGGCGCCCTGCAAACGGAGCGACACTGTGCTGCTCGAGCGCGCGACAACAAGCGGCGAGCGGCGCGCCGGCAGGGCGACAACGCCATCATCCTGGCGGTCACGCCGGCCAACGCGGACCTGGCGACCTCGGACGCGCTGCACCTGGCGCGCGAGGTCGACCCGGCCGGCGACCGCACCATCGGTGCGGCGCCCGTGCCGGGCCCGCGGCGCGCGCTGTTGACATGCGCACCCATGGGGCGTGCTCGGGACGCTGAGCGACCTTCGCTCGGGACGCTGAGCGGCCTCCGCTCGGCACACGCGGGTATACGGCATCATGTGCGTGCCGGCGCGCGTCCAGATGTGCAGTTGAGGTCAGGGTTAGGGTTTAAGCATGCTGGCGCGCGCACAGGCGTGCTGACGAAGCTGGACATCATGGACCCGGGCACTAACGCGCGCGATGTACTGGAGGGCGCGGCCGTGCGCCTGAAGCACGGCTGGATCGGCATCGTCAACCGCGGCCAGGCGGACATCGCGGCGCGGGCGCGCCCCCGCCGCCCCGTGCGGCGCCGGCGCGGCCGCGCCGCTTGTTCCCGGCCGCGCCCGCGCGCCCCGCGCCAACGCCGCGCCGGCGTCATGCTGCATGGCCTGGGAGCCGGGGAGCAGGCGCCCCCCGGCTGGTTTATGCGCCCGCCTGCTGGCTCAAGCACGCTTCCTGGCTGGCTCGCACGCTCCCCGGCTGGCTTGCGCGCCCCCAGGCTGGCTCACGCGCCCCCTGGCGGCCGCGGCGCGCAGGTGCCCATGGCGGATGCGCGGCGCAAGGAGCTGGACTTCTTTCAGGGCAGCCCGCACTACGGCGGCCTCAAGAACGTGGGCACGGGCTTCCTGTCGGGCAAGCTGAGCTCGCACCTGATCGGCGCGATCCGCAAGCAGCTGCCGGTCATCCAGCACAGCATCAACGACGGCATCATCGACATGGAGCGCGAGCTGGCCGCGCTCGGCGGGCCCGGCGCGACCACGCGCGGCGCCATGGTGCACCTGGTGCTGCAGGTGCGGCGCGTCTGGGCGCCGGCTCCGCCGCAGGCCCTGGAGCGCGCTTAATGCCGACCCTAGCAGTACCCTGGAGCACACCCGGCGCCGCCTGGCGCGGCCGCTGCGGGCCCCAACCCCAGAGCATACGCTTCACTGGTGTCGAGTTTCACGCATGGAGCTTGCTTCGTGCTGCCGGTGCGCGCGCGCAGCGCTTCCCGGCATGCAGTAAGCGGGCGCCGGCAGCAGCGGCAGCGGCGGGCGCGCCCCGGCAGCGCGCGGCCGCGCGGCCCGCGCGCACGCCTGACGCGGCGCGCGCCGCGGCGCGCGCAGCTGTGCCGGCAGTTCGAGGAGGCGTTCGCCAAGTCGGTGGACGGCGGCAAGGGCGGAGGCGAGCAGATCCTGACCGTCTTCGAGCGCCGCCTGAGCGAGAACATCCGGCAGCTGGAGTTCCGCAAGATCCTGGAGCCGCAGAACGTCAAGCGCATTGTGGAGGAGGCCGACGGCTACCAGCCGCACCTGATCGCGCCCGAGATGGGCTACCGCCGCCTGCTGCAGGCGCGCCCGCGCGACCGGCCGCGCCTGGCGCGCGCGCGGAGGCGCGTGGTGGCCGCGCGTCCTGGCCCGGGGGGCGCGGGTTGCGGGGGCCGCAGCGGGCGCCGCCCGGCGCAGCAGGCCTGTGCAGTGATGGCGGTTGGGGCATGTATGAGCCCCTGACAGGCATCGGGTGTGGCTGCCTCGCAGACATGATACAATGGTGCCCTGCCTGAGCACCAGGGTCTCTGTTTGGAGGCAGGCCCTGACACGGCGCACCGCGGCGCGCGTGCGCAGGAGTGCCTGGTGCTGTTCAAGGGCCCTGCCGACATCGCGGTCGAGGAGGTGCACGCGATCCTGCGCCAGATCGTGGCGCGCACGATCGCGGGCGAGGAGTGCAAGCAGCTGGCGCAGTTCACGCAGCTCAAGCGCGAGATCGCGACCTGCGCGGCCGTCGCGCTGGAGGCGATGAAGGAGGAGGCGCGGAGCATGGTGCTGACGCTGGTCGAGATGGAGCGCTCCTATCTGACCGCCGAGGTTTTCAAGGAGATCCTGGCGCAGAACGGGCGGTCCGAGGGCGGCGAGGTCATCCGCACGCTCTCCGGCCGCCAGGCGCGCCGCCGCCGCCCGCGCGCCCGCCCGCGGCGCGCCCGTTGCAGCGCAGCGCGTGGCCCAGAAGGGCGTGCATCATTCTTAGGGCGTGTGCGTCTCACACGATATTGTACGTAACATACGAAATTGCATGACGGGCCCAGGGCGACTGATATCTATGACTTTCGGTGCCGGTGTCCGGCTCATGTCCTGTGCACCCCATTCATGGCCCGCCCGCAGGGCGGAGCCTCCCTCTTGTCGCGTGCTATCACGCTCGCGGTGCTGGTTAATGTCTGGGTGCCCACATGCAGCTCCGCCGCGCGGCCGTGACGTCCGGCAGTGCTATTGCACAGAGCGCACCGCGCTTCAGTGACAAGCGCACGTGTGAGCGCGGGGCGGCGCCGACGCTGTGCGCGCGCGCGCAGGTCGAGGACTCCATGGAAGACGGCTCGCCGGGGGACCAGCACATGCGCAAGATTGCGGTGCACGTCAGCGCCTACATCACGCACGTCCGCACGCAGCTGAAGCAGACCATCCCCAAGGCCATCGTGCACTGCCTCGTGCGCGCCCGACCCTCTGCCCGGGTGCATGTCAACGCAGCGGCTCCTTAATGCTGTCCTAGCTATAGCGCTGCCTGAACTGCCCTTGTCCCCGCTTTTGAGTGCAGGCCAGCACTTTGTAATGGACCATATGTTTTGTATGGCATTTGCCAGGGTATTAGCCTGTTGGAGACCAGTCCAGCAATTGCTTGAGTACAGCCAATGGCAATCGCATGCAGCGGGCTTGCGGCATTGCCGCAGTGTGTGCCGCGGGCTGAGGTGCGCGCCTTGCCTTATCCGCGCAGGTGCTGCAGGCCAAGAAGCGGCTGCTGGACAAGCTGCACGCGGACGTCGCGGAGGGCGAGGACGGCAAGCTCAAGCGCATGCTGGCCGAGGACGAGACCACGCTCAAGCGCCGCGAGCAGCTTACGCACCGCCTGCGCCTGCTGCGCAAGGCCGCGGAGGAGGTCAGCGCGGTGTACTGAGCCCTGAGGTGAGGGTAGGGTTTGGGATGGGGCCGCGCCCCAGCGCCGCCCTCGCCTGCTGCGCAAGGCCGCGCAGGAGGCCAGCGCGGGTTACTGAGCCCTAGCGCAAGCAGGGGGCGAGAGGCCCGCCGGCGCGCAGCCTCGCTTCCCAAGTTGGCTGCGCAGCATGGAAATGGGCATGCTGCCTGCTGAGCGCGCACCCGGGGGCCAACGCCTGCGTCTGCGCATGGGTGCTGCTCCGTAAGCGCCTCCGGGAGGTGTCGTGCATGGTTGCACTGCTGAAGTGGTCATGGCATGATTGCACGGGCTGAGGGCACCGGCGCTCCAGCGGCAAACTCATGCAGCTTATCGGTTCGCCTCTGCTTGCTGTGCAAGGCTTGCATGTATTGCAAAGAGGAGGCCGCCGCAGGCTCGTCAAAGGCGTGGCGACACTGAATGCAGCTCAGGCAGCATGGCATGTGCCGGGTGTAAGCCAGCCGGAGCACCGTGACGTTCAGCTGCCTCCTCCGGGTGTGCAGCAGGGGGCCACATACTGCGCTTCCTGCAGAATTGACTAGCTGTGTGCATGAACGCGCGGGCGGGGCCCGGCGGCTGCGGCCGTGGGGTTGGCTCCAACTGAACAAGCAGAACCTGTCTGCCGGTTTCGCGTGTGTCTCCAGAGAGTCCAGGCCTGTCTGAGGGTCTGGATCTGTCACCAGCTGTCTGGCTGGGCAGCGCTAATTGTTGCACTCGCGGAGCAGCAGCCAGCCCGGCGGTGCTGGCACTGTAAGATGTAGCACTGCATGTGTGTGCTCCCGTGCTTGGGAAGACACAACTGAGCCATGATCTATGAACAGCCATCTCATCTTTAAAAGCAGCACTTTGCGCATGCCATGCCGGCAATGTAGACATGCAGATGCTGGCACCAGCACATTGATGCACCATTCCCGGCTTTGCGCAAAAACATCCTGCAGAGCTCGCAGGCATGGAGGCGCCGGAGCAGGCGGACAGCCTGCAAGCCGCGGCCGCACACCCGCTCGTGGAGGCGCTGCACGCGCAGCTGGCGGCCTGGGACGCGCCGCCTGCGTCGCCCCGGCTGGTGCACCTGCTCGCGCAGTGCCCAACAAGCTTCATGCGCAAGGCCGCGGACGGTGGGGGCCTTCCGCCACCTGTACACTTTCCTGCACACATTGTCTGCACAGCTGATGGATGGCGTTGCAAGTCGCACAGGGCCGGCGCGTGAGGCGGGCGCGGTGCTCCGCCTGGCCGGCGCGCCTGCGCGGGAGCCGGACGCAGGGGATGCGCAGGCGCAGCGGCTGGGTCCGCGCGAGACCGAGGCACTGTTCCGCGTGCTGGGCGTCTCTACGTGCGGCCCCTGCCATGCCTGTACACAGAGAGTGTGCCTGCTTCCAGCAGCGTCTTGTTGGGTAGCATTAATGGAGCGCGGTGTGTTGCAGGGAGCGGCTGGGCGGTGCATACGTCCTGCTCCATACGCTGGACATCTCCCACGAGCTGGTGCCTCGTATCTACTGCAACCTGCATGGGGCGCAACGTTGCACTCCTGCTGGGTTGGCATCTTGTTGTCTAGTTTGGTGGCCCGGTCTCTGCCAGCTGGGGTAGCACGACACGGTTCACCCGCGCAGCCCCCGCGCCCCCGGCTCTCTGTCACGCGGCCGGGCGCGCCGGCCTGGTCACGGCCAGCACCTGGCAGGCTGGCCTGCCGCCCCGCGCTTACCTGCCAGGCCGGGCCGCCAGGTGCCGCGCGCCGCCGTGGACGCCTTCCTGCGCGGCCACTGCTGGCCGCTGTG
>JAABUH010001833.1_pt1 | contig 22009 bp, 23 predicted proteins | sample 5559121 | NCBI WGS metagenome assembly JAABUH01 (sample SAMN10711871, study PRJNA513364) | rock metagenome | isolation source: Antarctica rocks | place: Antarctica: Victoria Land, Battleship Promontory nord | collected 2015-12-28
CGCTCGTTGTAGGTCGGGATGATGACGATCGATCGCATGGATCACCTTCCTTAGCTCGGCGTAATGGGGTTGCCCTGAGTGGGCCGATAGGCGCCGCCCGCACCCTTCGGGCATGCAAAAAACGGCCAGCGAGATTGCTTGGCCGGTTGCACCACTGGCTCGGCGCGGACCAGGTGCCCAGGTACAGTCCGCGCGTCATCGCCGCCATCGATTGTGAGCCGTGGAAAATTCTGCCTTGGTAGGTCGGGAAGGTTCCGCGACCAACCCGAGAGCTATGTCTCCTGTCGGACAGAGGTTGGACCAGCTACATAAGGGTCATCACCTCAGGCCCGATCCAGATCGTGGGGAACGCACGTTTGCCTCCGTCCGTCATGGTCTCGAACACACTGGCAAGAACGGTGCCACCCCATCGGGGAACACTTGGCGGTAGGCTCTAGCAACGACGCCACGCCTATATGGGATTGATTCGCTTCCGCGGACACTGGAAGAGATGTCCGCGAAGAGGAGGTGTCCCGATGCCGCGTACCCATCCACCCTACCCAGTCGAGTGCAAGACGGAGGCGGTGCGCCTCGCGCAGAGCGGGGGTCAGTCGCTCCCCGCGCTGGCGGCCGATCTGGGCGTCTCGTCGGAGGCGCTGCGGAGCTGGTCGCGCCAGGCCGATGCCGACGTGGGCGTCGGCATCGGCCTGGCGTGCTGACGAGCGACGAGCGGGAGAGCTTGAAGAAAGCGACGGCCTGCTTCGCGCAGAAGACCTCGTGAGCCGGTAGCGGTTCAGCCATGAGAAGCAGGCCGCCTATGCCGTCACACGCCTGTGCCGCGTAGCGGGTGTTGCCCGCCCGGCCTACTACGCCTGGGCGCGCCGCGGGGTCTCGGCCCGCGCCCGGGCCGACGAGGTGCTGGCACCGCAGATTGCCGCCGCGCATGAGCGGCGCGCAAGCGGGTCGCCCGCCTGATGCGCGCGGCGGGCCTCGTCGGCTGCTGTCGACAGCGGCGGCCACGCACCACCGTCGTTGATGCGACGCGCCCGCCCGCCCCGAATCTCGTCGCCCGCGACTTCGCGGCGGCGGAACCCAAGCGCCTCTGGGTCGGGGACATCACCTATCTGCCGACCCGCGAGGGCTGGCTGTACCCAGCGGTGCTCCTCGATGCCCACTACCACCGGGTGGTCGGCTGGGCGATGGCCGGCCACCTGCGCGCCGCGCTCGCCCTGGCGATGGCCCTCCAAGCCCGGCGCGCACCGCCGGGGCTCGTCCACTACACCGAGCGCGGTGGCCAGTACACGGCAACGGCGTACCAGGACGCCCTCGCCGCCCGCCGTCTCGCCTGCTCGATGCGCCGAGCGGGCGAATGCATGGACAACGCCATGGCGGAAAGCTTCTTCTCGACCCGCAAGGCCGAACTCATCGGCGCCCGGCCGTGGGCGACGCGCGCGGCAGCCCGTTCGGCGGTCTTCGAGTGGCTCGCCTACCGGCCACCCGCCGCTTTCGAGGAGGACGCGTTGTTGTTGCACGATCCCGCTGCCTAGCGTCACACTGTCCGTGAAAACGGGACAATCTCACGACCAGCCTTATTCCTAAACGGTGGTCACGCAATGCCCGTGCAATGCACAGCGGAGGGGGACCAGCGTATCCTGATTGAAGACAACCCTCACGCCGATGCGGCGGTGAAGAGGCGGGCTTCATGGTCGAGGACAGCGGCAACCTGCGCCTAGCTCACGCTGGGGAACCACGCCAGGAACTGATCCACGGTCGCGCCGTCGTGCAGGTTCTCGAAGAGCGCCGTGACGGGCACGCGCGAGCCGCGGAAGACCCACACCCCGCTCGCGCACGCCGGACGCCGCTCAATCTCGGTCAGCTGTCCCACCCATTCATGCTCTCCCCGCCCGATGATCGCACGGCCCACACCTCGAGTATACCAGAGGGACTGCCGGGTAAAGGGTTCTGTTGTGTTGTGCGGTGATGACCGCAATGGCCCAGCCGTCCGTCATGCATGCACCGCTGCCCCTAGGTCTAGTGCTGACATCTGTGTACATAACTGCCCGAAATGGTCGCGGTAAGACCGTATTCGGTGCGTAAAGAGACGGTGGATCGGGGCATCACCGCACAACACAATAGAACCTCCCCACGCCCTTCGACCTGGGGCACCTGCTCGCCACGGTCGAGCAGGTGCTGGCGACGGCCCCGTCGTGAGCGGCGTCAGGGTCCCGCATCGATCGCCGCGAGCGCGCGCCCCACGCGATACACGATCTCCGCGAGGTCGAACGGCCTGCCGATGAGCTCGATGGCGTCGGTCGACCCGGCCAGCCTCTCCAGTATCCGTTTGTTGGTCGTGGTGATGATGAAGCGGTGGGGCCGCGCCTGGGGTAGCGCCAGTGTCTGCCGATAGAAGGCCCAGTTCTTGTCGTAGGGCGGCGGGATGTCGTAGAGGATCGCGGTGGGGTCGAGGTCGCCCAGCCAGGTCGCCAGGTCGCCGCGCCCGCGCTTGAAGTCGGGGATGTACGCGGCGCGGGTGGCGTAGCCCTCGTCCTCCAGCACGCCCACCAGGAGCGCGATCACATCCTCGGTCGAATTGAGGATACCGACGGTACGAAGCTCGGTTGTCGCGGTCATGCCCACCTCTAGGCGACAGTAACGCACACACCGCCGCAAAAGGGAAGGGCGGGCACCGCTCCGTCGTCTTCGTGCACCGACGCGAGGTTGTCGACGGCCCCTAAACCAAAGCTCCGATGAGAACTACATGCACTACGCTACGGACTATGTGGATTTCACCTGAGCTTTGGTTTAGTACAGCGCGGCGGAAATAGCCCCCTGGTTTAAGCGACAAGGGCCTTGCCCTGATAGGTCCACTTGAAGACTTTGGCCATGGTGCGGTTGTAATAGTCGATGAAGGCCAGGACCTTGGCCTGCAAGTCCTCGACGGAGGTGAAGGAGGCGCGCTTGAGCAGCTTGCGGGTCAGGATGCTGAGCCAGAGCTCGATCTGGTTAAGCCAGGAACTGTGCTTGGGGGTGTAGTGGAAGACGATCGGGTGGTCGGGGTCGCGCAGGAAGGCTGTGCGGCTGGCCTGGCTCGCCAGGACGCCGGCCTTGCCCTTGACGCCCAGGTCGTCGGCCACGCTGGCGACGGCGGCGACGTAGCGCACCAGCGCCTCGGACTGGTGGGTGTTCAGGTTGTCCACCACGAAGTGCCAGCGGGTCGCGGCCGGGTCGCTCGCGACTACGCCCTGCACATGGGCCAGGAAGTCCGCCTCGGTGCGCGTGGGGCCGACGGACGGGGCCACGATCTGCCCGGTCGCGACGTCGCGGCTGAGGATGAAGGTCCGGGTGCCGTGGCGGACGTACGCGAACTCGCGCCGTTCGACCTGGCCGGGGACCGGCGGCAGGCCGGGGTGCGCGCGCTCCAGCGCCTGCACGCCAGTCAATTCATCGCTGCTCACGATGCGCTCCCCGGCTGCGGCCAGCTGCGGCGCGGCGCGGTAGGGCCCGTTCACGTCGGCCACCGCGGCGACGAAGGCGGCGTCTGCGGGCGGCGGGGTCAGCCAGTAACGGATGCGGTGGGGCTGGAGCGCCCCCTTTTGAGCAGGCGGGCGGCGTGGCGCGGCGAGATCGCCGCCAGGATGCCGCGCGCGACGATCTCGTCGGCGACCTCGCGGCCGGTCCATTGGCTGATCGGGCGGCCCGCCGCGCTCGGGGCCGCGCAGGCCAGCGCGACGATCCGGCAGGTCTGCTCAGCGGTGATGCCCGCCGGTTTGCCGCTGCGCGGGGCGTCGGTCAGCCGCTCCTCGACGCGCAACGCAGTGAGGCCGACCGCCTGCCGCCCCAGCCAGCGCCCGCGCCACCGCCGCACGGTGCCGACGTCCACCGCGAGGTCGCGGGCGATCTGGGCGTTAGTGCGCCCCGCCGCCGCGGCCAGCACGATGCGCGCCCGTAGGACCAGCTGGTGGGGCGTGCTATGCCGCCGGAGCAGCGCCTCCACGCCCTGTCGTTCCGCCGCAGTCAGTTCGATTGCCGCTGGCTTCGGCCCGCGCATCCCACCCCGCCCTCGTTACCGCCACCCCACCCGGGTGCCCTCTCGGGAAAGCTACCATAGAAAGACTTCCGCCGCGCTGTACTAGTGGCCCTGTTCCCCGTCGCATCGGGCGCGGCGTCAGTGCCGACGGTGGCCCCGGAAAGCAGCCCCGCGCCGGTACCACCCCCGCGATCGGGCGAACGCGCGCGGCGCATGCACCCGTGGCGCCGACACGCCGCCGAGTGTGCGCCCGCCGCAAGCGGTGTTCAGCACACCGGGCCGCCATGCCCCTCTGGGACCGCGGCCCACGCACCTTTGTCAATCGCCCCGGGGATGATGCGCACGACAGCGCTCGCCGGCAGTGGTCCCGCGGGGAGCGCCTGCGGCTCAGTGCGGGGGGAGGGGGAGGGAGCGGCCGAGGAAGGCGTGGGTGGTGGAGAGGCTGACGAGCCCGTGGTGCGCGTGGCGCGCGCGGCGCTGGTCGGCGAGCGACCAGTCGTCCATCACGCGCTCGAGCACCCCGGTCGCCAGCGCGGCCGGCCGGTCGTGGACGACCGCATGCAGCTCGCGCTGCTGCCGCAGGGCCACCGCGAGATCGACGTCCACCGCCCAGTCGAACGCGGCCCACAGGCTGCGTCCCTCCGCCGTCTCCTCGTCGAGGAGTTGTCTGAGCGTCGCGGCGCGCCCGCCGCGCGGGTCCGGCTCCTTGGTAAAGCGCAGGCGTCCCGCCTCCTCCAGGCGGGCGACGTCCAGGCCGTGGCGCGCGAACGCCGCGCGCAGGTCGTCCGCCGCGGCGGGCTCGCCGGTGTAAACCTTGACCAGCACCCCGCCGCGCGCCTCGCCGACCTGGAGGAAGGCGGCGTCGAAGCGGTGCAGCAGGTCGGGCGTCGCGGCGACGCCGATGACGTGGTCCGGCATGGTCAGGAAGGCCCCGAAATGGCCCACGAGGGTCTGGGGGCGCAGGCCGCGCCGGACGAACGCCTCCAGCGCCGGGCGCGCGACGCGCCAGGACTTGCCGACCTTGAGCGCGGGGAGGCACCCGTCGCGGCACCAGCGGTAGACGGTCATCGGGTGGATGTCGAGGTAGGCGGCGACCGCGTCGACGCCGAGCAGTTCTTCCATCATGGCATCAAGTGTAGCACCACGCGGTGGCCTGTGCAGGCGATCACGACGTATGACTGGAACGGATGGCACGGGACGTGCGTAGATAGTGTTGTACATTGATGTACATCGGCATGTCGGAGTGAACACGGAGCGAAGGGGTAGGACCATGGGTATCCTGGCGTGGATCGTCCTCGGGCTGATCGCGGGCTTCCTGGCGAGCGTGGTGATGAAGGGCGGCGGCTACGGTGTGGTCGGCGACGTGCTCGTCGGCGTGATCGGGGCGCTGCTCGGCGGCGTCCTCTTCTCGCTCGTCGGCGGGAGCGGGGTCACCGGCCTGAACGTGTATTCGATCATCGTTGCCTTCCTCGGCGCCTGCGCGCTGATCGCCATCCTGCGGGCGGTCTCCGGGCGCCGCACGCGGGTCTAGCGGCGGGGCATACGGGCAGTGCGGCCGGGCGTGCCAGGGCGGCACGCCCGGCGACGTTAGTGTATGGAGAGGGGACGACGATGCGACCACAGCGACGATGGCGAATCGGTGCGAGCGTGCTGGGCCTGCTGCTGGCCGTGGCGGGGCTGTCGGGGGCGGCGGGGCGACGACGCTAGCCTGCGACGCGACCGCGTTCTCCGGCCAGGTGACGAAGGCCGGGACGTCGTTGACGGTGCACGGCACCGACGGCATGGACCGCGCGGTGACCGCCGGGCCGGGGCTGGTGGTGGTCCGCAACGGCGCGACGACCCAATTCAATGATGTGCACGAGGGGGACCAGGTCAACGTCACCGTCCCGGCGGGGGCGGCGGACTGCGCGGCCACGCGGATCGAGGCGGCCAGCCCGGCCGCCGTGCCGGGGAAGGATCGCACCGGCCTGTGGGGGCTACTCGGGCTGCTCGGCCTGGCCGGGCTGCTGCCGCTGCTGCGGCGACAACCGCAGCCGTTCCACACGACGGAGCGGACCGTCGCGTACCCAGTGGCGCGACCGGCCGAGACCGTCCAGACGGTGCGCCCGACCGAGTCGGTCGAGCGCATGGAGCGGGTCGAGCGGATCGACCCGGACGAGAGGCGCGACACCACCACGACTAGGCGCTGATGCGGCCGGTGGCGGGACGCCCGAGGATGCGGGCGCGCGATGATAAGGGGGGCACGATGGCGCTGACCGAGGAGCAGCGGGGCCGCGTGCGCGCGGCGCTCGCGCCGGTCCTGCCGCGACTCCGGGAGGCCGCCCCGCCCGAACGGACGAAGCTGCTGCGCGATGCGCTGGAGCGTGCGGGGGTCACGGTGACCTGGGACGAGTGGGCGGCCCTGGAGCCGGAGTTCCTGGGCGCGGATGCCCCGGGGGAGGGCGCGCGGGGATGAGCGACAACTGGGCTGCACGGACCGCAGCGGCGCTCGCGCTCGCGCGACGGGCGCTCGGGCTGGTGGAGGCCCACGCCCGGGCGGGGCACCTGCGCTGCCCGGTGTGCCAGCGCGGCGGGGGCGTCGCGTCGACGTCCCCGCACGACGCGGGGTGCGCCCTCGCGCTGGCGCTGGCGGCGCTGGACGGCCTCGTGCCGACACCCGAGGAGGACCCGGCGGACGCTGCCGAGACCGGCGCCGCGCACGACCGGCCGCCAGAGGTGCAGGCGCGCCAGGGCGTTCTCCGCTCGGTGGCGGCGCCGGTACGCGCGTGACGGCCGCCTGGGGTGTGCGGCATGGCGCGGGGGATGCCGAAGCGCGCAGCGAGGAGCGCAGCGACTTCATGGTGTCGAGCACGAAGGAAAGGCTGTCGTCCACGCTGGTGCCCTCGTATCGTCGCGGTTGTCGCAATACTAGTACACGGTCGCGGAAGTCCTTGCCTGGTTAATCTGCCGTCTGGCAGGGAGGTTGTGCTGGTGTGTCGCAAGCACTCGCACGTCCAACCCAGTACCCTTTTCCGCGACCGTGTACTAGGCTACCCGTACGACGGCGTCGGTGGCACACGGGCGGTGACCGATGGCCGCACCATGCAGGCGGCCGACGCCGTCGAACCCTACAGCAACAGGCACGAGAATAGCCCGGCGGACAACCGCAGCCCGGACAACGCGATGCTACTATTGTGGAACCCTACGACCGGGACAACGGTCGGTATCCCCTAGGAGCGGCGGTACGAACCGGCGATCGGGCGCTCTTCTTCTACAACGCCGTTGCTCAGGTACGAGGTGAGCCGGGTCCAACAACTCCTGCTGCCCGTGCGAGACGCACCGTGAACGGCCCACGCCGTGGCTGCGAACGCCGTCGATGCCGACGTCCCGTCCTCGCGGACAACGGCATATTTCTTGCTTCCCGCCGACCATGTGTGGCGCGGCGACATACCCGGGGACAGCCAGACGCCACGCGGTACCGTACCGCTTGGGGAGACAGGAACGGCCATGGCTGACGATCGACCGGCACACCCCGACCGCGCGGCGCGCGCGGCGCAGCCCACCACCCCGGTGGACCTCGTCCGGGATGGCGCGCCACGCACGGTCGCGAGGCGTTACGAACTGCTCGACCTCCTCGGCCAGGGGGGGGCGGCGCGGGTCTACCGCGCGCGCGACGGCGTCCTCGGGCGGATCGTCGCCGTCAAGCTGCTGCGCGAGGAGTACGGCGGCGACCAGGAGTTCGTCGCGCGTTTCTACCGCGAGGCGCGGGCCATCGCCTCCCTCGCCCACCCCAACATCGTCGGCATCCACGACTACGGGGCGCACGCGCAGACCTACTTCATCGCGATGGAATACGTCGACGGGACCGATCTGAAAGCGGTCCTCCGACGCGAGGGGCGCCTCGCGCCGGCACGCGTGGTCGCCCTCGCGGACGGCGCGCTGCGCGCCCTCGGTGCGGCCCACGAGCGCGGCATCATCCACCGCGACGTGAAGCCGCAGAACCTCCTCGTGCGCGCAAGCGACGGCCTGGTCAAGCTGGCCGATTTCGGCGTCGCGCGCGCCTTAGGCGCGGCGCAGCTGACGGCGGCGGGCCTGACGTTCGGGACCGCGCACTATATGGCGCCGGAGCAGGCCAGCGGCGGCGCGCTCGGCCCGGCGTCCGATCTCTACGCCCTCGGCGTCGTCCTCTTCGAGGCCCTGGGCGGGGCGCTCCCGTTCGACGGCGACACGCCCCTCCAGATCGCCCTCCAGCACCGCGACGCCCCCCTCCCCTCCCTCGCCGCCCTCGCACCGGCCACCCCCCCGGCGCTCATCGCCGCGATCGAGCGCGCGCTGGCCAAGGACCCGGGCGCGCGCTACCCCAGCGCCGAGGCGATGCGCTTGGCGCTCGCCGCCGCGGCGGACGCCGCTACGCCGCGGGCGGCGCTCGGCACGGGGCCGGCCGCCGTCGCGGCCCCGGCCCCGTGGCTCGGGCGGACGCAGCCGCGCCCACCTGACCAGAACCCGCCGCTCGGGCGGACCCAGCAGCGCCCGCGGGGCCAGTTCCCGCCGCTCGAGCGGACGCAGCCGCGCCCACCGGGCCCGCTCCCGCCACGCGACGGGGCCGCCGCGCCAGCCCCCGGCCCGCCCGCCCGCCCCGCCGGCGCGCGGCGCGACGTGACCCGCCACCTGCTCCCGCTCCTCGGCATCCTGATCCTGCTGCTGTCCCTCGGGGTCGTCGCCCTCGCGCGCGGCCTCGTGCCCGCGTCGTCGCCCCCCGGCACGGCCGTCGGGGCGGACGATCTGGCCGTCCCGACGGCGGGGAGCGTCGCGCTCGTCGAGTCGAGCGCCACCATCCCGGCACCGCCGACGCCCACCCCCCCGGCGCCGGACCAGCCCGCCCCGACCCAGATCCCAGCGGCCATCGGCCCACCGACGACCACGACGCGTCCACCGACCGCGACGCCCGTGCCGCCGACCACGACCCCGGTCACGCCGATGGCCACCGCGACGTCTGTGCCGCCCACGGCCACGCCCGTGCCGCCGATCGCGACCCCGGCCCCGCCACCCGCGCCGACCGCCACCGCGCCCCCCGTCAGGGGTGATAACAACGGCGGCGGGACGACCAGCACGTTCGACCCCGCGCAGCTGCAGGGGGCCTACCGGCGGGATGACGGCGTCCTCTATGGCCGCCCCGCCGCCGCCCTCTATGGCGACGGGACGCTGTACAGCCAGGGGATGCTCCCCTTCGCGGTCGGCCAGGTGCCGGACGGGCGGATCGCGCTCGTTCTCACCGGCCTCGACGACGAGCGCGACGCGCACTGCCGCCTGCTCGTCACGCTCAATGGTGCGCCGCTCTTCGACGGCCCCACGAGCTTCCCCAACGCCCCCGCCGACGACAACGGCGAAGGGGGCCCGGCGCGCCACTGGGGCGCGATGCGCATCACCGTCCCGGCCGGCGCGCTCCACCCCGGGAACAACACGCTGGTGCTGCACAACCGGACGCCGGGTTCCGGCCTGGGTATCCCTTACATCCTGATCACCGACGTCGCTTTCACCATCGAGCGCTGAGGCGCACCGCGGCGATGGGACCGGGGCCGTCTTCGCCCCGTATAAGGAACCTCGGCATGTCCCAGCAACGCAGTTGTGCGAGTCAGGTTCGTGGGTTCCCGCGCCGGTCCCGGTGATCGCGCTCCGCCGCCATGCCGGGGCGCTGTCCGGGGCTGGCATGAAACCTGCTTCGGCAGGCTGTCGTCCCCGCTCGCGCCGCCGTCCGCCGGTGCGACGCGGCGATCGCGACAAAGTGGGAAGAGGCGCGGCGCGGCCGCGCCATGCCACAACCGTGACCACCGGGCCGGCGACACTCCATCGGGGGGTGCCAACGACCCGGGCGCGACTATCATGGGCAAGGAGCGACCAACCATGCGATACCGACTGCGTAGACTCACCACCCCGATCGCGGCGACGGGGATCGCCCTGCTGCTGGCCGCGTGCAGCGTCACCGTGCAGGGGGATGGCAATCCCACCGCCGCCCCGACCGCCGTGGTGGCGGCCCCGACCGTCGCCGCATCCGGCGCACCGGTGACGACTGCTCCAGCGACGATCGCCCCGGCGGTGGCTTCCGCCTCGGCCCCCGCCCCCGCGGCGGCGACGGTACCTGCGGCCCCAACTGTCGCGACCGCGACGCGGACCGTCGCGACGGGTGCGGCGACGGTCGCCCCGGTGGCCACGGCGACGCGGGCGACGGGGACCGCGAGCGCCGCTTCCCCCGCCGCAACCCCGCGTGTCGGCGCGAGCGCCACCAGCGCCCCCATCCCTACCGTGGCACCCGTCGCGGGGGCCAGCCCGACCGCCGCGCCGTCCAGCTACGGCGGCGTGGTCCGGGGCGATGCCATCTGCTTCCCCGACAAGACCGACTTCTGCATCGCGGGCCGCTTCCGGCAGTACTGGGAGCAGCACGGCGCGCTGCCGCTCAACGGCTATCCGCTCAGCGACGAGTTCACCCAGACGCTGGAGGACGGCAAGCCCTACACCGTGCAGTACTTCGAGCGCACGCGGCTGGAGTACCACCCGGAGTTCAGGGCCCCCGACGACGTGCTGCTCGGGCAGTTCGGGCGGCGCATCCTCGCCGACGTGCCGAACGCGCCGACCGCGGCGGTGCCGCCGATCGCGGGCGGGCGTTCCTTCCCGGAGACCGGCCACACCGTGAGCGGCCCCTTCCTGGAGTATTGGCAGACCACCGGCGGGCTGGCGCAGTACGGCTATCCGCTCAGCGAGGTCTTCACGCAGCGGCTGGAGGACGGGCGCGAGTACCAGGTGCAGTACTTCGAGCGCGCCCGCTTCGAGGTGCACCCCGAGATCCGCGGCACGAACAACATCCTGCTCGGCCAGTTCGGGCGGCGGATCCTGGCGGAGGTGCGGCGCTAGCGCCGCCGGGACGGGGCCATGACCGCGCGGGGGCGGGCCACGCCGGCCCGCCCCTCTACGTACTTGGGGCTGGCGGTTCGCGAGCCTGGTGCGGGGTCGCCGGCGACGACCGGCGATCGTCCCCGGAATCACGGGTGTCCCGGCGTATACGTGCGGGATAGCCGGTCGGTGCACCCGGCGGCGTCGAAGCCGCCCGGTCCCGGACCCGGTGTCTCGGCTACTTGGGCCATCCGCCCGACTCTTGGCGTTGTCGCGCGGTGCGCGCATGGCGGCGTGGGCGATAAGCACCCGACGCGGCGGCGCTTCATCACGCCGTCGACTAGTGCCCGGAGGCGCGTGCCATGTTCGCCTCACCTCTCCCGCGTCTACGTCACCTGGCACGCCGGGTCGTGGCCGCCGTGCGGGCGCGGGTCGCCTGGTTGACGCGGCCAGTGCCGCTCGCCGTCGCCGTCGGGGCGGCGGCCGACGCGACGCGGAGCGGGTCGGACTTGCCGCTGGAGGATGTGCTACTGCGCCACCAGCTCGTCGTCCTCGGCCGCACCGTCACGCGCCCCCGGTTGGCCGCCGCCGACCGGGGGCTCCTGGCCCTCCTGGCCCGCCAGCGGCATACCCGGGCGGACGCGCTGGTCGTCGTGCGCCCGGAGACGGTGCTGCGCTGGCATGGCCAGGGGTGCCAGCTGTTCTAGCGGCGAAGATCGCGGCCTCGATCAGCTCCTGAGCCGCAGCTGGCCGCCGGGACGATCGCGCTGCTCCGGGAGCTGGCCGCAGCGGATGGCCTGTGGGGTGCCGACCGCATCTGGCGGACCTGGCACACCCCGACGACCGCGCGACGGTGCGGGCGGTCAGCGCGGGGGTGGCGGGGGAAGCGGGCGCGCGCCCGAGCTTCCGATTGCGCGGTGCCGACCACGCCTAGCGTCACTTCGAGGCCGCCCGCACCGACCAACGGCACGACCCGACGCTCGGCGGGATCGTGCTGAACCTGCGCGACGTCACCGAGCGCGAGTGGGCCGAGACGCGCCTACGTCGCCAGATGGCCCTGTACGAGACGCTGTCGTTTGGCGCGCGCTCGACCATTCTGCGGCTGGTCGCTTCGCGGCGAGGCAGGGCCGGACGGTGGGCGCGGCGGACGGTCCGCGGGGTGGGCGCCAGCCTCAGGCGGCGGGTGCGGGCCGGAGGTCGCGGGAGCGCGCCACCGTCAGGTGGTAGCTCGCCAGCCCGTCCGCGTCGCGCCGCGCGCGGTAGGCCGCCAGCGCCTCCTCCTCCGCGGCGTCGCCCGCGAACCAGCGCGCCAGCTCGTCGGCGAGGAACCCGGCGTGGACGGCGGCCTTGTCGATGCCGACGCCGCTCCAGGGGTCCTGGTGCATCCCCGCATCCCCGACCAGCGCCCAGCCGGGGCCGCCCGGCGTGCGCACGTAGTTCGGCGCCGGCCCGCAGCCCAGCAGCGGCCCGTCCGCGGTCGCGGCGGCGACGCGGGCCGCCCAGCCGGGGGGCGCCAGCATCCGCGCGCGGAAGTACTCCTCCGGTGCGGCCCGCAGCCGGGCGTAGTCGCGCAGGTTGAGCGAGAGCACGAGGCAGGCCAGGCTGGCGTCGCTCGGGAACAGGTAGGCCAGCTCGTCGTCGAGCCGCGCGAACTCCGGGCCGTCCGGCGGGCCGCCCTCCGGGCCCGGCAGCCCGCGCACGTAGCGGTAGTACATGCCCCGGTGCCCCGCCTCGGTCGTCTCGACCGGGGCGGCCACGGCGCGGGCGACGAAGGAGTGCCTGGCCGTCGGCCCCGACGACGCAGCGCGCCCGCACCGCCCGCGCGCCGTCGGGCGCGGCCAGCCGCACCCCGGTCACGCGCCCGTCGCCCCGGGTCAGCGCCGCGACGCGGGTCCGCGGGAGGAAGTCCACGGTCGGCACCGCGGCGGCCCGGGCGGCGAGGATGTGGTCGAGGGGCGCGCGGCGCACCGAGAGGCAGTAGCCGAGCGCCCCCGGGTCCTGGGGCGGCGCGATCGCGGGCGTGGTCGCCCCGTCCAGGTAGCGATATTCGCGGGTCAGCCGCGGGCACCCCAGCGCCAGGACCGCCTCGAGGACCCCGAGGCGCCGCAACATGCCGACCCCCCGCGCGCCGCGGAAGAAGTGCGTCGAGAGGGTCGGGCTGGGGAAGGGCGCGCGATCGACCAGGAGGACGCGATAGCCCGCCGCGCCGACCAGGGCGGCCAGCGTGCTCCCCGCCACGCGCGCGCCGACCACCACCAGGTCGTACTCATCCGCCGTCGGGGTCGCCATCCCTGCCCTCCCACCTGCCGCGCGGCAGCGCCACGACCACCGCACCGCCATGCTCGCGGCGCGCACCGGGGCACACCAGCGCCGCCCTCGCCGCCCGGCCGCTCGGCGGACGGTCTCCGCTTCCCACGCCGTGAGCCCGAGGCCTACGAAAGCAATGCCCCGGCGGCGGTCGGTCGGCCGTTCCCCGCGGCAGTATCGAGCCTGCGTCCCACGAACTGGGTGCGGGGGTGCGCCGCAGGCCCAGCTATGGGCCGGAATTGCCTGTGCTGGCCGTTAAGTCCGTCCGCCAGTAGATTCTGGCATTCTCGTACCTGAATCGCCAGAGAATCACAGCGGATAGAGTAAACGGCCAGCACAGGTGCTGCCATCGTCCGTCAGGTCGTTGAAGGAGTCGACGAGATCGAGCCCGCCCCGCTCGCGCGTGGTCGGCTTCCCGTTCGTGTCGACATACCGGGCCGCGCCGTCATCGCCGATCTTGTAGCCGTTGATCTCCTGCATGATCAGATCGGCCGAGGGCTCGTCCGTGAGGGCGAACTCGTCGTTGGGGATCGGATCGATGTAGTCCCAGGTCATGTGCTGGATCGGGCGGTCCTTCTCGGCGGTGCTCCCCTCGTAGAGCTTCTTCAGGCGCGTCCCCAGATAATAGGTGAAATGGATGTCGGAGCGGGCATCCTCGGGCGGGTCGGCGGCCTTATCGTGCCACTGCACCAGGCGCATCGTGTTCGTGAAGGAGCCGTCCATCTCCGGCACGCTCCCGGCGGGCATGAAGAAGACCTCGGTCTTGATGTCCTCCGTCTTCAGCGCGCCGCTCAGGATCTCGGGCGAGTTCTTCCAGAAGGTCGCCGTCTCGGTCAGGAAGAGATCCTTCACCACCAACCAGTCCAGCTTGGCGAGGGCCTGGCGCTGCATCGATGAGTTCTGCCCGCCGACGGCGGGGTTCTGCCCCATCGCGAAAAAGCCCTTGATCTGCCCGTTGTACATGTCCACGAAGAGCGGCATGTGCGAGTGGTCGCCCGAGTTCCAGGGGAGATACCCATAGGCGAAGTCATTGTCCTTCGTGGCGTTCTTGCCGTACCACGCCTTCAGCAGACTGACCATGAACTTCGGCTCGTTGACCCAGAAGCTCGTCGGCGCGGTCTCGGTTACCACGTAATCGAGCAGCGTGTCGTGCTTCTTGCCGCCCGCTTGCGTCTTCATGTTCAGGTAGCCCGGCAGCAGGTTGTAGAGGGTGGGGATGTCGGTGCTGCCCTGGATCGTCGCGTGGCCGCGCAACGCCATGATGCCCCCGCCGGGGCGCCCGGTATTCCCGAGCAGCAGCTGCAGGATCGACGCCGTGCGGATCATCTGCACGCCGGTGGTATGTTGCGTCCAGGCGACGGCGTAGGCGAACGCGGTCGTCTTATCCGGCCCGGAGGCGTTGAGGATCGTCTCGGCGACCTGGAGGAAGGTCTCGCGCGGCGTGCCGCAGACCTGCTCCACCAGCTCCGGCGTGTAGCGTTGGTAGTGATCCTTGAGGAGCTGGAAGGAGCAATTCGGATCCTGGAGGGTGCGATCCTCGGTCGGCGGCCCGCCGAGCAGCTGCCCGACGCGCTGCGAGAACGACTGCGCGTCGGTCTGCGGCGTGGCATTGGCGGGCGGCGAATTGTTCGCCTCGCTCTGATAGGACCACAGGCGCGCGTCGTAGGTGCGCGTCTCCGGAGTTCCAGCCGGCGAAGAAGCCGGTCTCGTCCACCTTGTTCTGCTTGCGGAACTCGGGGTTGATCAGCGTCGCCGCGTTGGTGTAGTTGAGGACGTACTCCTTGAAGAAGGGTTCCTCGTTCCAGCGCCGCGAGTTGATGACGTAGTTGATCAGCGCGCCGAGGAAGACGATGTCGGACCCCGCGCGCAGGGGGGCGTAGAGATCGGCCAGCGCCGAGGTGCGCGTGAAACGAGGATCGATGTGCACGAGCTTGCCGCCCAGTTCCTTCGCCTTCATCACGAAGCGAAAGCCGACCGGGTGGTTCTCGGCGAAGTTGGAGCCCATCACGACCATGCAGTCGGTACGCTGCAAGTCCATGAGGAACGAGGTGGCGCCGCCACGACCGTAGGTGACCCCCAGACCGGGGACCGTGCTAGAGTGTCATATCCGCGCCTGATTCTCGACGTAGACGACGCCGAGCGAGCGCATCAGCTTGCTGTGAATGTAATTCCACTCGTTGTCCATCGTCGCCCCGCCGAGGGTGGCGATCCCCATGGTCCGGTTCGCCTTCTTCTCGACCTCGTTCCCGTCGGTCCCCCGGACCTTGACCGTCGGCTGCCAGGTCGCGTCGCGGGTCTGCTTCACCCGTGCGGCGATCATGTCCATCGCCTCGTCGAGCGATTTGGACTGCCACGCGGTCGCGCCGGACGCGCGGTAGAGCACCTTCGTCTGCCGCTTGCTGTTCACGGCGAGCTGGAAGGAGGCGGCCCCCTTCGGGCAGAGGGTGCCGCCGTTGATCGGGCTATCGGGGTTCCCCTCGATATTCACGATCCGCCAGTCTTTGCGCCCCGGCGTCTGCTCGCGGGCGTGGACGATCAGGCTACAACCGACCGCGCAATAGGGGCAGACGCTGGTGGCCAGGCGCGTGTCGCGGATCTTCCAGTCCTGGGCGACCTTGGCGCGCGCGAGCTGCGGGGCACCGACCTCCACGATACTGGTCGCGGCGAGTCCCGCCATCGTGCCACCCGAAAGCTTGAGCAACTGCCGCCTCGACAGTTTCATCGCGCCACCACCTTTCACCACCATACCGATCGGGCTATTCCACGAATGGCCGTCACGCAGTCGACGATCTTTACAGGAGCGACACCGCCGGGGGCACGATACCGGGGCCGTAACGGTGCCCGTCAGTAAAGCATTCGTCGCGCTAGCGGTCAAGTATGCCCCCGCCACTAATCGCTATTCGTCGGCGGCGCGCCGAAGCCACGGTCGGGGCGCGGCCGCCAGGACGGCTCCCCCTCGCGCTCCTCGCGGCGGCGACGACGACCGGCGTCGGGCGGGCGGGCGGCCTCCGCGCGCAGCCAGGGGAGGAAAGCGGGCGCGGCGTGGGCCATCCGCCATTCCGCCAGGATATCGGAACACACGCCGCGCGCCGCGCCTGTGGAGAGGTCGAGCGCGTCCGCACGTTCGAGCAATCCGGCCTCGAAATCGACCGGGGCGGGCGGGTCGGCGATCAGCGCCTCAAGGATCCGCTGCTTCAGCTCGATCCCGATCAGATCCGGCTCGAGATCCCTGCTGAGGCGGGGGGGGCGGCGGGCGACCGCTTTCAGCAAGGCGCAGAATTCCGCAACCCCGATGGCGCCCGCGCCCGCGCCCGCTTCCACGGTTCAGCGCCCCGGCGTCGGGCTGCCCACGCCCGGTTGCTGGGGCGTGGGATTCGCCGTGGCGACCGGATTGCCGAGCGGTGTGGCGGCGGGTACGGCGGGGCGGAGGGTCGGCAGCGGCCCGGGGATGGCGTAGGGAATGTTGACTGTCGGTTGGACGACCAGGCGCGGTTCGCTGACGACGGTCGGTGGGGCCGCCGGGCGGTACGATCCGCCGGTCCCCCCATTGCGGGTTCTTGCGGCCTCCGGCCCGCAGCCCATCACGGCGACCGCGAGGAGGGCGAGGAATATAGCCGAGATCGCGAATCGGGACCATGGCGGATACATCGCTCAACTCCTCCGGCGCTGCTGCATCCAGGGGGTAGCCGGTTTCTAGAACGATAACATACGCCCGGCGAGGGAGGCCACAAGGGAAGGAGCACGACAACCGATGCACGGACGGTATTGCGCCGATTGGCCAAAAACCTTCGCAGCGATGGCAGGGGCTCCGATAACTCTAGGTTCCCCTCGGGCCGACGATCCTCCGCCGATCTTCGGTTCATCCGCACGGTGCGAGTCACCCACCTGCTCGCTGTACTGTAGCGAGTGTTGGGGTTCGCTCTACGAATGGGGACATCGCGAGGTCACGGCACGCGTTACCGTCGACCGCAGGCCGGGTGGGCTCGCGTCGATGCTGCGGATTTTGGGGCACCGAGGACGATGGTCAGGCAAGCGTCAGCATTTCCTACAGTCGCCTCGCGTCGAGGTATACATTTCTCACACATACGCTTTAGACTGACCCCATTCCTCCCAAGACTACGCGTGCTAACCTCGACTTTGGCCCTTTGAGCAGTGATATGTGAAAGATGGTAGGGTCTGCCCGTCAGCACTCTTGCAGGAGGAGATGACGAGGCAGCCCCTACCGCCCGCCATGCTACAGCTACTGGCTCCCTGCGCGCCACGCTTCTCGGCGCGCGTCTGGCGGCACGCGCTGGTGCTCGTCGCCGGGACGCTCCTCGCGCCGGGCAAGCGCACGGTCTGCGCCGCGCTGCGGGCGGTGGGCCTCAGCCACACCAAGCGCTTCGCGCGCTATCATCGGGTGCTCAACCGGGCCAAGTGGTCGAGCTTGGCCGTCAGTCGCGTGCTGCCGGGGCTGCTGGTCGCGGCGTTCGCGCCCGCCGGGCCGGTGGTCGTTGGCCTCGACGAGACGATCGAACGCCGCTGGGGGGCGAAGATTGCGGCCAAAGGGCTCTATCGCGACGCGGTACGCTCCAGCAAGGACTACTTCGTCAAGGTCAGCGGCCTGCGCTGGCTGTGCCTCATGCTGCCGGTGCCGATCCCGTGGGCAGGGCGGGTCTGGGCGCTGCCCTTCCTGACCGTCCTGGCCCCTTCCGAACGCGATGATCGTGAGCACAGCCGACGCCACGAGAAGCTGACCGATCGGGCGCGGCAGGCCCTGCTGCAACTGCGACGCTGGCTGCCCGCGCGGGCTATCGTGGTCGTCGCCGATAGCGGCTATGCCGCCATCGCGCCGCTGGCACGCTGCGCGCGGCCGGCCGCGCCGATCACCATGATCACCCGGCTGCGCCTGGACGCCGCGCTGTATGCGCCCGCGCCGCCCCGTCGGCCGCGCCAGAACGGTCGCCCGCGCGTGAAAGGCGCCCGCCTACCGACGCTGGCGGCGCGGCTCGCCGACCCGGCCACCGCCTGGATCGCCGTGGCCGTCGCCAACCGGTACGGCGAGGGGCCGCGCGCCGTCGAGGTCGCCTCCGATACGGCGGTGTGGTACCACATCGGCCTGCCCCCTGCGCCCATCCGCTGGGTGCTGATCCGCGATCCCCAGGGGCAGTTCGCCCCGCAAGCGCTGCGCTGCACCGACCTGGCCGCCAACCCGGCGCAGATCCTGGCGTGGTTCGTGCTGCGCTGGCAGCTGGAGGTGACCTTCGCGGAGGCCCGCCGCCACCTCGGCGTCGAGACCCAGCGCCAGTGGTCGGACCTGGCGATCCGCCGCACCACCCCGGCCCTCCTCGGGCTCTTCTCGCTGGTGACGCCCTGGGCGCACCCGCAGATGGCCGCGACCGGCGGCCTCGTGCGGCAGGCCGCCTGGTACCGCAAGCCCCTACCGACCTTCAGCGACGCGCTGGCGCTGGTGCGGCGGGGGTTATGGGCACAGACGGCTTGTTGCCTGTCCGGTCGCGACCCCGACATCGTAGAACTCCCGCGCGCCTTCGTCGACCGCTTGACGGACACGCTCTGCTACGCCGCCTGACCAGCTGTCCCGGCTACTTCGGCCATCCGCGCGGTTCCTGGCCTTGCCGCGTGGTGTGCGTGGGGCGACGCGGGCGGTAGAATCTGACGGCGGCGGCGTAACTATGCGCCGCCGCCGTCTTGCACCGCCCGGAGGATTTTCCTGATGATCGCTGACCCGCTCCTGCGCCTCCGGCACTTGGCGCGCCGGTTCTTGGCCGCCACGCGGGCGCGGGTCGCCCAGTGGACACGGCCGATCCCGCTCGCCGTCGCCGTCGGAGCGGCGGCTGACGCGACCCGGACCCGGTCGGCCTTGCTCCTGGAGAACGCGCTGCTGCGCCACCAGCTCGTCGTCCTCAGCCGTTCCGCCAAGCGCCCACGGCTGACCGCCGCCGATCGCGGGCTCCTGGTCCTCCTGGCCAGCCGTCTGCGCGCCTGGGCGGGCGCGCTGGTCATCGTGCGCCCCGAGACCGTGTTGCGCTGGCACCGCGCAGGCTTCCGGCTCTTCTGGCGGCGGAAAGCACAGCCGCGATCAGCCGCCAAGCTGAAGGTGGCTACCGAGACGATCGCGCTGATCCGCGAGATGGCCGCGGCGAATCGGCTGTGGGGCGCGGATCGCATCCGCGGCGAGCTGCTGAAACTCGACATTCGGGTGAGCAAGCGCACGATCCAGCGCTACCTGCGGCACGCCCGCCCGCCGCGTCGCTCCGGCCAGGCGTGGTCGGCCTTCCTACGCAACCACGCCCCGGAGATCTGGGCCTGCGACTTCCTCCCAGTCACCGACCTGCTCTTCCGCCCGCTCCACGCCTTCTTCATCGTCGCACTCGGGTCGCGCCGGGTGGTCCAGATGGGCGTGACGCGCCACCCCACCGACGCCTGGGTCGCCCAGCAGCTGCGCGAGGCCACGCCGTTCGACGAGCGGCCGCGATTTCTCATCCGCGATAATGACGCCAAGTACGGACCGCGCTTCGACCATCTCGCCGCCGCGAGCGGGATCCGCGGGCTGCGCACGCCCATCCGCGCCCTGCGGGCGAACGCCACCTGCGAGCGCTTCCTCGGCAGCGTGCGGCGGGAGTGCCTGGACCACCTCCTCATCCTCGGCGAGGCCCACCTGCGGCGCGTCCTCCGCGCGTATGTCGGGTACTTCAACAGCGCCCGGCCACACCAAGGGATCGGCCAGGCGATCCCGGTAGGATCGGCGGAGGTGGAGCGGATACACGCGGGCGCGGGGCGCATCGTCGCCTTCCCAGTCCTGGGCGGTCTTCACCACGACTATCGTCGTGCCGCGTGACCCATACCGGCTAATATTGGCGTGGATGGGCGAAGTAGCCGAGACAGTCAAAATACATGGCGTCTTCTGAACTGAGCGCGTCGAGGTTCGACATTGGCTCGGTCGCAATCCCGACGATATCTAGCGCAGCGGGGAACCGCAGTTTGGTTACCAAGCAGCAAGCTTCCAAGAGGTTTCGTCGCCCCACACGATAGTTCTCATACTCGATATCCTCGGGATGGGCTACTAACAAGAAGACATAGTAGGGGTCGCCAGGACTGGCGGGCAGGCTCACCAGCGTTCGCCGGTGCGAGCGTGGCGTCGTTTGCATGGCTTCGAGCAAGGTTCTAGTACAGCGTGTCTGGTATTTCTCGGGGGTTTCACCGTACGATTTCCCTGCTGTGTCGCCAAGAATACTCCCGAGGTATTCCGAGCGCGCTGTACTAGCCAACATTCGTCGTCGTAGACGCGGTTCGCGGGCTAGAAAGCGCATTACTTGATCCCGCTGTGCAGTTGTGGATGTGTTCGTGAAGTGCTGGGTGCCCGCCAGTATATGTTTGTTGAACGCCTCGATCAGCCCATCCCACGCGTAGCTGATCTTGTCTGCTTCCAGTTGCGCTAAACGTTGCGGGTTCCGTGCAAATGCTTCCCATCCCCCTTCGTCAAGGGCGATAGCAGTGATACCTGCGGGCAGTATGAAGTCGTGCTTTTCTTGATCGTTAGGGCTTGTAGCTAAATAAGCTTTACATACCAACGCGGCGGTGGTAGGCTAGCGTCATGGACACGGATGCGATGCTCGCGGAGAAGGTCGCCACCCTCTTCCCCCATCTGAACGAGAAGCAGCGCCGACTGTGCGCTGCCGCCGAGGCGCGCGCCCTTGGCCACGGCGGCATCAGCCGCGTCGCCCGCGCCTCGGGCCTGTCGCGCCCGACCATCTATCAGGGCCTGCGCGACCTCGCCGACGCGCCCACCCCCGACCGGGTGCGGCGGCCCGGTGCCGGTCGCCCGCCCATCCAGGACCGCGACCCCGCGCTGCCGGCGGCCCTGGACGCCTTGGTCGAGCCGACCACCCGCGGCGACCCCGCGTCGCCGCTGCGCTGGACGTGCAAGAGCACGCGCCAGTTGGCGGCCGCCCTGCGGGCCCAGGGCCATCCGGTCAGCCACAGCACCGTCGCCGACCTGCTGCGCGCGGCCGACTACAGCCTCCAGGCCCCGTCCAAGACGCTGGAGGGCGGCGACCACCCCGACCGGGACGCCCAGTTCCGCTACCTCAACGGCCAAGTCGCCGCCTTTCAGGCCGCCGGGCAGCCGGTGGTCTCGGTCGACACCAAGAAGAAGGAGCTGGTCGGCACTTTCAAGAACGGCGGCCGGGAATGGCGGCCGACGGGGCGGCCGGAGCGGGTCAACGTCCACGACTTCCCCGACCCGGCGCTCGGCAAGGCGATCCCCTACGGCATCTACGATGTGACGGCCAACACCGGCTGGGTGACGGTCGGCCAGGACCACGACACGGCCAGTTTCGCGGTGGGGGCGCTCGGCCGGTGGTGGGAGGCGGTCGGCCGGCCGACCTATCCCCGGGCGACGCGGCTGCTGATCTGTGCCGACGGCGGGGGGAGCAACGGCGCCCGGCTGCGGCTGTGGAAGGCCGAGTTGCAACGATTCGCCGACACGACGGGGCTGGCGGTGACGGTCTGCCATCTGCCGCCGGGGACGAGCAAGTGGAACAAGATCGAGCACCGGCTCTTCGCGCACATCACGATGAACTGGCGCGGGCGGCCCCTGGTCAGCCACGAGGTCGTCGTGGAATTGATCGGGGCGACGACCACCGAGGCAGGGCTGCGGGTCCGGGCCGAGCGCGACACCGCCACCTACCCGACCAACGTGGCGGTGCCGGACGCGACGATGGCGGCCCTGGCCCTGGCGCGGCACGACTTCCACGGCGAGTGGAACTACACCATCCGACCCCGACCGTCGCCGGTCACGATGTAAACCTTATTTAGCTACAAGCCCTTACT
>JAABUH010001838.1_pt1 | contig 21964 bp, 30 predicted proteins | sample 5559121 | NCBI WGS metagenome assembly JAABUH01 (sample SAMN10711871, study PRJNA513364) | rock metagenome | isolation source: Antarctica rocks | place: Antarctica: Victoria Land, Battleship Promontory nord | collected 2015-12-28
AGGGGCAGTACCTCTTTGCGAACTCTAGCTCCGGGGGTGGGAAGCGCGTTGTGGGTGGACTGAGGCTGTGTGGGTGGTGGAAGGGGGTCTATGAGGATGTTGCGAGGCGGATACTCGGGGATGGAGTGGGAGTGAGAGATGGGAGGGGTAGAGGGGTCGAGGGAGAGGGAGAGGGAGGGGGAGGTGGGGGAGTGGGATTGAGTTACCTCCTCCCCAGGTACTCCGAGAGCGAAGCGGCTGGGATGCTGGGTGCTCCCAAACGAGCCTTACCCGACGGAGTGAGATGGTCATACGCCCCGCCCTGCTCCATACCGATACTCATGCGAACGAACTCGGAATCGTCATTGGCGACCCTCATCCCCTCTCTACCCGACGACCCGAGATCCCGCTTCCTCACCGAGCTAGTCTCAGATGCCGCACCTCCCGACCTCAGTCCCCGCAAAGCCAAGCGCGAAGTGGATGGCAAAGCCTTGAGCAAGAAAGAGAGGGAGGCAGCGGACGACGATGAGGAGAGGAGGCACGCTCATTCGGCGTTGAGTCGGGTGAGCTCCGAGGAGTTCTGGGAGAGGATGGCGTTCAGGCAGGAGTGTTCGAGTGGGGATGTCACGGGGTTCTTCGTGCTCAATGTCGACAATCCACCATCCGCGAATCTGGCACCAGAGCCGATGGGCGACCCGAAACGATGGAGTACCGACTTGTCGCCGGCGATATTGGAACGACTGCTCACGGCGCTGCTGAATGTGGATTTCGGGAATCGGGATCTAGCGGTCGAGGGATCGGCGATGTGGTTGAAGAGCGTGCATGCGATTGTGCGCGGCGAGGTGGGTGAGGAAGGGTGGAAAGGGTGCATCGGCGAATTGGAGGGGAAGGTTGGGATGGAGGTGAAGAGCGTGGAGAAGAGGAAGGAGGAGGTTGTGACTGTGCTACAACCTAGGAAGAAGAAGAAAGCATAATCCCATCCTGTCGAGATCAGCAAGAGGGTGTGTAGCTTAGTGATAGTCATGCATTATTTTGTACTAGGTCTGTTGAGGTGGCCGACTTGGAGCTACAAACGAGCCTGCCACCATACACAGATTCCGAGGGGTGTAGTGCGCTTTGACGATCGGTGTCCGCTTAGTGTAGAATGTGGCCATCAGGTCCGAGCTTTTCCACATCAGCATGGGTATGGCAGGACTTAAGCCACCCACGTCTGATCAGCATCCCAGCTTGACTCGCCAGGACCCATCGGCAACTCCCCGTGTTCGGTTCCAACAGCATTAATCCCATTCCCCGTCGTCCGCCTCATCCCGTCCATCCCGTCTGCCGAGACCCGTTCTCCACCTGCCGACTTGACGTCCCAACATCGCACGGTGCAATCGAGACCGCCAGACACGAGAAGGGAGGACTCGGCGCTAAAAGAGAGGGTCTGGATTCGCGCTTTGTGTCCTGTCATCGTCTTCAGCGGCCGGGATGAGCCAAGGTCCCACAGCCAGATACTGCAATCGAGACCTATGACGAGTCAGCATGTATGCCAGAATGTAGATAACGATCGCATACCTGCACTAGCCAGAAATCGGCCATCGGGACTGATGGCCATGGTGGTCACTGCATCCGAGTGGCCCAGGAAAAGCCGAATACATGCCCCTCGCTGTACGTCCCAGAGCCGGCATGAATTATCGCTCGATCCAGTAGCGAGGTACAATGAGTTCGGGTGGAATCGCACACACTATCGCTTCGTCGGACACATCTCACGGCGACATCCTATCTGACTCACATTGACGTCCGACAAATGTCCGGTGTACATCCGTAAGGGTGTCACCCTATCCGAGCTCCACAGCCTGGCTGTCCGATCCCGACTCGCCGTGGCGAAATACACTCCCAGCGGACCCCACTCAACATCCCACACTGCATCCCGGTTGTGCCCTCGGTAGACAACGAGGTTGGAGTAGGTATCAAGCGACCACAGGCGGACAGTGCCGTCTTGAGACGAGGAAAGGAGGCCTTGAGGTGGTGAGGCGGAACCGTATATTGGGTCGAAGGAGAGGGAGTAGACAGGTCCGGAGTGGCCGATGAGCTTGCGAATAGCGAGACCCTCATCTTCCACAACCGACCCGTCGAGGGGGTCTGCGCCATTCAGCTGCGGACCTGATGCGGAAGAAAAGACATGCCGACAGATTTAGCCTTCAGCTTCTCGCCTTTCAAGCTCCATAATCGAATGCAGCTTTCTGCCGAGCCAGCTGCCATAAGCGAGGAATCCTGCGAAAACTCCACGGATGAAACACTGACAGATAAATCAGCATTGACATCTAGTGAAAACTAAGGGCTCACCCCTCTCCACCGTCGAGGACAGTAAAAGCCACAACGCTAGGCAGTATAGACGAGCTCAGTCCTGCCATCGACTCCTCCACACCCGGCCCAAGCCGTATCATTTTCCGCTTATCCCTCACCGCCTCTACCTCCCGCTTGACATCCGCGATCCGGAACACAGCCGGTGCTGGAGGATTTGTCTCCGACTCGTCCGGACTGACTAGGTCTGGATCTCGATCCTCAAAAGCCTCGAGCTTGATCTCCGCAGGTTCGGGAGTCATGTCTACATCATGTCCGTTCGGCATCGTGGCTGCTGACTTTTGAGGGGAAGCATCCCCATTGACACCACCGGAATCCTCGTCGCGAAGGGTACGGATGACTTGCTCGCGAAGTTTCTCGGTGATAGGTGCGGCACCGAGCTTGAGAGTAGTCGAGGAGTTGAAGGTGTCTATCGAGGAGGATGAGGGAATGAGAGAGGATATGAGGCCGCTGGACGAGACAATGGCGATCTTGTCCAACGGCATAGTGGAGTTGGATACTGAGCATGTTAGGCGGTACCTGATATTGTGATACGAGGAAACAACATACCGGTGAGGGTCAGACGACTTGTGATGATAGCTTTGACCGCCTCCTTCGCGCGTCCAGCGGAACTATGGAGACCGGATTCCCATTCATCGTCGAGTCCTGCGCCGGATAACCATTGCAGGAGCAGATCGTGAGGATTGCGTGACATGGGTATTGCGTACCTTTCCGAGCTACGCGGCAAATCAGCTGCAAGCTTGGGACAAAGGATTTTGGCTCTACAGAAGTCGTTGACAATACGGATGGATGGTCGCATGCTGTCTGTCCGAGATAGCTGCGAGGGTCGAGATCTCTTGAGGATGTTGAGTTTCATGGTGTCCTTTATCCCTTTCGAAGAATTGCCGAGCTAAGGGCAAATACCGTCAGTGGGCTGGGGAACCACAATTCTGCACGCTTGCCTGCTTTTGTGAAGCCGAAATCCAATAAGTCGAGGAAGGTGTGGGCGAATAGGGGAAAGGATAGCGCATCAAGCTCAGCCTACGCGAGTCAGCTTCGCCTCGTACTGTCATGCCAATTTGACCTTCCACAAATCTAGACCTCCGTCCACCCATCTCCGGTATTTTCGATACCCCTCTATCCGGTCCGAAGGATCGAGCAGGGAAACTCCACCAACACCAGGCCTGACGTCTCCATCCCCGTCCACCTGCGTCCCAACCTTCTTCTGGAGCTGATCGATGATATACCTCGCCTGCGCCTCGAACTCTGGCGTCAATCTCTCGGACATGGTCGATGCCGAAACACTTTGAGCTTGCGGGATGTTGCGCTTCAACGTTGACTCGATAGCCACAGGTCCAGGAGCACGAAAGATTGCTTCTCGACCTCCAGCTTGTCCGGAGCCTCGTCGTGTGACCATTGGCTCATCCTCGCCATCTGCGTCCCTATCTTCGTCTGCGGTACCCACTTGATCCGCTATACCGGCCTGGAACATCGCAAGGGCTTTGTCGAAGCCGTGTTGCTGAAGGTACTCCATGACGAATTGACGGAGAAGGTTAGCGTCGGTTCGAGAGGTATGATTACTCGGCCCAGCGACGGGCGCAGGTGATTGAGACATGACAAATCAATCGGAAATGCTACGCCTTTACCTGCCGACGCGGGCCTTGGATGGAACCAACAAGAGGATGGAAGAAGCGATAGGTGAGGAGATTACCAAAGAGGATGCCTTCTGGGAACGGACTGGACCGGTTGCCACGTGGATCTTCTACTGGCGCGACTGCTATAAGTTATCTTTTCCGCCGCTCGCTTCCTCGTTTCTCTTTTTTGTCTGTCATCAACATTCATCTCGCATCATTCAGCAGTCTATGACGTTCTTGATAGGAGGCATCCGCCTTCAGGTCCTCGTGTGAAGGACGGAAAACTTTGCCCATCATGCCGATCGACAATGCCTGGTCCCGATCTTTCGCCTCACCCTCTCCGTCATCCTCCGACGAGGATGATTCTGACACCGGCAGCAGACCAGCCAAGCCCATCACATCCATTTCCCGAGATGCTCAACTCGCTCGCGATCTCGACATCAGCTCTCGCGATGACCGTGCCGTCTTCAAGGAGACACCATTCACTATGGCGAAAATGAAAGCAGGGAAGAAGGATACCCGAGCAGGGAAGGGCGACGCTGACCTGTCCAAAGGGAGGGGAAACGTCCTGCCAGCTACAGCGGATGGGAGTATTCCTTTGCCAGCAGAGAAGCCAGAGAAGGGTAAAAGGGGGAATGGTGGACAGGCGGCGGAGCAGGAGAGAGCTGCGCCCTCCAGGCCAGCACACTGGAACACTGGGTGGTACAACCATCAAAACAAGCCGATCCTAATAGAGCCTGCTCCGAAACGATCGCTCATCGACGAAGTTGACAAACCTAGCCAGACAGGACCTTCCAAGGGAAAGGGAAAGAAAGCGCAGAAGAAGGCTCCCGCGAAGGGGCGGAAAGGCGCTAAAGGAGATGAGGGCGATAGACCGGTTTTCAGACGAATCCGTAAGATGTCCTGGATTGCACTCCTCGTATTATGAGAACAAGATATAGCTGATAAAGTCTCGTCAGCGGCCAATGCCTCCCCTACCGCCCAGTTTCCTATCGTTCAAGGCATCGAGAAACAGAAATCTCTCCCACTTAAGTCCAAGAAAGCCAACAAGAAGAAGATGACGACTAGAGCTCTCAGCATCACCCCTGATTCGGCGGACCAGCCTATCCCTGACCTTGACATCGATGCTCTGGTGGGCGGAGCTGGGAGCGGCACGGAGAAGCTAGCACCGAAGGAGGTGGATTCGAGCAACCAGAATCTTGAGAAGGTCTCGGCGATTTCTGAAGATTCAGGCGAGATTGAAAGATCGCGGCCGCGCAACAAATTGTTGACGCAGGGGCGCATCACCATCACGAAGCCTGCCAAATTGTCTCGACATTTCTCCCCCCCTGCAATGACCTCTATCTTCCATCACACAGACAGCAAAGTCGCTCCTCCCGCTGTGGAAGCCTCTTCCCAGTTACCGTCTCTTCACCGGTCCGGTCCGACAGCGGAAACCGATAACATCGATACACCTTTGAGATCCGGGCGCGCTCATAGCGGTCCCTCCACCATAACTTACGTCTCTGCCTACGATTCACAGCCTGATCCTGCCATGGCTCCATCGTCCTCAAGCAGATTGCCTTACAGCTCTCCTCTACTAACCAAGGACAAACGTACTCCTCAGCCATTAGAAGTACAGTCCAACCACCTTTTCGGACCCCGGGCGACGAACGCCAACATTGTCGACCGGTTGGAAACCCTAGCGTGGCATGAGACTCCGAGAATCTCCCCGGAAGGATACGAGGAGGAGAGCCGCAAGCGACAAGAGATAACGTCTCTTCACGGAGAGAAGATTCTGGAGAGACTGACCCAACCTCCGAAAAGTAAGCCGGATGATTCTCTCTGTTTGCGTTTGAGCTTATGTTCTCGGCAGAAACTTCGCGCCAGAACGTCTCAAGCCAGCGCACCACGCTACCCGGCTCTGCGACGATACCCACGATGTCTGGCGACCCACCAAACAAACGTGCACGTAGCCCTGAAGAGCTCGACTACCTCAGGAAGCAGACCAGACACGAAAACGCTCAGAGGCATCCGGATAATGATCTCTACAATCATCCAGCTATGCGCTCACCATCGCCAGGATGGTCGACCCTTCCGACGAAGCGACCTCGGCCAGAGATTTCTTCCTGGCAGCAGTCAAGCCCAAAGCTCGCGGACAGGTTCCGCATGCCTTTGACGCTGTTCACCCCGAAAGGCCCCCAGCCTCCAGGACCCCCTCCAGTCCCGAGGTTCACCAAGACAACCACTTTATTCACACCCAGTCGTCCTGTACAGCAAGCTCCCGATTGCAATAATAAGCCGATGTACGACGTCTACACCGGCAAGGGATCTAAATACGGTCCACTTGTCGGTGCGCGCCAACACGATGAATCGCAAGTCACCCGGAACGCTTTTGCCGGCGACTTCGACGACGGACCCGCTGATGAATACGGTAATCTCACTCGAGCAGCACAAGCTCATCGAGCCTCGTATCAAGTACCGCAAGAACAAGAACCTGAAGACGACTGGACTCAAGCCTGGAAGAAGCCGTCGAATCTCGCTTCCAAGAACATCCAAAGCTCAAGCTTCGATGCGCTCAAGAACTTCAAGTTCGGGAAGGCGGCTGGTATGGGTGATGCAGGTATTAGCCGAGGGAACGGACAGGCCTCTGCGTTTTGAGATGGTACGTTGAGCAGAACGATTATATTATACTGATGGATGACTATCCGAAGGGAGTTCTCATTGTGGCAGGTCGTTCGGCATCTTCTGCGGGTCTTCTGTTATACTCAAGACTTTACATGCCTCCTATGCTGTCTATATGCACACATACTCCCAGCCGGAACTCGGGATGGTTGCTTCTTCGGTTGAGGCGGTCGACGGCAATTGCCACGAAGTAACAGACTGCTACCCTGTAAATGCGATATCAGTAGTCCAAGTGAAACAGCTCTCAGTTTTGAGTTACTCTGTATATTAGTGCGCGAGTCCGCAAAGCCAAACGTCACCCAAAGCATCCTTCGACCATACATTGGCCCATGCGCAAGTCATCGGCCCTACGCACTGAACCCTACCACCTTTATCAGGCCATATGTTTCCAGTAGGCGCGACAAGGAACACTAGCACCAAGAGACCCATCCAAAGCAAGAATGGCCAAGTCTGAAAGCGTTGAGTACCAGTTGGGCTCGTGGTTCAGACTGTCGCGATCGATGAGGCAATAATCGTGTACATGCGGCACGCCCGAGCAGCGGTCAGTACGATTCTTTTGGCAAGATCCGAGTACCGAGGGATGCATCACAGCCAGGACCCCCGTTTTGCGTAGGATGATGCTGGACCAGAGTGACTAAGGCTACATCTGAAACCAAATCTCAAGGCAAGCAGTACAAACTCCCATCACCTAGATCGCTCCCCAACCCCAAGTCCTCCTCCCCACAAGATGTCCACATCCATCCCTATGTTTCCCGCTCATCCCGCCCCTCCCATCTACCCGCTCACCCTCCGCCCCGTGCCTAGCTGGACCCTCGCAGTCCGGTATCGTACATAGCACGCAAGGCGGGGGGAGAGCGTGGTTGTTGGCATGCATATCGGCATTCGCGATTGCCAGCTTGTACGGCTCGAGGTAGTCTCTACCCTCTGGGTGGATCTCGATGAGCCCGACAGTCGGGTCGGAGGGGTCGTCCCTCTCAACCGGCTCGTCGGGAAGCGGGAATCGGAACAACCGGATATCGGTGGGCGGCTTGATTCCGGTCACTTGGGTAGACGTCCGAGATTTGCCTTTGACATTCACCTTGGACGTCGCTTGAGCCTGCTTCGTCTCCTGGGCTCGCCAATCGTCCGCTTTCCGCTTGGCTCGGGCGCGTCTGTCCGTGACATGGATGGCCCAGCCCTGCACTTTCGCGAGCCCATCTCGCCAGCCAGCATGGAACTCGTTCTCCCATTCCGACACGTTTGCCGAAGATAGGCTGTGCGCTTCACCGCCCATAGAGACGGATTTGAGCGTAGGCAAGGGTGGAAGGACGAGATATAGCTTATCTGGAGGTGGCACGGCTATTGATGGACCACTCGAAGTCGTCACGGCTGCGCGGCTGCGAATAGGTCGGTCCCGGAGAGAGAAAGTCGAATGACCCGCGGAGCGATGGCCTCGCCGAGACCGGGATATCTCGATCTGCCGCTGGTGTTCAGCCTCGGCCGCTTCTGCCTGCCGAACCGCCGCGATGGCTTCCAGATCCTCGCCGCTCCCACCATCACCGCGCTCATCACCGCTCTCGTCGCCTGTCTGATGTCTGGCTCGACTCCTCAGCCTCGCCGCCTCAGCCTGCGCAAGCCTTGTCCGATCCGCCAGCTCCCAAGCCGCAATCTGCCTCTCCCTTTCCTTCCCCCGCGCAAGTCCCGCCGAGACGCAAACCCCAGCAAGATCCTTGCACAATTCCGAGCCTTTCTCCCGCGCGGTGAAGCCGAAAAGGTTCACGCGATCTAGAACGAGATGCTCGAGCCGGGCATAGCAGCGAAGAAGCGTCGATAGCACCGAGTCTAGCCGGACATTCGTCGTGGATATGTCAAGATACCGCAATGCCGGGAATAGATTGCTTGTCCGCCCGTACGCCCCTTGTGGTCCTATAAGGACGTATGCTAGATCGCGCGAGGGCACGCGGAATCGCAAATGGGTCAGATTGGCAGCGACGGGTGATAAGCCGAATCTCGCCAAGCATTTGATATCGAAAAACACGATGGGTTGAGCGAAATGTTTCGGTTTAGAGTACTTCATATTCTCGCTGATGTAAGGGAAAGGTCCGTGGCCTGAGTATCCCCGAGGCTTGACTGTCTCAGAGGACACCGAGGAAGGTGGGGTGGAGCGATCGGATCCGCGGTCCCTGTCTGAGGTGGAAGGGTCGAGGGAGAGGTCGGCGAGTGAGCTGGATAGACTGGCGGTAGTATTGTTGGCGGCAGTGGAGTTGACGGTAGAACGCGGTGGGAGGTCTTGGACGATGCTGAAATGGGTGAAGGACGGGATCTCGGGCCAGTGCCGGTAGAGCGATTCCACAGCTGTATCGAAGTAGGACCCTAAACCGAATCATCAGCTTCGCCCTGTCCTGTAAGATAGCTGGCCGGACCCACCTTTCAGAAACTGATAGTAAGACGCCTGCTCGACATACGGCCTGAAACGCATCTCCATCCTCGTGATCCCCAAATGAGGCTCCTCGAACATCCCCTCAAGGTGTTCCGGGGCGATGTTGGTCCCGATGTTCAGCATGAGTACGCGCACGTCCGGTAGGCATCTCATAACGCTGTGACTGTCAGTTCTCACGTATCCTTGCCAGGCCCGAACTTACTTGTTCAAGATATCTGCATCGCCTTGCCAGCATTGCTACGCACGCCTTGAGCCATTATCGTAGAGGTAATGATTGACTCACCTGCGAGAAAGTCCGAATCTCCTTAGTCAACCCCCCATCCACCTTCTTCCCCTCCTCCCTCAACTTCTTCCACATCGGCATCAACTGCTGAGCCCGATGCACGATCATGTGCCTCCACAAGTTCCGCGAGGAGATAGGATAATCAGGGAAGACCTGGATGAGGGAGAGGGCGGTGCGTTGTTGAAGACGAGGAGGGATATGGTCAAGGAGGTTATCGATGAGTTCGGGAGGTAGTCGGAATAGTAGTGGTAGGGTAGACGTTTGATCCTCGTTTGACATGCTTTGCGGTAGGGGGGAAAGAAAGGGTGAGGCCAGGAAAACAGGATCGTGGCAGATCGCTCAGTACATTCTCGCGTGATTTAACGACATGTGCATAGCGAACATGATTGCCGGCATCGGCGGAGACGACCCCTCTCCCTCTCCGCATCCAGCATTCCTCAGGAGATCAACAAGTGTTGCTGAGATACTTCGATACCCATCGAAATCCGGATGTCTATCCCGTTCGGAACACATGGTGGCGAACATCATCCTTCGACGCTCCATTCACTCCTCCCACTCTTTGTCCTCCTCAACTGCCTCGACAGAAGGGGTCTCGAGCTCGACTCCGTCGGACGCAGAGCGTGATTTTTCGGTGGGAGACGAGCAGAAAGTCTCGTCGAGGATGGAGGAGAAGCACTCGGGGGAGGTGCGAAGGCAGCGAGCGTTGCGCTCGGGTAGGACACAGGTGCGCTCTGCGTCGGAAGGGGGTTCGAGTGAGGTGCGATCATACTCGGTGGCTGACCAGGTGGAATGGTAGGACTAGCGGGTCGTGTGGGTCAGGTCACGATCTATGGGAAGTGATAGTAGAAGTGACGGTAACAGCACAGCCCTCGCCCTCGGCTTCCCATCGTACACTTCTTTACCCGCCTCAACTGTCCATCGAAGTAGGATGCTTCCGAGGAGAAGGAGGTCGAGCGGGATGTCAAGGGCGACGGTCGGATGGGGAATTCAAACGACCGGCTCCTAGGCTAAATTCTAGATTGCGATCGATATTCTCGTTGTCGCGCTCTCGGGCGCATTACTCATGCTTCCACAATGAAAGGCGTCGCTTCTAGTCGGGCTCACTCAGTCCCACCCATGTCTCGATCATATGCATCACGTCATTCCGATCGCGCCATCGCGTCCTTGATCCGTAAACAACATTCGAGCAACTGTAGCTCCTCATCCCCTCCCTCGCAAAGTCCTTTATCACATTCGGCTATAGCGAGCGCAGCGAGTGATTTCTGGATGGCCGGAATGGTAAGTATCGGGATGAGCGCGTCGTGGATCTGATTCCGACTTGAGCTCTAGACTCGCCTTGATGGGGCAAACATACCTGCTCGAGGATCTGACCTGCTGACCACCCTTCCCGGCCAACCCTCTTCACGGCTTTCCGCACACCTTCGAACCCCTCTTTTGACAGTGACAAGTTGACGCCCTCCCCAGGCTCCACACCCATCGTCCGCAGTAGCCCATTGATCGTCTCGTCCGGAACCAATCCTGAGATCTCGTGAACTACGGTCCCATCAGCGTGCGCAGGCGCGAGATAGCACTAGAACCACTGGACATGGACGTAATCGGCGTCGGTGGATCCGTGGCCCCATGCAATCTCTGCGCGGTCTGCAAATACGTGATCGCCTTTCTCAGGTCTCCGCTCGCAAGCTCTAGGATCAGCGGGAGCACCTATACCTGGTCAGCTTCATACCGATATCATCCGAAAGATACTCACCCCATCATCTGTATTCACTCCTTCCGCCGAAGCAATCATTTCTATGCGCTTCTGGCTACTTCCACGAGCCAGCGGTCTAAAGCGGAACTTGCTGCATCGCGACGCGAGAGGCTCGATGATACTAATCGTATATCAATATGAAAGACTAAGGGGGACGTCGGACCAACCGAGTCACGTAATTGCAGACCAGACAGAACCGGGTGATGCGCGAATACGTCTCCATGATCCGCCTCAGAGCAGATTGCGCGTCCTGCGTCATGGAATCGGCTTCATCGAGGATGATTAGTTTGTATGGTGGACAAGGATAGGTCTTGCCGTCCCTACCAGCGAGCGGAGCGAGACAGGCAGTCGAATTAGCGAGACAAAGACGTACGGAAAGGCAGATCGTTAATTGCTGTCCAAGAGAACGAGACCAATGACCCACGAAGAGATCCCAACATGCCTAGGCGTCTCCCTAGCAAACGTCTTGATCTTCTCTCGCACCACCGTGATCCCTCGCTCATCAGACGCATTGAGCTCCAGCACCCTTCCGCGGAAAAGATCCGGTCTAGCTCATTCCCATCAGCGAGACCTCTGATCGAGTCGGAAACGATTCCGTACCCGAAGAGCTGTCGGGCGAGGGCAAGGATGGCACCTGTCCACATCAGCCTTATTTTGTAAGCTGGAGTGGAAGCAGAGGACTCACTGGTCTTGCCAGTCCCTGGTGGTCCGTAGAATAGCATGTGCGGCAGCTGTACTTGGATTACTTTCTGGGCCAGAGAATTCAAGAAAAGACAGACGTTTGTAGATGCGAGAGCTTTGCGCAGGACAGCGACGGTATGTTCCTGCGACGAAACATCTTCGATCGTCCGAGGTCGGCTGCAGGGGACGTCAGGACAATGTGTATGCGCTGAAACAAGAAGAGGAAGAGGAACGGACTATTTCTCGACCCATGGTTGGAGGCGGATATCTGGGTTGGAAGGAACGGAGCGGGCTGCGAAGGTCGCCATCGCGGTCTCTAGCCAGGTGACCACTATCAGGTACTCGATGGCTCGATCGGTTTCTAGAGACTCAAGGTCGGAGGATCTAGGGCGTGGGAAGGTAATTTGGTGACGCGCTTCGAGTTGGCGCGTTCGGAATTATCCGATTTAGCGAAATATTGTGCTGGACTTCGGAAGCCGAACGATAGGCAGAGCAAGCTGAATCAGTGCCACGATGCTGACATGATTGCTTCTCAGCTACACCGAGTTGGCTCTCCTCCCATATGACTGCTTTACGCCCTCACATCCTTGAACCTCACACGAGATGAGCCTAACAACAGATATAGAGACAAGTGGTAATACAACGCCGTCTTTCAGCCGACATTCAGCGAAGCTCGAAGGTCCCGTTGCTTCGCGCCGGGACATGCGTGAGGTAAAGCTCTTGGAAGGGTTCCTGGTTCTGTAAGAGTCTTGTCAGCTCAGCGATCTCGCCGTGACAACCTCGACTCACCAAGGAGTGAAAGTAGTACTACAATGAGGAGGGCCTCTCATCAGTATCGGTAGACAAGGTGGAGGGGAAATGTGACGTACCCCTCGGATGGTCGCCTCCCTCCTCACCTCATTGACTTCCGCCACCTTCGCTGAGCTTTCCCGCCTCCGCCTCAGACCGTCAGGTCGGGATGGACTACGCGTGTCACCAGACGTCGAGACTCGTCTGGTCACGGTCGGGCTCGTAGGTATGAGCGGCGACTTCGGTGCGATCGGGGAGGTCGGAGCGGGCGGGACGTCCACCTGAGATTGGAGACTCGGTGCGAAGTCGACCATGGCGAAATAGAACCCTTCATAACAATCAGCAAGCTGAACAGTCTGGTGATGATGGACTCACCCGCAAAGCTCGCCCCGCTAATATCCCGCACCGTATGATCCGGCACCAAGAACCTCTCCTTTATCCTCAGAAACACGAAATCTCTCTCCTTCGCCCTCGTCTCTCCCCGGTTCCGATCCGGCAACGGGTCCCGAAACAACAACTCTGGCCGAATCATATCTGCTCTAGTCGACGGTCGACGGAACTGCTCGAACCGCCCCCAGTGCCGCATGTCGTCGTGCTCGGTCGCCCCGAAGCGTGAGCCGGTGATGAAACCATTCTTTGGACCTATGATCTCGCCGGTGAAGAATGTCGTGAGGTGAGGATGGGCGTCGGTCAGGTGGGATATGGAGAGGTAGCCGGAGAGGGTCGCTTCGGGGAAGTTGACGTCCTGCGAGGTGTCAGCTGCTACCATGCATCCGACGCATCCAGTCCAGACTAGATCGCTAGCGGTGCTCAAGGTAGCTGGACTCACCAGGAACCTCACTTCCACTTCGTATGCGCTCCTTCCACTCGTCTGAGTCCCCCTAAACAGGCTACCGGGGTACAGCGCACCGCGCCCAATGCTCGGTACCCTCGCCTTCGTGACATCGAGCAAGGGATTCGGTGGGTGATCCGCTTCCTCAACCGGTCTAGGTGGCGTCGGAGTACGCACCCGCTCCTCCGGAATCGGCGGGGTCGAGATACTCGCTGTCGTCCAAGGTCGTGTGTGCTGGCTCGGCAGGGATCGTGAGAACGACCGGTGCGATGGTGAGGGTGTAGTGGGGGGTATCTCGCAAGGGTGGGTGTAGATCGGGGTAGGTGATTCCACAATCATACATTCCTCCTCCCTCTCCCTTTCCTCTCCGATTCCAGTGATCCCCAGACCCATACCGATATCTCGCCTCTCATCCCGTTGATGGATTTCCTGCGCCCTCACACATCCCCCGCACACCCGCTCGACGGGATCAGAGAGGACCACCACACCCTCATTACCCCGTGATGGGGCTGAAGAGCCGCCCGCAGCACCACAGAGAGAGCATTTGATGCTGCTCAATTGGGAGGGATGGTGGGATGGTCCAGGAGCGGGTGGAGGCGGGATGGGGGCGGATTCGGTAGGCATGGCATGGGTGAGACGCGGGAGAGATTACACCAAAGCAAGGTATCACGACTCCCTCCTCCGCTAAGCCTTTGATAATGGAGATGCTTGAAGACAAAGGTAGAAGAGTTGGCGATAGGAGAAAAGAGGTCAGGGGAAGGGGCGCAACGATCCAAAGGGTCCAAAAATCGAGTTTACGCCGCTCGCTCGGAGCGATTCCCAGATTCTAGCCTTTTCTCCAAAGCATCGAACTCGCCCGACCTTCATATCACATGCACATTCAAATATCCAGACCGTTCTCTCTCTCTCGACTATGCATTCTACTCCCATTTCAACTCCTTACACGAGGGCTATGGAGCATAAAGAAACGCTCCATCACCCAATCAAAGGCTGTCGGCTGCCGATTCGGGAAAGGTGATAAAGTCAGGTCCCTAGTGAAGAATGACGTGGCGACCGGGGAACCTCGGGAATGTCGTGGGGAAGTGACTGATCTCTGCTGATTGCGACTAATCCCTGCTGATTGCGACTAATCCGACTTCTTCCCGTTCGGTTTTTGGCTGCCTTGCTGGTCTCTCCAATACCTTGGTAGCGGCGAGCGACTCACCATGTGTGGCATCTTTTGCTGCTATAACCGGCAAGGCGACCTCGCTTCGTTCCGTCCTCGAGCCATTGCTTTGTCCAAGCTCCAGCGACATAGAGGTCCGGATTGGTCGGGATGTTACATGTCGAAGGATACCGTGCTTGTTCACGAGCGTCTCGCTATCGTCGGTGTTGGTGAGCTGACTCAGACTCTCGCCTCGTGGACTCAGCTTATACGGGTCAGATACCGGTGCTCAGCCTCTGGTCAATGAGGATGAGACGCTCATACTCGCCGTCAATGGCGAAATCTACAACCACTTGGCACTGCGAAAAGGACTGAAGCACCCTGCGAAGTTCAAGACGCACTCCGACTGCGAGGTCATCATGTACTTGGTCAGTCATCATTCAGCAATTCAAGCTGTATCAAGCTCTCGTTTGTCGTCGTGAGCTGACTTATTGCAGTACAAGGAACATGACACCGGTCTTTGCAACATGCTCGACGGAATGTTCTCCTTCGTCCTACTCGACACCTCCACGACCCCATCCCGTATCATCGCCGCACGCGACCCTATCGGTATCACTACCCTCTACATGGGTTACAACTCCCTTGCTCCCGAAACCGTCTACTTCTCGTCCGAATTGAAGACGCTACACGAGGAATGCGATAACCTCATCTCGTTCCCTCCTGGACATTTCTATGACTCGGGGACAAAGCAGGTAGAGCGATATTTCTTCCCAACATGGTGGAATTCGGATAATGGCGAGGTCCCTCACAACCCGGTGGATTATAAGTTGTTACGAGAAACGCTCGAGACGGCCGTGAGAAAGAGGTTGATGTCGGAGGTGCCTTATGGGGTTCTGTTGAGCGGAGGATTGGATAGTAGTTTGATTGCAGCCATCGCGGCGAGAGAGTCAGATAGGATGGCAGAGCAGCAGGAGTTGTTGCGGATAGAACGGAGATCTGCCATTGCAGCGGGCCATAATCCAGGTAAGTCTCCTGCTTTGCCTTGATATGAGCTCAATGTGTTAGGTACCGATGCACCCCTTGCGTCTTGGCCTCGACTCCACTCCTTCGCCATCGGTCTTCCCGGCGCGCCGGATCTCATCGCTGCCCGGAAGGCTGCAGACTTCCTCGGTACCGTCCACCATGAATACGTCTTCACCGTGCAAGAAGGTCTCGATGCGATTCCAGAGGTCATCTTTCATCTGGAGACTTACGACGTCACAACGGTGCGGGCCAGCACACCAATGTACTTGCTGAGCAGGAAGATCAAAGCGATGGGTGTGAAGATGGTGCTGAGTGGGGAGGGGAGCGATGAGATCTTTGGAGGTAGGCTAGAAGTTCTGGGTTTTGGCAATCAGCTCATGATTTCGCCAGGGTACCTTTATTTCCATGCCGCACCCAACGCCAAAGACTTTCACGAGGAATGTGTCAATCGCGTCAAGAACCTGCACACGGCGGACTGCCTACGAGCCAACAAGTCGACCATGGCATGGGGTCTCGAAGCCCGTGTGCCTTTCCTCGATAAGGCGTTCCTGGAGGTGGCGATGAATGTGGACGCCAAGTACAAGATGTTCAGCAAGGGTTCGCATCAGGGGGTTGATGAGGATGGGCGGCCGATGATGGAGAAGGTGGGAGTCGGAGTTGAAGATGAATCAGAAGAAAGCTCATGGGCATGTCCAGTACATCTTGCGGAAAGCTTTCGATTGCGCACCTGAGGGGAAGGCTTACCTCCCGGACTCGATCCTCTGGCGGCAAAAAGAGCAGGTGAGCTAGCATGGTATCCACAGCAGCCGGCTGATGACCTTGCGCAGTTTTCAGACGGCGTTGGCTACTCCTGGATTGATGGGTATGTCTCGCGTAGCTCAGCTTTCCGTTCAGTCTGACTTCTGCTCTAGCATCAAGGACGAAGCCGCGGCCGTCATTCCCGATGCGAAGTTCGCGGAACGCGCACAACGGTATCCCCATGACGCGCCCGACACTAAGGAGGCATACTGGATTCGTGAGCTGTTCGAGCATCACTTTCCCTCAGAAGCAGCGGCGAAGACAGCGGTCCGGTTAGCATACTTTTCCTCCATGGTACAACAGCAGACGCTGACTGTATTGCGCGAACAGGTGGATCCCGAAGCAGGAGTGGGGCGTCTCGTCAGATCCTTCGGGTCGAGCGGTTAGTATCCATACAGCAGCGTACGCAGCGAATGGTCAAGGACATTAGATCGATAGATGGGTTGCATCTTGGCATGCATCTGCACCACGGCAGATGCTTCTCTTGGGCGAGAGCTTCCTCGACAAGCCTTGGTTACTTGGAGAAGGCAAACAACGCTTCGTAGAAGCCAGCCCTCCGAAGAAGAACGTTTGACATGAAACGCAGGCGGTTGACCGCGAAGCGAGATGATGACGAGCACCAGTCAGCCATACCCCAAGTCTCGTCGATGCAAATACGTCAGTGGCCGACGAATGTTACGCAATCCCGGTGTTCCAAGCTGAAACGCGCTAATGGGTCTCGAAGATCTCCTCCAACATGCCATCCGTCAAGGTATATACATCTTGATCGGAAAGTAAGCTAACTCGCGGCGCCGGTTCCTTGGCGTTTCTTACCACTAGCGTTGTTTCTGAAAACGCCAAAGATCATTCAGAGGTGACTGAATACCCGAGCTGACGTAACACGGTGATAATCTATCGGAGATCCCAATGATTTGTCCGCTCGGTGGATGGGGAGCTCTGAAACAGATGCATGAGGGGTTACTGATGGACATAGCTGGATGGTGGGGAGGAGGCTGGAGACGGGATGAAACGGTGAGGGGGGATAGAGGGGTTGGAGAGGGTATTGTGCAGGTGGGAGTCGTCGAGAGAACGGTGATCGTAGGGCCCACGCCGAGTATCGCATTTTCAGAAAATAGGGTCGACCCTGAAAGACCTATCCAAATTCCCCCTTCCGGGAATCCGGGTATATTGGCTATAGGGAGACGCGGAGTTGTCTTCCAGACAATCTCTCTCAATCTCGCTGTGTTCCTGGGGGCGGGACCTGACTCGACTTCACCCCGCCTTACCTTGCGATTTACATTCACCTCGCATTCCTCAATCCTTAGCCTCATTGATCATTTGTTGACGCGATTGCTTGCTTCCCGCTGAGACATTGACGAGGGCTATAAGAACAGGGTGACACCCTTCGCTGCCTTGGCTTCTGGCGCGTTCTATTTCCGGGCTCCCGGCCGACGCCGAGAACACCAGTCTGATTCAAGGTATGTTCCTCAATCTACTTCACTGGAACCCACTCCCTGCTACGGGAATCGGTGATCATGATGTGACTCCCGTTTCCGACCTGCCCGTCCACCGAGGGTTCCTCTACGGAGGACCGCTACCATCCCCGCGATCATTGTTTGCGTCCTTTGATATGCTGGAATCATAGCGGTCAACACCGCTTATCCCCCTACTTCCCGGCCATATCTGTCACGAAAGCTGACCCAGAGTGCCCGCGATACAGGTTCCTTCCGACTCGCCTTTCTGCCATTCCATTCGCTTCATTGCAACTTCGCCTTATCTTGATCAAGGTGCGATCTCGTGCCTGTACCTCGATGTCTCGTCTTTCCTCCGTCTACCACGGACTCGGGTCATTCCGTGACCCTCTTCACCTGCTCAGCGGGGATTTTCTGGCCAGAGGTCACACTCGTTTCGGTGACACAACCCGCCTGTACTGTGTATCAGCGTTTTGCCGCCATTTGATCTCCTTACTCATCCATCCCCTTCCTGCCTTTGGCCCGTCAGTCGAAACATATGCTGATAAAACCTCCTTTAGGACCATTCCCAGCTCTTACCGTCAGGTCAGGCCCGCCTGTAAAACACCTCCTTCCATCCTCGACATAACTCCCTATCCTGAAACCTCCTCTCAAACCGCCAGCTCATCCCCCGGTTTCGACCTCAGATTGAAAGCGTCATCGTTCGCTCGATCGTCGTCCGCGCAACTTATCAAAACACTACACCCCAGCCGAGGCCCATACCTTTACGCGGATCCATCGGCCATTCGGGAGATCAGCAGCATTTTCCAGTATCCCGTCCTGAACCAGATTAGAACCCCTGGTTGATCGACGCTTCCCGCCTCGGACTCAGATCATTTACGAGGCTTTTGATGAGCCTCACCACGTCTGCCCCTTTGAGCCATCGCCCTCCGAGTGCTCACACCCATTCCACAATGAGCGCATATCAACAGAGCGATGATCGCCCTTACGGAACATACTATTCCCGTCCACCTGGTTCGGCACATGGTCCACCCCCGCACGAAGTTTTGTCCCCTCAACGACTCCATTCAAGTCAGGGGTATGTGAAAGGAGGTAACCCTCCGGCGCATTCGCCGTACCAGACCCACGAGATAGCTCCCCCTGGATCTTCGCATGGCTATCCACCTCAACCACCTATCACACCTCTGAGTGGGCCCACCTACCCACCCCAACCTCCGGCTTCCGGCAGCTACTACGGCCTGTCGCAGACTCCCACCGATCAGCCTATCCCTTCGCCCCCACCGACTAGTAACGGCCGCCCTGAAAGCGTAAATTTCACTCCTGACGGCCTTCCGATTGTTCCTGTTGGCGTGAGCGGTGGCAAGATGTTTCGCTGCAGAGGTTACGGAGAATGTGACAAGGTATTCACGAGAAGCGAGCACCTTGCACGGCATGTTCGGTGAGGCAAAGCGCTGGGGCCACAAGCTGATATTTCTTAGGAAACACACTGGCGAGCGACCTTTCCCCTGTCACTGCGGAAAAGCATTCTCTAGGCTCGATAACCTTCGTCAGCATTCCGCGACAGTTCACGCCGACCAGAGTGGAGTGAACGAAGCGATGCTCAACTCCCTAGCACCGGTTCACGCGGCTCTCTCACAACGAGCAAATCGCGAACAACGCAAGCGAGGCGAGGTTGTCGAAGTGCCGAAGAATGCCGTTGAGCGTCCTCGACACAACGAGGGCTATCGTCTCAAAGGTTCGCCCGGTTCTCAGGTTGATGACTCGCCATACACGCCATACGGCCAAGGCGAGCAGCAATGGAATGTACCGCCTCCCCAACATGGACGACCTCGTACTGGTGGTGGCTTCGATTACCCATACCAGCCGGTAGAAGCATACTCCTCTCATCAAGCCGTGCCGCAGAGCGAGGAGGCGGGACCGAGCCGTCGTCCTGCCTCGTCCGCTGGCTACCCGAGCTACCAGCCCGTCTACCATGATCAGGTGCCTCGTCCACCCACGGCGCCAGGAACAGCATCATCCACGGAATCCATGTCTCAGCTGCCCTACCCCTACCGGCCGATGTCATCGAGCGGTCGTGAGCTCCCAGTACCCGCTCACTACGCTGAGTCCGAGCCACCGACCTCGGCGCATGGTCCACCTGCAGCCCCTATGTATCCGCCAGGCGTGCCTCAAACCGCTTGGTCTTCGCCACCCCCTCACTCCGCTTACCCTCCTCATGAGCAGAGTCATTACCCTCCGGCGGCTGAGGGATACAACTACCCGCCTCCTGAGCACGGTCAGCATTACGGCCCTCCTCCACCTGGATCTTCCGGCAGCAGCTACAACTACCCCCCTCCCACCGGCTACTACGCTCAGCAAGGGCAATACGTTTCGGCGCCGCCTACTTCAAGCAGCGGACAATACCCTCCTGGCTACAGTGCTCCTCCAGCTTCAGCAGACTCGCCCTTCTCGTACAGTGCGCCACACGACCAGTCGTACCAGTATGGACATGGGCAGTACGAGTCGCGCAAGCGTCGATCTGACGAAGCTCAAGAGGCGGCTCGCAAGCAGCCTAGACCATCTTCTGCTGTCGCTCAGCCAGCTCCCCAACACCTCGACGACGCCCTCGCTACTCCTCGTCAACAAGATGCACTCTGGCTCCCACCGGCTTCGGAGCGGCGATCCTCACTCGCCATCTCTGCGCTTCTTGGATCGCCTCAACAAGCGCCACGCTCTCGCCCGCAGACGGCTGAAGTCCCACCTCCGCACCAAGCATACGGCCAGCCAGGTGGCTACGCCTACCCTCCTCATCCGGACAGCTCTAGCAATGCGAGCATGCCGGCGACCCCAGCTACGAACGGTACCCCACGCAGGGGAAGAGATGAGGTCAGATACGAGGCTCCAGACAGTATGGAGCAGAAGGCCAAGGCTCTGCTCGGTGGTCAGGGGAGGTAGGGGGATGTGGAGGAAAGTATATATGTATATGGACAGTTTGAAACGCAATAGCAAAGACGTAAGGTATTGGCAGAGAAAGCGAGAAGTGGATCTGAGAGGTCGAAGGGCGAAGATGTACTAGCTAGTGTTGCATCGTACACGTCATGCAAGCTTGTATATCACCACAACCTTCCTTGATGTTACCGATGCCGAGAGGTCGATCGTTTGCGGAGATTGAAGATGCGGAAGAACGCAGACAAAAAGTTGGTTCCTGTTCCTTCGCCGTAAGAAATGCTCTTACGACGTCAGCTGACGTACTTTCGGGGTTTGTTCCGCTCAGGTACCGCTGTTTCGGTCCTCCATCGTGTGTTCTCGAGCCTCATTGAGCAAGTGGAATCAATAGGCACAGCGTTGCCGAGCGATTGAGCATATCGCTCCGATGATACCGCGGATCATTCCGTTGTGCCATCACGGGCGTGCGTACGCACGTAGAATGATGGCCTCTCTCTTCCTGATGATACTGTTCTCACCTTCTCACCGCTCAAGCTCGTAAGCTTGACTCACCAGGACTGTCATCCTTCAACGCTGGACTTTCTAAACCCGTTTGAGAACGCAGAGCAATACTCAATTCTGCCGCCTTATCTCCCAAACGTCTCTCACCAACGCATCCACCTCTGCGGAAACCCCTCACAATCTCATCCAAGCATTCGTCACGCCAGGGTACGGTCGACTCCAAGAGGTAGAGCTCCGAGATGGCTCAACCGCCCCGGATGCTCTATCTCTCCGCAGGGGACAGCGAGGCCCTCGTCGCCCTACCCACTACCCTCGACCTGAGTCAAAGCCCACTCCCTAACACCTCCATTTCGCTAATGACAGTACCACACCAGAAAGCGATCCAGCTCGCGACCGAGAAGTTCAGCATCCCCACCACGCACATCGTCAGGCTAAGCTGCCGGGCTTCCGAGATGCCTATCGTCGGCGGCTTCGCAGCGGGCGAGGACATCTTCCTGTAAGTGCGGCGAGGGGGGTTAGAAGGAGAAAGGCTGATGGGCGGGGGGGGCTAGCACGGACAATGATTCGTTCCATTATGCTTGTGCGGGGAAACATGTTGCGAGGCTGGACGTGCATGTGTATGAGAAGAGCGTGGGTAGTCATCGTTCTTGGCGAGTGAAAGAAAAAATGAGGATGAGGCTGATCGCGTGATGCGGATAGCCGAAGTCTGCTGGTGGAAGTGGCGGAGGAGGCGGAGGAGGCGGAGGTGGGGGTGGAGGGGGTGGCAAGA
>JAABUH010001842.1_pt1 | contig 21910 bp, 24 predicted proteins | sample 5559121 | NCBI WGS metagenome assembly JAABUH01 (sample SAMN10711871, study PRJNA513364) | rock metagenome | isolation source: Antarctica rocks | place: Antarctica: Victoria Land, Battleship Promontory nord | collected 2015-12-28
CTAGAAAGAGAGAGAGAGAGAGAGAAAAGAGGAATGATGGCGATATTGATAGATGCGCTGGTGGGGGCGGGGAATGAAAGGAAGGGGGGTGGAAAGCTGAGGGTTGAGTTCTCGGCGTCGATGATGATGAGATTTGTGGAAAGTTTTCGAGGAGAGGAGAGAAGTGGTCTTTTTCTTTTTTTAAGCGCATCTCTTCTTTTTTTTTTTCTATTTTTCGTTCTCACTTTATTCATCTCTCTTCCTACTTTGGATCTCTTCTTCTTCTTCTTCTTCTTCTTCTCCTTCTCCTTCTTCCATCCTTCACAACCACCCTACCCCACCCACCCCTTACGAACCCAACCCAACCCACATCCCAAAACCCCCCCATATCACCACGCCCCAGCACCAAAAAGAAAACAACCATAACACTCAGAACAAGAGCATCTGACAACTGATGCGAATTCAGCAGATTTAAAAAAAAAAAAAGATGGAGATGTTACAACAAGGGGTTTCAACTTAAAGAAGGTGGATTGAGGGGGTTTTAGCGGTAGCTTGGGGAGGGGGGAGGGGGGTATTTTTACTGTTGTATAGAGATATAGCGGCGGGTTTTTGTCATGTATCGTTAGCATCTAAACCTCGACGTAGCTTTCTAGATCTCTTACACACTCTGCAGTCTCCGCCCTTTTCACTTGTTTTTTTTCCTTTGACGCTTTGGCGTCCGCCCTTCCTCTTCCTCTTCCACCCCCCCCAACTCCCTCCCTCTTTTCTTTTCTTTTCTTTTCTTCGTTCCCTCTCCTTCTCCCCCTTCTTATCCCATCCCCGCCTCCCCGTCCCTCCCCCTCTTCGAAGATATGCATCATGAACGAAGAAGTGAATAAAGAGTTCAAAGCTCTGAGTGATGGGGAGATTGGTTGGGAAGGGGTGTTGTGAGGTGCTGAAAAGATGAAGGGAGAGGTGGAGAGAGAGGTGGAGGGGGGATGAGAGATGAGGTGAGGAGGAAGGTCAAATGGGGTCAAGGGAAGAGGAAGTAAGACAAGATGGGTGTGGATTTGTTGGTGCTTTTTTTTCGGAGATGGTATAGGTGTATGGATGTGTGAAGGTTGGGTGTTTGTGATGTTGGAACGATGGGGGGTACGTCGTGGTGTGATAGTGTTTGGGAGGGATGAGAAGAGGGGGAGTGTGGGAGCGTGGGATTGAGCAATGTGATCGGTTGGGGGAAAAAGGGTACACGAGACGGTCGATTTGATTTTGCATGATAGTTTGAAAAGACGGTGTTGCACACATACAAATGATAGAAATATATAACTGCTTAGGATGTCGTTCCAGGTATGCTATGATTCCCCGTAAGAAGCCGGGGCTTTTTGCTCCTCAACCATCTCATCCCTCCCCTCCCTAAACCGCAACAACAACGGCTCCTTAACCCACAACGTCCACACATGCTGATCCTCCCACCGAAACGGCACCTGCTCCCCGCCAGGAACTTCCATGTTGAAATTCCACACCATCCTCGCGATAATGACGCGCATTTCCAACAGAGCGACTTTTTTGCCGATGCAGGCGCGGGCGCCGACGGCGAAGGGCTCGTAGGCGGAGGGGATGAAGGGTTTCTCGTTGGTATTTGGGTCGGGGAGGAAACGTTCGGGGGAGAAGGTGGAGGGGTTGGGGAAGTTAAGGGAGGAGTTGTAGGCGGCGTAGGCGTTGAGGTAGCAGACAGTCTGTGGGAGGTGGGGATGGGGGTTAGTATTCTAAGTTTGCGAAGAAGACGTATTTGGACTCTTGGCTGACTTAAGTAGAAGGACGTGGACTGATGGGTTGTTTTGCGGGTGGTGGAATAGATTGAGGGGAAAGACTTACACCTCCTGGAAGCCATTCACCAGCGACTGTATCTCCACCCGGTGGAACGGTACGAGGATGGCCCCATGGAACTGCTGCGCTTACACGAAGACCCTCTGAGATGACCGCATTCAGATACGGCAGCTTCTCGCACGATGAATACGTAATCTCGGCCTCGGTCTTGAACGTGCCCCGGACTTCGGCTACCAGCTTCGCCAAAGCATCCGGCTGCTGCATGAGACCGAGTGCAGTACCAACCAAGCTGGTAGCGGTTGTCTCGCTGCCAGCAATCAAGATCAACGGGAAGCTGGACTCAATCTCTGGGACCGACATGCCTTTTTCGTTGTTGTATCGGAGTACGGCCTTCATGAAATCGGGACTCTCGACCGTGGCGTTGAGGCGTTGATGGACCTTGGCTTGAGCTTTTTTGAATATCTGAGCACGGCGGTAAAGAGCACTCTTTGGGGTCATCATCCGCATGAAACGGTCCAGCCAAGGAAAGTATCGGCAAGACGTACTAAGGGTTGTGTACATAAATTGCCCCACGAGCATTGCACACCAAGGACGTTCGGTTTCATCTCGTAGGGTTGCAAAAGACTGACTAAAGGCAAGGTAACCAACAATATCGAATGTTAACCAATGGAACCATTGAGTCATGTCAAAAATATCAGATTTTGAGGCAATCTTGGCACGCATCTGCTCGATGAAAAGATCAACCTGAGTGCGAACAAGGTATTCCTGTTCCCGCATCATCTTGTCCGAGAATGAGTTGTTGAGAAGCTTCTTGATCCGGGCGTGGTCCTCATCGTTGGCACTAAAGATAGAATCGACGCCATTCATAGTTCGGTTGAGCCAAAGAGAGTTCTTTTGGAAAGTCTGGTGGCCTTGACGATGAACATAGATATCTTTCCAGGCAGCCCCGTCTGTGAAGGAAAGCTCATCAGGGGCGAGTCGGACGATATGGCTGCCGTAGTAGTCGTGGAATTCTTTGCTTAATTGAACAATTCGGCCTCTGCGGAGGGCGAGGACATACGGAATACGGGACGCTCTCCACAGCAACGGTCCTGGGTAACGTGCAAGCGGATGGAAATAGACATTGTAAACAAGGGAACCGATGTAATAGAGCACGAACTACGAAAGGTATCAGCAACTACATGACATGAATCCTTCAATGCTCGAACTTACAATGCTAAGAGCCAAAGCGGAGAGGATCTTGATATTCTGTACATTTATCCGTGCAAAAGCTACCGTGGGATCGAGAATCGCCATGGTGACGATTCAACAAGCTGAGATACTGATTGTGGATTGAAGCTTTGAGAGAGGGGTAGAGACAAGACAAGATGGATTGGGTTGGACGAGCTACAATGCTGGACTCGGTACCAAGCAAGGCAAGCAGCAGTAAATGGTCTGGGCGATAGTTTGACCGGAGAGGACGAACACGCTTCTCCAGTATTCGCGGGGTCAGACCATCACATCCACACTTGCACGATCCACCACTATCAGCAACAGGATAAAGCCGCCTCGTGACCGGCAGGAGATAACAAGAGTGCCAGCAACTTTGCCATATCTAGAGTCTTCCGCTTATCTACCATGGATGCCTCGGCGTTTCGTCTTTCCAGTTTACTGAATTGTCCCTGCGTGGCGTGACCCTCACCAGGAGTAGTCTACGTCCGTACCATCGAGGCTGACCGAAATGCAAGGGCCCAGCACCGCTGGCATGGCACAGCCTGCGTCTGCATTGTTTGAGGTTGCATGTGGGGTTGGAAGCCCGAGAAAGTCTGACTCTGCAGCAAGATCGGTGATGATGCATTGACGAGGTTATCCAAAGGACGTAAGATTCGCGGAGATGCATGACGACCAGGATCGACGCCGGGTATGAAACTCACACGTGGATGTCGTTGGAACCAAATGGGGGGAGCAGCTACCATACCACCATTGCACGAGCGCCAACAACAGGACTCCAACCTATCAGAGAACCAACGCTCTTGAACGGACAATCTTGCATCTGCATACATGTTCTTATACGGCTAGGGCAGTAGATCCCAGATAGTGGGTCGCAACCACATGCTGCTGCCTTGACCTGCATTAATCCTACGGTTGGGTGAGGAATGACCCTATGGACTGGCAACAGCTCACCAAGTCTTAAACACCCATGGGGTTTTCACGCTGCATGCATTGAACCGGCGTCGCTCTACTAGCCATCCCTCGTTTTATCCAGCATACCTGAAGATATTAATCCTCCGAAGGACTAAGGTACACTAAGGTATATAGATAGACCGGCATCCGCATATTGCCCTGTACGGAGTACATGTCCTGGATCGCATGGCCCGTGCCACATGTCGGTCCGAAGAATCGTCTAACAAAGATAGATACCGTACCTTATATTCCGTACGCCGACAGGATTACCTGTTAGTGCGTCGACTTAACGAACCGCTAAAAAGGCGTCACATGGTGGTAGGTAATCCACCTAGTATCGTTTACAAGGGCATTCTCCCCCGCGTATTATTAACTTCGTTGATATATGCAAAGTTCTCCGAATCCTGTGCTGACCCGCCCATCTATTCTATGGCCACTTGGCCAGTACGAGTATGCCAACGATGCATTGTTGCAGATAAAGTTGTCACCCGTAATGCTTTAGCACTATTGATCTCAAACCTATCAAGTGCACAATTTGAGCACAGTTGACCAATATGTGGAAGATCTGATGACTTGCACCCTAAATCAGACGAGCCATCAGAACTTGGACTACAAATTCTTGGCAATTCCACGTTGAACTCACCCAGACATCAAAAACTCCCGGCCATATTTTTTCCGGGGTCCTGGTGACGTAGAATGTGGTTCCCGTTAGGTAAAGAAGTGACGATAAGTTGATGTAGCTTATCGGAAAATTGTCGAGGCCTGTAAATCCATGTTGGATAAAGGCATGAGTTATGGGGGCGAAACCACTGCACCCTAATGCAATGAACACCACAGCTCTGATCTTCGTGTCAGACGGTAGCCCATTGCATTCCTGCTTGGCTTACCTTAGTGATGCGCCACTGTTTCCGTCTATGCGGGGATCCAGCACGACCCAGAACGTGGTAATACCACATGCAACAATAAGAGAGACATAGAAGGTCTGCAAAAACCTGTCGTTGTAAAACCCAAAGTAGGTGGAGGATATGCAGGTGCATGTAATGTTAAGAACGATGCCTAGATAGTCTAGTTTGAGATGACGACGGGCGATTTCCTGAGAATGGCAGCTGGTGCAATGGAAAAAGGCCTCGTGGAGTGTTAGACGTAGTTGACGAGGGTCGAGAAGTAGAATCCAATGGGAAATATTTGAACGGAAAAAATACTGACAGAAAGAAAGAGACAGCCAGTCGCGCCAGCGAGGTAGGATTGCACAGCCAAAGTGTCGGAAGCCGAGAGTTGAGGGCAGTCATGGAGTATTGAGTAGTCGGTGGCTAGCAACAACGATGTGAATAAAAGACCGACAAGTAGGTGTGACCAAATGTTGACAGTCTCATTATGAAGGTAGAAGAGTGACTCGTAACATTTGCTGAATGAGCTCAGTTGCTTGCGATACCCATGGCGGATATAGGGGTCACTTTGCATCCATTCGGGAAGGTCTTCGAAGCAGACAACACGATGAAAGGCCTCCACCGTCCGATCCTTCAGGTGTACGGTCTTATCCTTGAGATGGGCGATCTCGTCAACCATAGTGGCCACGCCCTCATCCATGGTCCTGAACTCGATCATGGTCCTGTCAAGCTCCCCGTAAGTCTAGTTGTTTCGTGTGTGGAGGGAAACAATGTAGATGGCCGTCTCAATTTGTTATCAATTTGTTAGTGGTTTTATTCTTTTGCTGTACTACGCTCTCATGGAGTCGTTGTTGGTTACTACTTACTTAAGCGGCTCATCCTGCCACGGCAGGCCTTCGGGGGGATGACCCCGAGGACATCCCCGGATGGCAAGATCTAGAATAGACATGTTATCCTGCAATGCGATGTGTTGGTTTTGAATGGCTGAGACAACTAAGTAGACCACCATACAATTAGCTTGTAACGTAAAATGTAACAGGAGTGCTGCCCCTCGAATTGGACGGGGGCTTAGAATACCGCTCAGCTACAAAAGACTGATCAGTCACACCACACTATACGTAGTACAGTCAGTCTGTAACGGAGGGACCCACACATGTGGCATAATGCCACTGTGCCACTCGACTCCCCTGTCGTGATTCCTTTGTGTAGTCTCCCGGCAGGCCGCCAGCACATGGCAACGAATCGTCAGCGTGGTTGGCCGCCGATCAAAGGAACAACTCTAATTTTACTACCAGCTACCAAGCGTACTACTGTACCGTAAGCTGACAGTCGGTCACAGTCTGAAGTAGAATAGTACTGTATCAGGATCGCGCGCGTGGTTGGTCTTTGTTCAGTCTCACTGTCTCACACCCCCCAAGTGGGTTCTTTATGCCGTAGATCCGATCATTGTTGGTGTTACCTTACCGTGCTTACCCCTAGCTAAAGGAAGCCTCGGCACGACGGTGCGGGCGGGACTATTCCGCTTCACAAGCCACGAGAATGAATGTTGGTGTACCGTGTAGCGAGGGAAGATAGCGTACCTTAGAATCGTGATCGCGGTCCAGCTTTCCTCCAACCCTCCCAGTCACTGAAACCTCAATAGGTACAATCTGACAAGCTACCGGCTTTCTCACCGCTCATGTCCCAACTCAAGGCCAAGATGGCCAACCCGGTCGTTGCTTCTTCTTACTTCCATCCAGACGGCGGTGATGTTTACAAAGAGTTACGGCAGAAGGTCGTCATGCAGGCCACAGCCATGGGCTACGACGTGCCAACCCTTACCGAGCACGGCGTGGACTGGGCTGATGACCAGGATCCCTTTGGTCACGTAGGTGGTGCGACTTACTCACGCCTGATCTACTCATGCAACTTCCGCCTTTTCGAAAGCTTTGCGCGAACTTTGAAAGACAAGTACGAAGAGTTGTACCGCGCTCGTGGTGTGGGTGTGCTGACCAAGTCCTATTCCATGGATTTGAGGCGCCAAGTCACGTATCCCGACTCTGTAAGTACATTTTCAATCCATTCACCAAGATTCTGGAAGGATTCATCCGACATAGTTTGCTGACTGATTGCTGGCAGCTGATGACGGCCGCTCGTATCACAGAAGTCAAGCCCGACCGCTATTTCTGTGTCACATCCATTTGGAGCTATCAGCAACAGGCCATTGTGGCAGAGAGCAGTGGGTACGTCGTATTTTTTGACTACCGAAAAGGCAAGATTGCCAATTTGATCGAATATGGGGGGGTGTATGCCGATTTGCATGCCGATTTGACGGATCGGTCGCAGAAGGCAAACGACATGAATGCGAAATGGGTAAAAGAAAACCCAAAGAAGAGTAAAGGACCAAAGCTATGACCAAGATCCGAAGCTGTCTCTGACATTGATCGTGTTCGCTGCATGAGATATCAATACAGGAATTTTAGCACGGTGTAATTGAAGCTAGCAGAGCGTAAGACATCGGGCGAGCCTTGCGCCAATTCAACGTTGCCTAATAAGACCTCGTTTGGACTGTGATGCGAAACCGCGTAGTGTGGGATAATGAACCCCTATCTACCCAGCACGTTTGTTCCAACCGGACCAATTGCGGTCCTTTGCGCTTAAACGTTTTCACATGGCCTCTCGTATTTCGCTACCATAGGCTCAACATCTCGTCCATCCTCATCTCCTGGCGGGAAGGGTCTCTGTATTTGAAAGCCGATGTGGTGGCTCATACGATCGATTAGGTGATTCGCTTCGGCGGACCAGTACTTCATGCTTGTCAGTATCAAATCCTCGATGAACTGGAAAGTCAATTACTTACAGGTAGTTCTCTGCGCAAATACGCTAGTGGCAGGTCCTCGTGAACATAAAAGCGTCGTACGTCCTCTACATAAAGCGTACTTAGCCCGTTCTTGCCTAAGCGCCCCAAGACGCCAACGAGATTGGTATATTGAGCACTAAACAGTTTTTGTAAGCCTATATGAACATACTAGAGTACCATGGTAAGTCATACAGTGAACAGATTGCTCCCTTGTTCCCAAAGCGAAAGCTAGGATTCTCATGAACACTTTGGTTGTGGCGTAGATGATGATGCTCTGCAAGGTCTTCAAGACTCAGGGTCTCATTATCTTTGGAGAAGCTCAAAAGAGAATCGAGCAAAGTCATATTGATATTGACGTTATCGCCAACGGCACGGTCGTTTCGAGTAGGTGCCGCTGGGCAATTGATAATGTACTGAACATTGTCGTCCTGCTGCAGGTTTAGTAGGTTTCTCTAATTCCGGGACAATATATATTTTACACACATTAAAGAAGTCGAGGTCAATATGGGCAGGCCAGCCATGAGCTTGGAAGGTGGGCTCGATTACGAGCATGCTCTGAGTACATCAGCATAGAACAAGTGATTCTCGGGCGATTAGCTTGCATTATCCTCGCCAAAATTGTAAACGTCTCGCACAGCCCGATAAAGATCTGTATAGGTTATATTGCGGCCGGACCGGTTTATGAAGCCTCTGTTGGCCAGCATGTTTATTGCTGGACAAGAAGAACGTCTGTAGTATCCATCCTCTGACCCGTTGTGGAGTTGCTTGAACCAATTGACATGCTCGTCGATAGCTAGCGGCTTCTTGTAGGGTACGGGATTCGATGGATCAGGATACCACGGCTTATTGTGAGCTCTTTCTAGGGTATCCCCGAGCACTTTTTGTAGCAAGCGTGGAAGCAAAGTGTACCCATTGGAAACAGACGCAAAGTTCAAGAGGAGCAGAAAAAACCACGAGAAGCTTTGAAGACTCAGTAGCTGCATGACTCTGATATCGCAAGATGTTGACAAATTGCAATGGCCAGATCCTTTCAGGCCTCGATGACAATTTGGCAAAGCGTGTCGCAGTGGACGATCTACTCACAGGTTCTCCAGACACGTTCAGGTGAAGAATGTAACAGCCACAGCTCACTCTGCTGTCGATAATAGATGTAAGCTAACCAGGCTCAAGCATGATTCACGTTAAAGCAGTCTCAGTCAGCGCTGAACTATATATTGGAGATTGTAATTCATGTATTTTAAAGTAGACGTACCTTAAGTTTATTTGGCCTAACGGCAAGGCATACGGACGAACCAAGATTCCGATAGGAAAATCGATGATGGCAGTGACCTTCGTTCCGGGACGGGTTAGAGAGATCGACGATTTTGTGGGGGGCCAAGCAAGATTAATTGGGAAAGAGCGGGTTGGTCTGCGGCGTGTCCGCCGTGCTCACCTAATAGTGCAGGTTCTTCAATGCTGACCACTATGAAAGAGGCATTTCAGCCCGCACAAGAAGCACATGCTCAGCCTTTCATCTCCGTCTCTGCATTGAAAAAGGGCTGAACTGTCCGCAGAGCCCGTGAAGCAAGAATCTCTTCTCAGCTGACGTGTCTCATCCTCCGGAGAACCTGCCATGGGCCATTGGTTGCTCGGTAGAGCTATCTTCCAGCACACTGCTATCTCTTAAGGCGCCACCGAGATGGCTTGAGAGATAAGAAATGCTTTGTCTTAGCAGTTCAGATCCCTGCTAAGTGGTATGGTTCTTTTGTAAGCTGCCCATGCACCGAAGTACAGGGGTTGAAACGATCCGGAGGGGCGTAGACTGTGTAGGTACTTGCTTCTCGATTGTTGGTAGACATATTGGAGAGGACCAGTGTCTGATATGTGGAATTTAGTATGACAAACTTGCTTGCTCCTTGGGATGGAAGGCCAACCGGTAGAATCGACGGAAAACCATCTTTCTTGGTATTTTGCTAAAACTCCTTCACCATTCCTCCCTTAAGACCCGTCCGTTGTCCTTCTTCCTTTCTATTATTCACGAAACTCCTCAAGTTTCCCCACTCTTCCTCACCCCGACTCACTCACAGTTCCCACAAGGTTTTATTGACCTACAAGGGCAATGTACCCTTCGCGTTTCATGAATTCGCTCTAAAATTGATAAATTTCTTCATCTCGTATCTCCCGATTCTAGATTATGTTAGTCCGATTCGGGGTCACGGGACCCTCAATCTTATGGCACCTTATAGCCGTAACGACAGCTCTCCCACAGCCGCATTATGGGGTGGAGCAGCAGTATCTCTCACCACAAAATGAAGACTCTGGAGATGGCTGGAGAAAGTACGTGCTACCGGTCTTTGATGCTACCCCTTCCGAACGCGCGGACCAAATCGAGCGCAACCGGGAAGGATATCTGTATGGCGCCTCCCTACTGGGAAATACGTCGTATTTTCCTACGGGCTTGCTAGGAGATGCCATGGTCAAAAGCGACGTTGATCTTTGGTACGAGGACGCAGCCTGGGTTTCCGAAAACGTTGAGAGAGAGAGTCGGTTAGCTGCCGCCGCAGTGAGCAAGGTAAGATATGTTTCAGCGTCCAAACCGACGATGAAGCTTACACCTTTCAGGGCGGAGGGCTGCAGAATCTCTCAAGCCTTGGCCTGCTCTATGACGATCAATGGGAGCTCACTATGCCAACCGGAATTGCTCCTGGAGCCCAGACGAATTATACGCAGGATCTCTTTTTCTCCATGGAACGGCTCTCGGTGAATCCGTATGTAGTAGAACGTATCCATCCAGAAAGCAAGGAGCTACCGTTTATGGTCGAGGATTCCGTCGTATCAGACTTAACCAACGGCATGAACCTGAAGGCCTTACACGCAGCCGGTCGACTGTTCTTCGCTGATCACTCCTATCAAGCCAAATATCCCAAGATAAAGGGAAAGTACGCGGCAGCTTGCAGTGCATATTTTTTTATTCATCCTATGACAGGCGACTTTCTTCCATTGGCAATTAGAACGAACGTAGAGAGCGATCTGATCTACACGCCACTCGATGCTGAAAATGATTGGTTATTGGCGAAGATGATGTTCAACATGAATGACCTGTTCCACGGCCAGATTTTCCATCTCGCTAATTCACACGCCGTCTCGGAGGCTGTCCACCAAGCCGCGTTACGCACACTGAGCGAAATGCATCCCGTTAGAGCCTTCTTGGACCGCAGTAAGTGCCAATTAATATTTTATCGGACGAATCCCGTAATAACTTTGACTTTTACAGTCATGTACCAGGCATATGCCATCCGGCCCGTAGGCGAGCAAGTTTTGTTTAACCCAGGCGGGTTTTTTGACCAAACATTCTTTCTGAGCAACGAAGCTGTCCGCCAATTTGCCACCGAGTACTATCCTGTGACCGCAGGAGCATTTCAAGCCAATTATTTTCATCAGGACTTGATTTCTCGTGGTCTGATCAGTTGTAGCTATGGTCCCGCTCTCAAATCACTGCCCTATTACGAGGACGCAAGTGCCATGGTGTCCACTCTGTCCCGCTTCACCGAATCTTATCTGCGGGTCTACTACCCTTCAGAAGATTTTCTCGCGCCTGATCATGAGCTCCAATCATGGATTGTCGAGGCGAGTACCGCAGCCAAAGTCCTGGATTTTCCCAACTCACCGCTCATCTCACGCGATGTACTAACCTCAATCCTCGTCCACGTTGCCTATCTCAACGGTGTCAGCCACCACTCACTTAATAGCGGCACACCAGCTTCGACTTCTGGAGTGTTACCCTTCCACCCAGCAGCCTTATATGCTCCACCACCTAAGACGAAGGGTACCATTGATACTTTAATGCCTTTCCTCGCAAACATGACCGATGCATTGGGTCAGATCACGCTTCTGATCAGATTCAACCGACCGAAGCTTGAAGAGGCCAATGGAAACCTTGTCCATATGTTCTCCGGTTCTAATTTCTTGGGTTACGGTTCTGCTGCTGTAACAAGTGCTGCCAAGGTATTTGAGAACGAGATGCTGGACATTAGCAACAGAATAATGGGTAGAGTCTTTGATGAGAGAGGCCTAGCGCAAGGCATGCCATTCATCTGGCGCTCCTTAGATCCCAGGAAAATCCCTTTCTTTCTAAGCGTTTGACACTATTCGATAACACTAGAACTGATCAAAGGGGAGGCGTCTGAAGCGAGGCAAAAGCCCTCGGCTGAGGGCGTTCTTATGGAAAAGAAGTAATCTTCATTCCTGTCCAGTCTCGCATATAGAACGATATACGAAGATTTGGAGGTGTGGCTGGAAGAATGGAGTTTAGAAATGAATAGATGAAGTACCTTACTCTCGTCTTATTTAATCATCGATGTTCAACCATCGAAGCTCAATAACATGCACAAGAATGCATACTTAGTAGGATGCAGTCGCCGACGCTAGTCAGTATCTGATGATAGAGAGGTGACAGGATCGGAGAAACAGATCGAAAGTGTATTTTCAATGGAAATCAGACGCAAGCTTTGAATCATATAGGGATAAGCGGTCGCGATCAGAATGAAACAGAAGCTGGATCATGTGGACATGCAACTTCATGAGGACATGCAACTTCATGTTCCTGATCGATCGATGGAGCAGTCCCACATAGTCAACGTGCGCATCACATATGCTGCTGCTGCGAACAATAATCGGGAGTGTCCATCAGGCATCACATCCAGCATTGAGACGATGCCGAGGTTGACCAGCCTACAGAACGGCGCGAGCTGATGGGAGAGCCTTCAGCCGTAACAAGCCAGGGCGCTTTTGCTAATGGCCGCTCCAGGTAGCAGACACGGATAGCTGTTGTAGGAAGCAATGGTAGGGGGTTACCAATGTTCCCCTTCTGGAATGTCAGTGGTCTTACATAGGTAGCCCTATTGCGCAAGCGTGGAACAATGATTCGGATCGTTGACCAGTCGGTGGGAAGGACATAAGAAGAAAGTTGGGCCGAGGTGTGGTCTAGATAGTACATACCACTAGTAGTGCGGAAATGCGGAATTACGGAATTGCGCCCGCCCTTTTGCATAGAGTAACAAGGGTCCACACGTATTGAAAAGCGGATTGCAGTATCTGTTTGTGTTACGGCACCTAAAGTGGCCTAGTGTTATGCTATCACGCACCCCGTACTGATACTTTATATCTGTTCACGGGCTAGGTATGTAGTAGTAGATTCGAAGATGTCTTGGAGACAAGCGGTGGGTTTTAAAGCGAAATGCGATGAGCTGTACGACAGACAAATGCTTCCGCATTGCGAATGAAAACCTATTTGCCTATCCACCTTCCTCTGGTCCGATTGATATAGCCTTGTATTCCTCGAAGCTGTTACCGTCATAGGCTCACATGGCAGCCTGCAACTTCCCATCCCTGCATCTGTTGCATTAGATAGCCTTCATTTCTCCCCAGGTCTCTCAGCCTGCTTTCACTCTTCTTTCTTCCTCTCTGACTTGGCATCCTAAGCTTGTTTGTTCCAGGCTTTCGCCATGGCGTTGAATGATACTTCTACAGCGAGGGTATGTTTTGGAAACAACTACTGCATTCATGGTATGAGCGGAGAAGGACTCATCCATGTTGTAGGGCATCGCCGAGGGACAACCCTTCGAGGTGAATGCACCGCCATCGCTTGAGAGTGGTGACAGCAGTACAATGGTTAGCGAAACAAAACCATCAGCGAGTGCCTTAGTGGACTGGGACGGCCCAGGCGATCCAGGAAACCCACGAAATTGGAGTCTGGTCACCAAAATCTATGCAACTGCCGTTCCGGCAATGTATGCGTTTGCTGTGTACGTTTTTTCTCTCATGCTGGCACTGTTCCTTTGTGTTGATAAAACCCAGGACATTCGGCACTTCTGTATATACTCCCGGTATTCCTCAGATAATGGAGCGGTTTCATGTGAGCCAAACGGTTGCTATACTTGGGTTATCGCTCTACTCTGAAGGCATAGGTATACCATACAATTCTCTCTATGCTTTATAACAATAGCTGACTGTTGTCATAGCATTTGGGCCTATGATCGGCGCTCCGATTTCTGAAACCTTTGGTCGAAAGATAGTCTACATTTGTACCATGCCTGTATCTCTCATCTTTACGATGGCTACAGGTCTCTCACAAAACATAACCTCCATTATCGTTTGTCGATTCTTCTCCAGTACCTTTGGAGCTCCAGCTGTGGCAGTAGGAGCAGGGACCATCTCAGATGTTTGGGAATTGCAGCATGGGGGTGGCCTTGCCACAGTACTCTTTATCCTGGCGCCATTCGTCGGCTCCTCGTTAGCTCCATTGGTTGGCGGCTATACAATGGAAGCAAGAGATGATTGGCGCTGGCTCATGTGGGTCATGCTCATGGTTGGAGGGCCTGTTTGGATCATGGCATTCTTCCTTGGGGAGACATCTAAAAAAGAACTGCTACGGCGCCGAGCGCTCAAACGTGGAGTACCTGGACCACCAAAACCCCCCGCCAAAGTGGCTTTAAAAGCTCTGTTCACGGTCATTCTGTTCCGACCACTTCGCATGCTGTTCATGGAGCCGATTGTAGGATCCATTACTCTCTATGTATCTTTTGCCTTTGGAGTCTTATTTGCCTTCTTCGATGCATACCCATATGTCTTTGTTGGTGTATATAACTTCAGTCCTGGAGAAGTCGGCCTTGCATTCCTAGGTATAATTATAGGGGTATGCTTTGCAGTGGCGACTTTTGTTGTAGTGGACAACACATTGTACGCAAAAGCAAAGCTGAGGGCACCGGAGGGCAAGATGCCTCCTCCCGAAGAGCGATTGTATATCTCCATGTTCGGTTCCCTCGGTATCCCAATTTCTCTATTTTGGTAAGTCTGCCTGGCTCTCTCTTATTCAATTGCCAGTGTTCACCACTTCTAGGTTTGCGTGGACCGCTCGAGCATCTATCCATTGGATTGTGCCCATTCTTGCCGGTATTCCATTCGGATGGGGTACGGTATGCTTATTCGTAGGTTATACCGTTGATACTGTCACTTGTTCTGCTCACCAGTCCCACAGCTAGGAACCATGGCTTATCTCGTCGACGCATATCACGCCTTGAATGCTGCATCTGCAATAGCCGCAAACGGTCTCCTCCGATATACCTTTGGCGCTATCTTTCCCCTTTTCACCATACAGATGTATAACAGGCTTGGGATCGCTTGGGCTGGTAGTCTCTTGGGGTTCATCAGCATTTTGTTGCTACCAATTCCGTGGGTACTGTACAAGTGGGGCCCCTATTTACGTAGCAAAAGTTCGTACGAGATGGGTAATTTCTAGAGAGAAGATACAAAAACCAAAACAGCTGGGAAACTTGGAATCCGTTTACTTGGGTGGCGTTGATATCTTGGGTATAGTGACTTTTTGACGCCTTGATGGCCGTTTAGTGCGACTTGAAGTAGAGAATCTGAACCTCTTGACTTTGAGAAATTTAGCCTCGAAATTGCCCTCTAGAGAAACATGAACTACTCGTATCGAACCCATATTTGCACATCAATGACGAGGCCAATATGCAAGGTGGGCTGTATACCTGGTATGGCAATTCTTGTAACGGTTTAAAGGATACTAGGGTGTATGCACTAGATCTCAGCAAGAGAGACGGGAGATCTCACTACCGCGACTGCACTCCACGTAAGGTCCTGCAAGATCGGAACAATCCTTTTGTCTACTTGTTCCCAACAAGAGCAAGAGTCACGTACAAGAAGGCTAATCACCAGAGGTTTGGCAAGATGTGGAGAGTGCAGGGACCTTATGAAGCAAAAGGACTGAAAGGATGTGTGATCAACAGGTGCTTTGATGCTCCCGAAAAGAACTGTCTTGCTCGGCGTGTCCGAGATGACTACTGATGCGTTCCTTCACGAAGACATGCCCTTTTTCCCTCTTAATCATGTTCATGCCGAGGCTTCTAGGTAGACACAGATGCTTTACGCTTGCGCAGGGGAAACCAACAACGCGACTGCAATCTCTCGTCAAGACACATGCTCTGTCAGCTCGCAAACGTCATTGCTTCTGCCAGCCATTGATATCTATGTCCGCTGCTACCAGGAAGAAAAACCATACTTTACAATTCACAACACAATGCATACGGCCACTAGAAGGTAAAGCTTCCTGAACCCACCCTGCACGCCACCACAACTAACCATCCCCAGCACCGCCGACTTCATCACCGCCATCATCAACGCCCACGGCGGCGCAAACCGCTGGGCCCAAATCCGCTCCATCGAAGTAACCTTCAACCTCTCCGGCGCCCTGCTCGACCTCAAAGGCCACCCGGGCCACTTCACCCCAACAGTCCACATCGACACCCAGACCCCCAAAACCACCATCCAACGCCTCGGCGGCGCCCCCGACGACCGCTGGATCTACACCCCGCACCGCACCTGGATCGAACGCCGCGATGGAAAAGTGCTCGCCTCCCTCGACCACCCGCGCGCCTCCTTCGCCGGCATGACCCGCGCCAGTCCCCTGACCGACCTGCAACTGACCTACTTTGTCGGCTACGCCATGTGGAACTACCTCGTCGCGCCCTTTTTCCTCTTACGCCCAGACTTCTCGGTTACGGAACTCGCGCCGCATACCGAAAATGGCGAGGAGACTGCCTGGCGCGTGCTCGAAATCACATGGCCCGACGACATCCCCGCGCATAACCGCGTGCAGCGATTCTTCTTCGACGCGCAGACGTGCATGCTGAAGCGGTTTGACTACTGCGCGGACGTGTTCCAGGCGCATGCGAGCCACTATTGCTATGACCCGAAGACGTTTGGGGGGATTGTGGTGCCGACGGTGCGGAGGGTGGTGCGGCGGGATCCGGAGAGTGGGGCGGTGTTTTTGAATGGGCAGACGTCGTTTTTGTTGGATTATGTTGATGTGGTGGTGAGGGATGACTGAATCAACCGATCAAAGACCACGTTTTCCATTTCTTGTTTTTTCCCCGTCACAATACACGTTTGATAATAGCAACATTACTAATTTCACCAATGATCAAAGCAGTGGATGAGTTGGCACTGAACAAATCGCTATCGTACCATTCCGAACCAAAAACTTCTCCCCGCAAACACCTACCCCCTGCCCATCCATCCCAAAGAACCCATTAACCTCCCCTCCTTACGGGAATCCAACCCCCACATTATCCTCCCCAATCCCCCCGCCTCTGGAGCCACACATCCTTCCCCCGCTCGAACCACACAACCCACCCCCCCCCCAATCTCTCCCTATCGCACCGCGCCCACCATCCATTTGCCCAGTCCAAAAACACCAGCTTCCCTTATTCCGACTCAAGTTCCCCACGAAATCAGCTCGTCGGGAAAACCCATGTTTCTGCAAGTCCTGAATGTGTGGGGGGGGGTCGTCTACATAACGTATCTAGTATGAGGATGTCGAGAGATTACGGCGGTTTCTGGCTATGGGCTATGCTAAAAAGTCTTTCGTTCGAAATGGAATGGATGGAATGCGAGAGGGAGGAGGATAGTGGGGTGGTGGATGGTGTGGATGGTGTGTGTGTGTGTGTGTGAGGGATATAGGAAGCGTGTTGGTCTCGATGGTTTCGGACGTTCGCGGTTTTCGTTCGAGGAAGATGGAATACCAAAATTTTCGCTTTACAGCAATCTTCAAACCTTTCTTTGAGAGATCGACATGGGTCTGTTTCGTTATGGCGGTCGTGTCGTTGTTTGTCAACTCCTTCGTAGGGATTTATCGCGTTTTAGGATATAGAGAATATCTTTTCTTCTGATTGCATCTCATTCCCCATCCCTCACTTCTCTGCTCCTCACCTCCCCCCTTCCCCACTGCCCAATTTATTTCAATCAGCACCACAGTCTGTAATCCCCCAACCCTCTCCCAATCATCGAAAAATATCCCCTTTCCTCGAAGTTTTTTTATCCGCAATTATATTCCCTTCCTGCCTATGTACACCATACCACCCACCCACATCCACAAACTTTACTTTACACTCAATTCACTGCCACCATCTCCCTTTCGAACCTCCACTCGCTAAGGTGCCATCATCACACACTCCCCTTTCCCCCTCCGCCCTCCCATTTTCCCCAACGCATCCCCATAAACCCAGCACCTCATAACACCCTCATACCTCTTCTCTACACCCTCACCCGCACCCGCACCCTCACTATCTTCCTACCCGAGCAAAACCCACCTCTTTAGCTATTATGATCCCTGAAATACATCAATAACTAGAACCCCGGTCCTATTCCTTCTGTTGTTGCTGGATATACAACAAAGGGTGGCGGGAAGTGGTGTCTGGCGGTGGTTGTGGGGTTGGGGATGGGGATGGGGATGGAATTGGTGGGTGGGAATGGTGGGTGTAAGCAATCCCTTGTGGTGGTGATCTGAGACTTTTTCTTTTTTCTTTTTTTCCAATTCGATCTCGATCAGTCGATGTGACGGATCAGCCATTCCACTGGCCATGTCATGTCATGATACTACCTACCTTAACTCCAGAATATCGAAACCTCGAAACCTCGAGACGTCCAAGCAAGCGATACCAGCGGCGAAATCTCACCACCAAAACCTCACCCCCGAATCCCTCAAATCCCAACCACTAGCACACTAAAATTTCGACCAAAGAATTTTTTTTCCAAATGAGCCTCTTCCTACATATGCTACATATTCCCCCCGCTAGGCCAAAGAAGCCGTTTTGTCTCTGTGATGGGGGCGGGAGTAGGTACATATGCATTGGGGAACTGTGTGTGCTTTACGTGAGGGATGATGGAATTAGCTCTGGAATTAGAGAGAGAGAAGGGGACCTTAGGCTTGAGATGTCGTGTGGATTTGGGTTTCCAAAGTCGAGGTGTATATATACGAAAGGGATGGGGTGCCGACTCGAAGATGGGGGGTATGCTCCGAGGGGCAGTCGAGAGGTTTCTTGTGATGTTCCAGGGCGGCGTCGTGGGGGAGATGCAGAAGGTACAGTTTGGGTTGGGTTGAGTTTTAGTAGCTAGTGAATAGAAAGTGGGCTTTGGCTTAGACATTGGACGACCGCGTCGCTGTGGAACATGAAAACGAAGGATAGGAAGAACTTTTCCGTTCTGGAAAGGAGACGAGTATCCAACAGCCAATCTGACTCCGTCCGGTACCACGCTCGTCAAGGACAACCGTCGTCCAAAGAACATCCATACTCCATAACGCCTTTCCTCAGCATGACCCTTGCCTACCATGCTTCCACCCTTCATACCTCACACTCGCCAGAAACCCCGCAACAACCGGCAATTTGTCCCCCAGCCCTTTCAGCACAACCCCCATATCCGTAACCACATCCCTCCTCCTAGCACAAATCTCAAGCCTCCTCTGCTTGATCCCAAACGCTACGGTCCTCAGAACCACATCGCCTCCATCGTATCTATAGCTCTCTTTCCCCTGTTTTTCAATTTCGGAAGGCGCACCGGTGCCCCGGTGCATCTTGAGGAATGGCTCGTACTTGCAGCTTTTGGCGAAGTCAGCGAAATTTGGGACTTGTAAGCCGAGGGAGGGGAAGATGAGATGCTGGTCTGATGTGAATGTGCCGTTGTATTGAGGTTTTGAATCCACTTGGGTTAACCACTGATTGAGGACGTTGTCGTAAATTACACGATAGAAGCCAGGGCTTTCATGAACGTCGATCTTGACGACGATAGTATCCTCTTCATCACTACCCCAGCCATTGAAGACCTTCTTGATTTTGTCTTTCCACAGTTTCGAGGGATTCAGCTCGTATGTGTCTTTCGCATGGGTTTGGATTATGGTCATGCCGATACGGTTGTCGTCTATTGTTGTGGTTCTGAGGGGGAGGGGAGCTTGTACGGTTTGGGTTATTCCAAGGATTTCGTTGAGAGGGTTGTCATAGTAATTCAGCTCGACGGAGGTTTGAGACTTGTCGGTGCTATTACTTGCGATAGCCATGGTATAGGGAGGAAGGGCATCTGCAGTTAGGTCTTTAAAGATAGGGTTTACTCTGTAATCGGCTCTGGTGAGGGGGTCGCCACCTGATGTTTGTTAGATTTGTGATCGAATGACGCAGAAGTCGGCGTATCGTCAGAAAGTTTATATGTACTTACCTGTATCAAGGACGATTCTGGTGTCAAAGCCGTCACAGACATGCTGGAAGTAGAGTAGTCGAGCAATCATGGGGAGAAAGACGGCACTATGCAGATGCGTTAGCCACGTAAGAAAGCAGTGGGGATGATGATATAAAAGAAAAGAGTGCCACTTGAAGCAGGTCTAATAATCACACGACTGGGCAGGGGGGGTGCCCTATAATCACAGCTTGGAAGTGAAAAATACATATACATACCTGAAGAATGGCCCGATCACCCATGTTACCGTCAAGAAACGGTGGAGAATGGCCCAGGGACAATCGAATATCCCAAGCACAGCCGTCAGCTTTGGCAAACGTCTCTCCATTTGGCTTCTGATTTCTGCCCGAGTCTTTTGGAACGCAGTAACCGAGCGAACGTTATATATCGTAATGAAGAACCCTGTGATCCCTAGTACGGCCCAAGTAGCCCTCACTCCTCTGTTGTTTTCGGCTATGGACTTGTGATTAAATGGCTCCACGATCACTGCGGTCCACAAAATGACGGCAGCCATAAGAGTCAAGGTAAGGATCAAACTGACACCGTGACGTTTTATGATACTGTTCAAAAGCAAAGAGATTGGGTCTTGAGCTGCCCGGAGCCGCGGAGCAGCGCGCTCGAGATCTGCGTTAACAGCGATGCCGACTCCGCCATCCCGATCACCTACTGTACTGCCTCTTAACGAAGTTTGCAGGATTCGAACCTCCGTCTTCTGAACCCGCGGCTTGCAGCCGTGGGCACATGGATCGCATGGTCCCGCATGGCAATTTTGAGAGCAGCGGTGAAGACAAGACAGTGGTTTGAAACAAGGAGACCCGCAGGAATTCGGAGGCTGTTCGTTTCTGTTGACAACGCCAAGCGAAGTTGCGCACCCTGCATATGATTAGCATATTGATCCAGAAAGAATAGAGTGCGGCTAGTGCGACTCACAGCAGACAAGTCGTGGCGGACCAGAATACACCGCTCTACAAGATGGACACTTCCATTTCCGCCCAGGGGCAACGGTCCTGTTTGCTCCACCAGCCGCACACTTTTGCATACAATCGTGATGACAAACGTTCCAGCAGGTCATGCAGTACCATATGGCGCTGTCTCTCGTCACCTTGTCCATGCAAATGCCACACTCATATTGACCGCTGTTGATGTCATCTTGAATCCTCTGTCCCAGGTTTGCAGCCTCCGAGAGGTGTCGCTGTGATGCAATATCACTTGAACGTCTCGAGATTGTCTCCATGGGAACCTCGCCATCAGGGGAGGAATTGGCAGTGCGAAAACTTGAATTCGTGCTCACACGATGCAGAAAACCTGATAGTGCCATAGGTACCTAGCTGGTCTTGGTGTTTTTTGTTTTTTGACAAGTCTGAAGAGATGAGCACTGAAGAAAGGGATGGTAACGATGGTCAAGAAAGCTGACGCGATACAAACGTCAACAGGACGTAGGTAGTGGCAAGCTATGGGTATAAATATGCAAGCCCTGCAAAGCACCACGCTGAAATGTTTAGCGCTCTGTGAAGAGGCTGTTGGAGGCTGAGCCAGTCCAAGCTCGAAGTGTTAAGGTATTGTTCAGTGAAGTCAGAAGGCGATCACCAACAGGGCTGATGAAGGTAGGTATGGTGGGGGTGTTGCGATGTCCTGCTACCAGACTACTGCACATAGTACTGATAATTGACAATCAACAGCAGATGCTCAGATTCATCACGTACCTCAAAGGCACAGGCACTGTTACAGTTCCGGAAATCTGCCTCTTTGGCTGAGATGTCGCAGATGAGAGATGAGGAACAACTGCGGTCAACAACAACAATGTTCATAGCCCAGCGTTTGGCCTTGCGTAAGGTAGGGAATTAAAACAAACACCTTGCAGCTCCTCGTTAGACATCCAGGATTATTATTACCCCGCCATGCGATATGATTGATTGATTGATTGAGATAAGGCAACGGTGTGATAGGGTCAATGCATGCCAATGCATGCATAAGGTACTTAGCCATTTGTTCAGCCTGGGCTGTTTGGAAACCATACCTTAGGTACCTTAACCATGGTTGAGGTACTACCTACAGTACCCCGCACTAAGTCTTCGCGTGCGCTCCCCAACCAAATCACCACCCCACCTGCATCAACCATTGAACCATCAAATTCAGCTGGGGAACTTCAATATTTGGGCTGGTTATTTAGTAGTAT
>JAABUH010001843.1_pt1 | contig 21898 bp, 29 predicted proteins | sample 5559121 | NCBI WGS metagenome assembly JAABUH01 (sample SAMN10711871, study PRJNA513364) | rock metagenome | isolation source: Antarctica rocks | place: Antarctica: Victoria Land, Battleship Promontory nord | collected 2015-12-28
TGCACCATCGCCGGGCGCGCCCACGGCCTCCGCAGCGCGCGGCTCAGTGCCCACGCTTGCGGCGGCCGGCGCGCCACTGCCATTGGCGCCGGGCGGGGTCGCGGGGCCGGGCGCCGCGCCCGCCGCGGGATCCTCGCGGCCGGGCGGCGCGCGCAGCGAGTCGACCCCTCTCCTCACCTGCGGGGCGTGCTTGGTCACACCGCTGTGACCACTTGCATGCCCGACTGACCCCATGCGCAATACGATCAAGGCCCGGCACAGGACAGAGGCGGCGGAGGCGTAAGAGCGCGGGGGCGGCGTGTGGCGCGGCCGCAAGCCGGCAGCTGCATGGACGGAGAATCCAGAGGAGCTCACCCAATAGGCTGCATATTTAAGAGCTATTGCTATCGATTTGCCCAAAGTCCCGTGCATCTACACCCGAGTGCCGTTCGACCTGCTGTGCGCATGGCGCACCTCTTCTGACGTCTGCGCGATGCGTCCATGAAGAGCACTGGTCACCTGGCAAGGAACGACCATCTGTCACAGGCATGTGGCATGCAAATTACCAATATAGAAGGCCGGCTCACCCGACATGGCAGGTTACTGTTGACTCTGACGCGTGCGCAGCACCAGCAAGGAGGATGCTAGACCCCCAGGCATAGCCACTCCAACACAGCCTCAACACAGCCGCGCTAGCACGCAGTGCAGGCCGACCTGCGCGCTGAGCCATGCAGAGCCGGTTGCGCACAGAGCCGGGCGGCCTACCTGGCTGGCCTGCTGCCGCACGCGCTCGCCGGCGGAGCGCGCGGCCTCCGCCGACGCGCTGGCCGCCTTCTGCAGCCCTTGGGAGGCCGTGCGCGTCCTGCAGCCCAGGCGGCCCGTCACACACGCGGGCCTCGCACCGCGGCCCAAGCCCTGAAGTCCTCGGTTGCGGAAAGCCCCAGGCCGACCGGCTGGTCAGGGCATGACTTGGAAGGCGGTCAGTCGCGCCATGCGCGTTGCCGGGGCGCGCCTGGACAAGACGTCCTCGCCCTGCCGCTTCAGTTCCTCCACACCCTTCTTCAGCTCCGGATTGCTGCGCCGCTTGCGGCGTGAGTCAGTGCGGCGCTCCGAGCGGGGGCGCGGCTGCACGTGTGGTGCAAACCTATGGCGGCAGCGCATGCGCACCTCTCAACCTCGTTCTTGAACTGGTCCATAAACTTCTTGAAGACGCTGTAGCGCCGAGGCGCCTCCGGGCCGCGAAGCAGCGCCGCCTGCAGTTGCGGACCACACACACCTTACTGTGAACTCTCTGATAAGCGAAGTAATGCACTATTATTAGACAGCGTGGCGTGCAGCAGGTGCCCGCACATAGCGCTCGCTGCACTGACGTACGCCAGGTGACAGGCAGCGCTGGGCAGCGCGACGCATGTGCACAGCCGCTATGCTGGTGTGGCCTGCAGCACTTGCTCTCCTTGTGTTGAGTCGCTTGCACGCGCGGGCCAGCCTGACTCGCTCCCGCCATCAGGGCTTAGGTCCGTTTGAAACCAGGGACCGCAGCTCTGGTCCCTGCACGGCGCTGGCCATGCACAGGAGCGATGCTGCACCTGCGATCAACTCATGAGCGCACAGACGTGCCGCTGGCCGCCCAACCCTCACCAGGTGCTTGACGTGAGGTTGCGCTGCACATGTTGCAAAAAGTGTGCATGTGCACAACAGGCCGCTGGGTGGCGCCCTAGGCAGCGGCGCTGGCGCTTGGCTGTGCGCTGGTGGCAGGCTACTACGCCCTGGTGCTGCCATTCGTTGGCCGGCCCGCCGTGTGCGTGGCTGCCGCGGCGGTCCACACCGGCCTCCTTGTGGTCACTGCGGGGCTGTACATCGTGGCCGCGTGCGCCTTTGCCACAACGTCCCCTGCGTCTGTGCCCCACGGCGCAGCGAGCGCAGCAGCACCCATTTGCGAGGCCAGGCAAGTTTATACACTCACGCCGTGCGATCAGGCTGTCCGTCACCTCAGACCCAGGCCTGGCACGCAAGCGCGATGCAACGAGCGTGGGCGCGGCGCCCGCTCCCGGCACGGAGTTCTGCCACCTGTGCCAGGTACGCTGACATACAGCCAGGCGCGCGCGCTGTTGCTGTAGACGCCCGCGCCCGGCTGAACTGTTGTCGCGCGCAGTCGCAGGTCTTCATCAGCAGCAAGCACTGCCGGCGCTGCAACCGGTGCACCGCAGGCTTTGATCACCACTGCGTCTGGCTGAACAAGTGGTGCGCCCGCCCCAGCAGGAACGCTGCCGTGCAGAACGTGCGCCCCTCCGCAGCCCGCACAGCCGTCAAAGCCACGCCGGAGTGCACTCCCGCCCCCGAAAGTGCACACTCTCAGCGGTACAGCCAAAGCTACCTTGCATGCAGGAAGCCGGCTGCTGCCAGACCCGCCGCTGCCTGCGCCTCTGTCGCGAGCGATGCGCTGCAGTGCATCCAGGCGCCCGGGCTATGGTTGACCTGTGATCAGCAGTGAGTAATGCATGACAAGCGCCCTGCCTGCGGCAGCATCGGCGGCGCCAACTACCGCGCCTTCATTGCGCTGCTGGTTGCCGCGCTGGCGCTGGCGGCGTGCCAGGCCGCGGTGCTGGCGCTACAGCTGGCGGCCAGCGTGCGCGCCGAGCTGCGCGTGCACATGGCGGGTGCGCCTCCTGCGCACATGCACTGGGCGCGCCCGCGTGCAGCCCGCCACGCCTGCCGCGCATGTCGTCGGGCGGGTGAGCGTGGCAGGGCGCGCCCGGCACGGAGCAGAGGGTCGGGGCACAGGCACAGGCGCCGCTGCGCCTGCAGGCGGCGGAGCGCTGGGCGCGGCGCGCGCGCTGGCGCTGCGCGCGGCCTGGGCGGCGCTGCTGGCCGGCGCGGCGGGCGCGGGCGGCGCAGTCGCCGAGCTGCTTGCGTTCCACGCGCGGCTGGCCTGCCTGGGCCTGAGCACGTACGAGTACGTGCTGCGCCAGCGCGCGGCGGCCGCCGGCGCCGCGGCGCGCGCCGGCGCCCCAGAGCGCGCGCTGGGGGGCTGGGGCGGCGGCCGCCGCGCGAGCAGCGGCGCCGCGCCGCCGGGCATGCCACGCTGGTCGTGCGCCCCATGCGCAGCACGTCTGCTCCGCGGCGGCGACCGAGAGGACCCGAGGCCCTGCCCAGGCAGGGCGTGGGGCGTCGGGCGCGCCTTGGGTGCGGCCCTGGCGACCGCTAGGTCGAGCTGCAGCATGTGAACTTTTGCTGTGCTGCATGATCCACATCCACCTGGTGCAAAGGTCCTCCTGGCTGCTCCACTTCTAGGCATCGCGGCCACGGACCGCTTGCATGCACATTGACAAGCATGCCTGCATTCAGATAAGCTGCCGAGATAAGCTGCATGCAAAGTCTTCGGCCCGGCATGCGTGACAGGGCTTACCACCGACTCGTCGGCGCTCCTGGCGGGGCAGCCCGGCCAGCGGCGGGCCGGCGGCAGGCCCTGGGGCAGCAGGGTCGCACCCGCGCCGGACGACGCTGGTGCCAGCACGGAGCCTGTCACTGCTGCAGGCGGCGCCTGCGGCGCCGCATGCCCGGCCGCGGGGCCTCTCTTGCCTGCCAGCAGTCATCGCATGGAAGCAAGCGCGAGTCCACCACAGGCCGCGCTTGGGCTTCTGCCGGCTCACGCGGATGTGGCAAAGGCGGGTGATGAGGATGGCAGGCAACGCGATGCCGCCGGCGTGCTAGAGTGTGGTGTCATCCCGGGTGCCAGGGTGCTTGCGGCTGTTGAGTTGCGGCGCTCCTTGCCAGAGCCGTGGGGCGCAACACGCCCGGGAAGCGCGGCGCATGCCGCACGGCGCCCGCTGCGCTTGCCCCTGCTCAGCCGCAGCGACCCCAACATGCAGCTGGCCGGCCTGCTTTTCTGAGGCGTTGATCTTGCCAGAAAAGTATGTTGTGGGTTGTGGGGGTAACGCAAGGTCGGGGCTCGAGAAACAGGCCGAAGTGACGCTTGCGGAATTCAGTGTGTGAAGCTAGCCGCAGAGCGCCCGAACGTTCAGCTCTTATACCCAGAAGCAGTCATGGCGCTGTACGACCCGTTCTTGGCCATAAGCGACATCTTTGACGCTGATGTCTTGTACACGGAGGGCCCCGGCGGGCCTGGGCCGCGAGGTGAGCTCTCTGGTGCTCCAGAAACAGCACAAGCTGCTTGCAAGGAGACCTCAGCTGAGTTGTGTCAGATGCTTACAAGGCACTGCATTGCAATGCAGTCACCTTGAGCTGACAGCCAGAGAACCCACCCCGGGCGTGCAGGCGGCCGCCACAAGGCTCCCCGGCGCCGCCAGATACCGGTTGATATCATCGAGGTGGCCGCGCTGCTGCATGCTGCCCACATTGCGCGCTTATGTCATTGACCAATGCAGCAGCAGAGGCAACAGTCTGAGAGTGACAGGCCTCGTTGAACACCTGTGGCTGTTACAAAAGGCCCAGCATGGGCAGTCAGGTTGGCACTGCAGAGCAGCCTGCATACTGTGCGCACCCAACGCTGAGACCCGGGCGCTGGGACAACAGCTGAAGGACAAGTACGAGATCAAGGCAGACATACCCGGCGTCAGCAAGGAGGTCCGCTCATAAGCACGTCTTGCTGCGCGTACACATTGCTGCAAAGCACTTGTTTTGTAGCTTTCTCACCGACTGCAGTGGTGGCGGCAGGCGCTCCAGGCAAGGACCCTCAGCAGCCCAACGCGGCCGTCGACTGCTCTGTCAGGCCTCTGACTAATACTGCCTCGCCTTGGCTCCACTGCGCAACTCCGACGCAACAGCCTGCCAATCAGCATGAAGTTTGTTGATAGCGCCTTCTAGTGCAATAGATGCACGACATATACATGTTTTGAGTGCGCAGGTGCATGTGCATGACGAGGACACGCTGACGATCGGGCTGAGCGTGGAGCGGCATGAGCCCGAGAAGGACGACCCAGACGCCAAGTACATCCGCGGTGTGCACCGCTGCTGCTGCACCCCTGGCGCGCTGACAGCATGTGCTTGCTTACAGGCTCACCCTTCCAGCATGCACCGAGTTCAAAAGCACCCTGCTGATCAGGCAGCGGCACTGGCCGTGCAGGCGAGCGCCCAAGCGGCTTCATGAGCCGCACCCTGCGGTGCGCCACCCCTGGACGCATGTGTGCCTCAACAGAAGCGCAGCGCTGCTCTGCAAGCACACGCAGGCCAACTGTGCTCCCTGCCCATGCCCCCGGCGCCTCAGCGCGCCATGCGGGTGCGCGGCTGCATGAGCCTGCTCCCTGAACCTGGCACGACTTGAGCATATAACATGCCACGCTTCAGCCGCTCGCTCTGCTCGGCGCATGGGCCTGTTGCTGGCACTCTCTGTGGTAGAATGCTTGCAGTGCATGCGCGGTCAGCGCAGGCTGCCCAAGGACGCCGACCCCGAGAACATCCAGTCCAAGTACCAGGACGGCGTGCTCATCATCACCATCGGCAAGAAGGCGGTGCGCCAGAGTCCTCACTAAGAGTAAAGGACTCTGACTTCATCTAATGGCCGGCACATTAGCGTGCACCCTTGTACCATGCATCAAACAGCCTGCTTTGAACACATTTTGAATTGATATATGAGTCCTACTGCTGCTGCGCACTGAGCAAGCTGTACTGCTGGTCAGCGGCTGACGGCCAGACCTGCTGGTGAGCGGCAGGAGGCGGGGCAGAAGGGCCGTCCCATCCCTGTGGAGTGACAGCCAAGCACGGGCACCCATGCTCCACTGATCAACCCCTGTGCATTGCCAGCCGGGTGCAGGCATCTGTATGAGCTCTGTTGGTGCCCCTGAGTACAAACTGGTGGAAATGGCTGCGTAGATGCGAGCCTGGAGTGACGCAAGGACTGCTCATGTCTGCAAAGAGTGGGTTGCGGCTATGAAGTGTGTTTGAGTGCACAATGATAGCATAACAAGCGTACACATATATAGATCACCCTGATCGTATACTGTCCATGCATGTGTAGCTGTGCATGTCTCATAGGCACGCAGCGGAGCCGCCACCATTGCACTTCACAACGTCTCCATAGCTAGGGGGACACAAAGAGGACACTGGACAAGGGGACACTGCGCACAGCATTGGCGCAAGTCACTGCAGCAACCGCAGCTCGTCGGCCACGCGATGCCGCGCATGTTCCTGCCGCGGCCGCCCCCCTGCACGCGTCACACTCCACACATCAGCTGACTGGCAGGCGCAATGTCATACGCTTCACAGAGGCGGCCCATGCCGGGCGTGCACAGGGCAGCCGACTGTCGCGATGCACAGGCGCGCTATGCTCACCATCTGCTGGTGCGCGCCGGACCGGTCGCGCCAAGTCGCAACGGGCTGGGGCATCAGCACAGCCGGAGGCAGCCGCGAGCATGGGGAGGCAGCGTTCGGGCGCCGGCGGGCCACGGCCGTCGGGCGCACTGCGCTGCGCGCCAGGCCGAACGGGCTCTTTCGCAAGCGCGTCGAGGTCCGCCTGCGGCAGCCCAGGAATGGCCTCCAGGCGGCCGTGCTGGCCCGCCAGCCGCGCCTCCAGCATCGCCGCGCCCGCTGCGTGCAGCGCGATGTCCATCGCGTTCAGCTCCCTGCCCCGCAGCGCGACGTGCCTTGGCTGGGCAGCCCCGCAGAGACGCCCCTCGCTGGGCACTTGTTGGGATGGCTGTGGCTGTGCTGCGCAGGCCAGCCTTGGCCTTGCAGCTTCACCACGATGTATGTTGGATACGGAGGGGTCCTTTCCAGCTCTGCCTCTGGCGGGGCAAGGCCAGCGCACGGCGCTCTCCTCGGGAGCCGCCAAAGCATGCCAAGCGCACTGCTCGCGCTCTGCTAAGCACTCTGTTTGCAGTGATCTTCAGGTCTGGCGGCAAGCGCAGCATGGCCGGCGCGGGCCGCGCCGGATGCGCTCCAGCAGCGCGGGTGCGATGCGCGCGCGCGCCTCCCGGCTGAAGCGCGGCCCCGCGCCCGGCCAGAGCGCGCGCAGCGACGTCTCCCGCCGGTGCACCGCGCGCCTGCGGCGCACAGCCCGCGCATCCGCACGAGCCCAGCGCAGGCCGCGCAGGCGCCGCCTGCATCCTGCTGGCGCGCGCCCGCGCTTGCGAGGCCCAGTGCAGCGCGCGAGCGGCGAACCCCGCTTGGGGAGTCCGGGCTGGAACGGCATGCGCGCCCCCAGCAGACCCCCAAAGACGCCACAGACACTGTCATTAGGCAAGCGCTTCGGCGGGCGGGCGGGCGCGGCGCGGCACCTGCGCGCGCGCGCCACGCACTGGCCGTACGCGCGCCAGAGCGGCAGCGGGTGCAGGTACTCCTCGTCGCCGCGCGTCTGCACCACCGTCCCGTTCTCCGCGGCCGCGAACGCGTCCAGCGCGGCCTGCGCCCCGGCCGGGCCGCGTTGGCGTGGCAGAGCCGGGCGAGGTGCGCCCCGCGCTCACAACAACCGTGCATCCTGCACCTACACAGCATTCGCGCGCCCGCGCGCGGCGCCCGCCTGGTTTGGCCGCGGCCGCGCAGCAGCCACAGCAGCCCCCGTGTGCCAAGCAACAGGGGATCGCTGTTGCATGCGTCACTGCCGCGGCGCGCAGCACGCCCGGGCAGCCGGGCGCGCCTTCCAGGCGGGCCCGCCCATGCGCAGGTCCATGGACGCGGCCAGCGAGGCCACGCTCTCCTGCAGGCGCTCGGTCAGGCCGACGTGCGCCAGGCCCGCCAGGCGGCCGAGCGCGGCCGCCTGCAGCCGGCGCGCCGCGCCGCCGTCGGACGCCGCGCAGCGCCGCAGCGCGCCCGCGTCCGGCCAGCGCGAGTAGCTGGTCAGGCCCAGCACCTGGCGCGCGCGGGCCGCGCTGGAGCGGGGGCGGCCCCGGGCGTGCGCTGCGCTCGAGCCACTTGACGCAGCCGCGCTCGTGACCAGGCCCAGGTTTGGGGCCCTATGCTGGCCCGCGTACCCCGACACCGGATGCAGGCCAGCCGTGAGGCGGGGCCAGCTGCTATGTGCCCTGCAAATTGGGGAGCAGCATTCCCACCAGCGCTCCGACAAAGCATGGACGAGGCATGGAAGCATGCTTTCATCATAAGCGGGCGGCGCGCTTCGGCGCGCGGCCCACCTGCAGCGCCGACCCGTTGTGCACCAGGTCGCGCACGAGCGGCGCCTCCAGGAACTCCGCCAGCGGCATCGCGACGGCCGGGCAGTCGTAGGGGTCGGCGTGCGCGGGCAGCTCGACACCCGCCGGCGCGGCCGCCGCGCGCGCGCGCAGGTCGTCCTCCAGCCACGGCACCAGCACCGACCAGGGCCACACCTCGCGCGTGCTGACCTGCGCCGCGCGCCGCGCCCGCGTGGGCCCGTCTGGCTTGCCAGCGCTTGATGCAGCGGGCCGGGAGCGGGCGCCATGCACACATGGCGCATCCAGCCGGGGCCGGCTGTGCCCAGAGCCCCCTCCCGGCGCATGCTGCTCTGCTGCATGCGCATGCACGGCCACCCCAACCTGCATTCCGCGAGGTGGGACAGCTTCCAGAGCGGTACGGCGGCGCAGGCAACGTCGGCTGGAGCTCGCCCACACAGGTGTCTGCAGCAGCCCTGGCTGGCTCCCTGAGACAGCCGCGCATGCGGCGCCCCGGCGGCGACGGGGAGCCGGGCAGCTGCGGGGGCGTGCGCGCAGCACGCGGCAGGCGCGGCTGGCTGGGCGGCGCGCGCCTTCTTGGAGTCGGGCGGCCGGGACTGGGGGATGCGCACGGCGCGCACGGCCACCTCCAGCGCAAACTCGTATGCGCTCAGCACGCGGTCGACCGGGTCCCTGCCGCGCCGGAGGCGTCGCGTCGGCGGCGCGCCCCGCATGCGGGCCGCTGGACAGGCCCGATTCGGACGGCTGGCTCAGCGCAGGGCTCGGCATCCCTTAGAACATTGCGGCGATGTGTATGCCTGGGCGCGGGCTTTGGCTGCCACGTGCCGCATGGGACTATGAGGGCGACGCCGGCACGAGTGGGGGACGCTGGCAGGCTGGCATGCAGTGACAGACAGCGAGTTGCATAGACACCACAGCCGTGCTGGCAGCGCCGGCCTGGTGCTGACACTCGGCCTGACGCGGCCGAAAGGGGCGCGGATGGGGCTGCACCGCAGCTGCGTGACGACGGCGGTGTCGGCCGGCAGGTGGCTCGTCACGCTGAAGTCGTCGTGGCTGCCCAGCAGCCCGCAGCCCGGCGCGCTCTCGTTCAGGCGCAGCACGTCGTAGCTCCGCTCGCAGCGCCGGCTCGGCGGCCGCGCCAGCTGCGCGCGTGCAGGCCTCTTTCTCACGCCATGTCATCCCTGTAGTGGAAGGCAGCCTGGATGCGCTACTCCGAAGCGCAGGCTGTCTGTGCGCCGTGTGCTTGTCATCATTGGCATGACTCCGTGTCAAGGGGTGAGGTTGAGCCTCCCGTGCACAAGTTGCTCCCAGCCGTGCGGCGCTGCCCGCGCCAGCCACCCCCACACACCCTTTCGTGCAGACGCAGTCAGGTTGCAAACGCCGTGGAAGTGGCTGCCAGTGTGCTGACCGAGCAGGCCGACTTGAGGGATAGGTTGCATGTGTGGAACGACGTGACATGTTCAAGGGCGAGCGGTGCTTGCTGGACCTGGCTCTTGGGGCACGAGTCAGAGCCTCTGTGCATAACAAGATACACGGAGCTTGACCTGGCCGGCAGTCTCAGGGGGGTGGCGTGTCGCGCAGGAGTCGCCGCACCTTCAGGAAGCAGGTGTGGTATGTGCGTCCGGCAGTGCGCGGTATGTGCAGGAAGAAGAGCATAGCGGCTGCATCCACGTGCGGGCTTGTTGTAACATTGCCATGCTCCCGCTGAAAGGCATCCACCAGGCTGCTGCAGCCTGCAGCTATGTCACACCATCAGCGACGTCGACGCTTTGCTGGACAGTGCTTGCTGGTGTCAAGGAGCGACAAGCTGCAGCTCTGCCACGCACACCTGAAACAGCTCCTGAAGCGTCTGCAGCACAGATCGCGAGGTGGTGTGCACAGATCAGCGCACAGGCCGCAGTGGCAGCAAATGTGCATCGCGTCGCAGAGTGCATCCTGCTGAAGCGTGAATAGGGCACCGGCGTGTCCCTCACAGCGTTCAGCTGCCTGGCGAGGATGACCTCAGCTTGCGACCCAGATCAAATGCTTGTGCGTGCACCGTATACCGCATAACTAACAAGATGCGTGCTTGGGATGGCTAGGTGCTGCTGCAAGTGCGCGGCTAGTGGATGCTCAATGACTCAACTCGGCCTTTGACTGTTGTGCTCCACACTCCCGGCACTGTTTATTCAGGCACATAGCCTACCAAGAATATATATATAGGGCTTGGCCTCCCACCTCAGAAAGGAGGGAGACGGGACAGGGGGCGCACACTCGCTGCAAGTACACGCACGGCCAACAGGTGCTGGGGCGTTGCGCAGGCGCAGTCATGAGCAAGGCACTTGGTGCATTCAAGTTTGTGTATGTGCCCGCCATACCGTCTGAGCCCCTGGAGGAGTGGGAGCTGAGCTATGGAGACGAGGAGGAGGCCGTGAGGTGCCTCCTGGACCGCCTGAAGGTGTCGCGCCTGCTTTCTTGCACCATGATGATGAGTCTGCATACAATGAGAGCACGCACAAGAAGTGGGGATTGCAGTACTTCTGTGAGCTGGTGTGCTAGAGCATCTGCGCTATGATGCCATAGTGAGGAGGCAAGCTTACGCTGTGCTCCAATGCAACCTTGCAGCACGTGCAGCTATACCGCTTCAAATGCTGTGCAATGGAAGTGTGCCGCGCCCTGCAATAACTCGCTGTGCTGGAATGCGCAGGAGCACTTCCGCAGCCACAAGCCGGGGAAGACTGCGGCGCAGCGCGCGCGCCAGCAGGCGGCGCTGCTCGCCAACGTGCCAGAGGACCAGCGGGGCAAGCTCAGCGCCGACATGCTCAACGCTGCGACCGGGCTGGGCATGGTGACCACCCGCAGCCCTCAGGCTGACCATGCACCTGCTGTTCGGGGATTCCCATCGCCCGGTGGCCCTGGAGCAAGGGCGGTGGCTCAGCACACGTGCAGGTTGCGCAGGACAGGAGTTCTGCGTGTAGCTTACGCATGTGTCCAGCAGGCTGTGTCTGCACGCCCGACAGGTAGCCAGGACATGAAGCTTGTAGGGCTCGCTGAGACGTCCAGTACAGGGGCCTGTGGGCAGGCAGCTCTTGGACTCCTGTCCAGCAATGCATGGCCTCGATGTCTCGACAAATCCAAGCCAGCATGGTCATGCCGCAGGCGTGCAGCGCGCTTACGTATAATGCATCCCACGGCAATGCTCTACCTATGCATGAGCGCGTGCAAGTAATGTTGTCACAGGGAGGGACAACAACTCTCGCTTGCAGCGCTCCCCCTTGCAGCGGTCCTCCCGCCTGAGGCGCGACGGCGCCGGCAGATCGAGATTGTGGCGCTGCTGGCCAACGCACCCGACAATGAACCCTCGCATGCAGCGGCCCGCCTTGCAGCAGCCCCCTGCAGCGGCCTCCCCGCCTGAGGCACCCAGGCGCTCGCAGGTTGAGAACGTGGCGCTGCTGGCCAACGCGACCGACAACGACTTCACCGGCGTCAACATGTACTGCGACGACGAGGCGGAGTTCGTGCAGGCGCCGCTCAACCCGCGCGCCTCCGAGATCGCCGCCTGCTGCGGCCGCGCGCTCCAGGCGCGCGCGCGCCGTGACCCGGCCTGCGCGCTGGGGCGCCGCCGAAGCACCTAGGAGGTTTGAAGTGCTCGCATGCTGAAACGGCAGACACTCCCACTGAATGCATTACCCACGCTCGTACAAGAAACAGCTTCATGGGCAAGAATGTAGCCGCTGGACACATGGGTGGTCACACCTCGCTGGGCCGGTGCATCCAGCTGTTGGCGCCGGCTGCGGGCGCGCCGCCAGCGCATGCGGGCGCCCCAGAGGCTGCGCTCCCGGCTGCCAGGCGGGATGGAGTGCGCACTGCGTCGGCCCGCCCGCGCGCGCGGCCGTCAGCAGGCCGCGACGCCCGGCGCTGCGGCGCGCAGGTGCGCGGGGATGCCTTCCTCGCGCGCGTGCGCGACAACGAGCGCGAGTTTGAGCGCCTGGACTTTACGCTGGGCGAGGTCGCCAGCTCGGCCGCGTGGGTGAAGGCGCGCGCGGCCCGCACGGCAGCGCCTTGGCCGCGCTTGTGAGCCGACCTCGCCCTGGATGGCTGCTCCTGCGGGCGCGCGCAGTAGTCTGCTGTCGTGTGCTCTTGCCACGGGGGCACGCCCGTGGGGGCCGCGTCCTCCATGAGTGGCGCCACCCCGCGGCCATCCACCCTGCAGGCGCTGGTCGACCTGGGCGGCGGCGCGGGCGCGCAGGAGGCCGCCGCGCAGAACGCGCGCAAACGCAGTGCGGAGAGCGCGCATGCGGCTTTCACACGCATGCAGGCCGCGCCGGCGCCGCCGCGGGCGCCGCCCCGCGTCGCCGAGCTGTCGCCCGCGGAGGCCGCTAAGGAGGACGGCAACGCCGCGCTCAAGCGCGGCGATTTGGCCCAGGCGCGCCGGCCGCAGCACACAGAGGACTGTGCAGGGCTGGTGAAGCAGAGGGCGCCCATGTCCATCATGTCAGAGCGCCTCGGCCTGTGTGTGGGCCGCAAGCGTACAGGCAGTCTGCTCGGCCACGCATGGTGCAGTCGCGGGCCGGTGTGCATAGCCGGTCGCTGGACGCTCGCCGCGGCAGCCCTTCTGACACCAGATTATGGCAGCACAGGCGGAGGAGGTTAAACCTACCCTACCGTATAGCGTGTCGCAGCGGCGCAGGCGGAGGAGCGCTACAGCGCCGCACTGGCGCTCGACGCCGGCCTGACCGCGGCGGCCAACAACCGCGCGCTGGCGCGGCTGCGCCTGGGGCGCTGCGCCGACGCGGAGGCGGACTGCAGCGCCGTGCTCGCGCGCGAGCCCGGCAACGTCAAGGCGCTGCTGCGCCGCGGCGCCGCGCGGCACGCGCCCCTGCACTGCCTGACATGGACGGTGTGACAGGGTCCCGCGCGCCAAGCCCAGGCGCCGCGAGCAACAGTCATGTCTGTGTCCCGCCGGTGCGGGCACATGTGACTGCAGAGTGGTTGGCGATGCGGAGCAGTCATGGGACCTCCTGTGCCTGTAGTCCGTCCCAGCATGAGGGCCCAACCAGGACACACACGTGTGTGGCGCAGTGTCCCGCATGCACAGGACAGACCAGGAGTTGATGGCCGCATGAGGGTATGATAAATGTGGTACCCTACCCTGACCAGCGCCTTGTGGGCCAGGGAGCGGCTGGGCCGCGCGGACGAGGCGCTGCAGGACTTCCGGCGCGCCGCCGATGCAGAGCCGCACAATGCCGAGGCGCGGCAGGCCGTGTCGCGGCTGCAGCAGCCGCCGCCTCCGCCTCCGCCGCCGCCGCGGCGGAGGTGTGACCAGTGTGGGGGCGCCTGGGCGGAGGACCGCTGCACCGGCCAGTGCGGGGCGGGTGCAGCCTGATGCCGACAGCGCGGCTGGTAACCAACCAGACATGATGCCTGCATGGCTTGGAGTGTGCCTTGGAGTATGCCTTGAAGTATGCCCTGACAGAGTGTGCAGATTGAGAGCTTTGAAAGCTGGTCCGACCCGACTTCTTATGGCTGCTTGCATCTTGCGTGCCAACGCCCAGCATGCAGACATCGCTGTGATTTTCAGAGCCTGAGACTGCTTGGATCACTTCCTAACACAAACTGCACTCTTTATTAATTCCCGGCAACTCCCCCCTATGCAGCAGCAATGCGGCAGATCGCCATCGCCAACCCATGCTCAAGCAGGGCTTCCCATCTGTGCTGGCACCTTGCAACTCACCCGCGGTCTGCCAGGCATGGCTTATGACACGCATGCACCGCTGCGACGTCCACTCACTCGGCTACTCGTTGCCGATGCTGCGCGTGGTGAAGGTGGGGATGAGGCGCTCGATGTCGGCCACCAAGCCGTCCACGCCCTCCTTCAGCAGCTGCACGCCCGCCATGCCCAGCCCCTGCGCCATGCGCGGCCGCCTCTCGTGCCGGCCGGTCTGCATCCCACAGTGTGCTGGCTCGCAGACCTCCGCCCATCGCTGCATGACAGGCAGGTGCGGCCCCGACTCTGGTCAAGCAGGCGTGCCAAGCAGGGCGTGAGTGAGCGCTGGCGTATATCCGGGTGCTCGCAGCAAAGGCTCAAAGCGCCTGCACAGGCCCTCATCACAGGCTCGGCAGGCACAGTGGACCCCCCGCCCTTGACTGTAAACCGTCACGGGGCGGCGGGGCGCGGGCGCGCGGGGCCGCGCCTCCTGCAGCAGCTGGTTGGTGACGGGCGCCAGCTCGCTCTTGTCGAAGCTGGCGGCGGCCGCCGCCTCCGGCGACAGCGTCGGCCTGGGCTCGTTGGCCGCCGCGGAGTCCGACGACAAGCCATCATTGTAGCCCTGCGCAGGCAGCGGGGCAGCCCTGTTAACGCGCCCGCCCTCCATCATGACATCCTCACCCAAGCAGGAGGGCACAGCCCGGTTCTGGGGTTGCGGCAGCGGCGCAGTCGCACGCCCGCTCCGCAGGGCAAAGAGCGCGGGCTGGCAGCAGGCGCCGGCGCCGACCGTGCCCGCTGTACACGCAAGGGGCGACGCGCGCAGCGCGGGCGGGCGCGCCTGCATCGTGGGCGCGCCGCGCAGGGTCGCGAGCACGGCCGGGCTGAGTACCATGAAGTCGACACCCGCCAGCATGCGCGCCTCTGCGCGTGCGCGAGCGCGCCGGCCGTCCCGCAAGCGCCGCGAGCAGTGTGTGGTGCCGCCGCCGTGCGATGTTGAGCAGAGTCTCAGGGCAGTTGCAAGGGGCAAGGGGTGCACGCAGGGGGAGACATTCAGAGGGGATGCCGTCCAGAGCGGACAGTGCGAGAGGCGCATCCGGCGCCGGCCCAGCTTGCCATACGGAGAGCTGCGCACCCTCGGGCTTGCGGATGCCGCTGACCATGACCTTGGTCTTCGGGAACGCCTGGTGGCACAGGTTGTAGATGCGCTCCACCATGGAGATGCCGGGGTTGGTGTCGCTGGTGAAGCCGGTGTCCTCGCGCGGGCCCTGCGCGGGGGCGCCCGCTGTGGCAGGTGAGGCCGGTATGCGCGCGGGCCCTGCTCGTGGGCGGCGCGCTGTGGCGGGTGACGGCGGTGGACGGACGAGGGACGCTCCCACAGGCGTGGACGCGGGCCGCGCGTGCGCTGTGGCTGCGACTCGCGCCCATCTCCGCGCCCCTGCTCGCGCCTGCCGCACAGTCTGACCCGCCGCATGCAGAAAGCTTCCATGCCAGCGCACGCGCTCGGGCGGCTAGGCGCCAGGTCACCCACCGGCGCGACATGCGCCTGCAGCGCAGCATCGCGGCCGCGCCGCAGCGCGGGCGCGGGGCGCCGGGCGCGCGCCTTGGGGTCGCGCGGGAACCCCGGGTGCTTCACGTACCAGTCGTGCAGGCGCCCGATGTTGGGCTGGATCACGCTCACGCCCGCCTGCGCCGCCGCGATCGCCTGCGCGAAGCTGCGCGCGGCGCACGGCGCGGCGTCACCCGCGCGCCTCGCCTGCCCGGTCCACAGGCCATGCGGCATATAGCCAGCCCGCCATGGAGCACCGCGCCCCCCTGACGGAACGCCCCGCCGCGAGGCCGCAACACCGCAGGCCCTGCTGCCAGGGCGCGGCCATCGCTCCTAATCCTACCGGCAGGGCGGCGCCCGTGGCAGCAGGACCCGGCCGCGCGCGCGCGGGGCGCGCCGCACCTGTACACGAGGATGAGGTGCGTGGCCACTCCCTGCGCCTCCAGCGCCTTGGCGGCCTGGATGCCCTCCCATGTGGCCGGGATGCGGATCAGCACGCGCTCCAGCGGCACGTCCATCTCCTCGTATAGCCGCAGCAGGCTCTCCCCGCGCTCGATGAGCGCGCCTGCGGACCAGCACGAGCGCTCGGCGCCCGCCGGCCGCGAGCCTGAGGTCGGGCGTAGCTGTGGAGGACGCACATGGGCTCCGGCAGAGTGCGCACAGGGGGCCCTGGCATCTTGTCCGAGCAGGCAAAGGGGGAACGGAGTGGCGTCAGGGGTGCAGGCGCGGTGGCGGCGGCGAGGAGGTGCAGGCACCTGTGTTGTACGCCAGGCGGGGGTCCACCTGCGCGCCCAAGCAGCCTGATGTGGTGAGGGCCGGGGCGGTGCTATGCCCCAAAGCCTTGGTGTGGGCCAGGCCCGCGGGCGCCGTGGGCACACCTCCGTGGACACCCGACCCTCCACCTGCTGCGCGAACATGGCCCCAACGTTCACCGTCGCCTTGTCGAGCTGGCACGCGAGCTTCTTGTCGCCGGAGAGCGCACTGCGCGACGGGCACACTATTTGGTAGAGCTGGCAGGCTGCAGCTGTGTGCACCTCGCACGGTCTGCACATCGGGCAAGTGGGCTGCTGCGTCCGCCTGTGTATGCGGGGACATCAGCGCACCTGCAGCGGTCAAAGGTTATCGCGTGCTCGATTGCCGCCTGCAGAGCACACACACTCACGGTCACACACCTGAACGGGTGCACCAGTGCTGTGCACTCAGCAAGCAGGACGCTCTCAGGCGGCGGGAGCAGCGCATGGCAGAGCAGCTGCAGTTGGCTACACGCGCCTTCAGCTCCTGCTGCCCGGCGGGATTGCGCAGGATGCCAGTCAGCACTGCTGACGACACCGTGGCTGCTTTCGGGTCGTCAATCTGCTGAATCTCCTTCAGCGCTCCAGTGTCGGGCACCACTACCGAGTAGCGCTCCAGCACGTCCAGCTCTGTGGCTGCCGTGCGGTAAGATGGCGCCTGGTATGTCGTCTGCTGCGCCCTGCAGAGCGGTTGCCGCCGCGGGGCGCTGCGGCAGCGGACTTTCTGATGGCAATGCCCCAGCAATGCCCCTTGCCTTGCGCTGAGCTTCATCGGCCCAGGCCAGTGTCCGGCACCGCAAGGAGGGACAGCGCTCGCTCCCTGCTGACCGTCCCTCTCAGCTTAGCTCTAGACAGCAGCAGGCTAGGCCCTGAGAAACCCCTCTCTCGGATGGTCCGCCTGCTCCTGCAAGTCCTCTTTCTGCAAGCTCCATAAGCGCGGTGTGCGGATCCAGCAACAGCGCGCACAGCGGCCAAGCCCTGTCGCGCTGCGGGAGTATGGCGGGTATACCTGATGAGCTGAGTGCCCTGCAGAGCGCGGTCGCGGCTGAGCAGGCTCGCCTGGAAGCAGCGACGGCCGAGGCAGAGTGTTTGCGAGTGGACAACGCTGCGTTGAAGCAGCGCTGCCAGGCACTGGTGCGCTTGTGAAGGGTGCACACGCTGCCCGGCCGTGCTTCCACTGGCCGTGCCTCCACCTGGTTGACCTGCACAAACACGCGCGCAGGCTGCCGACGCAGAGGCCATGCGCAAGGTGCTGACTGCGTACCACGACAGCGCGCACGCACAGTTTGACAACTCGAGCGCGCTGCGCGCTGCAGTGTCCGACCTGGCCAAGGTGCCGGCGTGCTTGCAGCTCCCGGTCCTGGAGCGCGCTTGCAGGAAGGCCGCGACAGCAGGTGGTGTGCGGCAGGTCCGTCACGAGCTCGCAGAGGAGAGCCAGGCGGCCGCGGCGGCCCGGCGCAGGCAGCAGGAAGTGCGGGACGAAGCTGCGCGCGAGCGCGCGGCCTCGCAGCGCGCGCTGTCCGAGCTGGCCGACCAGCTCAAGGCGCGCGAGGCGGCCGCCGCGGCGGAGCGGGCCGAAGCGGCCGCCGCTGACAAGGCGCTGCGCGCGCGGCTGGCCGCCGCCGAGGCGCGCCGGCGCCGGCGGCTGGCATGCGCCTGAGCTCACGCAGCCGCGCTGCGCCCCTGGCTGACGCGCCTGCTGCGCAGGCGGCCTGGGCGGAGGCGGAGCAGCGGATGGAGGCCGAGCGGCGCGCCTTCCAGGCCAGCATCTCCAGCCTGGGCGGCGGCGGCGCGCAGGCGACGGCCGCATGGAAGCAGCGCGTCGCGGCGCTGCGCGCGGAGCTGCAGGCCGCATGCGCCGAGCGGGACCGCCTCAGGCTGCAGTGCCAGCCGCACTAGATGCAAACGAAGTGCACAGTGCACATGCTGGTGCTCACATGCAAATTATGCTATGTCCAGCGCCTCGCAAAACTCAAGGTTGCCATGCAGCCAGCACTGGGGCTCATATCATGTGTTTTTTAACAGGCAGCGTGCCTCCTCTGTCACTGTCACATGCACCAGGACATTCTACAACGTTTCACAGGACCTGCTACAGTGCGTCTGTCGCCATATGGCATGCTACCCATCCGCCTGTGGCGCGCTCGGGCAGCCGCCTGCCTCCTCCTGCAGCAGCGCGTCGACGCTCTGCGCGGTAACACGCTTGTGCACCTGCAACGTCCCAACCAGGCGTCACCAGGCAGGCGTCGAGCAGCCGTCCCTGCGGCAGCCCCCGCCGCCGCGCTCACCTCTGCGGCGAGCGGCAGCCAGCCGAGCGCCCGCTGCACAGCGTCGGTGGGCGCTGGGTCCGCGTCGTGGTTCCAGTATGTCAGGGCCTGGAACCTGGCCACCTCCTGCTGTGGCCGGCCCGCCGCAGACTCGAGCACGTAGCCGGCATACGTCGGCGGCAGCTGCAGCTCCGTGCCTGCTCCGGCGCACCTGACATGATTGCTTGTCTGCCTTTCAACGTGCAAGATGGGTCTGGTGAGTTTGCCGCACCGCGCAGCTGCCGTCCCCGGAACGTTGCGTCCAGCACCGTGGCGCCGTCGGCGGCGTGATCTGAGCGCGGATCGTCTCTTACTGTCAGTCCCTGAGAAGCTGTCCGCCTACAGTAGGAGCTGATGCTGGGGGCCTGGCCTGTGACTGTGGGCCTGAAGTATGCGTTGACGCTTGCAGGGCCAGTGTAGTCAATCGCGCAGGGCAGCAGGTGCATGCGTGTTGCAGAGCAGGGCGGGTCTGTGCGCTCCGGCTCAGCCATGCCACTATGTCGCGTGAGCCCCAAGCACCCGTGAGCTGGCGCAGGGAGTCTTCAGGAGGCGCCTTGCTTCTCTATCTTGCCTGCCTATAAATTGCGCTGTGCTGAGGAGTTCGACTAATTCATGCACACTCCTTCCCTTCAAAGGCAAGGAGGGTCCCCAGCAACCAGCAAAGCAGAAGATTTTTGCAAGCTCTGTGACCGCCTGCATTGCTGTTGCGGAGGTATGCCTCTGCTGCCTCACCTTGCAGCCATCCAGCGGTGCGGCGCAGCTGCAGGGCTCGCACACAGAGCGGGCGCGAGCATTAGGTCGCTCTGTGCGGCCTCGACCAGCGCGGGAAAGGCTGCCGAGGCTGAGGGTGAGGACTGTGTTTCTTATCACCTCTGCTGGCCGCCCGCAAACGACTGCCTTCTGTGCTGGCGTCTATGCCCATCTAGCCAACTGTATGAACACGCTATTGCACGCCCGCAACCACGCCTGTGTGCCGGCGGCAGTGCTCGTGATAGACCCCCAGCTGGTGCTGGACGCCGCGCAGCCGCCCGGCGCGCCGGCGGCCGTGCGCCTGATCGTGCCCGCGGCCCTGGTGCCGCGCCTGAGCGCCGGGCGCCTCGAGCTGAGTGACGCGGACGACCCCGCCAACTCGTACGTGTTCGGCGAGCCCGCCGAGGTGTTCGAGTACACCTTCGTCGGCCCCGCGTCCACCCGCTCGGGCTTTGTCAGCCTCATCACGCGCGGCGCGCGCCCGCCTCAGGCCCCACCCTGCCCCCCGCCACCCGGTGGCCCCCTCACTAGTGCACAGCTAGGCTGTTGCTTTGGGGTGTCCATACATGGACGTGCAAGTCAACAGGCAGGGCCAGCCTGCACCGGCTGACGCCGGGAAGGTGCGGACGCATGGTCGGCGCACCCCGCGCCAGGCACATGTGATGACCTGCCGTGGGCGCAGAAGGCCGACACCAGCGCCTGGCCGACGTGGTCGGCGGCGGCGCGCCTGCTGTGTAACCCTAACCCTAAGTCTCAACCCCCATCCGGCGCCAGGCGCGTACGACGACCTGCGGCGGGCGCAGAAGGCCGGCACTAGCGCCTGGCCGGCGTGGCCGGCGGCGGCGCGCCTGCTGCGCGAGGCCGCGGGCGCACCGGCCTGGCCGCGGCCCGACCTGCCGTTCCTGTTCGCCGGCGCGGTCGTGGAGGCCGACAAGGTGCAGGTGTATGTGAACAACGATGCAGCGCGCGACGTGCAGGGCGTCATGCTCGCCTCCGATGCGGAGGCGGTCGACTGAGTGCCGGCCGCCCGCGCAGCCCTGCGCGTGAGCTGAGGCCTGTCTATTGTGCGAATCTGACGAGCGGTGTGCTGCACGCGTTGTGACCCCATGCTTAGCACTGGTATGCAGGCCAGGTTGCAGGCCCTGTTCTGTTGAGTGTCCCGTGCATACATCTGCGCACATGAATGCAGGCACAGGGAGGTTTTACCATTAAGCTGCCTTGCATCTACTGAGTGGGGCATACAGCGTGCCTTACCATTGTAGCAAGACTTGAACCAGGCGCACATGGTGGCAAGCAGCGCGGCCCAAGTGGTGCATGTCCAGCTCTCAGCCCGTATTCCGCATGGACCGGCACCCTGCAGTGTGCAAAAAGCTCTGCTGAATGGCTGCTCCGGGGCGCTCACCGCAGACGTTCCATCAGCCAGGCAGCCGAGGGCTGTGCAGTGCAGGCGTGACTGTGCATCTGGGTCTGGTCGAGCAGCGTGGTGTGCGGCACGCCTACGATGACCATGGTGACTACCGCGCTGGTCAGACACAGACAGAAGCAAGGTGTACTAGAACAGGCAGGAGATGTTAGGCTGGTCATCTCCCTGGGAGCTTTGCACAGGCGGCTGGGATCAAAGCCCAGGTGCACCTTCGCCGGCGGTGTATCATTTGCCCAACAGTGCATGCGTGATGCTGACATCTCCTGGCATCTGAGCCCCAAACTACATCTACACACAAACGAACACACCATGCATGGTGTGCTGCATGCACCTGATCACACATACCACTGCTTAACACACATACCGCTGCTCGTAGGTGTTGTACATGGTAACATGCACAGAGCGGTGCACAAATGGGCCGCTCAGGGCTCCACCATGCCATGCATGCATCAGCACGCTGCATGCTGGGTGATCAATGCAAGGCGCAGCTCAAGTGGTAGCGAGCATGCCATCTGGCATGTGTGCAAGCTCACCACCACCGCCTGCGCAGCATTATGCACTGCATGCAAGCATGCACTTTCCCAGTGCACCTAGCAAGCCAGACAACGACAAGTCAGGCTCAGGACTCGACCAGGCGCAGGCGCGGCACGGCGACAGGTCATGCACTGCCGGATGCACTGCATGGTCTGCACGCCCGGGGGCTGGCGCTGCGAGCGAGCAGACGCTGCGGCCAGTGCTGCTGACTCAGACAAAGCGTATAGCGAGCAGACGGGCGCGCATCACCCAGAAAGGCCACGGATAGCAAGCATGCCGCTGCACGGCCAGTGCCTCTCTTGATGAATAACCCTCTCACAGCAGCAATATGCACTGCTCTGTACCAAGGCAGTGCGGCCATCAGTCCGTCTGTCGCACTCTATCAGTGTGATCCATAGGCTCCCCTGCTAGCGCGTGAGATGCACAGCTTGAGCTGCAAACCAGCGCCCCTCCTCAAGTGCAGCCCAGCCATCGGCACACCACCTGCATAAGTAGCAAGCTCTGTCGGACATCGCTCTCTTGTCCTCACTTCACAGATGACCGGCACGACTGTGAGCTTATGTGCGTTGCCCAGATGGGCCAAATCGACGCCGTCGAGTATCAGCGCTGTCCGCGCATGTCCGCAGGCGCGCGGCGGACCTGAGCGGCAGCCGCGTGGACAGCAAATTCGTCGCTCAGGTCAAACACCAGCGGCATGCAGGCGGGCCCCAGCTCGGCCTTCAGGCGCTTGGCGTCGCGCTGCTTGCGCACGCTGCCAAACATGTGCAAGCCCCGCTGCGCCAGCAGG
>JAABUH010001844.1_pt1 | contig 21885 bp, 23 predicted proteins | sample 5559121 | NCBI WGS metagenome assembly JAABUH01 (sample SAMN10711871, study PRJNA513364) | rock metagenome | isolation source: Antarctica rocks | place: Antarctica: Victoria Land, Battleship Promontory nord | collected 2015-12-28
AGTTTTTGAAAAATCAGTATTAAAAAAACATATTGAATGTGAATTTAAGTCATAAATCACTAAAAGAGCTGAGAAAAATTGATAAACTAACGTTTTCAATCTTTATTCAGCTGAAAATGAAACATGATTATTTCAAGAGTTATTTGCATCGATTATCAAAGAATAATTTGAACAAATGCTATGAAATATGCAATGCAAGACAAATGTTGAAGCATTTACTGCTAAACTGCAGACATTATAAAGCAAAGCAGAGAAAGTTTAAGAAAAAAGTTTAACTCAAAAACACAGACATCATATTGACATTGTTCATCATCAAGATTGAAAGAATCACAATGTTAGAATATTTAAAAAATACTTGAATTACAATGAGAAAATGACTATTAGAAATGAAAGAGTAAAACGCGAAGAGAGCGAAAGAATGAAGAAAAATGAGAGTATGATTGCAAGAATTTGAGCGAGAGTGCTTGTATATGCAAACTATCGATGTGATTGATTAACAAAAAGATATAAAGCAGCGACTTTGATCAGATTACATGTAATGTAGCATATACACAACGTCTAAACAGTATCATAGTCATAGACTGCATGCATTTAATAAAGAAATTAAAAAAAACACTTATCTTACTTTCTAAGTTCTAATCATAGTTCATAATCTTATAAATTCATAGACTGAATTATAATGCATTATCTTTTTGCATTATTTTGAAGAGTATTTAATAGAAAGTCATGATGAAAATCATGAAGTCTTCATAATAAAGACTGTTTGATCAAGTTATATACATTTATCTAATATCTTATTGAATCAAATTGAGTTTTTAAGTTAAATTGTTAAGTCAAGCTTTTCAACTCAACTTAAGTTCTTGAGTTCAACTTCTCAACTTAACTCAACACTTTTTCAAAAAAAAATTAATTCAACTCAATACTTTTCAAGTTAAGTACTTGACTTGAACTTAAGTACTCAACTTGACATGATCAGTCTATTATTCAAGCATTTGAAGAAAATATATGATGATTCAAATAAGAATTGAAAGTATCATCATAAGTATAATGCTTTGAAATAAATTAACAAGTCTTTCAATGTCTTTTACTTTAAGTTTATGAAGTTATTCAATTATCTCAATTACAATGATTGCACTCTGATGAATGATTTTCAGAATAAAATCAATAATCACTTGCAAGATATTTTATCAATTTGTCTTAAAAATTTTGTCTCACTCACTCATAATAATAATAATAATAATAATAATAATAAATTCATACATTCTTATGATATCAATTAAATCAACTCATGAGAAACTTTATGTTATATGTGTCAAGTGAACAGAATTCTCTGAGATAGAAAATCACTCACTATTTATACAATTGCTTCACGCAGTTAAAACAATAAGATTAAGACTATGTATTAAATTTGTTCACATTGATTGCATGTTAAAGAATGAATGTTATAATCAAATCAGCAATGAAACTTATCTGTACATGATGCTGACTACAAATTTACTGTTTAGCTACAGTAGAATCTAAAAATTATTAAAAGTTTGAATGACATCAAAATGCTACATGATGATGAAGCACTATGCATTGATTGCATGCAGAGTTTTCATGATCATGCAGACTTTGATAATCTTAATGTGCATGTTACAAAAGCAATCTGCATGCAGATGAGAAAGTCAAATAGAATGCAGAACTATAAGAAAAATTACTTATAAAAATTATTTGATTCAGTATCTTGTCATCGTGATGACAAGAACTGAGACAAAACACTTTCATGTTTAATCTGTTGAGAATGATTAGTAAAAAAAACTTAAATCATGAACATTCTTTAAATCTACATGCTAACTATGTATAAATCTTGTTAAGACTGCATGTCTGTTACTATGACATGAATAACTCATAAGACTTGTTAAGTTCAATATGAGCAAACTCAAGAATCTCATTAATATCATTTAACAAATGTTCAAATACAGACATTTTATACATAAGCAATATGTTAATAAAAAAACTTCATTAAAAGAAAAGAAACATAAGCAAGTTAATAAAGAATGATTGAACTACACTGTCTGATTAAAAGTGTAACATATGAACATTTTTGTAAAACATGATTGATTTGCACAAGAAAGATCTTTACAAATAATGCAAAACAGATAAGTTGCACACTTTCAAGCAAAGTGAGCATTTGCAAGATGTAATATACAATGATGATGATTATTGATCTTAAGAATCTCACTTCTTCACTGAGTTTTAACTCTTAAATGTCTTGATGATAAAGTCAATCTCTAGTTGAAAACATTGTCTGTATAGCTTGAAAGAACAGTAGCATATGTTAATGTGATTAAAGAAAAAATCAACTGCGATATACATGTATATTGCAGATGAAACATCTGCAACTCATGCTTAAGAAGTAAACTGTTGAAATCTGAGCAGTGAAAGATCTTGTTTATTTTAAACTGTGAATTTGTCATAAGAAATTCTTTCTGAGTAATTTCTTGAGTTTAAAAGAAAAATCAGTATAAAGATTATGTTCTATGTATGTTGCATGCAACGTATACAACATATTTTCAATAGATTGAGATGAGTAATTTACATGTATCATGTCAAAGCAAAACTAGTGATTAAACAAAAAATCATGCAAACAATCATTGAATCTACTTGAAACTCATCAATGATAACAAGAAAGTAAATATACTTTGTAATGATACACTCTCTGCTTAGTTACAAAGTCATCATATGATACATGTCACAAAGAGTGAAGAATCATTGAAAAGATCAAAATGTTAAGCTGAAATCAGTACAAGAAAGAGCATTGTGATAAATCATCAATGTTTATCATGTGATATCAACAGAGATTCTACAGATAGAAATAAACACAGTGTTAATAAATATTCATTTATGAAAGCTGATACAAAAGTCAATAATGAACATGAACTTTCAAAAATCAGATGAAGTTATTGAAATAATGATGCATCGAATTTGCAACGACTTGATACTCAAAAGAGATTGAAAATCAAAGTTATATAAAATATCTTTGCAACTGAAGTGAAAGTGAATGAAAGAAACACTTGAACAGATGAAAATGAAGCGAAGTCATTTTTATATGATGACTCTCTGATCAGAATCATTGAGAATAATTATAGTTGTAAACAAGAAAATGTCAATAAATCAACATTGTCTTGATATATTCACGTTGAAGCAAAGAGTTTACTTGAATGATAGCGACAGTAGAGAAAATGTTATGATGACTGCAATGAGAATTAACTGAAAGTTAAATAAAAGATTGAAAAAATCGACTTTAATCATTACTCATCATAAAGAACTGAAAGAATTGATCGCGAAAGTGAAACATTTTGCAGACATAACGACAGAGAATCAAAAGTGTCATGAAAAGATATACAAAGTATACAATGATAATCAGACTTCTTTGAAAACAGTGAAAGTTATGATATTAACAAAAGATCAGACACGTCTGCAATAAGTTCAAATCATGCATGAGAACATTTGATTTTAAGAAGTCATGCTGAAGTTACATTAAGTGATGAAACATGCAAAAGTACTTAAAAATGAAGTGATGAACAAGATGATTAACGATGCACATGATTTGTTTCTATCATTAACTGAGCATCAGCGCACTGAAGTGATGACAAGACTGATGCTCATACAGAAACAAATCAGATAAACATGAAGAATAGTCTGAAAAAAGAGATTCAACGCAGCTCATTTTTGATATTTAACATCAAAGATGACACATCAACATTTACAACTGCACAAAAATCATGCAAAGTTTTACAATGCATTATTGATGCAGTTATGCATGAGAAAAATTAACTTTAATTAATTTCTACATGAAAGACGAGTACTTGATATTGTTATGATGATTTGCGAGTGTGACAGAGATTAAATGTCGATCAAGCATGTTTTATTAACATGTTTCAGATGAAAAGTAGAATGAAAAGCAATGCAATGAAAAGAGAACATCACGAACTTAAGAAAGTTCTTAGAAATCATGAGTGCAGCAATGATGATCATTCAAATGATACTCTTAATGAGCATACTGAATCAATTTTAAGCTGTGACATCATCAAAAAATCAGATGAAAGAGAGAGAAAATAAAGAAGAAACAGACTTATAAAGTTCTTGCATTGAAAACAGTTATAGTATCAAGCGCAGAAAGAAGCGATTTTTGATGCAAAAAGAACGCTATGCTAGCACAACGCTCGCTACAGTATATAAAATCTTACATAGACTTATAATGAGTGTTGAATCGAGTAAGAATAAAAAAATGTTATAGCCACTTTAAATTGCTTCAGAAAGTTTATTTTCATCATCATTCTTACTGCTACTTTGAAATTTTTTGTGATTGCAATGATTATTTGATAGTTTAAAAATTCAATACATTAACAAATTCTTAAGTGCTAATTAGTCAATCACACGCAGCTAATCATCACGTTGACATCATTAACATTGTTGACAGATAATCAAATTAAAAATTCAATCAAACATCATTAAATTACATCATTAATCTCATACTTAAATCTAATAACTGATAAATTGAATCATTTATCTTTGCATATAAATAATTAAATGATTAACAGCATTATTAAACAGTTTGACAACATCTTTGTTCTTTGCATTCTACATACTCATCATTCTACTCGTTATTTTACATACTCATCATTCTACTCATCACTTTACATGCTCATCATTCTACTCATCACTTTACATACTCATCATTCTACTCGTCACTTTACATGCTCATCATTCTACTCATCATTCTACATACTCATCACTTTACTTGTCATTCTACATACTCACTAACACTTTACTCATCATTCTACATGCTCATCACTTTACTCATTATTTTACATGCTCATCATTCTACTCATTACTTTACATACTCATCATTCTACTCATCACTCTACATGCTTATCATTCTACTCATCATTCTACATACTCATCATTTTACTCATCATTTTACATGCTTATCACTTTAGTCACTCATCTATTTACTCATTTACTCACTTTATCAATCTTTTTATCAAACACTTTATTAAACTCTCTATCAAACGCTTTATTAAACACGTCGATTGAATGCATAAAACACATTAAACAATGCTTCAAACAATGCTTTTTACATGACTTGAAAACAGTACTGTTATTTTTGTGATTAATAATCTTCGCTTTCAGTTGAAGATTGACGCTAGAAAATTCAGAGAATTCAGAGTATTTACTTCTTCTCACTTTTTTCTTTCTTCGTAGAACAGTTTCTACTTTTTATTTCATACGAAATAATGCTAACTGACTTAATAAAATACACTCTTCATGACTTGATATCAAACTTTCTACTGATTTTTCTGCTGAGCTTTCTACTGATCTTCTTACTGATCTTTCTACTAATCTTTCTACTGATCTTTCTACTGATCTTTCAATTAAGCTTTCTACTGATCTTTTTACTGATCTTTCAATTGAGCTTTCTACTGAGCTTTCTACTGATCTTTCAATCAAGCTTTTTACTGATCTTTCTACTGATCTTTCAATCAAGCTTTCTACTGATCTTTCTACTGATCTTTCTACTGATCTTTCTACTGATCTTTCTACTGATCTTTCTACTGATCTTTCTACTGATCTTTCAATTGAGCTTTCTACTGAGCTTTCTACTGATCTTCTTACTGATCTTTCAATTAAGCTTTTTACTGAGCTTTCTACTGATCTTTCTAGTGATCTTTCTACTGAGCTTTTGATCGAGATTTCAATCAAGCTTTTTATCAAATGTTCTATTAAACTTTCTACATGCTTCAAATTACTCATTGATCGAGTGCATAACATGAGTTGAACAGTGCTTTTTACATGACTTTTTTCATGATTTTCTATCAAGCATTCTTCATGTTTTTCTATCAAGCACTCTTCATGTTTTTCTACTGAGCACTCTTCATGTTTCTTTATCAAGCACTTTTCATGTTTTTTTATCAAGCACTCTTCATGTTTTTCTATCAAGCATTCTTCATGTTTTTCTATCAAGCATTCATGTTTGACTTTCTTTATAATTTTCTATTGAATACTCTACATAGTCAACAATTCATTCAAATAGATGATTAAATAACTAATTAAATAATAAATTCATTGATTTAATATCTTGCTTTTGCATGCATTTAAACAAATAGAATTGAGCATATAGAATCAGAATAATCAATGTTATTTTGATGATTCATGTTATTTTGATGATTCATGTCAATGTGATAAACGATGTTAATATGATAAACAATGTCAATGTGATAAATGATGTCAATGTGATAAATGATGTCAATGTGATAAACGATGTCATTTAAGCTATTAGACATGCGTTTGCAGCTAATCACGTCAAAGTAATCTTATAAGAAGAGAGATTAATCAAAATGATAAATCATTTAATTTATTAACTAATTACGTGATTAAACACTTGACGAGATTTCTTAATGTATCATGTAGCATTCTTAATCACAGATGCGTTCAATTCAAGCAATGCATGAGTACATGCTTTGTTATTTGATGACTTTATTTGCAGTCACATTGCAAACTATTCACGCTTAAAACATTTCTTAAGTGCAGATAAACATTAAGATTTATGTGTTTAATTCTAAATGAATGATGCATGTTTGCAAGACTAGTTTACAAGATTAAATTGAAAAAGATTAACAAGTGAATAAAGATAATGACTTGACAGAAGATGAAAACTCTGTTAATTCTTGTATTTATTTCTTAGCAATTAATTCTATTATTAATAAAGTGCTATTTTATTATCTTTTACTACACAGTTTTATGCAAAGAGATTTTGTCATTTCACAACAAGATACATTCTTTCTAATTTCATGATTATTTAAGCAAAAACTTAAATTGATGCTACTTTGTTACAATTGAATGACATCAACAGTTTGTAAAGTGAACAAAATTTTAAAGTTTAGTTAAAGTGACATTTATCACTTAAAGCAAAATAAAATTCGAATTTAAGCTGATCTTGTTAGATTGCGATCTGCTTTTGTTGATAAAATCTGTGTTTGTTCATATGTCTCTGAACTGTATCTCGCTTTTGTTGATAAAATCTACGTTTATTCATATGCGCTGAGCTGAATTTTGCTTTCATCACATATGTTGCATATATTGCATATGTTGACAATCACTCATTTACTCGCTCATTTACTCATCATTCTACATGCTCGCTCATCTACTCGCTCATCTACTCGCTCATCTACTCGCTCATCTACATGCTCAGCACTTTACTCGCTCATCTACTTGCTCACTTACTCGCTCATCTTCTCGCTCTATCGAACTCTCTATCAAATTTCCTACCAAACGCTTTATAAAATACTCTATCAAACGCTTTATCAAATACTTTATCAAACTTTCTATCAAACACTTTATCAAAAGCTCTATTAAACGCTTTATCAAATACTTTATCAAACTCTCTATCAAAAGTTCTATCAAATACTCTACTAAATGCGTTGATTGAGCGCATAAAACACATCAAACAGTGCTTCAAACAATGCTTTCTACATAACTTTCTACCTATAATACTCATCATTTCAAATGCTCAGCTATTTATCTTATCTACTTGATAATCTTCGCTTCGAGCTTTATAAAGTTGACGTTAAAGAGTTCAAAGTTTTCATCTTCTTTCTTTCTTCATAGTTTCTATCTTTCAGAACAATAACAATCAAAATACTTACATGTTCAGCTATCAACTCAGCTATCATCTCAGCTATCAACTCAGCTACAGCTCAGCTATTAACTCAGCTATTTACTCGTTCATTTACTAGTCAGTCTACTCACTTCAAAACATGCTTTATGCAACGTGTTTAAACATGAATTATTCACTTCATGATTTACTTCATAATCTACTTCATGATTTTACTTCATTATTTATTACTAATTAGCTCAATAGAAAGCATTCTTCATGAATCAATATCAAACTTTCTATTGAACTTTCTATCAAACACTTTACATGCTTCAAAATACGCGTTGATCAAGTGCATAACATGAGTCAAACAATGCTTCAAACAATGCTTTTCACTAAGCTATTTACTAAGCTATTTACTGAGCTATCATCATCTTTCTACTGATCTTTCGATCAAACTTTCTATTGAGCTATCTATTGAGCTATCTATTGAACTATCATCATCTTTCTACTGATCTTTCGATTGAGTGTTCTACTGAGTTATCAATCAAGCTTTCTACTGATCTTTCGATCGAGCTTTCTATTGAGTTATCATCAATCTTTCTACTGATCTTTCTACTTATCTTTCTACTGATCTTTCTACTGATCTTTCTACTGATCTTTCTACTGATCTTTCTACTGATCTTTCTACTGATCTTTCTACTGATCTTTTGATCAAACTTTCTATTAAGCTATCTACTGAGTTATCATCGATCTTTCTACTGATCTTTCTACTGATCTTTTGATTGAACTTTCTATTGAGCTATTTACTAAGTTATCATTATCTTTTTACTGATCTTTTGATTGAGCATTTTACTGAGCTATCTACTGAGTTATCATCAATCTTTCTACTGATCTTTCTACTGATCTTTTGATCAAACTTTCTATTGAGTTATCTACTGAGCTATCATCGTCTTTCTACTGATCTTTTGATCAAGCGTTCTACTGAGTTATTTACTGAGTTATCATCAATCTTTCTACTGATCTTTCTACTGATCTTTCAATTGAACTTTCTATTAAGCTATCTATTGAACTATCATCATTTTTCTACTGATCTTTTGATTGAGCATTCTACTGAGTTATTTACTGAGCTATCATTGATCTTTCTACTGATCTTTCTACTGATCTTTTGATTGAACTTTCTATTGAGTTATCTACTGAGCTATCATCATCTTTCTACTGATTTTTTAATCAAGCGTTCTACTGAGCTATCATTGATCTTTCTACTGATCTTTCTACTGATCTTTCTACTGATCTTTCTACTGATCTTTCTACTGATCTTTCGATTGAACTTTTTATTCAGTTATCTACTGAGCTATCATCATCTTTCTACTGATTTTTCGATCAAGCGTTTTACTGAGCTATCGATTGAGCTTTCTACTAATCTTTCGATTGAGCTTTTCATTGAGCTATCTACTGATCTTTTGATCAAGCTTTCTATTGATCTTTCTACACATCATTCAAGAATCAACTTTGTTCTCTATCAAGCATCAAATATGACTTTATCATACATTCTACATGACTTCATATTAAACATTCTACATGACTTTCTACCTCATTAACTTTCTCATTAACTTTTTTATTGACTTTCTCAGCGCATATATTAAACTGTGTAAATAACTATTATTTAGATAGTCAAATTAATTATTCAACGTTACAACTATCAATGCTACAAGTGTCAAAATCATGTTTGTTGAATCAAACATTAAAGACACATACTGCACTCTTAAAAGTTCTAGAGATGTTGATACTTTTATGAATATGCATCTGCTAAAAGTCACGCAAATCTGAAACATAAAATTAAATGAATATTTGAAATATTAATCATTAAAAGCATTAAAATCTGTCTCTGTCACTCTTTACAAATTGCAGATGTGATAATAATGAAATACTCAAGATTAAGAAGATTAATAATAAGAAAGCAAAGCAAACAAGATAAAAATATGCAAAAAAAAAGAGAAATTTCAAGTTTCTTATTGCAACATTTAACATGTTTGATGATAGTAACATCAGTAAGCAAGATCATGATGTTAAGTATTTAAAGTTATTGACTAATGTTACGATTCTAGTCTTCGTCTATTCTTTCTAGCTTCGACCTGAGTTTCATTCTAATTAAGTCTAGTGAGCATTCAAGTTAGTAGTGATGTCATTGAAACTCTGCATCATATGTGTAAGACGTCAATTCTTTCGAGTCTAGCACAGAGCTGAGAAACACACATATAAAGAATTGAGTTCTTTTCTGTAAATACTTTTCTTTCTTAGCATTTATTTATTAGTTAAATGACACTCATATGACTCGCTCTATGCTGATCTCTAACAGTAGATAAATGCTAATCAACTACTCTGCTATCAACATGTAGATGATACGAAATAATCTACTTCGTTCATTCAGAAAATTCGCAAGAAATTCTTTGAATTACTTTCATCAAAACACACATTCAAATTTACTCAAATTTATCAAATCAATCACTCAATCTTATCACAATCAAATCTATCTATCTATCTTTATCTCTTTCACAATGACATGCGACTCTGAATCAGTCGAGTCATGAACAGCTCATCTGTTTAAAAGCATTGCTAGTAAACGAGTTTTTCTTATTTCTTTCGATGCTTCAGTGAAATCTCAGAATGTTGCTATCTCATGAAACATCAACATGAGTCAACAACTTCGTCAATGAACTATTGATCAGTCAGACGAGATCATCAAGATGCTGATCGAGTTAAGAGATCAACAAAACATGACTTTGAAACTCAATGAGCAATGAATTGATTTACAAGTCGATCACATTAAAAGACTTGATGGGCTAGAGATAAATCAAATGACAATAAACACTCAAAAAGAAACTGTCATTGAACTATGAAAGAAAGTATTGAGTCTCAAAAAGAAACAACGTTCAGCGAATTATTCTCGATCTCGACAGTCTACGAAGTCTCAAGCTTCTATCGAGAATCATACTCAACGAAAGTCGTTCACTCTATTCGACAATGATCATCACAAGTTCTTCAAGTTTTCGAACTCATTTATATTCATTGATGAAGATAAATTAACATGAGACAGCTGAAGAATCAAGATAAATGACAAGCTTCAGACAAATGTTAATCACTTCGATAATGAGAATATCTGTATTATTTATGTGATATCTAGACTAGAAGATGATGCTGCTGAGCACATTTTCGCTCAATGTTGACATGACGCTTCGCATTCATACATCTCGATCAACGAGCTATTTGAGCATCTGAAAGAAATATACGATGAACTGAATAAGAATCGAAAGTGCTGTCGTAAGTACAACGCTCTGAGACAAGCAGACAAGTCTTTCAATGTCTTCTACTTCAACTTTATGAAGCTATTCAGCTATCTCGAATACGATTATCACACTCTGATGAACAATCTTCAGAATAAAATCAATAATCGCTTGCAGAACGCTCTATCAATCTGTTCAAAGAACTTTACTTCGCTCACTCGCTTAAGAATCTTTCTTCAAGATGTGAATAGTAAACAACAAGTCAATTATCAGCTTCGCAGTGAATGTTACACTGTCATCATCAAAGTCACTGTTGTACCTGATAAACGCGCTACTTTTCTATCAGTAACAACTTTGATAATCGATTATGTTAAGTCAACTATCTCTTCTATCTCTGAATCAGTGAAATCATCAATTATCTGCTACATCTGCAAGACTCTCGATCATTTGTTCAAGAATTGTTCTCAGCTGAACAAGATTGATACTTCTGCATCTTGTGCATTCATTTTTTATCTACATGAGATCATCATTTTGAAGAATAAAGAGAATGAGAAAATGTCTTTCAAGAATAGCGAGACAAAAAACTAGAGACTTTCATCAAAGACGCGATGAATGATGTGTTAATTTCTTCAACGACAAGCATGTCAGATAATTCTTTTGCTTCTGAATCTTTGACTACTAAATGTGTACTTTCTAGCAATGAAATTAGTTACTCATTGAAGTCATTAATTGACATCGAAGCTGCTGACTATTCGTTCATTGATGAAGTGATCGCGCAGATTGTTTATGATCAGTTGCAAATCGAGTTCTTGACTTTGATCAAAGCGAAGTCAATTCGAGAATTTGACGATCATTATGCTAAGAAACTCATTACTCATGTCATTTATTCGAATCTGACTGTTCAAGATCATACGATTGACATAGTTTCTATGTTGATCACTCAATTAGATCAACATCAAATGATTCTTGAAAAAACATGAATGAACAAAATCGACCTAGTAATTGATATGCAAATCAATTTTCTTCGATTTTCGAATTTCAATTCTACTAGTCAAAAATCAATTGCTTTATTCTCAAGTAATAAATCAATCACGAAACGAAAGAGCTTGACTTCTACTCATATACTGAAGAGATCTTTCACTTTCGTTACATCTCAATTCAGTCAAAACAAGAAGTTCATTGAACAGTTAAAACAGTGTGACGTGACTTTGACTAGCGTCAATTCTAAATCGACGTTCAGTCTGAAATCATTCTCTTTCAGTTCAATGAACATAGCAATGATAGAGACAGCGACATATAGAATGTTAGTCAAACGATCAGATATCAAGATCTTTGCTGTTATTATCTTGAAAATCGATTGATTCATAACTACAGTTGAAAACAAGTCTGAAGAAGTGAATCTGCATGAGCTTTCTCATGCTGAAGCTTTCAAGCAAGTCAAGATCAAGCTTCTCTCTAAATATCACAACTATCTAAATATCTTCAATCAAGCAATGATTGATCAACTATCATTGCATCATTTCTACGATCACAAAATTGAATTGATCGATAAAGAAACATTCTCTCGAAGCAGACTATATCAGATGTTCAATCACAAGCTTCAGAAGATAAAGAAGTATTTGATCAATCATTTAAACAAAGAATTCATTTTCTTCAGCTTTGCATTATACATTTCGCTCATCTTGTTCATCAAAAAGAAAGATGATAGTTTGCGTTTCTGCATTGATTACAGAAAGCTCAATGCTTTGATTAAACGAAATCACTATTCTTTGTCATTGATAAATGAGACTCTCACTCATATACAAGAAAGCAAGTATCTGACTCAATTGAACATCATTGTCGCGTTCAACAAACTACACATGCATTCAGATAGCGAAGATTTGACTATCTTTATTATCTTTTTCAACTCATACAAATATCATGTAATGCTCTTCAAATTAATCAATGAATCTGCATTCTATCAACACTATATGAACGACATGTTGTTCAAGTATCTACATCAGTTTTGTCAGATCTATTTAGATGACATTATCATTTACAGCAAGATCTTGAAGAAACACAAGCGATATGTACGATTAATCTTGAATAAACTGCGAGAAGCTGATCTATAGATAGACATCAACAAGTGCAAGTTTCATGTTCAGAAAACTATCTTTCTAGAACTCTTGATATTAATTGAAGAATTGAAGATGAACTTACGAAAGATGCAAGCAGTCTTTGATTGATTTACACTCAATAATCTCACTTAGATGCAGTTCTTCATTGACTTCTGCAATTTCTATCAATGCTTCATCAAGAACTTTTCGAAGATTGTTCATTCAATGATTCAACTCACTTAAAAGAAGATCATATTTGAATGAAATGAAGTCTGTCAGATCATCTTTGATCATATGAAGAGATGTATGATCGAGACTTCTATACTACGTCACTTTGATCAAACTCATGAGACTATTCTTGAAATTGACTCATTCAACTACGTCAATGATGAAGTTCTCTCTCAATATGATGATGAAGAAGTACTACATTCAATTGTCTTCTATAGCAAGAACATGTCTTCTGCTGAATGCAACTACGAGATATATGATAAAGAACTTCTGATCATCATTTGAGCATTTGAACACTGATGACTTGAATTGAAGCTAACTGACATTTTTATCAAGATGTTCATCGATCATCAAACGCTTATCTCATTGATGAAAGATAAAGAGCTGAGCAGACGTCAGATGCGTTGAGTTCAGAAGCTCACTGACTTCAACTTCAGAATAATGTATTAATTTGACAAACAGAACATCAAGATTGATGCATTAACTCGTTGAGCTGACGTCGTGCTCAGAGATTCAGAAGATGAGCGCATTTGCTATCAATGAATCATTATTCTGACTTCAAATCAAATGAAAATTGTTGATCTAAAGAAGAACATCAGTGAATCAATCTATAAACAGATTCTTGAGACTAACGAAATTGACAAGAATTGTATGCTACTTCGCGAAGCAATAGCAAGAGACGAGACACAATATGAAGATATCAAATTGAAGAATTGTTGAACTTAGAATGAAATCTTGTATCATGATAGTCAGTTATGAGTCTTGTTCAACGAGCTTCTACAAATGAATCTGATTCGTGAGATGCATGATCAATTATCAGTTGATCATTCTGATATTCTTAGAACTGTGAAAGTCATAAAGCGAAACTACTATTAATCATTCATGCGAAAAATAATAAATCAATATATTTGAAACTGCTATATCTGTCAACGTTCAAAGACATCTAGAAATAAATTAAATGACTTGCTTCAATCTCTATTGATATTTGAACAGCGATGACAAGACATAGCAATGAACTTCATTATCAATCTATTTGATTCAAGCGAGTACAACGCTATTTTGATGATCATCTGCAAATTATCAAAAGAAAGACATTATATTTCTTGCATCATTGATGATGAAAATATCACTGTCAAAAAGACAGCTGAAATGCTGATTCAATGAGTATATTAAACTCATGATTTATCAAGCTTCATAATATCTGATCGAGATTCGCAATTCATCTCTATACTATGAAAGTTTCTTTGCAAACGACTGAGCATTTTTCTTCAATTGTTTATCATTTATTATTCTCAAATCAATAATCAAAGTGAACAAGTCAATCAGAACATTGAGCGATATCTTTGATTCTTCTGTTCATATATGCAGAACGACTGATTTAAATGACTACTCATGATCGAGTTTGTCAACAATAACGTCTTGTTCTCAGTTATCTTCTTGATTCTCTTCTTCATGAACAAGAACTTTCATTCTCATATGAGCTTCAATTCTGACATCATCAAGTATGAAAGCATTCGCGAACGTTTGCAGATCAATCGAGTCAAGAATATATCTGAACAAATGAACAAGACATTAATCTTCGCTTGAGAAGCTCTGATCAAAACACGAAAACAAATGATGAATCAAGCTAATAAGCATAGAAAGAAGATTAATTACAAGATTGAATCAAGAGTGTTTCTGAATGAACGAAACATCATTACAGCGAGATTCTTCAAAAAATTGAATGACAAGATGCTTGACTCTTTTCAGATCATCAATTTCGTTGACTCATTCTATAAATTGAAACTACTCGAGACTATGCGTATACATGATGTATTTTATTTAGAGCTTCTTTGTTTCGTCGTCAATGATTCTTTGTCTGATCAGAAGAATGAATCTTCGAGATCAATAGTGATAAACGATGAAGACGAATGAGAAATTGATGATATATTGAACTCTCGATGATATTGAAGATGACTTCAATATCGAGTCAAATGAAAGAGTTATGACAATGATCTCAACTGATATAACGCTGACGATGACGAATTTATGAACGCTTAAGAGATGATCGATGACTTTCATATCAAATATTCAAGAAAAGCGCACTAAGAAACAACATTCATACGAACATGAATATTCAAGAAAGAGAGATAATGTTATGATTCTAGTCTTCATTTATTCTTTTTAACTTTGATTTGAGTTTCATTCTAATTGAGTCTAGTGAGCATTTAAGCTAGTAGTGATGTCATTGAGACTTTGCATCATATGTGTAAAACGTCAATTCTTTCGAGTTTAGCACAAAGCTGAAAAACACACATATAAAGAATTGAGTTCTTTTCTGTAGATACTTTTCTTTCTTAGCATTTATTTATTAGTTAAATAACACTCATATGACTTGCTTTATGCTGATTTCTAACAACTAATTCTGACATTTCATTTATTGCAATCAATGTAAACATGATTAATTCTAAGAATGTTGATGTTTTAAATATCATTGAGTTCAATCAACAATGAGATTCATCTGTACATGATATCAACTATGAATCTTTTGATTCTATTCTATGTTCAAATAGAAGTCAGAAGAGTCAAGAGATTTCAATTCAACGCAGTTCAAATGATGTTAGAATGTTGCATGATCAGAAAAGTCATCATGCAGAGTTTTCACTCATATGACAACATCTTTCTTTAACAGTCACAATTGATCTACGAAGAAAATTAATGACATGTTGATGTCAGTAAAAGATGAAAAGATACTACTAGTGATTAAACAACTCAGATGCTAAGTCTGAGAGTTGTGACTGCAAGTGATCGAAGAAATGATGACTTGTTGATCACATCAATATACTGAAACATCTTCATCACATCAACAGTGTCATCAAGTAATTGATGAAAAGATATCAGATAAAATAGTCATCTCAAGTATTGAGAGTCGTGACTACAGTGCTCGAAGAAGTAGTGACTCGTCAATCACACTGATATATTGAAGAAACTTGAACTCATCTTCTTTACTTGATGTCAAGTCATACATCTATCTATGTGAAAAATTGAGAGTGCAAGAGAGCGATCAGAATGCATTCTCTTCTATTGATCAGAGTCAAACATCAAACGATTGTGATTGCACATTTATACTAACAATCTATTCAACGTTTATGTGACATAAGTCAAGTCAAGAGAAGAAAAGAGTTATTCAGTATAATCACACTCTATCTTCTCATCATGTACATCTCTCTTTCATCACATATTTCTCTGCTCAATGAATGACAATCATTGAGTAAGAGAACGCAGTTTTTGACACTACAATCATGAGCATCACGAGTGCAATGAAATAGACTTCACGATCGAAGATTGAAAATCAAAGCATCGTTGTATAGAATATTATCAATGAAGAGCAGAGCAAAGACGATGCATCATAATTAAACAGCACAGACACTTTCATCAAGAGTTTGCTTGAGCGTCACACGCTGAATAGAAGCTATAAATTCATTACTGATAACATAATGTCAATTTTATTGTTTCGACGACGTGAAGTCATTATGTAGTCAACGAGCGATTTTCTTTCTCAGAGAGTTTTGTTCATTTAATACACATAGCATAATTTCTCTCATGAGTCGAACTTAAATCAATGTCACAAGAATGTATGAATTCAAATCAAATCAAATCAAATCATTAAGTTCATAAAATTGATTGAAGAAAATGATAAAAATGATGTATCACTTTCATTTATCTTCACTGCAATTGCATTATCTTTGTTTATTGTAAATCAGATAAATAAGTCAATTATTAAGATCATGAAAATTATTAAATGCATGAGAAAGAAGAATGAAGAGAATGAGATTACTACTACAGATTCTGCAAAGATGAATAATGTAAATCTATTGCAACTACTATTTATTTACTGTGTTTGAGTCTTTTATTGCAACTAATTTAATAAGACAGAAGAAACTTTAAATATTCTTAACAGCTGATATTAAGATGAATGAGATGAATTGATACAAATGACATTAAGATGATTTGATCAAGAGATACTTGAGACTAGAGACTTTATCGTACTACGAACGACAAGTGAAGAATGCGAAGATAAGTTTTTTTTGATATCATGTTGACATCACTATTTACATACAACGACTTCAATTTCAACACTTTTTTCAAAATAAATTATTATCAATCAAACTTGAATGTTAACATCTTCTTTATCATGTTGAAACAGTTTCGTAAATATAACATAATCTTTCTACGATTAAATGATTTCATAGAAGATTGCTAAGATAGCTATTCATAGCATATCGATATCAATGAGCGATACATCGAGAACGACGAAGATAAATACAGTAGCATGACTGTTGCAGAGATCAGTCAAAGAATTTCAGAATCATACTGTGAAGCTCTTTTCATAGCGTCAAGCGCTGAGCGCGTATTGATGAATTCAAGATCTGCTCATGCCGCTCACTCAGTCGACTATTCTTTCATCAGAATCACAAGTCACGATATTGTTCAAATACTGAGAACTCGACAAGTGTGCAGACACAGATGACACAAAATTGTCAATAGATTATGAAGACATGAAGACACAATCATTGAGTTCTATACAAAATGCACATGTAAGATAAGATAGATAGTATCAAGTACGAAGTATCATCAGACTCATCAAGTCAGCTGAGTCAATCAGTCATCAATGACAGTTCGAAAGCTATTTTCAACTGCAGAAGATTAGCGTGTGCAGAAAGCTCTGCATTTCTTGACATTCATTTTTGTGTTACTTCACGATTTCTTTTGTATGAGAAATTCGAAAATTCAATCTCATCGTCTTCTCAATTGCTCAATTTGCCCAAAATTGAAGCTATTCAGACCTCTTTGTTTGTTGACGTTCTTGTAATCGTTTTTATTTAAAATGTCTCAACGTCAAAGTCAAAATCTATCTTTAGATGATTCTCTCACTTTCTCTAGAGCATTTGAAAGGCGTAGAAAATCGACGACTCAAGCTGAACAGTCGTCAAAAATCACTGATCGAGCTGATCTTCTTGATCGAGCTGTTTCTCTCGATCATTATCGTAAAGAAGCTCTCATTTCATCAAATGTAGATGAATTTCAATTGTCTTCATCTTCAACTTCTTCGCAATTCTCATCTTCTGAATCTCAGTTGTCTTCACTTTCTTGATGATCTGAATCTTCTCAATCTGAATCTTCTTCACTAAGACATTCATGATCTGATTCATTTACATTGTCGTTATGTTCTGAATATTGAAAGAATGAATTCAACATTTCTAAAGATAAAGCTGAAAGATTAATAACTTTTTCAGCTGCAGAAGTTGCTGCGCATGCAAAGCTTCGAAAAAAACAACAGAATTAAGCTGATGCTGCTCAAAGATTGAGAGATAATAAAGCTCGTGAAGAGACTTTATAACAGACAGAAATAGATGAGCATGATGAACAAAAGACTATACATCGTTGTCATCTGAATTGTCAGACTAGAAAGAATTTAGAGAAGTTGTTTATCTCTGAGCTTGAAACTATGAACTTTGAAGATCGAATTGATGATTCTAAGCTGTTTATATCAGTCTGTCTTCATGTAAACTGAAGACTTGAGTGATCTAGTCACATTGCTCAGATGCTGACTTCAAAGTTTCAGATCTGAAGCTTTAAAGAGATCTTAAATGAGATTATTAAGATCAAAGATGATGATGTTAAGAGCTGAATTATCACTAATTAAATGATCATCATCAAAGCTAATAAATCAAGAATCACTTGAAAGCAGCAGTTTATTGATGATTTTAATGAGTTAAAATGAGATAAGATCTTGCTCGCTTTGACTGAGAAGAGAGCTACTGACTATACAATCAAGATAGAGATCAACGTGAAGATTGAAAAGTCTACTTGTAAAAGATTTGCTGAGATTGTTTCTGAAGATTCTGATGCTGATGAAAGATCTCGTCAAAGATGCACTTGCATTGATCAGCTTCTGAATCGAGCTTAAATCAGAGCAGATACACTTGCTGATGTCAACAATTTTGATAGAGCATTGCTGAATCACTGACAATGCAATGATGAGCATTGTAGAAATCAGAATGACTTTTGTTTCGTGAATTTCACAGACAAGCACTATAATATGAATCACACTCAGCAGTCTTTATGAAGTACGACAATATTTAACGTCGAAGCAAACGTCAACATTGAATGATTTTCTATCTCTTTATATAACTTTTGAAGTGATAAACAGAACTTTGTTATCTTGCTGTCTCGTCGATCAGATATGCATGAGAAAAGATTGAATGTCAAAGCAAAGTGAGTGAAAAAGAAAGATTTTATGACGAGATTTACGAGATTCAATGAACAGCAAATGAAAATGCGAATGAGTGAGACAATGACTGATCAGATAGAATGAATGAACTTGCATCAGAAAGCTTCAGAATCTCATTCATCATCTCAGTAATCTTCTCTTTCGCAGTGATCATCATGACAACAATCATTTATTTATTCTTTCTATCAGTTGTTTTATCAGTCGTGACAGCAGTCTTCACAGTCTTTCTCGTGATAACAGTCTTCACAGTCTCTCTTGTGATAACAGTCTCTACAGTCTTCTTCGTGACAACAGTCTTCGCAGTCTATTTAGTGACAGCAATCTTCATCATCTCAATCTACTTCTTCTTCTTCTTCTTCTTCTTCTTCTTCTTCTCTATCATCTCAATTTGCAACCACAGCTCAGCGATCAAGTCTCATCAAAGAGTCAGAAAAGACAAAGAAGATATTTGATCAGTTCTTCATCTGAAAGATAAACAAGATCTCACGTCAAACAATCAAACAAAAGCTCGCAGAGATGAGAATTATAATGAATGCTCAGATGTGATTTACAAATGATTTGAAAAATATGACAGACTTAACGTCTGCGATCTATTGAACTGCTATACAAGTAGAGATGTCAGATGAAATGACTTATGTCTTTAAGAAAGATCTGAAGCTCTTCAAGTTGATCTGACGTGAGATCAAGACTTTATTAGAATTGAATTATTAAATAAAGTCAAATTTCTGAATCAAATTTCTGAATCAAATTTCTGAATCAAATTTCTGAATCAAATTTCTGAATCAAATTTCTGAATCAAATTTCTGATTTTCTATCTTCAATTCTCATTTCAAAGCTCTGATATCTGTTTCAAAAATATAATTTGAATGCTTGAAGTGTTGTCTTGAATATCTATCACATTCGTTTCGTTCAACAGCGTAATGAAGAAAGTCATCAAAAATGTCTTTAAAATAAGATCATGTTTCGTTAAAATGTTTACGAACTCAGATCTTTAATACGCTGAAGATGAGTTCTATAAGATTGTAATTCAACGAGTAGAAAGACAAATATCACATCTGACATTATTAATGATAGATCATCAATTCAACGAGACAAATAACTTATCTGACATTCGTGTGAGATGATGAGTTCTTCAATTCAACTATTGCAATGAACATTCATGTTATTCATGATGATCACACTTCTTGAAGTTGAAAAGAAACTGCATAGAAATAGCAGTTCATCTGCTAGTCATTGAAAGAAAGTTTCGTCGTTGAATCAATTCTTGCGAATATCGATGCAGAATAAATATTCGTCTTTCATATAAATCAAAAGAACACTTCAGCAATGTTCTTTCGTTCTGAAGACTTGATAGCGAGCTGATTGATCAACGAAAACATAGACTTAATGACATCAATCTGTGATCTTGTTGAATAAAGACTCATTCATGAACATGAGCTGTTCAATCATCAAACGAAGCATGTCTGCTACTCAATTCAAACGAAGCTCATCGTTTTATCTGACTTCTACACGCTGTTCTTTCTTATTATTTCAGCATCTTCTCTTCAGAATTCTTGATATCGTGAATCGATGCACATTAATGTCTCACTTCTTTCATATGTATCAGATCATCTCTTTCTGCATGACTCATGACTGATCTTCAAGGTAGGCTATGAGGTCATTTTCAGCTGTCTTAAACACTCTGCGAAGGGCTTCTTTGAGACGAAACTGAGGTTTAAATGATGACGAATACATGAAGATATTCTCTCGAATGCTATACATCGTTCTAGAACAGCAGTGAACTTCTTCGACGATGGCGGGGGATTGCCAATGAAGTAGTAGAAGCCGTACGATTCTGGAGCGAATCGCTGCAGGTAGTGGGCCGGTCATAGCTGGAAATGCGTTAAGAACGTCAACAAACAAAGAGGTCTGAATAGCTTCAATTTTGGGCAAATTGGGCAATTGGGGGGGCGGTGGGGTTGAATTTTCGAATTCCCCATACAAAAGGGACCGTGGGGTAACGCAAAAATGAATGTCAAGGAATGCAGAGCTTTCTGCACACGCTAAGACTACCAAGGTAGAATACCGTAATTTACATGCAGTACCTTATCGTTTCGCCCTTCCCACCACAACAATACAAATAACTTCTCCATTCCATCATCCTGTCGCTGTCTTCGTTCATTCACTCAGCAATAATATCTGTCACTTTCAACAACAATTTTCGGGGTTTCTTCCCACCGTCTTTGTTAGAGCACAACTCACATCCTCGCCTCAACAACGCGCTGAGCCTTCCTCTACTCAGAGTCACCCAACATGTTCAACTCTGGAGTCACGCACTTTCTGTTCTTTCTGTTCCTTTCGCTACTCTCGATAACTACCGCCTCT
>JAABUH010001845.1_pt1 | contig 21885 bp, 19 predicted proteins | sample 5559121 | NCBI WGS metagenome assembly JAABUH01 (sample SAMN10711871, study PRJNA513364) | rock metagenome | isolation source: Antarctica rocks | place: Antarctica: Victoria Land, Battleship Promontory nord | collected 2015-12-28
CATCATCCGGTCCAGACTCTCGCCAGCCCGCGACGGCGGGGAACAATCTCAGAGGCGCGGTGCGCTCCGCTGCAAGTCCAGCGTCCTCACCGCCGTCGTCGAACCGACTCTCCCAATATACAAGCAGGTCCACCTACCAGCGGCGGTGGCTTGATCACAGCGAGGGTTACGATGAGGAGACATCGGCGGGGTGACGATGACCGTAAACAGTACATGTTCCGTAACACCAGGCCTACTACGCGGTCGAGGTCGAGGACTGCGACGACAGCGCCGAGCGGGCCGAGGTGCGCTGCCGCGTCGTGGAGCAGGGCCACGTGCGCGACTTCCTGGGCTTCAATCGCGCGCGCAACATGCTCGTGGAGGCGGCCATCCTGGCCACGCGGGTGCGGTTCCTGGGCGCGCCGCACATCCTGGCCGCGTTTGACCGCCTCGCCGTGGTGGTGGACAAGACGGGGCTCGCCGCCGAGCAGGAGGCGCTGCAGTTCCTGCGCGCCTACGTGGAGGATGCCGCCGATGGCCCTCCGCGTTAGCGCGCCCGCCCGCCTGCACCTGGGCCTGATCGACCTGCGCGGCGACCTGGGGCGGCTCTTCGGCTCGCTGGGCGTGGCCCTGGCCACCCCACGCCTGGTGCTCACCGCCCGCGCCGCCCCGCAGCTCGTGGTGCACGGCGGGGGTGTGGTGGCCCGTCGCGTGGAGGCCGTGGCGCGGAGCTTCCTGGACCGCTACGCCCCGGGCGGCACGGGGGCGCACCTGGAGGTGGAGGCGGCTATCCCCGCCCACGTGGGCCTGGGCTCGGGCACCCAGATCGCCCTGGCCACGGGGACGGCGCTGGCCCGGCTGTGCGGCCTGGCCATTCCCACAGCAGAGCTGGCGGTGACCCTCGGTCGCGGGCGCCGCTCAGGGATCGGCACCGCGGCCTTTGAGCGCGGTGGCTTTGCCGTGGACGGCGGCCGGCGCAACGATCGGGCAGGGAGCCCGGAGGCCGTGCCGCCGCTGATTGCCTGGCATCCCATTCCGGCAGCCTGGCGCTTCGTGGTCGCCATCCCCCCGGGAGAGCACGGTCTGAGTGGAAGGGGCGAGGAGAGCGCCTTTCGCGTTCTGCCGCGGCCAGACGAAGCCGTGGTAGGGCGCATCTGCCGCCTGCTGGTGATGCAGGTGCTGCCGGCGCTGGTCGAGGCGGACATCGGCCCATGCGGCACCGCGCTGACGGAGATCCAGGCGCTGGTGGGCGACTGCTTCGCGCCGCTGCAGGGCGGCCGCTATGCCACGCCGCGCCGCGCTGGTGGAGGCTCTGCTGGCCGCAGGCGCCGCGGGGGCGGGTCAGAGCTCCTGGGGACCTGCGGTGTTTGGCCTGGTACCCTCGCAGGAAAGTGCCGACGCGCTCCGCCAGCGGTTCGCCGGCCTGGCGGTTGGGCGGGGAGTCCAGCTGTTCACCGCGGCGGCCGACAACACGGGAGCCGCGATTGAGGCCGTCTGAGGATGGGCGCGAGACGGCATCTCTGCGTGCTGCTGAGATGCGGCTGGTCCGCCTCCTGCGCGTAGCTCATGTGTAACGGCCCTGCGCGGGATCGCGCTCGCCCGCGACATCCCGCGGCTGCGTGGCCGCGCAGGCACCCCTCACCGCGCCGCCCCTTCCCAGGCGGCGCCAAGCGTCAGGGTCAGCGGACCAGGCGCACCCCTCCCTACCGGCCGGCCGTGCACAGCCGTCAGCGGCATCACGCCGAGCAGGGCGCTCGTCAGGAAGGCCTCGCCCGCGCGGGCCAACTCCTCGGGGGCCACCGGCCGGTCGCACACAGTGAGCCCGAGTCGCGGGGCCAGTTCAACCAGCACGGCGTCGCGCACGGTGCCGGGCAGTGCCCCCGCGGACAGGGGCGGGGTCACCAGCGTGTCGCCCACCACGAGGAAGAGGTTGGCGGCGCTGGCACAGGCGAGATAGCCGGCCGTGTTGAGAAGCAGGGCCTCGTCCGCCCCGTGCTCTGCCGCCTCCCGGCGGGCGAGGACGTTGTCGAGATAGCACAGCGCCTTGACGTTGGCGAGCGGGGAGTGTTCGTTGCGGCGGATGCGGCTGATGATGGCCTGCATGCCTCGCGCGTAGAGGGCCTTCGGATAGCCCGCGAACGACTGCGCCTGGATGACAAGCGAGGGTGCCGGATCGGGATCAGGGAGCAGGCCACGCGTGGCAGGCACACCGCGGCTGACGGACAGCCGCACCGCGGCCTCCCGCACCGCGTTCGCCGCACGCGTGCGGGCGATGGCCGTGGCCAGCTCCCCATCGCTCCACGGCAGCGGCAGGCCGATCACCGCCGCCCCGGCCCGCAGGCGGGCCAGGTGCCGTGTGGGCCGCTGCACCACCCCGCCCCTGACCCGCATCGTTTCGAACAGGCCGTCGCCGAGGGTGAAGCCCCGGTCGCGCGGGTCAAGCCCTGACGCGCCCGGCGAGACCAGCCGGTCGTTGACCCATAGCACCTGTCCAGCGTTCATCGCGTACCGCTCCCGTCAGCTCGCTACCTCTGTCGTGGGCTGGTGTCACCCTGGCACCGAAGCACGGCAGAGTCGTCTGTCTGGCCCGCCCCGCTGCCAGGGCGATCCCGCGTGCCTGCGGGGGCGCGATCACCGGCGATGCGGTATGTTCCCTCCCCGACCTGGCCCCGGGCAGCGACGAGGATCGCGCGGATGAGCGCCTGGGCCTTGAGGAGCATCTCATCGTATTCCGCCTCTGGATCGGACTGTATGGTGATGGCGCCGCCCACGCCCATACTCAGCGAGGAGGGCGTGCTCACAATCGTGCGGATCACGATGTTAAGGTCCGCCGTGCCATTCACCCCCAGGAAGCCGAGCGCGCCGGAGTAGATGCCTCTGGCCTGCCCCTCGATCTCGTCGATGATCTCCATCGTCCGCAGCTTGGGCGCACCGGTCATCGAGCCGCCGGGGAAGGCGGCGCGCAGGCAGTCCACCACGTGCAGATCGGGGCGCAGCCTGCCGCGGATCGTCGAGACGAGCTGGTGGACGGTCGCGTAGGACTCCACGTGCATGAGCGTCGGGACGTGCACGCTGCCCACCTCGCAGACGCGACCCAGGTCGTTGCGGAGCAGGTCGACGATCATCAGGTTCTCGGCGCGGGTCTTCTCGCCGTTCTGCAGACGCTCACGAAAGGCGCTATCCTCCCGCCGCGTCGTCCCGCGCCGCGCCGTTCCCTTGATAGGCTTCGCCTCGACCCAGCGCTCACGGTCGATACGCAGGAACCGCTCCGGCGAGGAGCCCAGGATGGCCACCTCTCCGAACCGCATGAATGCCGCGTACGGCGCCGGGTTGATGCGGCGGAGGTGCCGGTAGAGTGTCAGCGGCTCGACCGTCGTAGCGGTGGTGATCTGATTGGTCAGGCAGACCTCGTAGGTCTCACCGTCCCTCAGGAGCCGTTTGCACCGATGGATGTCGTCGATGAAGGTCTCGTACGATCGGTGCAGGCGAAACTCGACCGGTGGCAGAGCAGGGTCAGGTCTTGGGGTATCCAAGGCGGGCCGCGGTGCAGGTGCCGTCAGCCGCCGCTCCATATCCGCGAACCAGGCGTCTGCTGCGGTGGTATCACCCTCGCGTACGAGGTGCACAAGGTAGGTGGCCTTGTCGCCATGATCGAACGCGATCAGCTGATCGGCGAAGATGAACATCGCATCGGGCAGAGGTGAGGGCTGCATGAGCCGGGACCCACAGTCCGCCTGCAGTTCGTAGCCGAAGTACCCGACGAAGCCACAGGTGAGGTCAAAGGGAAGCGTGGGTGCAGCGCAGGCCATGCGTGCCAGCTCGCGGTCGAGGTAGTCGAACACACTCTCCTGCCGCTGCTCGCTCACGCCGTTGCGGAGCACCGTGAGGTCTTGTGACCCCGTCGCATACCGGACAACCTGGCTGAGTGGACCCGCGGTCGTGCCCATGAAGGAGAAGCGAGACAACCCTTCCTCGACGCGGCTGCTGTCGAGCCAGAAAGCAAACGGCTCGTCGCGGAAGAGGTGACAAAAGGTCTGCTCGGCGTCGTAGAACGTGTCGAGCTTGCGCGCACGGGCGGTGAACCCTGTCCGCGCGGCCACCGCTGGCTGCTCCCTCCCCGCGGGCACGATCGAGCAGCGCGTGGTGCCTGCGCGCGCAGGGCGGCGCACGCCGTGCCGGCCCTCGCGCTCACCGAAGCCGCGCGTAATCTCGCGGAAGTTCTCGATCAACCGCTGGCCGTACTCGGTGCAGATCGACTCGGGATGGAACTGGACACTCCACAGCGGCCGCTCGCGATGGCACAGCCCCATGATGACCCCTTCCTCCGTCCACGCCGTCTTCTCCAGACAGGCGGGGAGCTCATCCTGGACCATCATCGAGTGGTAGCGGACGGCGCGGAATCCCTGCGGGATACCCGCGAAGAGCGCCGAGCAGTTGTGGTGGACGGCGCTGTGCCGGCCGTGCATGGCTTCCGGCGCATGCGTGACGGTGCCTCCATGGACGAGGCCCAACCCTTGATGGCCGAGACAGACGCCGAGAATGGGCACAGCCGCCTCCACAAGCACCCGGCGGCACATCCCGAAGTCCCGTTCGTTCTCCGGGCTCCCCGGCCCAGGCGAAATCACGGCGTTGTCGAAGTCCAGACTCGTCAACTCTTGCCAGCTCAGTTGATCGTTGCGGATGACCAGCGGTTCCTCGCCGTTGACCGCGGCCAGGAGTTGAAAGAGGTTGAACGTGTACGAGTCATAGTTATCGATGATGAGTGTCCTCATCCTGCTGCCTGCGCGCTCCTGTTCTCGCGTCTGTGGTCAGTCTCATGCCCGGAAGCTGCCAACGATGACGACGTGATCGAACGGATTGTAGCATGGGGAGACAAACTAAGCCAAATCATTGGTGACGCCGTTGTGCAGTCCTTGCTGGCACGCGCGTCCTCGTTCGCGAGGCGTGTTGCCAGCATCCCTGGTTCGCTGCTACCATAGGCCCATCCACGAAGAAGGAGGAAGCACGCCGCCGAGACCGTGTTGGCCCACATGAGCCACCTGGGATCACCACCGCGTGTGACACAGCGTCTATGGCCATCAAGCCGCGCCCCCGCCGAGAGCCGACCGACGACTGGACGCAACTGACCCTGTGGGTCGAGGATCCTGTCCAGCGGGTGTACGAGGTGAGGTGTCGTTGGGGTGTGCTGAGGTGAGGAAGGTGGTACCGGTCGAGGGACGCGCTTGTGTACCGCCTTGAAGGGACAGCTATGCTGCAGCAAGAGCGAGTGTCAGGTCGTCCCAGGCGCGGACGAGACGCGGCGTGTGGGGAATGCGGGGGTCGCCGATAGGAACAGCAAGGTCGTAAAACCCATCGCGCAGGTTCCGCATGAACCCGTGGCCCTCACAGACGACTTGCGCGCAGGGGAGCGTTTGGAAGCCCCGCATGCACCGCGTCCGGCCTTTGAGATGTTGGTGATCACGCTTGATGCGCTGTTGCTCCGCTTTGCCCGTGATGTGCTCAACCTCCGGTCGCACGGCGGCGAACGCGGGCGGGTAGATCGGCGCTTTGTCGGTCGTCGCGCGATAGGGGGTCACCGCGCTACTCTCCACGGCGCGCTCAAGGAACGTTGTGGCTGCGGCCGTGTCGCGCGTGGGGCTGACGTAGACGTCGACGACCTGGCCCTCCTCGTCGATGGCACGGAAGGCGTAGCACCACCGTCCGGCGATACGGATGTACGTCTCGTCGATCGACCAGCGTCGGCCGACGCGCCGACGGTGAGGCCGCGCCGCGTCCTTATAGAGCGGGGTGAACTGCTGCACCCCGTCGAAGACGGTCGACGGATCGACCTGGACCCCACGCTCGGCCAAGAGTTCGGACACGTCAGCGTAGGGCAAGCGGAAACGTCAATACCAGCGGACAGCCAGGGCGATGATGTCGTCAGGGAAGCGGTAGCCGCAGAACGCCGAGGCCGAGCGCATCGTCTGGCGGTGCGTGCAGGCGCTGCAGTGGGAGAGTTGTCGCCCGGATCGGTCCCGCCCAGCCTTCGTAAACTCGTTCCCCGCGCATCTTTGACAGCGCATGCCGCTCCCCTCCTGTAGCTATCATCACGCCACAGCATACCTCACCTCGGCACGCCCCAACGAAACCGATCGCACCGTAGGAGAACGCGCTCTCACGTGCGTGACGTCTCCTTGCTACACGTTAATGTGACAGTTCCGCTTTGGGCGCGCCATGACCGCGCGGGATGTGTTCGCCCTGGCCTCGACTGATCCGGACGCGCAGGCGCTCGTGGAGGAAACGCTCTCGGAAATACTTTTCAGCGTCACTAACCTGACGATTGCGTTTGACCCCGAGCGCATCGCCGTGGGGGGAGAACTGATGGGTTCGGCCAACCTTATCCTGCCTCGCCTCCAAACCCATCTAAGGCGCTTCGCGCCGTTTCCCCCAACCGTGGTAACGGCCTCCGTGGTACACGACGCCGGGCTGATGGGCGCCGTCGCCCTGGCGCTTGAAGTACTGGGCTAACGGCGCTCATACTCGCGATCGCGCCGGGCTAGGAGGGCGGCGCGAGATTCATCCAGACGCTCTTGACCTCGGTGTAGAGTTCGATCGCCTCGCAACCCATTTCACGACCGATGCCGCTCTGCTTGAACCCGCCGAAGGGCAGTGCCGGATCGACGCCGCCATAGGTATTGACCCAGACAGTGCCGGCTTTCAGCGCCGCCGCTACCTGATGCGCTTTTTGCAGGTTGTTCGTCCAGATGCCGGCGGCGAGGCCGTAGGCCACGTCGTTGCCCTGCCGCACCACGTCGTCGACATCCTTAAAGGGGATGACGGTGACGACGGGACCGAAGATTTCCTCCTGCGCCACCCGCATATCGTTGCGCGCCGCAGCGAACACGGTGGGACGAACGAAATAACCGCGCGCGAGGTCGCCGTCAAGCGCGCGGTCGCCGCCGCTGAGAACGTGAGCACCCTCTTGCGCGCCGATGCGCAGGTAGTCCGTTACTTTAGCGAGTTGTTCACGACTGACCAGCGGTCCCATCTCGGTCGCTTCATCCAGGCCGTTTCCAATCTTGAGAGCTTGACCGGCTTCCGCGATCGCCGCGGCCACCTCGTCGTAGATGGCTTCCTGGACAAAGACGCGGGATCCGGCCGTACAATCCTGTCCCATGTTGTAAAAGATACCGGCAGCAGCGCCTGCCTTGGCCCCCTCCAGGTCGGCGTCGGCGAAGATGATGTTGGGACTCTTGCCGCCCAGCTCGAGACTCACTTTTTTCAGATTGCTCCGACCCGCGGCTTGCATCACCAGTTTGCCTACCTCGGTCGAGCCGGTGAAAGCGATCTTATCGACGTCTCGGTGCGCCGAGAGGGCGGCGCCGGCCGTCTCCCCGTAACCCGGTATGACGTTGACCACGCCCTCGGGAACGCCCGCGTCGAGAAAGAGCTGTCCGAGGAGCAGGGCGGAGAGCGGCGTCTGCTCGGCGGGTTTGAGGACGACGGAGCAGCCCGCGGCGAGAGCAGGCGCCAGCTTCCACACGGCCATCATCAAAGGGTAGTTCCAGGGCACGATCTGCGCGCACACGCCCACCGGTTGGCGCAAGGTGTAGGCGAAGGCGTTGGCCATATTAATGGGCACGGTGCGCCCTTCGATCTTGGTGGGCCAGCCGGCGTAGTAGCGGAAGTAGTCGATCGAGAGGGGCACGTCGTCGCGGCGCGAGACCGTGAGAGGCTTGCCGTTGTCGAGCGTCTCCAGCTGGGCGAAGGCTTCGGCCCGCTCCTCCAGGAGGTCGGCGACGCGGTAGATGATGCGGGCGCGCTCGGAGGCGGTCATGAGACGCCATGGACCCTCGTCCACGGCGTGGCGCGCGGCGGCCACGGCGCGGTCGACGTCTTCGCGGTCGCCTTCCGCCACGCGCGCCAGAATCGCGCCCGTGGCGGGATTGATGGTCTCGAAGGTTTTACCCGAGGCCGCCTCGACCCAGCGGCCGCCGATCAGAAGCTTCTTGGGTCCGTCGTTTAGAAAGGCGGAGATGGTCGGGTCTAGAGGCGTGGTTGCAGCATCAATCATGCGGTCTCCTTTGACGAAATAGCACGGTGGGCGGTCTATACAACGCGGTTCAGGGCGCGCTCGAAGATTGCAAGGGCTTCCTCGATCTGTGCCGTGGTTACGATGAGCGGAGGAATGAAGCGAATCACCTGATCCCAGGCCCCGCAGTTCAGCATGATCAGTTTGAGGTCCTGGCAGGCGGTGAGGATCGCTTTGGTCCGGGCTGGGTCGGGAGAGCCGTCGGGAGCGACAATCTCGGCGGCGACCATCAGGCCGCGTCCGCGCACATCTCCAATAAAGCCGTAACGTTTCTGAAGCAGGCGCAGGCCGTTCATCAGCACGGTGCCTTGTACCCGAGCGTTACCTGGTAAATCCTCGTCGCGCATCACGTCCAGCGTGGCGACGGCGGCAGCGCAGGCGACGGCGTTGCCGCCGTAGGTTCCACCGTGCACGCCGGGGGCCCACCGACTCATCAGTTCGGGCCGCGCGGCGATGCCGCTCAGAGGGAAGCCGGAGGCCAGACCCTTGGCCATCACCATGATATCGGGCGTCACGCCAAAGCCCTCGACCGCGAACAAAGTGCCGGTGCGCCCGAAGCCGGACTGCACCTCGTCGGCGATAAGTAGGAAGCCGAACTCGTCGCAGAGGCGACGAAGGTCGCGCAAGAAGTCCGGCGGTGGAACGACATAGCCGCCCTCACCCAACACCGGTTCGACCAGCACGGCCGCGATGTCCTCCGCATAGGCCTGGGTGGCCAGTAGCGTTCGAACGGCGGGCAAGCCCTCTTGACAGCATCGGCCGCCTGGCGTCCCGCCGTCATGTCCGCCCGCGCGAAACTGGCAACGGTAGCAGTAGGGGTACGGTGTGGTGTAGACACCGGAGGGGAACGGGCCCATGTGAGCCTTGTACTTCGACTTGGAGGAGGTCAAGGCCAGCGTACCAAGGGTGCGCCCGTGAAACCCTCCCTCGAACGCGATGATGCCCGAACGGCCCGTCGCGTACCGCGCCAGTTTGACCGCTGCTTCCACGGCCTCCGCGCCGCTGTTGGAAAAGAAAAACCGGTCAAGCCCGGAGGGTACAACCTCGGCCAGGCGTTCGGCTAGACGGAGCATCGGCTTGTGGTAGATGATGTTGGCCTGCCCATGTATCAGGCGGCCAATTTGCTCTTGCGCGGCCGCCACGACGCGCGGATGGCAATGACCGGTATTGACGACGCCAATGCCCGCGCTGAAATCCAGATAACGCTCACCGTCCTCGCCGTAGATGTAACACCCAGCGGCATGGTCGGCCACCACCGAGGTGTAGCGCGCCCAGACTGGCGAGAGCAGGTTCTGAGCCTTCCGATCGGCCCCTACGTCCTCTTGCGTGAGCATGTGTCTCTCCATCTTCTCCACCCGCGAACGGCGGCTCGTTCCATCGTCCGTCTACCGGATATGATAGGGTCTTGGGCCGTGGCTGTCCATGTTGAGGCGATGAGAAACACGTGGTAGGCGGGGTAGGGCCTGTCCGGTCGCCACCGGCTTTATCCTCCCTAGCCCGTCGTAGGCCCTCGTCGTTCGGTCCTGACTTGCCGCCTTGCGCTAGATGTCTTGAACACGCGAACTTGTTGCGATTGAGTCAAGTTTTTGCGTCGTATATATCTCGTCGGTCTGAGGCGGAGCCTCGTTAGACATACGGGAGGACAACTAGGTATTATGATGACACGCCTGGGGCGAACAGGGAGAGACATCCGCCAGATTTAAGCTACGAGGAGGGTATCTAATTAGTGTCACAGTTAGTCGATCGAGCGGACAGCAGCCAGATCGAACGCGATGCCGCGCATCTCGCGTCGTTGGGCTACCGGCAGGAACTACAACGTACGCTTGGTTTTTTCTCGAACTTCGCCGTCGCTTTCTCTTACATCTCGGTCTCGACGGGCACATTCGCACTTTTTGCCCTGGGGATCGCGACCGGTGGGCCGGCCTTCTTCTGGAGCTGGCCGTTGGTCGCCTTTGGTCAGTTTCTCGTGGCCTTGAATTTCGCGGAGCTCAGCTCGCATTTTCCCGTCGCGGGGTCGATCTACCAGTGGAGCAAACGTCTGGCAAGTCCAGGGATTGGCTGGATGACAGGCTGGTTCTACCTTGGCGCCACGGTGCTCACGGTAACGGCAGTGGCCTTTACGCTGCCGTTCACGCTCGCGCCCATCTTCGGCTGGCCGCTCGACGTACCGACCGAGGTTAAAATCGCACTCGGCGCTTTGATTGTGACGACCGCGCTGAATATCGCGGGGGTGCGGCTCGTGTCGTTCATCAACAACATCGGCGTCGTCGCGGAGATCATCGGCATGGTCGTCTTCGCGGTGATCCTGCTGCTAATCGGTCACCATCAACCGCTTTCGGTATTCGTCAACACCGCTGGAACCGAGCACACGCCGGGAGCAGGGCTTGGCTACGCGGGCGTCTTCCTCACCGCAATGTTCATGTCCCTGTTTGTCATCTTTGGCTTCGACACGGCGGGCTCCCTGGGCGAAGAGACCGTGAATCCGATGCGCGAAGCCCCTCGCGGCATGCTCTGGTCGCTGGCCCTGTCCTTCCTCGCCGGCGGCCTTTTTCTTGGGGCGGCCATTCTAGCGATCAAGGATATTCCAGGGATCATGGCGAGCACCACACCGCTGCCCGACATTATTAAGGGAGCCCTGGGAAGCTTCTGGGGCAACATTTATCTTGCCGTAGTGAGCGTGGCCATCTTCGTGTGCCTGCTCGCGATACAGGCCGCCGGCACCCGGTTAATGTACTCGATGGGGCGCGATCGTCGCCTCCCCCTCGCTGGCCTTTGGGCGTCCGTGAATCCGGCCGTCGGCACGCCCATGTGGTCCGGCATCGCGGTCGGCGTGCTGGCCGCGATTCCCTTAACAGTGAGCCAGCAGATCGGGGTAATCGCCACCGGAGCAGCCGGGCTTATTTACCTGGCCTACACGCTGACCACCGTCGTGCTGCTGCAGGCTCGGCTAAGCGGCTGGCCGCGGCAAGCAGCATGGTTCAACCTGGGGCGCTGGGGTTTGCCCATCAACATCCTCGCCGTGGTGTGGGGCGGCAGTATGCTGGTCAACTTTGCGTGGTTCCGTGGAGCGACGAACCCGTCCTTGAGCGCGGCCTTTCCGAGTATGGCCAGCTGGCCGCTGCTCGGCGGCATGCCTATTCTCGAATTTTCCGTCGCCTCGCTGTTCATCGTCGGAGGCCTGTACTGGCTGGCGGTGCAGCGTCATCGAAGCGGTTCACTGCCGCTGGCCGCGGCCACGCCCAGCGAACGTGATGGAGCGCCCCTACCAGGCTAGCGATGCCGATAACCGACTGCTGTCAAAGATAGACGTCATACCATAAAGAAGGAGTCGCCACGATGCGCGCCTTACTCGTCCCTATTGTCTCCTGTGTTTTCGTCTCCCTCGCCTACGTTGCTGTGGCCGCTGTCCCGGCGCAAGGTGCGCGTGTGCGCGTCTCGTCGACCATGACCACCGTTCATGTTGTCGAACACGCCCTGACGGATACGGTTATTCATGCCGGCAAAAGCAACGACGCCCTTGGCGACCAACTGGTCTTCGGAAACCCCGTGTACGATCGGGCCAACCGGCGTCGGGTGGCCAGCGATCAAGGACACTGCGTTCGAACCGTCGTGGGTAAGTCATGGGAGTGCTTCTGGACAGTCATCCTCGCCGGCGGCCAGATCACGGTGGAGGGGCCATATGATGATGCGGGCGACTCCGTGCTCGCCATCACGGGCGGGACGGGTCTCTACAATGGAGCGCGCGGTGAGATGGGGCTCCATGCACGTAACGCCAGAGGCACCGAATACGACTTCGTGTATCGACTCAACGCCGCCGGCTAGGGTTTGAACTGCCGCCCGGAGCCGGACCACGTGCCGGGCGCCTGTCCGGCCGCACCGCAGGGATGCGTCAGGACTCGGAACGCAAGCGGGCTATGGCGCGCGTTAGCCTGCGGTTATGACCCGTCTGCTCGTGCCTACGCCGCCTGCATCAACGCGCACACCTCGCCCCAGCGGTCCTGGAACAGGCGGCGCTGCTCGGCCAAGGACACCGTCTCATTCATGTGGCGGCGGGAGCGAAGATGGTCGCGCAACTCGTCATGGGCCGGACAGAAGCGGGCTGCCGCGTCAAAGGCGCCGAAGCCACGCAGGGGGTAGTAGCGCTGCTTGATGCCTCGGTGGTCCTGCTCCATCCGATTGTTCATATAGCGGCTCGTCCGGTGCTGCACGTCGGATCCCAGCGTCTCGCGGATGGCGCGCGGGTAGGCATCGTGTCCGTCCGTTGTCACCTTCTCCGGCGCGTGGCCGACTACCGTCCGCGCCCACGTGAAAAAGCGTTTGGCGGCGTCCATGTCGCGCGTCTCACTGAGCATCGAGTCGACCAGGTTCCCGTCGGCGTCCATCGCCCGGTAGAGGTAGCACCAGCGCCCGTCCACCTTAATATACGTCTCGTCCGCGTGCCACCGGAGGCCCGCTTTGCCGCGTCGCTTGGCACGCAGCCGCTCCGTGAGCAGGGGGGCGAAGCGCGCCTCCCACTCCCGGACCGTCTCGTGGGTGAACGTAAAGCCTCGCGTGAGGAACATCTCGGCCAGGTCCCGCAGGCTGAGTTTGTAGCGCAACCGCCAGAGGACGACGAGCAGCGCGATGTCGGTGGGCACCTGCAAGTGATTAAAGGGCGTGCCGGTGCGCTCGTTGAAGGTGCGCCGACAGGGACGACAGCGGAACAGTCGGTACCCCAACGCCGTCGCTCGCTCCAGCTCCTGCGTCGCGTCCCCCTGGCAGTACGGGCAGCCCATCGTCTTGTCCCCTCCTCATCGCTCCTCTATAACAGGAGAAGGATATCCGATCAGTTAGCCTTCGACCACCAGTGATTCTGAGTTCTGACGCATCCCTCTGGCGCACCGCCGTACGCCGACGACCTCAAGCGCGTCATGATTGAAGCGGTGCCAGCGACGGACGACGCGGAGCTGGGCCTGGAGATGCTGCTGCGCCAGTTTGGTGAGCGGGAGCCGTGAGTTGGCTCACATCGTAGGCTTCTCTTTCCTATCAACGGCACACTCGACGTGACGGGAGGCAGGCCACCCCTGCTAACGACCGCGGGCGACGACCGGCCTATCCCCGTGCTGGTCGTGCCTCACGCCCGCCCACACAGCCGTTGATGGCCACCCCTACTGCGCCGACTGCATCGAGGCTGGCGTGCCGCAACAGACGCGCTATCTGCCAGGCCAGGAGGACAAGAAGGCGGCCGTCACGGGCGGCGCGGACTGGGGCGGCGCTCCTAGTCGATGATGCGCTCCATCCACCAACTCTGCCCATCGTCGACCGAGAACACCTCAAACACCTGCACGCCCGTCCACCACGACGCCCACGGTGCAGCGGTTCCCGGGTGCCGGCACGCTGGCCGCGCCCGTACGGTAGACGCGCCGCCATCGGTCCCATTTGTTGTCTTGGCCTGCCGTGCGTCCGATCTCCCCCCCGTAGGGTTACGCCTCCTCGCCAATGATGCCGTGTGCATCGTCGCTCGCGTTGTCGCTCGCGGCGTCATTATCGCCGGTGCCAACGCCGAGGAGGCTGCCATCATCGACAGATTCGTCGTCCCCGGCATCGTCGTGCGTCTCTGTGTCGGTCTTGGCGGGGTCGGCGTTGAGCTTCCCGTTGCCAGGGTCCGGCGGCGTCTCACGCTGCGCCTCCTCGGCGTGGCCCTCGACGGGGTGCTCCTCATTGCCACCGGTCCGTTTGTTTAGCACGTCCTCAACCTTGTCCGCTACCGTGTCGCGCGACGGCGCCGCGACACCGTCGCTGTGCTGCTCGTTCATCGGGGGTCCCTTTCAGTCACGGGTCAACCATGCACGACACTGTAACACAACAGCAGAGTGGGCGCCCTGCTGCGACAGGGCCGCGCGCCGTCACCGTGCGCCCGCTTGATCCGGCCACTAGTTCATCTTTGAACTAGTACACGTTGGCTTAATACTACAACGTTAGGTTGGCAGGGACGTGGAGTAGACTGAAGGGGAGGAGGATTGCCGATGATTGCCGCTTACGCTCCCCTGGTCGCGCCGCCCTCGGCGCAGCCGCCCACGCCCAACCTGGTGCCGCGCGATGTGGAACGCCTCGCCGACGACCTGGTGGCCTACCACGCCCGCTTCGCCCCGTTGTTCCAGCGCAGCGAGCAGCGGGGCGGGGCGTTACGCTACTTGCAGGGCCAAGTGCGCGACCTGGAGCGCAAGACGATCGAGCCGCTGGCCCACGCGGTGGTGGGCGGCGACGTGCAGGCGCTGCACCAGTTCATCGGGCAGAGCCCCTGGGACGCCGAGGCCGTGCTCCACGCGCACCAAGCCTACGTCGGCGAGACGCTTGGCGATGCGCAGGAGGGGGCGTTCATCAGCGACGGGTGCGACGTCCCCACGCAAGGGACGGAGTCGGTGGGCGTGGCACGGCCGTGGTGCGGGCCGCTGGGCAAGCGCGCCAACGGCCCGTCCAGCGTGGTCATCTGCTACGCCAGCCCGCGCGGCTACACGGTGGTGGACCGCCAGCTCTACCTGCCGGAGACATGGTTCACCCCGGCCGACGCGGGCCGACGCCGGCGCTGCGGGGTACCCGCCGACGTGACATTCCGCACGCAGCCCGAGCTGGCGGGAGGGATGGTCGCGGGGCTGCGTGCGCGGCGGCAGCTGCTGGTGCGCTGGGTCCTGTGCGACGAGGGCTGCGGCCGGGACACGGCCCTGCGCGACCGGCGGGCGGCGGAGGGCCTGTGGTACCTGGCCGAGGTCCCCCACACCACGCGGGTCTGGCGGGAGCGCCCGGCGGTCGGGGGGCCGGCGGGGACGGGGCAGGGGCGTCCCCGCACGCGGGCGCGCGTGGATGCGGCGGCCCCTGCCCCGGTCGAGGTGGGCGCGCTGGCCGCCGCTTTGCCGCCGACGGCCTGGCGACGCCATCTCCTGAGTGAGGGGGCCAAAGGGCCGCTGGTGGCTGCGGTGGCGTGCGTGCGCGCGGTGGCCGTGCGCGACCGCCTGCCCGGCCCCGCCGTGTGGGTGGTCCTGCGCCGCGGCCGCGGCCCCGACGCCGCGCTCAAGGCGGTCCTCTCCAACGCTCCCGCCGACCTCTCGGAGGACACGCTGGCCCAACGGAGCGCGGCGCGCTGGCCCGTGGAGCGGGGCATCGAGGAAGGCAAAGGCGCGGTCGGCCTCGACCAGTATGAAGTGCGGGGCTGGGTCGGCTGGCAGCATCACGTCACCCTGAGTTTCCTGGCGCATCACGTCCTCGTCCAGGCGCGCCTGCGCCTGGGGGGGGAAAGTCCGGCCCTGACCGTGCCCCAGGTGCGCGTCCTGCTCCACGTCGCGCTGCCCCGGCCCACGCTGACCCCCGAGCGGGCGCTCGCCCTGCTGCGCGCCACCCAGCGTCAGAACCACGGCGCGTACCGTTCCCATCGCAAACGTATCCTCCGCCGTCTTCTCGACTCATCCTGACGACCTAACGTTGTAGTATTAAATAGGTCGGCGTTAGGCGGCAAGGGCCTTGCCCTGGTAGGTCCACTTGAAGGGCTTGGCCGTAGTGCGGTTGTAATAGGCGATGAAGGCGAGCACCTGTTGCGTCAGGTCGTCGGTGGAGGTGAAGATGCCCCATTTGAGGAGCTTGCGGGCCAGGATGCTCAGCCAGATCTCGATCTGGTTCATCCAGGAGGCATGGACGGGGGTATAGTGGAAGACGATGCGATGAGTGGGGTCGACCAGGAAGGTGGCGCGGCTGCGCATGCTCTGGAGGATGCCGCACGTCTCTGTGACGCCCAGGTCCTCCGTGATCCCGCACCGCTCCGCGACCAGACGGACCAGCGTCTCGGACTGGTGTGTGTTCAGGTTGTCGACCACGAAGTGCCAGGCCGGCGCGGCAGGGTCGGTGTCCAGGGTGCGTCGGATGTGCGCGGCGAAGTCGGCCTCGGTGCGCGTCGGGCCGGCCGAGGGGGCCACGACCTGCCCGCTGACGACAGCGCGGTTGAGGATGAAGGACTGCGTGCCGTGGCGGACGTACTCATATTCGCGGCGGCGCACTAGGCCCGGCGCGGTCGGCAGGTCGAGCTGCGTGGGCTCTAAGCAGGTGACCATAAATTCGGCATAGAAATCATGCGGCGAGGGGTAAGGAGACGGGATGGGCAGCCAGATCGGCGAAGAACTGGTGGGCCGTGGCGGTCAGTTCCTCGCTGGTACCGGCCAAGCGATTGGCCGCCACAGCATCCTTCATCAAGCCCCAGATCCGCTCGACCGGATTGGCGTCGTGAGCGGCATACGTAGGCAGCCAGAGCACCCGGACGCGCGGGTTGACCGCCAGCCAGGCGCGCACCACCGTGGCGTCGTGCATCGTGACATTGTCCAGCGCCAGGGAGAGCGGGCCGGTGGGGTAGGCGGCGGCAATCTGCTGGAGGAAGGCGACGACATGGACAGCCAGCGTGCGGTCGTGATCGACCGCGACCCCGGCGCCGGTGGCCGCGTCGTGCGCGCCGCAGAAGGCACGCGTGCGGTTGGTGCCCGGCGTGGGCACGCGCACGCGCGGCCCTTTCATCCACATAGCCTGGATCACGGGCAGCAGGTGCAGGTCGCACTCATCAAAGAAAAGCAGGTGGGCACGGCCGCGCGCCGCCTCCGCCCGCGCGGCAGCCAGGGCGGCTTCCTTCTCCGTCGCCTCCGGGTCGGCCTTGTGTGCGGGGGCCAAGCGCGGCCGCGCCCAGCGCCAGCCCAGCGCGTGCAGGTAGCGGCGGATGCTCGACAGGGAGAGCCGCAGGCGGAAGCGCGTCGCCAGGTAGGCCGTGAGCAAGCCGCCTGTCCAGCAACTCTGGACATGGCCGGAGCACTCCGGCGACGGGCTGGCCTGCGTCTCCACGCTGTGCCCCGCCAGCGGATGCGTGCGCGGGCGGCCGGGACGGGGCGCGTCCTCCACGCCGCGCACCCCGTCCTCTCTAGAGCGCTGCAGCCACAGCCGCACCACATCCTGCCCGCAGGCGTGGACCTCCGCGATCCGCGGCACGCTGTAGCCCCGCCCCGCACGCAACACCATGTGCGCCCGCAGCGCCACCCGTCCCACCGCCTGGCGGCTGACCTGCTCCAATTCCTGCCGTTGGTTATCTGTGATCTGCACGCGAATCATACCCCGCACCTCCCGCGACACGTTGCCGCGAGATTTGTGCCAAACTTATGGTCATGTGCTTAGGCGCAGAAACTGATATTGTTGGCGAAGTCGTTTTGCACCCGTGACGACGCTCCGTCGTCACCCTGTTCGACGTGTGGGCAAAGCCCTGGAAGGGACTTCGCCAACAATATCAGAAACTGTGACGCCTTACACGTGGACGGGCCCTTAGGCGTCCTCGTCTCTATCGCTTCACTACCTTGACATGGCCTGACCGATGCGGCGACAGAGAAACGCCCGAGCCGACGAATTGGCTCGGGCGTTGCTGTCGTTGGAGTGGCGACGGGCTCTGCTACGACGCGGGGTCGGCGCTCACATCATGGACGAGGCCGCCGGCGTTGATCTCCACCCGGTCGTCACCCGTCGCGCTGGCCGCTCCCGCTGCGCCGGTCATGCCCCGGGCCGTCGGCGTGGCGCCGACGCTCACGCCGCTGCCGTTGGCCGTGGAGCCGACCGTGGCCAGGCGCGCCGCCGCCTGCGCCAGCTCCATCAACTCGGGCGTCAGGCCGGGCGCGAACTCCTCCAGCCGCTCGGGCGCCTGCGGGATCGGGTAGCCGTCCGGCGCCTGGTCACTGGCCCTGACCGTGCGGCCGTCGTTGAACGGCGACGGGCCGTTGAAGATCTCGCCCAGGCGCGAGCCGTCGAGCCGGAAGGTGTACTGCACCTCGCCGAGGCCCTTGTCGTAGAGCGCCTTGACCTCGGGGAACTGCGACGCGTCGAAGTTGGGGATCGGCAACGTCTTGCCCCAGTCGATGCCCAGGCTCTCCAGCGCCTTGGCATACACCTTCTCGTGGACCTCGTCGCGCACGATCAGGTAGGCCACGGTCGCGCGCAGCGTCTTGTTGTCGCTCATCTCGTAGATGCGGCACTTCTGCAGCCGGCCGGTGGACTCCAGCATCAGGTTGTAGAGCAGGTCGAGCACCAGGTTGCCGCTGTTGTAGACGTACGAGCCCGACCAGGGGTTGCCCGCCGCGTCGACCGGCAGGGCGCCCTGCGCGCCGACGAGGAAGTGGTGGATGTTGCCCTTGCCCAGGATCGGGTTGAGCGGCGTCGATCCGCCGGCGCCGGGCACGCCGCCGTCGCCGTTGGGCTGGTAGCCCGGCGCGCCGTCGAGCAGGCGGGCGATCGTGGTGGCGATGAGCTCGACGTGGCTGATCTCCTCGACCGCGACGGACTGGATCAGGTCCTTGTACTGCGTGGCGGACCCGCGGAAGTTGAAGCTCTGGAAGAAGTACTGCATCATGGTGCGCATCTCGCCGAACTGGCCGCCCAGGCCCTCCTGCAAGGCGTTCGCGGCGAACGGATCCGGCCCGTCCGGCACGATGTCGTTGATCAGCTTCTGAACGTGGAAATACATCGCGCGATCTCCCTCTCTCATGTCGTCCGATTGGCCACGGCCCCGCGTCCCCGCGTCCCGCCGCTGTGGAGCAGGTCGTGCCCACCCTTCACTATACCGGGCTGACGAGACTGGGCGAGATCCCGGCGAGGTGGCCTGGGGTGACACGTGTGGTGTCGTTGGGTCGTGCTGAGGTCGACGCTCCAGCGCCGATCCGAGGGCGTCGTCGTAGGCAGCTGATAGAGACAGCTAGGCCGCGGCAAGGATCTGGGTGAGATCGGCGCGGGCACGGGCGGGGGCGCGGGCGGCGCGTCGGACGCCGGCGCTCCGGGGGTGCTCCGGGGGCGGCCGGGGTAGGGGCTACCGGCGACGTGGTGCCCCATGACCGCGCCGCCGGCCGCCGGTGGCCGTGTAACACGCCGGCAGGCGCTGGCGCTTCGGGGTGCTCTAGCGCGGGGGCGCGTCTGCAGGGGGGCGAGCGCGGGCCAGGGCTGCCGGCGACGCGCGGCGCGGGGGAGGGAGCCCTGGTGTGCCGGGGGGTAAGGCGTCAGATTAAGTGAGCGGGTTTCACCCGTACAGTGGTGAGAAACGTCACATTACGTGAGCGGGAAACGTCAGATTAAGTGAGCCAATCCGCGCGTGAGGGGTGCGCGTCGGCGCGGCGCGCGGTGTCCCCGGCGGCGTTTTGACGCTTAGATTGACGTCGAGAGAGGCAATGAAGGGGCCGTAGTGAGGGATGGCTCACTTAATGTGACGCAACCGGCTCACCTACTGTGACGTTTGGCTCATCTAATTTGACGCCTTACACCTGCGACTGACGGCGCCTGGCAAACGACGGATACTGAAGCCCTCTCCCTCCTCTGGTCCTGAGGCGCTCCATGCCGCCTTGGCGTCGCCCCTTCGCATGCGCCGGGCACACCCTCATCCCTTGCCCTCGGTTGCCCCTCAGGCGCGACGCGGTGGCCGTGGGCGCGGCCTGGGGGGCGCTGTGGTGGCCGCTGGCGGGCGTCCGCGGACGAGCAGGGCTCCCTTCGTGCTTGGGGCCGGACGGGTCTCCTGGGGGCTGTGGGCGCGTCGGGGGTGCGCTCGATGGGCCGAGCGCTGGGCGCGTCGGCGCGCGTCGGCGTGCGGGGCGATCGGTGGGTGTGCGGCCTGAGCGGGGAGGCTCCACGCGGTTTCACACCAGGCGGAGCGGTGGCCCTGTGCCGGCGCCGTCTCAGGGATGGGCGGCGGCGAGGGGACGACGACTGACAGTCCATCTACTTTTTGGCCTTCTTCTCTTTGGCGGCAGGTGCGGCCGGCGCCGTCGTAGGCGTCGGCGCGGCGTCGTTGGGCAGGAACTTGAAGAGTTTGAGGGTCTTGCCGTCGCGCTCAATGGTGGCGCGGGCGGCGGGGCGGCCGTTGGCCATGGTGGTGCGCTCGACCTGCTCGTCGGGGACCTCGATGGTCTCTTTGGTTTGCAAGCTGTAGAACTGCATGGGCTCATCCTTTCGCTAGGCTGGCGTCGTCCAGCCTTAATGCAGCCCGCATGCCGCGCCCTCTCGGGGGAGGGTCGGCGGCGGCGGGGCGGCGAGGGGGACGGCGCTCGACACCTGGGGCGACGGCCGCGGCGTCGGCGGAGGTGGCCGACCTACGCGGGGGGCGCCGTGCTGGACCAGGATGGGAGCGCGGCGAGTGCGGAGTTCACCGACACGCATACCCCCGACAGCAGCTGTGAGGTGGGGACAGCGGCGACGGGGGCACACGGGCACGCGTGATGAGAGGGATACGGGTTGGTTATGTCCGCCAAGAAAGAGACAGACAGAGGGCGATCGTTGTCGCCGCAGACCCTGGCCCGCCGCGTGCCGTGGCATGCCGCGTGCCGTCGTTACAGGTGCCCCACGGTCACGCAGCACGAGGAGGATCGGGCATGACAGCGACGGATCAGACGACGCCCCAGAACCCGCTCACGCAGTACCCCAAGCCGCCCTTCGCCACGCGGCACATCGACCCGCCGGGCATCGAGGCGCAGATGGACCCCAGGCCTGACTACGGCGAGCAGTCATACCGGGGCTCCGGGCGGCTCACCGGCAAAGCCGCGCTCATCACCGGCGCGGACAGCGGCATCGGGCGCGCCGTCGCCCTGGCCTTCGCGCGCAAGGGGGCCGACGTGCTCATCTCCTACCTCGACGAGGGCGAGGACGCCCAAGAGACGCTGCGCGTGGTGCAAGACGCCGGGCACAAGGCGGTCGCGGTCGCCGGGGATATCAGCCAGGAGGGGCACTGCCAGCAGCTCGTGCAGCGCGCCATCCAGGAGTTCGGCAAGCTCGATATCCTGGTCAACAACGCCGCCTTCCAGCGCACCTATCAGAGCATCACGGAGATCCCGGCCGCGGAGTTACAGTACACCTTCGCCACCAACATCTTCGCCATGTTCTACCTCTGCAAGGCGGCGGCGCCGCACCTGAAAGAGGGAGCCACGATCATCAACACGAGTTCGGTCGAGGCCTTCCAGCCCGAGCCCATGCTGCTCGCGTACGCCGCGACCAAGGCCGCCATCGTGAACTTCACCAAGGGCCTGGCCACGGAGATGGCGTCCAAGGGCATCCGCGTCAACTCCGTCGCGCCCGGCCCGGTCTGGACGCCGCTGATCCCCTCCACGATGCCGGCCGAGCAGGTCGCCTCGTTCGGGCAGCAGTCGCCCATGCAGCGCCCGGCGCAGCCGGTCGAGCTCGCGCCCGCCTACGTGTACCTGGCCTCCCAGGAGTCCAGCTACGTGTCGGCGCAGACTATCGGCGTCACCGGCGGCACTCCGCTGTTTTAGCCGCTGGTTGCCCCCGTCGGCGACGGTCGGGGACGGCCCACGCCGTCCCCCCGTCAGCGGGGACGCCGCGAGATGAGGCCTCCCGCAGTGTCACCGCGGGGGAGCCCCTTGTGCGCGACGCCCGTCCCGTCCCGTGCCAGCCGGGGGCGTGGTGCGTCCCGCGGCCGGCGCGCCGCGCGTCAGCCGCCGTCGTCCGTGGACGGGGTGTCCCCGTCGCTCGTCCCGCCGCCGAGGTCCAGCTTCTCGGCCGGGTAGGTCCCCCCCCGCGCCCTCGGTCCCGCCGCCTGGCGCGGCGGTCCCGCCCGCGCCGGTGTCCGGGGTGCCGGCCTCGTCAGCACCGCCACCGCTGGCCGCGTCCGTCCGCTGATCGTCGCTCATCGTTCTCTCCTCTCGTCCTCTCGTCCTCTCGCACGATCCCTGTCTCCTCGTCTCCGCGATGCTCTATTCGTGCGCGATCCACGCGCCCCCTCGATCGTGCCCTCCGCCCGCTCCTGGGGCACGGCGGACACAGAGCGCGGCCTGTCGGGGCCGCCGTGTGGACCG
>JAABUH010001846.1_pt1 | contig 21884 bp, 28 predicted proteins | sample 5559121 | NCBI WGS metagenome assembly JAABUH01 (sample SAMN10711871, study PRJNA513364) | rock metagenome | isolation source: Antarctica rocks | place: Antarctica: Victoria Land, Battleship Promontory nord | collected 2015-12-28
CAGTTCCGAGCACCCTTCATGCCCGACAACCGTCAGCATGAAGTGCATGAACCGAGATATACTCACCATCCCGTTTGCGTGAAGTGCTCAAGCTTGTGTTTCTTTGAAGTCGTGCTCTGACAGGTCGGATCTAGCCGAGGCAAAACCTTGTCTTGCTCGAAGATCTCACCAAGCCGAAGCTAGCACTGGATGACGACCGTTCCGAGCGTGAGTTCGAGCCGATCCTCACCCTAGGGATCTTCGGGATGTGCGGTTAAGCTGGATTTCTGATCCAGCTCACAAATCTTGTATATCGATGTACGTGTTTGAGAGATCGCCAGCGAGCCGATGGCCTTCCGCTGACAGCTGAGCTGTACATGAGTCGATGTTCCGCGCAGCAAAGGTTGGTGGTAAAGCTCACATGACGCAAATCATAGCCCGGTACCCTATTCTCTGTCTCCACGGCTTTGGTCACGAACATCCGTCGCAGCATGTCTGGATCCCCGAGGACTTGCTCGATCATCGAATTCCGGAATGAGACGACTGGTATATCGTAGTATTGGGATATCGGGCGGTGCTATCGGCCTATTGTCAGGCAAGCACAACCCGAGGGTGTGCTAACGGAGCAGACACCGACCATGTCGGCTCCAAAACCTATAGTATCGAATTGCAAAGCGAAGATGCTGAAGGTCTGTAAGCGTGACGATTGTAGCGCAAGCATAGAGCATGCACTGAACGTAGATGATGGCCGGCTGACTGGGGAGGTCCAAAAAGACTTCTGGCTCAAAGCTCGTACACACGCTTGACTCTTCACCGTCCTGAGCTCGTCAAGAAGGGCACCGGTATACGTCGAAAACGCCTACATTTGATCGTGGATACCCGAAGCTTGGATCAGCTTCGACTCATCGGTCCAAAAAAGGATTCGGAAACGCACCAAGCTCCATATGTTGAGGTTGACATCTTCAGGTATGTGCTCCTTGAAGCACAGGGAGAAATAGTCGGAGCCTAACGGACATTATTACCTGGTCATCGGGATCGAGGCGGGACGAGAGACATACCGGTACCTCCCAGGGCGCCACTTATGATTGAGTCCTTTCCCTTATCTCACTCGTCGCTCCCAATCGCCACGCCACCACTCGCCGGAAACATCTCATCCAGATGGTCAAAGATGACACGGTGTATGCCGGCCGCGGTGAGCTCCTTGTTGAGGTCGTCCGGGTCAGGTAAACTCTGCCCTTTCGAGACTACTCGATATAGTCAATGATGGTCGATGATGTGAACGGAAGAGGAATCATCCCCAGACTCACCAGAACCTCCCATGACGTGTACTGCGAAACGGACCGCCTCCAGCCCTGAGCTTGGCGAGGAAGCGATCTAACCTCGCATTCGAGCCTGTGGATAGCATCAGCAGGTGCCCAGAGCGTCGACCATGACCTACCGGCGAAACTTATGGCTCTCTCCATATTGCCTTCACTGCTCGAGGATTCCGCTCCTGAGTGAATGCCTGGTGAAGAAAATACCATGACTCAGCCCAGCCGATCGCACAGCGTTTATTTTGCTTGACACGTCCCGCAGACAGACCGGTCAGCGAGATTCGTGACGTGGTCATCTTCTGATCGTGTCGTCCGATGGAGCTCGTCCACATGCAGGAAGGTGGGTCTCCGTCGTGTGGCGAGGCCGAGCGCGACCGCACTGGTGATGGCGAGCAGCACGTCGGGTCGAAGGCGGAGCCACGCAGAGTGAAGTCGGCCTTTACCCATAGGGACGAATTCTGCGGCTCGGACGTTGACGCCCAAGTCTGTCATCAAACCTATAACGAGATCCGTTCAAGTCGATGGGATGGCTAACAACAGTTTGCGTTTTAGCCAGTCTGTTCCAGCGCAGGGTTTTCATATGGGGACAAGGGAAAGGGAAGGGAAGAGCGAGGCTACTTCAGCGTCGAAGCCAGATCGTTAAGAGGATAGGCAAGCCTGACCAAGCCCATAGACGAAGAGGATAACACAATGTGTCAAATCTATTTGCTTCCTCACGCGATTCTTCCTCAGTAGTAATCATCATTACGAGCCTCCTCCATGATCATGTGCCAAAACATCTGAAAACATGTGTGAGCGGGACGACATTCTACATGAGAGAGAATGCATCTTCATTATGGACTCACCCGTTCCCACCAATTCTGCACGCCAGGCTGACACCAATGCAGACAATCCCAATCAGGAGAGAAATGCGCCTCTGGCCGTTTCACTGACATCGGCCAGACGTCGAGTATCCGATAGGCAGGGTTATACGGCGGTTCCGCGCTGAAGTTGCCGTTGTGATCGAAGGCGCCGAGGGGACGGTCGAAATTGTGACCGGCTCTGACCATGTCGTTCATCCATTCGAACCACACGCTGCAGCAGAGGACACCGCGGCAACAAGGTCGAGAGGGAAGAGAAGAGAGAGGCGGGGTGAGCTGATGTGCGGAAAGGAGATAATGCACACACTAGTTATGAGCTCGGTGAGCTTGATTCTCGGCGGAGAGGTGATCGGTCCTTCCGTTTTCAACTGGACGGAAGGATCAGCCAGAGAAGCGGCAAGAGCGAGTGCACTCACAGCTGCCCGTTGCTTTGCAGTCGATCTGTCCGGGGGCCATGGTCCGCCAGAAGAGCGAGATGGGGAAAGGAGTATGTCGGACCCGACGCTCGAAAATGTCGATCTTTTTCCGAGACAAATGAGCGAAGAGGACAGAGTCTAGCATACCAGAACTCACGCCTCTTCTATAAGCGAGCATGCAGTCGTCGATGGTGAGACTGTGTCCCATCTGGCCTATATTCCAATGGGCCCCGAAGTTGACCAACAGAACGGTTGGTTCCTCGAGAACCGACGACTTGGTGAAATCGATTTCCTGCTCTAGATAAGACTCCATCGTCGGGTACCAACGAGGAAAGACGCTGGCAGCAGCGTCCAATCGATTCCCCGCCGGACGGAAAGCCTCCTCGACTTCGTCTTCATCCAGGACGTTATCCCGGTGCCAGAATGTGATGATGGGGATCTTGGCTCGTTCAGCGCTGACACCGGCGTCCCTCAGGATGTCTGCCGCCTCGGGATGCGCTTCATTTAGATAGAGGTGTTCCCCCTCGGCACGGATGAGGTCATCATCGTGAACCATGAAGTCGCACAACATGAGCCAATGATGTTGCGTCAAGGAGTCTAGCGAGAACGGTATGACTTTAGCGTGGGTTTCCTAGATGCGGACTTATGGAAACATACCGCCGGCAATACTGAGTGGAGCGTCTGAAATCAGGCATCGTGGACCGAGAGCAACGCGATGGCTCACTTGATACCAGCTCGACTCCGCAGGGAGCGCTTGATGTTCACCCGCCGATCTTGGGGATACATCTCGCAGCTCGGTCCGGTTGGCACGAGGACGGCACTAGCGAGCCGGAAGGCTCGTTGTAGTCGTTCCCCCTCTTGCTCGGGAGTGAAGTCCTCTGCTTTGCTCGGATGCTTGAAATCGATCTCACATTTCACCTCGAAGTTGTGCTGCAAATGGCAGGGAAGCGAATGATTGTTTGTCATTTGATCATCCTTTGGACGCATCAGGAGGGGAAGACAGCTTACGGAATAGTTGAAAGTCTCCCGAAGCTCACTCAGCGATCGGATGGGCGATCCATCGTGCCATTCTCCATGAACGATTGAATCCGTGGTACACCTGTGTGGAAATGCTGATGACTCCTCAGCGGAACCTATTTCGAGGGGCCGATGACGGGTAGGTGAAAACTGACCAGACTCACTCCCGGTCGTACGTAAGCTCGACACATAACTTGGCAACGTATGGATGTCGAGATCGAAAATGCGGACGGCGAAGAGGACGATGATGACTGCGGAGAGCAGAAGCGCGGACCTGAGCACCAAAGGGGACGTTCGACTCCATGAGCCAATAGCTGAGGCCATGTCTAGGGCGATAACAGCTGTATGACGAAAGGAGAGGGAGAGAGATATGAAACTGAACCGTAAGACGAAATCCCCAGAAACGCGCGATCAAGTCGCCAGCATGCATTTCTGCCATCAATTCTCCGTCTGTGCGTCCAGTGATTTTGCCGCTCTCAATCCGAAGCAGCCTGGAAGCTTTGAAGCCGTTCATCGTGAATGAGCTGTCCCTTGCAGCAGAAGGGGTGGCAACGGCTTGTCTGGTGCAGGGCTGCAAATCGCGACGACCTGCATCGACGATGGAGAACACCAACGGTCTATAAAGTAAAGAGGTCACTGCTACAGACGGCTCTTTCCCTCCGCAAGCCATACATTCACCCTATCCTCCTCACGGACGAGCTCCTCCCTCCTTCTCAGTCCCGGTTAGAGGACAGCGTTCGAAGCGGAAGCCAAGCTGGATACCGATCCTGAAGTGGAGCTGGACACGGTTGTTGCCTTTGAGGCCACCGCAACGTTATTGCCGGCTATTGGTGAGGTTGTGTTCGACGTGCTGGTGCTTGTGGTACGGGAAGTGCTTGAGGTGCTTGCGGTGGTGGAGGGAGTCGAGACTATCGGAACCTTCGACGTCGTGGTGGTGGTGATGCTCGGAAACGTTGACGAGGACGTGGTGGGCCTCAACGCGCCGCTCGAAGTGGTATCAGGAGACACCGTGGCGGACTTGTTCGCGGACGACGAGCTGGCGGAGCTCGACGCAGCGACAAGGGGGACCTTGATAGCAAGATTGGGATAATATACTGAGATTCTCGATCCCGCGCCGCACATCTCCGTGTTCTTGCCTAATCCCCGTCAGCATTCAAAGTCGACCAAACATCCGCCTATCTACTCACCGGCACAAGGCGTCGAACACTGCGAATCCGGGAACAGACCCAACGGTGTCGGCAGCGCAGCTCCACAGTAGCAAACATTTCCGTTCTCCGTGCCGGATACGCCGTAGCCGTAGCTGTTGCAGTAGCTCTTACAGTACGTTGAAGACATGCTGTTGATCGTGACCGTTGCGCCGCTCAACACATGCGATGACGAGGAGTCAGCGTAACATCCCACGTAGTCACTCGGATAGCCGGATGGTACTTGAGCGCCAGCCCCGGTGGTGTCGAACACCGAAACGAGGGCGGAAAACCCTCCGCCACAGGTTTGGTTGGCATTGCCGTTGCATGCGACGTTGCAAGCCGAAATGGCCGTCTGAGCGCCCAACAGCGAAGTGTCGTTGGCGCAGCCACAGGTATTGCCGTTGGTCAGGCCGGCGATGCTGTATCCCTTGGTCCTGCAAGTCCGCCTGCACAGCTCATTCGTGCTCCAAGGGCTACCGTAGGTGTAAGGCGAGCCGGTAAGGAAGCTTCCCGTGCCGTAACAACCTTTCAAGCCCTCCACTACGGGCAGGGCCGTCATCGAACTGCTGGAATACTTTGAGGTATCGTAGATCGAAATCCGGCTGCTACCGCCGCAAACCTGTCCTCGACCACCTTGGCAGGCTGTCGCGCAATTGCCGGCAGCGACCTGGTAGGATGTACCTGTCACGTTCAGAGCATTCCCGCAGAAACAGCCGGTGGCTGACTCGGTTCCCGCGTAAGCGTATCCCAAAGCCTTGCAATTGGCCACGCAAAGATCGTTGGTCATCGTGGATGACGTGAACGTGGCGGAATACAGTGTTCGACCGGAGGATGAGTCGGTGAAACACCCGGCGAAGCCAGTGGAGTTCGGTGATAGGTTGAAGGCGCCAGAGGTCAATCCAGCGTTCTTGACGTTGTACACCGCTGCCGCGCTCGATGTACCACACGATTCGGTGGGAGCGGCTGTACAAGTGCTAGCGCAATTACTATCGGCGGCAAGCTGAATGGGGCTCGTGTTCCCACACATGCACTGTGAGGCGTGCAGACCGGCGTAGGCGAAGCCGTGGGCGAGGCACTGTCGGGTGCAGATATCGGTTGACATCCAATCGCTCGAGAAGGAGTACCCCTTTAGGGCAGAGTAGTCATTGAAGCAGCCGGCGTAGCCCTTGATACCGTTGGCTTTGACGACGGCGCCGGTCGAGTTGTACACGGAGATCCTCCAGTTCCCACCGCAGGTTTCGTTGACATTGACCAGACATGGTGTGCTGCAGTACGCTGAAGGGAGCTTCGTCCCCGATGTGGCGATCGAGTTGCCGCACGCGCAACTGCCCCCGCTCTCCGTTCCCGCGATCGAAAATTGGGAAGCCGCACATGCTGTCCGACATTGTTGAGACGACATGGACCAGTCCGAGTAATACGAACCGGGAAGCGTCCTCGCAGTCGAATCGGTGTAACAGCCGATGTAGCCGCTCGGGTACGTAGCCGGGTTGTACGCACCGGTCGCGGTGTAGATCGCTACGGCCGAGGATCCACCGCATGTCGTTGTGGACGATCCCGAGCAGGCCACGTTGCACGAGCTGGTTGGCAGTTGCTGATGAGATGCGGAGCTGAAGGAACTTCCGCAGAAGCACATGTTCCCGTTTTCAACACCGCCGAGCGAGTACCCCATCTCGTTACACCCAGATTGGCACATCGCCACTGTCATCCCGGTCAGGGTGAAGGAATAAGCCGACAGAGCCCTGTTACTGGTTGTATCGGCAAAGCAACCGAGATAGCTGGTAGATCCTGACGGGCTGGGGAAGAGGGCACTCGTAACGTTAGGCGATCCGGATGCACTTGCAGCACTGGTAGAGGTTGACGAGGCCGAGGCAGATTTGGTCAAGTTGAGGCCGACGGTTGAGGAGGACTTGGTGAGATTATAGACTTCGAGGTAGCCACCCGCGCCGCAAGTCTGACTCGAAGAACCGACACACGCGCGTACACAGTTGATCGGTGTCGGTACTCGAGTAGTGGCCGGCGCCGTCTTGCCACATTTACAGACATTGGCATTCTCGACCCCAGCGTAGTTGTAGCCGAACTCGGTGCATGCCTGCAGACAGGTCGGCACGGTCATAGTGCTCGTCTGGTACGAATAGTCCGTCAGAGCAGTGGTGCTGCCAGAGTCGACGAAGCAGCCCATGTAATTTCCAAGCTTGACCTCGGGCAGGGATGTCAACGAAACCGTGGCGGCGGCCATGGAGTACAGATCGAGAGTCGATTGTCCTCCGCAAACGGCACTCGAGTTGCCCGAACATGGCTTTGAACAACTCGATTCTGGCAACGATTGACCTCCCTGAAATTGAGAGCCACAGAAGCAGAATTGGCCGTTCTCGAGACCGGCGTAGGCGTAACCGAGCTCATTGCATCCATTGATGCACGTCATTGGCGTCATCGCGCTCGAACTCCAAGAATGATTGGCGAGGGCGTAGTGGCCGGACCCCTCGGCGTAACAGCCTTGCCAACCGGCCGGATGAAGTGCCCCGTTTGCGTTCGCGCTCGCAGCGGTGATGTTGTAGACGTTCATCCGGTAATTATCACCACAAGTCTCGGACGAGTTTCCGCGACATTTGACCGTGCATAAATTACTTTCGGTGAAACCACCGGTACCGTAGATGAAGTTGGTTCCGCAGTAGCAGGTATTGCCCGAGAACGTGGCCGCCCAGGAGGAATTCCGACCCTTGCAGGCAGCGATGCAGATCGCGGAGGTCATACTGTCCGAGGTGTAAGAGTACGTCTGTTGTCCCATGAGACCGAGCGCCGGGTTGCCGGGGTTGCTGTAACAACCCATATTGATCGTGCCATCGCTCATCGCCGAGGAGGACCAATCGATCGCCGTCCCGTTGGCAGCATAGGACAGCTGGTAGATCCACGTATTGCCGCAAGTCTGCGAAGAGTTACCGGGACAAGGCTGAGTGCACATCCCTTCGGCAATCTGGGTGCTGTAGTCGATCGAATGGCCGCAGACACAGGTCCAGGAAGAACCCTGCTTGCCGATACCCGCATATTGATAACCGCCTCGTAAACAGCTATTCTGGCACGAATCGCGCGTAAGTGCCGGGTCGGTGGTAAATCCACCACCGAGGACTCCTTTTAACCCGTTGACGCAGAACCAGTCGTGCCAGCCCGGCTGGGTTGAGAGCGGGAAAACCAATTGGTCAGCTGAGTCGGCCAGGTTCCCGTCATTGGCGCCTGTGAAGGCAGATACGTCGAGTGCGGCGATGGGGGGATTGCAAGTCGGTTTTACACCAGAAGCACCCCAGACTGGGTTACATCCAGGTAGCCGAGGGATGGGGATGAGATCGGAGTTACCAAAAGACTCCTGTAATGTGCCGAGCGTAGGTCCACATTTGACCGCAGCGGAGGCATCGTAGTACTTGGCGAGTGAATTACAGGCCGAGGCAGATCTGCACTGTCTCAGCAACAGGAAAAGACGCAAGCACCGCCACAACTCACATCGATGCGCCAGTATTACACGTCGAGTCGTTCAAGGCAGCACCTAGTACCCCTGGCACCCAGCCGTTCACAAAGTCCGCATGGAGGCCGTATCCCGTGGTGTCACCGTTTGACCATATCAAGTTTCCTGCCAGATTGGCACTCTTGTTAACGGACATGGTCCAGGTGTATTCCATCTGAATCGAAGGCAACTTGACGGGATGCGAGATCGGACAGGGCGCATCGCGCGCATCATTCGCCAGTGGGTACGCCATGTGTGAGTTGTCCGACTTGTGAAGGTTGACACCATCCCAACAGGGTGGGAAGAAGACCACGCTCTCGAGTCCAAAGGGGCAGGGGCTGTTGAAGTTGAAATCGGAGCTGTGGATGTCCTGGTCCATACTGCTGGTAACATGGCACGAATACGTCACAGAAAGGCTCGGCGCCTTGTGTCCGGGAGACCCGGCGACCATGCGCAAGCCCTTCGGCCAAGGCTTGACGGGGTAGGCACCCTTGTTGCTGACCAAGAAGTAGTAGATACGGGTACTAGCGGTGAGGGGGATGAATCTCGAGCTGGATTTGTCGATCCAATACAGCTCTGATCATAACATCAGCTCCCGGCCCAGACAGAGGTGTGTTGTTGGAAAGGCCGCTCACGAGGCATCCAGTAGTTCGATTTGTCTGCTTGCACTGGCAGCTGGGAGCAGGAAGCCGACGAGTATGTGGCGAAGTTATAGGAAGCGCCAAATGCAGAGCCGCCGACAATTCGGTGCATGTGCGAAGCCTGAGCGTTTGGCGTCACGATAGGATCGAGGTTCTCGACGGCGAGAATACCAGGAGCGTCCTGGAAGAAGGCCGAGTCTCCACCCACCACCGCCTCGGCCACCAGGGCCAGGGCGAGAAGGGATTTAAGGAGGAGCATGGCGCTGACAGACCTAGTGCGACGCACTTGGTCGCAACGTCAGTCACTGGCTGCAAGAGGCGGAGTGGATGAATGCTTGTCCTACGCACAGGAAGAGGGTTATGAGCCCGATGAGACGTTTCTGCACGCGATCGTGCTTTGTTTGTTTTCCGGGGGAATGACTGTCAAGTGTATGTCGTGCGCGTCGACTCCACCAGGAAGTCAATCGGCGGGCGAGTACACTAGGATGAGGGAGGAGGGGAGGAGGGGAGGTGCGAAGAGGAGCACGAGAAAACGACGTCGAGAAAGAAAGCCTTGTCAATTCCATAGCCTTTCGGCACTTTCCGTTTCATCGGTGACGTGAGGATGTGGCCGGATGAGGAGTCGTGCCCTGGTGCCTGTCCTAGCGCGACCCGATTCTCGAGGGACCGTTTTCAAACCTTATCAGCGCATTCGTTCAGTAACCGACTGCACAGACGGTGGTGTGATACTTTTAACCTGAAGATGATGGGGCGAAGGCGAAAGTCCCCGGTTGAATCACCGGACGCCATCTGTCGCAATCGGTGGCTTGATGTTTGGGACATTTCCGCCTGGATCGGCGAGTTTTGATATGCCTACGTGGATCTCGCGTGTTGATACTTCCTCCAACCGTCGATGCAGACGGGCCCGCAACACAGAGGAGTCTGAACCTTCATTGAATGCAGATATCGTTCGAGCCTACGCTTCCGGGCCCGCGCCGAAAGTTCAGAGTTGAACCCGGAAATCACATCTAGCTTGGAGCTGACTAAATCCTCTGTCACTCCATCACGTAGTCTGAATTTGAGCTTTCCTCTAATACCGAATGCCACATGAGCTAGAAACCACGCCGAAAGTCAGCATGACGCGCTGAATTGTACGAGTCGATGGACTGAGAGGACATACCTCAACCCAATAATTCATGACACCGGTCATGCACCAGTGTAGACAATCGCCCGGAGGCGATCGATGTGCATCAGGCCGTCTAATCGACATTGGCCAAACGTCCATGAGTCGGAAGGCGGGATTGAATGCGCTCGAACCCGGAAAGGGGGATCGAATGAGGCTTGAGAAGCTTCGGTCCGAGGACGGTACAATATCCGAGTTATGAGTTGAGCGGATGATGTCGTTTATCCACGGATACCAATGGCTATTAAGTGAAGTCAACACAGCGGCGGGACACCCGGATGAAGCGGGATCTGACCTAGTGTGGAGTTCGCGAGATGGATCTTCGGGCGACAAGAAATCTGTCTTGGAATTGTTCACTGAATCCGAGCCTAAGCGAGTGTAGCAAGAGATGTCCTGTTGAAAAGCTTACTCTGTTTGGACTGGATGCAGTCGATGTGAGCTGGGGCAACGGTACGCCAATAACCCCGCAGCGGGAATGGTGCGGCTCGGACTTTCGCCTCGACCGTATCAACCTAGATCATCAAACGCGTTGGCTCAAGCACCCGACGATGAGGCAAACGAATGGTTACACACGATCTTTAAGTAAGCGTCCTGGAGGTCCTGCAGTAAAAGGTGCGGCCCCAATTCCCGGAACCCCAAATGCGGTCCGACATTGAAGATGATGACTGAAAATTCCTCCGACTCTGGGGACAAGGTCGGTGAGATCGACATTGCCCTCTCCAACACGAGTGGCCACCAGTTCGGACCCGAGAATTGCTCCCCTCTCTCCGGGTGGTACCTCTCTCCGGCAGATGCGAAAGCGTGGTCGAGATCGTCGTCGTCAACAAGGTGATGATGCCTAAAGAAGGAAACCAAAGGAAATCGGACTCGTTCAGGGGAGACTCCCGACGAAACGAGGAAGCTCTCGAGTTCCGGGTGATCGAGTCTGAACGCGATTTGGCCGAACCAGTGACCGTCCCAACTGGACTGCAGGAATGTGCCTGGAAAGACGAGGGTGTTCATCATCACCCGCATATGATGTTCAGTTATCGAATCTGGAGAAACGACATCAACCCCACGATCTCGCATTCCATAAAGACTCACCGCCAACCAGTCTGGGAAACGGTCAGCATCTCGCTTAGGGTTACATCGAATCACTCACATCAATCCAGCCCGACTTCGTAGAAGGCGCTTAACCGCGCTCTCCCAAGCAGGTCTCAGAACCGCACAGTCCCTTCCCGGCTCATAGTATGGCGAAGCGACCTCGAGTGCCCTCAGGTCGTTTGAGTCATGGGTCCCGTTCTCGGAGCTCATGGCATGCGGCGCGTTGCAAGAGATATCCGCTTGAGGCTAAGCTCATCAGAAGGTGGAGGCGCACAGGGGCCGGACTCCACTCACGGAAAGGCGATACCTAGCCGTCATCTCGATGACACTGGAGAGCTGAGTGGTATTGTACCATTGCCCGTAGACGAGATCGTCGGTTGAGCAGGTCCGAGCATCATTCGACCATGGTACTCGATGGTCACGTAGATAATCTTGGATGACGACACCCTCTCCGGAAAGTCGTAGCAGGACCAGAGGCAGTACGCTAGCGATGGCTAACGTAAGGACGCGTCGGATTAAGGAGCTGTTCGGCATAGCGTGGTGTGGATTGGACGTATGAAGCGGTCGGGGTTGTGATTTCACTTCGAGGCTAAGCTGAGCGGGATATAAACGAAGGGGAGCCTTGGGGTGGGGGAGTAAAAAAAAAAAATAGGTGGCGCGAAGCAACCTGCCTTCGTCACAATCCGTCCCACATCGGGCTTCGAGCCGCTTGCGAAGATACAACGAGATACAGAGATTGTGCTTGTAGAGGTTCGACAGGTAAGATCTTGAAACCGGGAACGGAAGCAAAAGGGTCCGGGAGAGCGCGGCTTTCGGAACGTTCCGGATCCCAGCGTAGCAGCGTTTGTGACGAGACTTTTGGCGTGGTCCAGTACGCTAACCTTGGGGTCGTCTGATGTGTGAGAGCGTGAGGTAGAGTAGTAGTAATCTCGTGTGCTGTCGATATTACCCATCCCAAGACGAAGAGTAGTTGGCTAAATTGCCATGCAGGAAGAGACTGGGAGATGCTGAGCAATCCAAGACGCCATGGTGGACGAGAAGGGGAGGGAACGGCTCTAAAGATTACGGTTTCTGACACCGCCCAGCGACACAAGCACAGTGGCCTTCTGCAACGGAGTCGCTACATCAAGAACAGGTTCATCAATCGACCCATTTCAGAACGGTCTTGAGTATTTTTCCTCTTGCCGGAGCTGCAGACTAGTACGTGCAGCAAACTACGCTCCAGATGGCGATGGCGAGCTTGTCCATTTGATCAAGCCAACAATCACAGGCAAATCGGCTGCCGTTCGGCATCCTGCAACAATCCAACCACCAGTCGGACCATTATATGCCATAGGGGCATCCTCTCAATCGGTCAACACTGCAGAATACCTTATTCAACGACCAGAACAAGCGGGAAGAAATTCGCAGTATCGGAAGCTCAGATGTCGCTCTACGTTTGAGCTGTACAGTTGGCAAACACGCGTTCGAACCCTCTAGAGCCGGAAGCTCAGCCATCGAGAGCTAACATGACTGGACGATATGATCCTTACTCGGCTTCAATATTCACTGAGATGCAGTATCGCCCGCCTAAGCTTGTCCACCCTGACCAAGGCGTAAAGTCCAGACCTGATGATCTGATGCACAGAGGAATCGCATAACACCCGAACAAGAAATCAAAGTACCCAATCCTTCGTCCACCTGACTCAACGCATCGATTCATCCGACCGAGCCTCCTCCCGTCTCTCGTTTACCTTGGGTGCATATTGCAGTCGGAGATACTCAGGCTGGGTGGGTATCCGCCCTCCATTCGCTCTCACGACACCCTCCGCCATGGCTACAAAATCCGTGGCGAGAAAGTTTCGTATGGTCTGACGAACGTAGGACTCCTTCATGAACGGTGGGATGCTGTTCGGGTATTCGCGTCAGTTCAAGACTGCGCTCAAAAACGGAGCGACTCACTAGGGATCGAAGGAGACTTTCCTCGCCTCCTCGACGGCTTCTAACAAGGAGGTGGCGTTACCGAGCTGATACAAGTGCACGTATGGCGGTCCTAGCGCTGCTGCTATTGGATGCTGGTTGTAACGCCTGGTGACGGACGAGCGCGTGATCAGCGTGGAAGCCAAGTCTCAACGGGCAACTTACAAGCCCCAGAATCTACCCTCGTCGTCGTCGGTGTAGTCGGAAAACATGGGAAGCACAACGGGAGTACCTTGACATCTGGCCAGACGTGTCAAAATCGATTTGACAAAAAAGATCGCTGCTACACACAGAGAGGAGAACACCGAAGGACTGATCTTAGGCGTGCCCAGTCCCACCACCACCTGACTAGACCCCAATAACTCGTCGAACTCCGACATCGTCAACAGTCCCAGCGTTTCAAGACCCTCCGGGATGGGTATACCGTTATCCTCCGTGGCAGTGGAGACGAATTTGAACTCGAGGTCGTGGACGACGTCCGAATCCCAGAATTCATGGGGGATCCCACATCCTCTGATCAGTCGGGAATATTTGGCGTAAATCACTGCGATCTTTTGACGATCTTCGCGTGGTGTGTGAGGCGTTTTCATGCAGACTTTCTCGATTGACCATGGGATGTGCGAGTTGTTCGGGTACGCGTAGGGTCTAGCGGAATGCCATCAGTCCATGTGATTAGCCGGCATGGTGGACTCACGTCAAAGTCCACTGCGTCCCAAGCGGATTGTACGTCCAATAGCCATCCCCTGTGAACCCATACGCGGAACCCCGGCCATTACCCCAAGCCAGAGGGAAGTTGCCCCAAAACGACACTGGCATGAGCCGAGCGTGCGGTATGACGCCCCTCTCCACGTCAGACAGCTCGACGCTGTGGTAGGGATCGTCTTCAGGAACGGTGTACTCGGATTGAGCGATGCACTTTGGATCGAATATGCACGAGATTGCCCGCACGTCCTCGGTCCAATACTGGTAGACGAGATCCGGGATGATCTTGGACATGGCTACCCAGTTGCTGGTTTCGTGAACGTGGAGGACGAGGTATCCGGCCTCTTCCATGTATTCGAGCTACCCAATCACACGTCAGTGATCCATCGATGGACTTGAATGGGAACACTTCTGCTCACTGCGCTGCCCAACCAAATCATCTCCCCTCCTGGCGGAGTGTAACCCTCATATAGGAATCCGATATAATTGTAATTTGACAAGATGACGGGTCGTTCCGGACATCTTGTTTCGCCTCGAAGGCATTCGCCCAGGTGATCCAACATCAACATGTTGTGATCTCGACCTAAATCTCTGCTAGAATCAATATCACCCAGGCACATGTTCGTTCCTCTGAGGCCATGGAATCTATCTCTCCCACTCACCTGAGATAGCCCATAGACCCACCCGCATGCAGAAACTCCAACTGAGAGGCCTGCCTGGCCCGTAAGTCCAGATCTACCCGAGAAGCGAACGGCCAAACGGTCAGGGCGTCGGTCGGTCCCGATGTCGAGACGAGTGAGACCAAGCCGATAGCAGCGAGGGCGCAAGAGAGGATGATTCGGATCGAGTAGCGCACGAGGAAGCGCGATCGTCGACTGACACGTTTTTGTGGATGCTGCGGATGTCCTGGGGATACCGCCAGGCTCGTAGCCGTCTGTGCCGGCCATCCTGTCGAGCGGTGGGGGGTGATCAGGTTAGGCGGGGGAGGAGGGGAAGACGGTTGCGGGGAAGGAGACATCGGAATCGTCGCCAGATTGTGAAAACAGATATTTGTGTTTTGTGTGGTTTAGCAACGAAATCCCATCCAAAGACTACTCGCGCTTTAAAGCGTGATCGACCCTGAGACGGCGCGTGGTACTGGTACATGTTTCTTTGGCTCGTCTGTGCTCGAACCTCATTAAACTCATCCATATTGATAGCTCTGGCCGTCAAACTGCCTGCACATCTCTCCCTACACCATATTCACCGACTGGAGAGCTGGTATGAAGTCCCTTACTGCTCAAAACAGCTGGCCCTCCTTGCAATCTGTCACGTGGCTGATATGAATAGTTGGTTTTCATACCGCTACGCTAGCAAAGCTAAAAACACCAACTATATACGGGTCAAGTCCCCGACATGCAATGACAGTATCACAAACAACGGATTGAAATGACATCCAGAACTAGGCAACTGTCACGGGCCGTCGAGCGCTTGCACCCGCCGACTATATGACGTGGTTCTCACGCTTTATCAAGAGGAGATATCACTCGAGGTAGCTCGAGGTAGCTCGAGGTTGTACGGATTGATTCGAATCGATCAAAGGACCAGTCTGACTATCCGTAGCTTGATTGATTGTCGGTGGGTGTAGCGTGATAACAAGAGTTGTCTGTGGAGGCTCAACACAGATAAGGATGATGAAAGGACTATGGGGTTGACAATGATGATACTCGAAGCTTAGGTAAACATTATGAGCGGGACCCTCTACATATACATCTCTCAGTAACCTCGGCGAACCTGCTGGAACCTCGCGGAACTTTGTCCTTCTCCCTCGGCCTGTCCCGAAAACTGGTCATATCTCGCATGTCCCGCCCGAGCTCTTTCGACTAAAATCATTCTAGATTCCGACAGGTCCGACCTGTCGGGCATGGTTGGTTCCGCAGTGTTTGGGAAATCATTGGGGAATCTCGAGTGACTTTGGACTGCTTCGGTGTGCTGTGTGTTCCCTGTTCACGGAACTTGCGAGAGGCGACCCTTTGTAGTCTGAAGTACGGAAGCCTTTGTTCAACATGGTAGAGTCAGTTTGGAGTTGGACGGAAGTGAATGACCGGTGATATCCGGCGTTGTCTTCAATGATGGCGGTCTTACAACGGGGGTCATGACAGCAACGAGCGATGCAACCGTTGACACTCGTTATTCAGGGTGCAAGTGGAGGAAGACGCAGCCCTGATCATGAATTCGATACAGCGGTGCATTACACTGGTGCGGGAAAGGTCTCATCCAGTCGTCATCAACACAGACGACTTGCAAACCTCCTTCTGCGCTTTACCTCATAGCTACTTAGTTATGCGACCTAGACACGTCACTCGAGCATCCCCAGCATGCCCTCGCATCATTCTACATCCGGGTACCATGGAACGCCGGCAACTTCCCCATTTGACCTCATCGCTGGCACCGGTAATAACCCCTCTTGCTCGGCTACTTTCTGACTCTTAGGACTCAGGCCCGCTGTATAACGAAGCCGCCCAGTCCAAGTCCATCAACCCAACACCGTTAGCCGACTCTCCAAGGCCCCCTCCACCACCCCCAGCCACGTACGTGCTCCGCATTGTCATTAGAACTGAGTTGCCTCAATCCGAGCGGGCTGATAAGCGTAAGAGCGTTGATAGCGGTCCCTCTTGGCTTTGGAGTAACGCTGAGCCCGAATTCATCATGGCCACAGGGAGACTCTTCACAATACTTGCAATACGGGTACGAGCTAAATCGATACGACTTTTCAGCCATCAAACCTCTCGTTCTCCGTGATCCTTCTTCGCTTCACATCTTCTACGCCTTTATCCCTTCTTCGCCTCCGAACCAGATGCCATGCTCTAATAACCCACGAGCACAAATTGACCATCAACAGTCGGCACGTCGTACGCCGTCACCATCTTGGCGCACGTGTCGACTCTTTGCGCCTGGGTCAGGGGTTCAAACCTACTGCTCCCCGGCTTGTTCCAAGCGACCTTTAGATTTTGGGCAGATAGTCCAGAGGTGTCGAGTTGATATTGGGTGACTACGAGGTAAATCAATCAGCCACACTAGAGCTCGAAGTCTCATAACCAAAAGTTTTGCACTCACACGGCAGCGTAATGTCAGCCGACAGCTCGGTGCTGGACGAAGACGAGTTGACCTTGTAGTAATACGAGGTCAGAGGCGACCATCCTTGCGGGATAGAGGCGTCGATAGGAGAGACGAGGTCGGCATTGACCATGAGCGTCGTGTCGGTGGCATTGTGCGTGACGCTCAGCGCGAAACCGTCAATGACTGAGAGACAAAAGATGACAAGCTTCAGTGTCGTCTCGTCTCCTCCGGCATTGTGGTATGGAAGTGGTACTTACAGATTCCATTTTGTCGGCCGCCCGAGGTCGCATTGTATGTCCGAGTGCTGGCAAACCTGATGAGAAGAGGCTGGAATCAGTGACGAGTCGAAAATTGATCATTCGAATAGTCCACAGGAAGGGAAGTGGCTTTTGAGACTGACGGGTAATAGCCATACTGGATCCACCTTATTTGAACGTGATCAGCTTCGTCTTCGAATCCAGTCTTGTTCAAAACACGAGGGGAGAGACCCACCAATCGGCGTTGTCCACCGTGTACCTTCCCAAGAGCGCATAGGTTCCGTCGTAGGAAGTGAGCTGGGATCGTGAGCGAGGCTGTCGCCAGATGGCACTGTACAGCGCTACTGCCGGGAACTCACCCCTAATAGACGGGTCTTGTTCTCGGAGTTGTGAATGTTGCGCAAGTTCGAATCGACGTACCAATAGGTACCGTCGCTGGACAGCTTGCCGACGTACGTATTGGCGGGCTGGATGCCGATCGAATCCAGCATGACCGGGTCGATTTGAACTTCAATTTTGGCCCCGATGAGGTCGTTGGCGGGTCTGTCGGTCTTGAGGGTCCAAGTGTAATTCTGTCGACAGTCAGTCAGTTCGAGACACCTGAACGTTTCGCAATCTCACCACCGCCTTGGATACTTACATTGATGTGCTTCCAAGGCCAGCCTCCCATGGTGGAGACAACATACGGCCCAAGCGGAGGAACGATGACATCGACAGTCAGGTTATAGTCCGTTGGGCTGATCACATCGAGGGCGAAGCCTGGGTGAAGGATTTCGATCCGTTAGCGTATGGGCTCCTAAAGACAAAAGGAGGACAGAAGCGGCCCGCTTGGCCGCTCACCATCTACAAAGTCTTGGTCGCTTCGAGCGACATGACCGGCAATTTCGAGCGTGTACGGGTAGGAGACGGTGCCTGACGGAGAGATGGTTGGTACGTTTGGACGGGTACCGGTAGAGTTGGCTCGACGGTCAAAGGTGCTCGTCGGCGAGGCTGAAGCCAAGGACAACAACGACGCAGCGAACACCAGTTTCGAGAACATGTCGATGAGGATTTATTGCGACGTTGGTCTGACACAAGGAACAGCCCTTGTTGAAGTCAGAGAGGGAGAATTAGGAGTAAAAGGAGACCGCGCAGTCGGGGACGTGACGGGGGGAGAGAGTGTCAGGGTCAACATATATATCGTCCGGGAAGACGGTTGTGCCAATCTTCGTTGTCGGACAAACTATTTCGAACGGTAACAGAGAATCATTTCGAATCTCCCAAACAGCGTTCCGATTCGCTCCGCTGGTTCCGGGTGATGCCGTGACGGATGCCAGACCCGGCGAACCCCGACGGACCCCTGACCCGACGGACAAACCCTTATGCCGAGTAAATCCACGCAGTCCCCGATCGTTCCCGAAATCACTCGTGCTTTCTTTGAAGGTCCACGCGGGGCCGCCGGAGCTGGGCCGAGGGGTAGCAGCCAGAGGGAGGAGAGGCACGGAGAGATTCGAAATCATAGAATTCGATCTGCAATACCGTGGAGAGGACGTAATTGGCCGGTGGGGCTTAAATTAGTCTTTCTGTTTCCCCTGCATCTCTCTTCATCTCGTTCGTTATTTTCATCTTCCCACACCGCCCATCCAGTCACTGGACCACGGTATAATGTCTCGACACGCTAAATTCAACGAGTCGGACGTGGTCACCGAGGAGAAGCCCTCTCACCTGCACATTCCCGATGGCGCCGCGCTCTCTGCACAGGAGAGCGCGACGACCGGCGGCATGGACGTGGAAAAGTCCTCGAGCAGGTATGCCAACTCAGAGACGGGTATCGCGTTCAAGGCGGAGAACGCGACGGCCACCAGGAAGTTGCTCTTCAAGCTGGGTGAGTCCTCGATCGGGGGAAATGTATGGGGAGCAGTGCTGACTCATGAGCGAAGATGTGGGCATCTTGCCCTTTGCCGTCCTGCTGTACCTCGGCGCCTACCTCGATCGTGGTAACATGTGATCCGCAAACATGATTCTCCTCGTTTACGTTTGGGCTGACGTTTTTGACAGGGGTAACGCCCGTCTGATCGGCCTGCAGGCGACGGTCCTCGACAACTCAGACACCAACTACGAGCTTGCCCTATCGTGCTTTTACATCACCTACATCCTCCTCTCGGTGCGTACTTTTCTCTCCACTTTCCCGCATCTCATCCCCCCCACGCGACCGCGTCTGACTCCTTCACAGGTTCCGGGCACCCTCCTCGCCCGTCAAGTCAACCCCTCCCGTTCCATCGCCGCCGGCGCCCTCATCTGGTCCATTGCCGCCGTTTGCCAAGCAGGTTCCACCAATCGCGCCGGCGTCTTCGTTTGCCGCCTTTTCATCGGTGTCGGCGAGGCTCTCTTTGGTCAGGCAATGGCCTTCCACCTCTCCCTCTGGTACACCCGTTTTGATCTCGCCAAGCGCATCGGGTTCTTCATTTCCGCCGGTACCCTCGCCGGCGCGTTTGGCGGTCTCATCGCCTTTGGCGTGACACACATCTCCAACTCGTCCATCCCCAAGTGGAGGATCCTGTTTTTGATCGAGGGGCTACCGGTGTTTGTGCTGGCTGTGTGCGTGGCGCTGTTCATGCCCAGTCGGCCCGACCAGAGTAAGTACCTAAACGAGAACGAGAGAACGCTCTGCATCACCCGCCTCAATGCGGATGGCTCGTTTGAGTCCGCTAGCGGGATCGAATGGGCCGGTGTCAGGAGGTGTTTCCTTGACTGGAAGACCTACGTCGTGTCCATCATGTAGGTCGATTCTGAGCTGCCAAGAGCAGACTGACGTCAAAAGGTACTCCTGCTTGAACATGGGTCTCGGCTCCGTTGGCGGTTTCCTGCCCACCATCATCAAGGGTCTCGGCTACACCAACGCGAAGGTAAGCCTCATCAATTCTGTCACCCAATCCGGACGTGGCTCACCAAGCTCTGCAGGCGCAACTCTATACCGTCCCCCCCTACGTTGTCGCACTCGTGTTCATGCTCCTCCTTGCCACCTTCTCCGACCGGCGCCAAGCTCGCGGGATTCCCATCACTGTGGGTTTTACCATTCAAATCGTGGGGTGGGCCATCCTCCTGGCGGTCCCTGCTTCGCATTCAACGCCCAGCCAGCTTCACGTGCGGTACTTTGGGTGCATCTGCGTCGTCGTTGCCGGCTACACCAATATCCCCATCATCATGGGTGAGTTCACCATCCATCGTCTATGATGGAAGCTACAGGACAGCGCTGACACTTCATAGCTTGGCAATCCGGAAACACCGCCAACCAGTCCCAGCGTGCCGCCTCTCTCGGGATGCTCAATGCCCTCGGACAATGTCTAGGTCTCGCCGCCTCCTTCCTGTAAGCCCCCTCTGTCCCCTTCCGCAACACGGGTGACCCCCACGCAGCTTCCCGTACGTCGAAGGACCCCAGTATCGCAAAGGGTGCATCGTCAATGTCACCTTTGGCTGTTTAGGTCTTGTCCTGGCCATTGGGATGACGACCTTCTACCGCCTCGAGAATAGGAGGAGGAACAAGTTGGAAGGTGGAGAGCCGATCAGGGGCGCGGCTTCTCAGACGATGACCAAGTTTGACCTCGCGCCGGGTGAGCTTTCTTTTCGTGTCGAGCTTGAGTCATCCTAACGCGAGACAGGGTTCCGTTACGTCACGTGAGATGCGATCTAGATCAAGAATGTTTCTCCTCTATTGGATCATCCTTGAACGGAAGGTCGTGGCTTGTTCTTGATAGGGTGTGCGTCGATGCTGAAAGATAGGAAGCTAAGCTGGTATGGGGTGCTCAAGCAACTCGGGAGTGTACTGTCTATGACGGGCGGCGGATGAAATGATCTCAAGCTATCTTGCCACCGGCATGCATTGGATGAACGCGCGTGTGATATTTGACCTTCACCCGAGCCCTTAACTCCTTTCGACCCCGCTCTCGGCCGGACGTCCAGGCGCTCTCCTTGCGTTGGTATGGACCAAGTACCTTGGCGAGATGAAACCCATACCAGAACCCCCATCACTAACGCCTGGAGGGCTTGCATCAGGAGATGTGGTGCGATCGGACTTCCGAATTCCCCGGCATCATATATTGCTTCTCTCGTCTGGGGCTGGACGCATTTTGGGCGGGATATGCCTTCAAGGCCGGGGAGAGGCGGCAGTCAGCGAACGGGGTCCCCATGTTCACCCTAACACTAGGAAGGCCCGCACCAACCCCTTTGGTTTCAGACACCCCTTCGTTTAAGATCACGTCTAAAATCACGCTTTCCACCCTCTATGCATTTCCTATCGGCCAAAAAGTCGTGAGCCGCTGACACCACGTCCACGATGACCACTTTTGTGATCCATGTTCCGCGACACAAACGGCGATGAAACGGTCACCTCCCAGGACCTTGGCAGCGAGGATGTAGGGGCGGGTCTTGCCGGAGCCTGTCGGCATGATGTACAGCCCATCTTCTCGTCCAGCAATGGATCATCTCCCCCACCATGACTTGCGCTCCTGGACGTGAAGCCATGGGAGAAGCCCAGGCTGGCCAATGGACCAATCCTCTCCGTAGGTACTTCCACATCTTGTAGCGGTCAAAGCTTAGCGCTCGGTTGACCAGACAACTTCAACCAAACCCTCGCCCCAATACCTTCTGGCAGCTCCAGCGCCAGGCCACCTCCGTCTTCATTGTCTCTCCTATCAGATGTGCCACTTTCTCCCTGGTGAGGTCCACACCCGTTCCACC
>JAABUH010001847.1_pt1 | contig 21880 bp, 22 predicted proteins | sample 5559121 | NCBI WGS metagenome assembly JAABUH01 (sample SAMN10711871, study PRJNA513364) | rock metagenome | isolation source: Antarctica rocks | place: Antarctica: Victoria Land, Battleship Promontory nord | collected 2015-12-28
TCGGTCTCCGCCAGGTCTCGGAGTTGTTCTTTCTGTGGCGTTGCCATGACTGATCTCCTTGCTTCCACCACAGTCTTGCACCACAGCCAGACCCGGCGCTACTTATTTGCAGCAGGACCCACTAGTGCGGTCTCACGTTCGCAAGATCTCACTGCCTACCTGATGGTGCTCTACGCAGCCATCCGGCAGTATGGCTGTCCTGAAGTGCTGGTGAGCGATAGCGGCAACATCTTTAAAGCCAAGGAAGCGCAGCGGATCTATGCGGCGCTCGGCATCTGGAAGGAGCAGATCGACCGGAAGCAGCCCTGGCAGTCCTATATCGAGACGCACTTTAATGTCCAGCGGAGGATGGGTGACTGGCATGTGGCGAAGGCCGACACCTGGCAAGAACTGGTCGCCTCTCATGGCCAGTTCATCGCGGATTATAACTACCAGGTGCACTGGGCCCATCGCGACCGCCAGGATGATCGACACAGTCCTGCCGAGGTTTTGGGCTGGGTCCAGGGATCGCAGCGGGAGCCGGCGCAGTTGCACCGGATCTTCTACGCGACCCGATTCGGACGGAAGCTCGACAAGCTCGGCTACGTCCGGTTCCGACACTGGCGCATCTACGGTGAATGTGGACTGGCGAGGCAAAACGCAGCAGTCTGGCTCTATGGAGAGACGCTCTTGCTCGAGTTCCGTGACGAACACTTGGCGCAGTACAGCGTGGCCTATGAGACGAACCGACGACACCTCAAGCAGGTTCTTCCGCGGCAACAGTTTGAGACGCAGTTCCACTCACCCCAACTGTCACTTTGGGAGTTGCGCGATGCGGAGTGGTTGAAGGTCGTATACCTTCCAGGTTCGAGCACGCGGCATGATCACTCTACGCTCATCGAGCAATGCCGTTTCACGCTCTAGAAGCGGTCTGAGAAGGGTCATGCGCAGGTTCGTGTGATCGGGGTTCGGAATGGGACCGTTTGTACGATCACACTATCCATAACAGGGAGTGGCACAAAGGACGATGCGGCGTGTCTGGACGGGGTGTCTGCCAGGCGCTATTATATGTCTATGCTTCAACGATTACACCTACGCGCCCTCACAGCGGGATTGGTTACCCTCCTGCTGGTCGTGGCTGGTCTCCTGATAGTCGCGAGTACAAGTGACGTGCTGAACGATCAACTTGGCATCTCAAGCAGCCGCTCCGGTCCGTCCGATCTGGTTGTCGCACGGAGCGATGGATCGGGACGCAGAGTGCTGATTCCGGGCGCAGGTATGGGGCATTGGGGTCCAGCATGGTCTCTGGACGGACGGGCCATTGTGTATACCCTTGGGAACCCAGCGACGAACATTGGCCAACTGGTGGTGGCACACGTGGATGGCACAGGGCAACGATTCGTGACACGCGACCGGCTCAACAACTATCTCGCAGCATGGTCTCAGGATGGTAAGCGGATCTCCTGCGCGGAAACGGCCAAGCTTGTCCGGACGGCCCTTCGCGAGTCCTTCCCGGGCGTCAAGTTTTCTGTGCGAGCGAAAACGTACAGCGGAGGCGCATCTATCAGCGTCTGGTGGACCGACGGACCGATGCGAGCCGATGTCGAGGCTGTAGAGACGACGGTGTTGCTCCGGCCACCAAGCCTCGCTAGAGGATAGTATCCGTCAGCGTGCAGTACTAATGGCCGAATAAACAACGGTGGTCCCGCCGACGACCATGTGGTAGAACAGAGACACGCGATCCCAGCTTGTCCCATCCCACCTCCTCCGGAGGGACCGCGGTGCCACGTCGTTCACGTCCCCAGATGGACCCGACCGAGGACTGGCAGCAACTCACCTTGCTCACAGACTGGCCGGAACAGCTCGCCTACGAGCTGATTCGTCCCGTGGTGCTGTTTGGTCGCTCTTCCGCGCAACGGGCACAGGAAACCGGAACAGCTGAGCGAACGGTACGACGCAAGTCCCGGCGGTTTGATCAGACGGGGATGCTTAGCTTGTTTGCTGATGGGACGCCTCAGAGGGCCAATGATCGCCGCTTCCTGGCTCCGCCGCTTCGGCAGTTGATCGTCGATCTGAAGGCAGAGTATCCTCCCTTTCGCCTCGCCGAGATCGCCCAAATTTGCTACGTCGCCTTCGGGCGTCGTCCCAGTTCGCACACCATTCAGCACACCCTGGCAACAGGTCCTGTGCCACAGCAAACCTGGCGTCGCTATCCCCGCTATAGCGACATCCTGGATCCAGCTGAGCGCCGACTCGCCATCATCCGGCTCCATAGTGAAGGCTGGACGGTCACGTGCATTGCCGCCTATTTGCGTACCACGCGGCGCACCGTTTACCTCACACTTCAGCGCTGGGTGGAGGAAGGCGTCCGTGGTCTCGACGACAAGCCGCACACGCCGATCCAGCCGGCTCGGAAGGTTGACCTGCGCACGATGAACCAGGTGCGCAGGCTGCAGGAGAACCCGGAGCTAGGAGAGTTTCGGATCCACGCTGCCCTGCTGCAACTTGGGATCAAACTCAGCCCTCGGACCTGTGGCCGTATTCTCGCGCTCAACCGATCCCTGTATAAGTTGCCCGGACCAAGCGCGGAGCCACATGAAACCAAACCCATGCCCTTCCAGGCAAGTTGTCGTCATCAATATTGGACGGTGGACGTTCGCTACCTAGATATGCATCAACTCGGCGGCGGCATGATCTACGTCATCACCATCCTTGAGAACTTCAGTCGCGCTGTCCTTGCAAGCGCTATCTCCCGTTCGCAAGATCTCTCCGCGTATCTGATGGTGCTCTATGCCGCGATCCATCAGCACGGGAGCCCCGAGGCACTGGTGAGTGACAGCGGCAGCATCTTCAAGGCCAAGGAAGCAATGCGGATTTATGCGGCCCTGGGCATAAAGAAGGAACAGATCGCTAAGAAGCAGGCGTGGCAGAGCTATATCGAAACCCACTTCAACGTGCAGCGCCGTATGGCAGACTGGCACTTCGCGCGCGCGCAGACCTGGGTCGAGCTCGTCGCCTCCCACGACCGCTTCATCGCGGACTACAACTTCCAAGTCCACTGGGCGCACCGGGATCGTCAGGACAATCGGCTTAGTCCTGCAGAAGTGCTTGGCTGGGTTCGGGGAACACAGCGAGATCCATTGGAACTGCATCGGATCTTCTATGCGACACGCTTTGGCCGGCGCCTCGACAAGCTCGGGTATGTCCGATTTCGGCACTGGCGCATCTACGGCGAGCAGGGGTTAGCCCGCCGGCAGGCTGCCGTCTGGCTGTACGGCGAAACGCTCTTGCTTGAGTTCGCCGAGGAGCCACTAGCTCAGTACAGCGTGTCGCATGAGCCAAATCGACACCATCTGCGGGATGTGGTACCCCGACAGCTGTTCGAGACGCGGTACCAATCGCCACAGCTTCCGCTGTGGGAGATCGGAGACGGCGAGTGGCTCAAGGTGGTCAGAATGCTGCCGTCGCTGCAGAGGGACCGCCATGAGCGAACAGCAGAGCAGCTCGTACTCTTGGCGTAGCTCAGCAGGAAGCCCGGTGGCAAGAAGGTAGGATCTGATGGAAGACAACGACCGGGTCCAGCAGCCCTGGTTCGGGCCATTTGGCATAGGCCAGCAAGGCTATCTCATCGCCCTCACTGGCCAGCAACCGACGCACTATGGCCCGCACTTCCCCTGAGGGTGTGCTCGAACAACGGTTCGCCACAGAAACAGTACCTATGTATAAAGGGAAACCTTGTTGATGCCCGTGTGCCGGTTCCATAGGCGAATAGTAGGAATGTGACTGTCCGCTTCCTTCCGAAGGAGGTATCTTACTGCTTCTGATAGAGCGACAGCCTCACCATCAGGTCCCAGAAAGCGTTCTCGTCATTGCTGCTGAACCTGCTGAGATCATTATTCATTTCGATGCCGATCGTCCCGTTGCGGGATAGGAAATCGGTCATCGAGAACCCTACTTGATCGTACCCTCCTGCGGCGACGGCTTGCGCAATCGCGCTCTTGCTCGCCCTGATTACATCGAACCCGTATCCAGAGTAAAAAGCGTCTCCCGTGGAGGACGTAGTCCCTACTTCCAGGACGCGAGGTGCAAAGATCGCCGCGAGCCACTTTGATGAAACGATCTTGCCGTCCAGCAGCGCTTTGTCGTAGCGATACACGTCCTGAGGAGTGGAGTACGCGAGGAAGTACCCATCGTAGTCAAAGATCGATCCTGGTACACCCCCCGGAGCCGTGCCACTGGCTCGTCGAGGTGGCAGGAAAGCGTTGGTCATCTGGCCGCTGTTGGTCATCCCAGCGGGTTGAAAGATTGTCTGCTGCATGAACTTCGCCCAGGTGAGTCCGGAGACCTTCTCGATGATCAAGCCCTTGACCACGGTGTAGCAATCATTTGCGGCGAATGTCGTGCCCGGTGTCGACTGCAGTGGCAGCGACTCGCAGGTTTTCAGCGTCTGCTGTATTCCACCCGTTGCCTGCGTGGCTTCGTAACCGCCCAGTCCTGCCGTCGCCGTGAGCAATTGGCTGACGGTAATCGGTCCCCACCCGTTCGGACAGCTCGGAAGATAGCGGCAGAGCTTGCTCGTGAGCGAGAGCTTCCTCTGCTCGATGAGCTTCACGATGCCAACTGTCGCCATGCTGCCACTAATTCCTGGGATGGGCATCTTCGTTGTCAGTGTGTTGGGTGTCTTGGTCTTCCTGTTGGCCAGCCCGTATGTCTTGTTGAGCAGCACCCGACCTTTGTAGGCGAGCAGCATAGCTCCGCTGAAGTGCTTGGAGGTGAGGAGCTGATCTACCCTTGTGGCAAGCGCTGTCGGCGTACAGATGGTGACCTTCTGTCCGTGTACCGAGTGCGCGACGCACCCTTTCTGCGCTGCTGCCGGAACATGGGGTATCGCCGCGAGGCCCGTCGCCCCGCCCGAAACTGCAATCAAGGCAATCGTCACTGCGGTCGTGGCTGCAAGGAGCAGCCATCTGCCTCGTTGCACGGTGGTGTTGAGTTCACGTGCCATAGTCTGTCTCCTCACGTCTTGTCGATGTGCTCAGAATCGCTGGGTACGCATCCTTCTGCCTGGCACAGCGGGTCAGAAACTTCGTTCGGATCCAGTTCCGTTGCCAGGATGCGGTATACAGAGCATCCCACCTCGACTGGGATGCTCTGGTTGTATCACATTGTCAGGGCCATGCCCAGCGGCGCTATTCGGCCAGAGATAGTGCACGCTGGCGTCAATAGAGCTCTGGCGAAGATTGCCCTGCCGGTCCACTGTGGCCCCGCCTGAGAGCCGCACTCCCCAGGTCGACTTGGCTCACCGCGTTGCCGGGGAGTTGTCCCTGGTGGATGGGGTGATTGCTATTGTGCTCGGTGGCTCGGTGGCCCGCGGCCAGGCCAACCTGGCCTCCGATGTTGATCTTGGCATCTATTACCATCCTGACGAACCACCGTCGCTCGACGCACTTCGCGCCGTAGCCAGTCGACTGGATGATCGGCGGAGAGGGGACGGTGTCACCGAGTTCGGTGAATGGGGACCCTGGATCAACGGTGGCGCATGGCTGCGGATCGACAGGGTAAACGTCGACTGGCTCTATCGGGACCTAACACGAGTCACTCAGAGCATCGAGGAGAGCCGTCATGGGCACGTGGCGGTGCACTATCAGCCCGGGCATCCCTTTGACTTCACCAGTTTCACGTACATGGGGGAGATCAATACATGTCTCCCGTTGTACGATCCACAGAATACAATCATTGCCCTCAAAGGGCTGACTACTCCTTATCCCGAGGTCCTGAAACGGACCATTGCCGATCGGTTCCTCTGGGAAGCTGAGTTCGCGCTTGAATCGGGCCAGTCGTCGGCAGATCGCGGTGATGTGTTCTACGTGGTCGGGTGTCTGTTTGGCTCTGTCTCATGCCTGGTGCAAGTGCTGTTTGCCCTCAACGAGCGTTATCTTATCAATGAGAAGCGCTCGCTCGCGGCGGTGGACAATCTCCCGCTCGGTTTATCGGACTTCAGGGCGATCGTTGAGGATATCCTCGGGCACCCAGGCTCTCGCCCAGCGGACCTGCGCGAGAGCCTGCTACGCATGGGTCAGGTCGTGGAGTTCGTGCGCACGCTCTGGTTATCGGTTCGGCGGCCGACTTAGGCATGCCCGGCCCAAAACGCCAACGCGTTGTCCCCAACGACGATTAGCAGCAGTTCCGACTTCTCCTCGATTGGCCGGAGCAGATCGCCTACGAGCTGCTGCGCCCCGTCGTCCTCTTCGGCGTCTCGCCAGGAGAGCGCGCACAGCAAACGGGAGCCGCCGCTCGGCATTCGAGGGACGCAAGCCCTACTCGTGTTCGTCCTCGGTCTCACTAAAGCCCGGGTTCTCGAATGTGCCGATCTCAATGCCGAATCGATCGAGAACCGGCACCTTTGGCCGTGCCTTCACCGGAAGCCTGTGCATCGCGACCAAGTACACCCCAAATGCCACCGCGGACATCGTAGTCATGCTCAATATGACGTACTGCAAAATCGCCGTCATACATCCATCTTCTTGCCGTCGCCTCGGACGCGAATCGTAGCACCAAGCTCCACGATATTCTCCCAGACAACCTCCCGTCCGAGGCCACGGGAAACACCCAGCTTCACCAACCACGCACGAGGACCCACCATCAACGCCGTGACGCACAGTTGATTGCCGATGCGCTCGGCTCGCAAATCGTGGACATGGCCGATACGTTTTCCCGATATGGTGACCACCCTACGCCCAATAAGCTCGTCGGCTCGAATTCGCGAGTTCTCGCTCACGTTTGTTTCCTCGATATCCTCGCCAGGGGTTCTATCCAGCGGACCCAGACCGCTCGTTCCGTGTCTTGAAAGCCATCGGCCGTGCGATCGATATCAGCATGTACCACCACATCGATATACGTGATGCTCTTCCACTCGATGAATTTCGGGCCATTCCTGCCCGCTTCTCCCTGGAGGCCTATGCGAAACCATCCCCATACTCTCTCAGCCCATGGATGCATCCGTCGGGCCAGGGCACCGTTGCTCGTCTCGATGCCGAGGACAATCGGCGGTTGTTCTCCGCGCAACTCAAGGAGCAGCACATCGACTTTGCCCGCCTTATGGCCGTCCCGGTCGACAATCTCGCGGTCCATGATGTCGTGGTCAAGAAACATGTCAGCCTCCACCAAATCCTGAGAGGATGAAGAGCGGAAGGGTAGCGATGGTGACGGTGCACAGAATCACGAGAAAGAAGATGGCGGCCATGTTCGACAACTTTCCGTTTGCCTGCTCACCCATGTATCTCTTGTCATTGGCAACCAACAACAGCGGAATGAAGGTAAACGGGAGGGAGAAGCCCGCCAGCGCGGTCGTGTAAATCGTCAACTTGACCGGGTTTATGCCCGTAAAGGCAACCATCAGGGCACCCAGGATCGCGATCAGAAACGATGCCGAGAACAGCGGCGCGTCTTTGGGCTCGTGGTCCTGCCCCCAGTCCCATCCAAAGAACTGGCACACGGTGTACGCGGTGCTTAATGTCGATTCGAACGCGGCACCCGCCGTGGTCGCAAACGCGCCGCAAACGAAGAAGACCAGACCTACACCGCCCAACGCGAGTTCGATTGGGACCGGCACGTTTTCGAATGTCTGTGGCTGAACCCCATGCGGGAAGTACACCATCGCTGCCACCACCATCATGCTGATGACGATCGTCGAGCCCAGCAGGTAGCCGAGAACCGTAGTTGTCCGGTTCGTGATGAAATCATCGCCTGTCCATTTCTCCTCGATTGCTCCCGAGGAATAGAAATACACCTCGTACGGGGTCATAAACGCGCCCAGCAGACCAACTGCCGAGAATCCGTACAGCGCCAGCTTGGACCCGGGTGGTATCGATGGCAGAAAGAGTTGACTGCCCACCGAGCCCCAATCGGGTTTCAGCGCCACGGCCGCCACCACAAACACGAGGATCGTCAGTCCAAGCATGGAGGCGCTGTTCTCGACGAACGTGAATGACGCGTACCAGAGAACCACAATGACCAGCGCGGCCATAAGTGGGACGAACCACAGGTACGAGACGTGAAGAATGATCTCAAAGACCAAAGCCATCCCGCAGATTTCGATCACAATCGTCAGCACATTCACCAGCGTTACCATTGCGAGAGATATGACGCCGAGGCGAAAGCCCAGCCGTTCCCGAATAACGTCGTACAGCCCCCGGCCCGAGGCGATGGCCACCCGCCCCGTCATCTCCGTGAACACCATGATCCCCAGAACGCCCACGGCCACGGTCCACAGCAAAGAAAACTGGAACGTCGCCCCTGCCTGCGAACACGTCACAAGCTCACCCATGTCCACGAATCCGCCCAGGGCCGTCAGCACACCCAACGACAGACTGGTGACCTTGCTCATCCGCCGCCGCCCCTCCGAGCGTGCGCCATCGCTACCGTCCCGCGGAGGTCGGCGTCGGAGTGGGGCCAGACACCACTGTCATCTGAGCCTGCACCGTCGACTGGATGCTCTTAACCTGTGCCTGGCTGTGAAACGAAGAGGAGAGCCACAGGGCACCCAGGAGCACGAAAAACAATGAAACCGCGAAGCCACGCCTCATGGATGCTCCTGTGGTCCAAACTTCCCGCGAGCGAATCGTTGCCCAATACCTTGGCTCACATCACATTATGGAATTGTCACCTGTAAACGCCAGGAAGTAGGCCAGGGAGCCGGTGCCGTAACGTAGCCCCAGCACCTGTGCTGGGGGAAAGGATGTTACAGCAGATGGAACGCAGCGCAATTTACGCCCTGGCCCTCTTGGCCAGGGCGTACCGTGCCTATCGGGTGGGCCCCTGAGATCTGCCAGTGCGGCGGCTGATGCCCGCGACACCTGCTTGATTTGCCACGGATGCAGCAGGTATGTGTACCCGGAGCTGGCTCTCCCGCACTTTCGATGAAAGCGAGGTGCGAGCCACCACGGGTGGGCTCTTAAGCCTAGCTCCGATCCCACCTGTTGGGCCTGTATCTTGAAAATCATCAACTTTGCGGGAGAGCCCCGGAGCTCTGGCGAGGGCTGCGAGGGAAGGTCGCTCTCGTAACCGGCACAAGTCGACGCAAGAGCATTGGCGCTGCGGTTTGTCGGGCCTTTGCAGCCTGCGGAGTCGACGTCTTCTTTACGTACTGGCGCGACTTTGACCGTCAGACGTGGTACGCAGACGAAGAGGGGCCGACTGGGATCGAGGCCGATGTGCGCAGACAGGGAGCACGCGTTGCAAGCGCGGAAATCGTCGCAGGGTGCAGCGCGGGGAGTTGCAGGCCACGCATGATGAGCGCGGCCGGATGGTCGTGTCCCTCGACGGGATGCCGGAGGGCGTCACGGAGAGCAGCAACGGTGCCTCAGCACGTGCGGTGGAACTGGCGCATCTGCGGGAGATGCTGTCGCAGGCGTCGCAGGAGCGGGACCGCGCCGTCGAGCAGGCGGACGCCTGGCGAGAGCAGGCGCAACGCGCCGCAGATGAGCGCGCTGGGCTTCTCCGTGCGCTGCAGCAGCAGCAGCTCCTCCACGCCCAGGCCGCGGGATTGAAGCTCCTCACGTCCGGCGATGAGGTCGTCGCCGAGCCCGTGGAGCGCCCCCGCCGGCGGTGGTTCTGGCAGCGTCAGAACCCTTGACAAGGCACTTTTCGCGAGTGCCAATAATGGTCATTCCGTCAACACGATAACTGTCATGTAAAGTGATGGTGCCGCGTTCGGGAAGCGTGTCAAGGGAATTGTGTCAAGTTGAACGGATGACCGACGTCCCGGCCCGCTCCGGCTGGTTCGTGTTCTAGTTCCAACGGGCGTACTGCGCGACCGCGGGTGTACTCCCAGTGCGCGCCGCCCTTGCCGCTGGCGCGGTCGCACACGCGGGCGGCTGGGTTCGTCTCGCCGGGGTGCTGGTGGAGACCATCAGGTCTCCTCCAGCCGGTCACCCTCGGCGCCGCGCAGCGGCGACGTCCTTCCCGGTGCGACAGCACCGATTACACATGAGCACGCAGACGAGGTCTGCGATCGTGGCGTGACCGAGGCGCCTTTGGTCGCCGTCGGCGACGGAGCGCTCGGCTTCTGGAACGCGCTTGACGAGGTGTTCCCCGCGACCGTGCATCAGCGCTGCTGGAACCACAAGCGGTTGAACGTCCTCGACAAGCTGCCCAAGCGTCTCCAGAAGGAGGGCCGCGCGGCGCTGAGCGCCATGTACGCAGCCACCAGCCGTGCCGAGTGCAAGAGGCTCCGTGACGAGTACTGTGCGCAGCTGCGGGCGCAGGGCCAGGCGAACGCCGCGGACTGCCTCGAGCGCGACTGGGACGCCATGGTGGCGTTCTACGACTTCCCCGAAGAGCACTGGATGCACCTGAAGACGTCGAACCCGATCGAATCGATCTTCGACGGCGTGAAGCTCCGCACCAACGGCACCAAGCGCATGCGGGTCCGAGAGAACGCGCTCTACCTGGTGTTCAAGCTCGTCTGTCGGCTGTCAATGAACTGGCGCAGCATCAACGCGCCCAACCAGCTCAGCCTGCTGCGCGCCGGCCACAGCTTCGTGGACGGCAAGTTACACCTCGATCAGCCCACTCAGGAGGACGTCGCCGCGTAGATCAGCCGCCTTGCCTGGAAGAATTTCCACATCTCTTGACAAGAGCTCCCGGCGTGCGAACCACACCCGAGGGAGACAGGGTTGAGGTGGGCGCTCGCCATATGGCACGGTCGGTCCCGGAAGCAGAGGGCCACGACGACTTCGTGGTCAGCCTGGCACTCGCCGCCAGAGCCGCCGAGTCGCTGGTGCAACCGGCAGAAAAGCGTTTACAATACGGGGCAGAAAACAGCGACGGGAGGTTCTATCATGGCTACTGGCTTCCTGCAGGTTCCCGTTCCGGCGGAGCTTCACTAGAGCCACACTCGCCGGCTCTGCATTCGCCTTGCGATGGGGCAGAGCCGACTCCGTACGACTCACGCGGCGATCGACCTCCCCGGCGATGGTTTCCGGGTCACAGGTCCTTCCTTCGTACTATGCGTGATCTGGTGAATCACCCGGCTCTCCTGGGACGGCAGCCTGCAGCACTCCTTCCACCGACACCATTTGTGCTGCATTCAAGGAGTCCCAGTTGCCCATGTTCGATCGCGCCCTGCTCGCTACATATCTACGACCGGAGTGGCCACGCGCCGCTTTGCTCGTCCTCCTGCTGCTGGCCGGCATCGGCCTCCAGCTCGCCAATCCGCAGATCGTCAAGCTTTTCATCGATCACGCCCAGGCAGGCGAGCCACTCCGCCGGCTCGTGTGGCTCGCTGTGGTTTTCCTGGTGGTCGCCCTGCTCACGCAAGCGGCGGCGGTATGTGAGACCCGCGTCGCGGAGGAACTTGGGTGGCGCACCACAAACGCGCTCCGTGCCGATCTCACCCGCCATGTCCTCGGGCTGGACGGGCAGTTCCACGCCGACCACAGCCCCGGAGAATTGATCGAGCGGATCGACGGCGACGTGTCGGCCATCGCCGATTTCTTCGCGCGCTTCGTCGTCCAGGTGCTAGGCAGCGGCGTGTTTCTGGTGGGCGTGCTTATCCTGCTCTTCACGATCGACTGGCGTATCGGAGCCACACTGACGGCCTTTACCCTTGTTGCACTGATCTTCATGATCCGCAGCGGTGGCTTCGTCGCCCGTCGCGCGGGAGCGGCGCGCCAGGCCGCCGGTGACCTGAGCGGCTTCGTCGAGGAGAGACTTGCCGGGCTGCCTGACATTAAAACCAGCGGCGCCGACGCATACGTGATGGGACGGCTCCACGAAAGGCTGGCCGCGCGTTTTCATAGCTTCAACGCGTCGGCCATGGCGGGATCGGTTTTCAACGGCGGAGTGGGCGTGATCTTCGCCCTGGGCATGGGTGCTGCGCTGGCCCTGAGCGCGGGCCTTCACGGCACGGGCGCGATGACGCTGGGAGCCGTGTACGTTATCTTTCGCTATACCAGTATGCTGCGACTGCCGCTGGAGCGCCTCACTACCCAGATGAATAGCCTGCAGCAGGCTACAGGTGGCATCGTTCGTGTGCGCGAGCTATTCAACACAAAGGCGGAGGTGACCGATGGTCCGGGGGGCCTGGCTCTTCCCGAGGGCGCGATGTCGGTCCATCTGGAGGCGGTCTCGTTCGCCTACCAGTCGTTACCCATCCTGACCGGTGTGTCGCTTCGCGTCGAGCCCGGTGAGGTTCTCGGCCTGCTCGGCCGAACAGGATCCGGCAAGACGACGATCTCACGACTGCTGTTTCGCCTGCACGATCCGGCGCGCGGAACCGTCCGTCTGGGCGGAACGGACATCCGAGAGGTGCGGCTTGATGATCTCCGCGAGCGGGTTGGGCTGGTGACGCAGGACACACACCTCTTCGGGGGCACGCTCCGCGACAATGTCGCCCTGTTCGATGCCGGCGTCACCGACGAGGTCCTCCGGGACGTTTTCGATCTCCTCGAGCTCTCCGACTGGCTGGAATCTTTCGACGCCGGCCTCGACACGCTCATAGGGCCCGGTGGACGGGGTGTTTCCGCGGGCGAGGCTCAGCTCATTGCTCTGGCCAGGGTATTTCTCAAGGATCCTGGGGTCGTCATTCTCGATGAAGCATACTCCCGCATCGACCCGTCCACGGAGCGACTTCTTGAACGGGCGGTGTCCCGCCTCCTGGAAGGGCGCACCGGCGTCATCATCGCGCATCGCCTCACGACGGTCAAACGGGCTGACAGTATCGCGATTCTCGAAAGCGGCCGTGTGGTCGAGTGTGGACCCCGGACCGACCTGGCGTGGGATCCCGACTCGCGCTTCGCGCGACTATTGCGGGCCGGCATGGCGGAGGCACTGGCATGAGCGGGGTATCAGTGGTTCTCCGCTTGATCCGGTTCAGCTTGCGCTACTTCGTGCTCAACACGCTTTTCGCCATCCTGATCTACTTCTGTGTGCCCATCGGTCTCGGCCTTGCCGCGCAGCGCTTCTTCGATGCGGTCGCGGCCGGACACCACAACCTCGCTGGCTGGAGTGCCATTGGAATCCTCGTCGCCATTCTGGTGGGTGAAGCCGTCGCCAGCCCGCTCCTGCGGAACCCATGGAGCCCGCTCCAGCAGAAGGCTATCGTGCTCATGCGCGCCAATCTGTTCGCTTCCATCCTTCGCGGCTTCGGCCGCGACGGGCTGCCGGTTTCCTCCGGCGAGATCATCAGCCGCTTCCGTGATGACCCCCAAATCGTCGCAGACATGCTCGACGCCCTTTCCGATCTGATCGGACGGTCGCTCTTCGCCGGTGGCGCGGCGATCCTGATGTGGCGGATCAGCCCCGCGATTACACTGGCACTCTTCGTTCCACTGTTGCTCTGCTCCTTCGTAACAGAGCTACTGGAAGCGAGGATTATGAGCTATCGCACCGCCGCGCGGGCAGCCAGCGGCACCGTCACCGGATTTCTCGGCGACGTGATGAGCGCTCAGCTCGCGCTCAAGGTTGCCGGGGCCACGCCTCACGCCATCGGCCGGCTGAACCACCTCGGGGATTCCCGCCGGGCAGCGGAGGTGCGGGATGCTGTCTTTGGCAGCGTGCTCGACGCGCTGAACACCAACCTTGGAAGCCTGGGAACCGGGGTTGTGCTTCTCCTCGGCGCAGGGGCGATTCGATCGGGCACGTTCAACGTCGGTGACTTGGCGCTGTTCGCCGTGTTCCTTGATGCACTCGGCTGGTATCCTTCCGAGATCGGCCGTGTGATCGGTGATTTCAAACGGATCGAGGTGTCCATGGGACGGATGCAGGCCATCACGCCGAGCCAACCGCGCTCGACCCTCGTGGCGCGGGCGCCGGTCTATCTGTCGGACGTCCAGCCCCCAACTTCATCCACGCTCGTTCCGCATGCCCTTCGAGGAGCCGACCGGTTGCAGCGGTTCGACGTTGAGGGACTGACGTACAAGCATGCCGGTGTCGAGCATGGTATCAGCGATGTTTCCTTCACGCTGGAGCGCGGATCGCTCACGGTCGTGACAGGCCGCATCGGCGCGGGGAAGACCACTCTGCTCCAGGTGTTGTTGGGGTTGCTACCGCGTGATTGCGGTCAGATTCGCTGGAACGGGTGCGTCGTCGATGATCCTGCCTCGTTTCTGGTACCGCCGCGCTGTGCGTACACGCCGCAGGTACCGCGGCTATTCAGCGAGACGCTGCGCGACAATCTTCTGCTGGGCTGGTCCGCTAACGATGAAGCCCTGGAGCGTGCCGTTCATGCCGCCGTCCTGGAGCCCGACATCGCGCAGTTTGAAGACGGTCTCGACAACCGTGTGGGCCCACGGGGCGTGAAGCTCTCCGGCGGCCAGGTCCAGCGGGCAGCGGCGGCTCGCATGTTCCTCCGAGAGGCCCAGCTGGTGGTGTTTGACGACCTTTCGTCTGCGCTCGACGCCGAGACTGAAGCGGAGCTGTGGGCACGCCTCTTCGCACGCGATCGCAACCAAACCTTCCTGGTGGTATCACACCGGCCCGCCGCGCTCCACCGCGCCGATCAGGTGCTGGTCCTCGAAGGTGGACGGGTGCGGCCGGGCTAGCTAGCGGAAAGCTAAATGCCTCGTCCGGATACTCCGGCTCGTCATGAGACAGGCAGTAGAACCCGTAGTGGCAGGGCACACAACGGGCGCCACAGTCGGGGCAGGGACCGGCCGACAAGGTACTTGCCACTACTGGCAAGACCGATCCGTGACGGGCGTCGCCTAATCTGGTCGACAGGGAGCGGGCACCAGGCGATACGAGCGATGAGTAGTGGGCGTTTGCGGCGCTCTACCTGACCCCGACAGCCAGGTCTTTGTCTTCCATTTCCCAGGCATGATCCAGCGTGTGATACGCGGTGTGCCGAATCAGGTACCGAAGCGGCCAGGTTCGGGCCATTTTGCCCTCAGAATGGAACGCCCGAATTGCCGTGCAGTACGCGTCGCGGTACGCTTTCAGCCCATTGGCATCAGTGATCCTCTCACCCTGTTTGGTGCCCATTCCGAGCTTCTTCGCCCACTCCTGTTCAGTGGCGCAGACATGAAGAACAATTCGGTCCCGATCACGCCCTCCGCCTCGCGGCCCCTTCTGCATCTCAGCAGACACGCGCACACGCACATCGTCGAAAAACGCCCAGCACGCCTGCATCAAGGTCAGTTCACGTCCCAATTCAGCGCTCGACATGTCTTGCCTATCGATCCCCGAAAACGCGAAAGAGATGCCCCAAAAGTCGGTTGATCCCACGCCCGGATATTGCTCGACCACGTCGACGGTGGTAGTGGCCGGATACATTGCAGCCATCCCGGCCAGCTTCGCCACCGTTGCATAGCGTGGAAGGTAGGATTGTAACCGTTCAATCGCGACCTCCCCGGTCTTCGCACCGCGCTCCAGACCGGGCCAATCCGGCGCCACCGCCACCACCTTCTTGCCTTTCGGTCCGATTTCCAGGGTCACCCGAAGTTCGTTAGCCATCTCTACTCCCAATACAAGAGTTCCTGCACCTTTTGAGCTCGAATTGCCGTGATCTCTGTGTGACCCGTGAATTGGACAGGTTGCGTCCGCATTGCCATCCCAGGTTGTTTTTATACATTTGTCGGCGATTCTTTCTTGTCGTTTGGAAGGTCACGCCTTCGACTTGCCAGTTGGCACGGAGCGCCAGGTTAGTCGACAGGAGAGTCGGTCCTCTCAGCCTGGATTTTCGGTTCCTTCCGCCAGCTGCTTCTCTTGCTCATCCTTGGCTTCGTCCGCCGATGTCGGATCGTCCTTGGCTTCGTCGGCCGATGTCGGATCGTCCTTTGGTTGACGTTTCGCCGCGTCACGATCATCCGGTTCCATCACAGTAACTCCTGGTTGGTCGTATGCAAACCGATTACAGACTTCACGGCCCGTTCGTCCTGGTCGTGCTCACCAGGAAGTGTCTGGCGCTGTTTGTATGTTACGTACCACTTGAAAGTAAAGAAATAGATCAACCCGACTGTCAGAGAACAGCCGGGTCGATTCTCCCCGAGAACGAACAATTGGGGTTTGAGATAATGTGCCTATCGATTATCGATGCGTGTCCCGCGTGGCGTGTGAGTCATCATTATAGATTCAACCGATCACTCATGTGTGGGGCCTCGGCGGCTGCATGCAACCCGGCGGCCCGGCCTTTCGTTAACCGCATAGACGTCATACCTCCTCCGCCTCAAGCAACTCCCTCATATATCGTTCCAGGCCTATTCAGACCTAAGTGGGATGAGGCGCGTGGCACCTCTACCTATGGCAAGGACGTAATCGAAAAGGCGATCTCCGGTAACGTCAGCCCAGTTTGGCACCTGCAATCAGCGGTGACACCGTTGTCTGGTTCGAAAGCCGCCGCGGGCTTCCGGGCCGCATACCCGGCGTCGACATCTATGGGCGAAATCTGCGTACCGGGCGCGAGTTTCGGGTAACGCGGTTACCCACCGCCATAGAACTCAGTACGCTCATGGTGAGCGGGAACACCGTCCTCTGGGACGACTGTCGCCATTGCGTCAAGGCGTGGCTCCTGCCCGTACCCGCCCGCATGATGGCTCCGGACCTCCTTTAGACCGCCATCTCGGTACAATGCCACCCACCGCTGCACCGACCGGTAGTCCACGCCGACGACGGTTGCCACCTCACCCAGCCGGCGTTACCCGCTGCGCAGCAACCACAAGGCGTGCAACCGTTGCCGCACATCCGCTCGCAGTTCTGCCCGGTACGCCCACGAGCGCGTCTGACGTCAGCTATATGGTCTGATGCTGCCAGCCCCGGCCACCCCTTGGCCCTGCGCGCCGGTCGCTGCCGCGGCCACCATACGTCCGCGGCGGTGTCCAGTCCCCGGGGCATGCTTCCTGCCGGGAGGGGGGGAGGGCCCAACGAGAGTCTCTGGTTCAGTGAAGTGCGCCAGCGGTGCGTCACCCACGAGGCGCATGGCACAGGACGCCCACACCGGTCCCCAATGAGGACACGATACCGGCTCGCCGCTAATTTGTGTGTCATGATGCTGGCCTCCCCAACTTCATCGACAACAGTCATAGAAAGAGGGGCACCGGTTACCTGATGACCTTTCGCTTATGGAGTGTTGGTCTGCTTATGCGTTGTCGAGGAAGCTCGGCTTCTCCGCGTAGAGCGTCTCGCACTGCGATTTCGCGCAATTGAGGGTGACACTCTCGCCGGGAGTGATGTTCTGCACCGCATCCACCGGGATGTATAGCTCCTTCGCGCCGATCCCCAAAACGCCGCCTTCTTTGACTTTCAGCACCGCGTTTTGGTCCGTCGCTCCAGTGCCGTAGCCGGTCGTGCCGGTGGACTCAGCCGTTCCCGGCGCATACGGATCGCTTTGTACATTCTGGCTGAAGGCTGTAAGGGTGAGAACATCAGCAACCGTGCCGATCTTGTCGCCGGTCGAGTCGATCACGTCCATCCCGCTTTGGACACCAGCAAGGTTGATAGCCATGAGAAGCCTCCTTGGTCTACCGCCTGACACACAGGTGTGCGTCTACACCAACGAGGGTGCAAGAACCATGCCGCCGAGCAACGATCCTCAGGGCGTGCCCGGTGCTGGTCGGTTCCGTGTTTCCGTCCGAACCCTGATTAGCTCCACAATTGGGACAGAAGGGTATTCCGTCCTCCACTTGCTATCCGCAACTCCTACAAAAATGCATCCTACTCCGCCTCCTCTTTTACTGTGTACCCGTCGCGACGCATATCGAAAATTCCTGTCAGCCCACCCGGGCTCACAGGCGCTGGAAGAATATTTGTTCCAAAAATGCGGTGCTGTCGTTGGCCCTATGGGAATCTATGGATCACGAGCTAGAAAGGCGTGACAGCCATGTTTTGGCCCTCCGTGCCCCTCCTGGGACGGCACCTGTGATACGGTCCCCTGTTCTAATGCGCAACTTCCTGACGGCCCTTCGCATACGCGTGGCCGCGGTTCACCTGACCGCCATTCACCAAGGGCACTAGAACGCGGAGCAGCGGGAGGGCCGAGATCGTCGTAGACGCGTCCAACTTGTCGGTTGGTGAATGTATAGCCCCCGTTGGTGGACATGGCCACCGCCGTGGCATCCGTGGTGTAGCCCTGAGACGGAGAGGTCGACTCATAGATGAGTCAACAGCGGCTGACGAAGCCAAGAAGGAGCAAGATAAGCAACTCGACGACAGAACTGAGAGTCCCTCCTGACGCATCAGCCGTATGCTGGCGCTACCGCCCGTGACAGGCGAAGCCAGCGCCGCAGATTGCCACCGGTATGGCACAACTACGTTGCGCCAAGCCCGATTGCTGGAAGACTAACAGGGCATCAGTTGATGAATGCGCGTATGCGAGGTCACGAACGTGCCGCTGGGCGTCCTTGCGCAGTGGGGTATCTGTGATGCGTACGGCCAGCTAGACGGTATTGCGCTTTCGCGCGACGCCCCATGCAGGGCTGAGAATGGACTATGAAACATCCAGGTGTGGGACTGCTGAGTGCTATTGAGGATGCCTACGGGCTGCAGGCATGCACGACAAGCAGGCTGTACGGGGGCGAGGAAGCGGTGGTATGGCGGATCGACACGCCACTAGGGGCGTATGTCGTGATGGAGTATCCACAATGGCGTACAGTGCCAGAACTCGTCTGGGTGCATCAACTAAGTCGACATCTAAAGAGCCTGGTGCCTGAGACGGTCGTGCCGCTCGCCGCAGGCAATGGTCGTACACTCGTGGTTAGTACGGATAGCCCGGTAGCTGTCTTTCCTTTTATAGCTGGAGAAACCTTAGACAAAGACGATCGGCACCTTCGCTTTCAGGCTGCCCGCCTTCTAGCCCGCCTTCACGCTCACCTGCTAACAGTCACCATAGGCACTCGTCCGCGGTCGGGACCGGAGGCTCCCGCCAACTGGTGGCGACCTCCCGATGCCGAAGAGATTGTTGACCCGGAACTGGATGCTCTGGTTAGCGAGCTTCAGGCGGGAACTCGGCGGCTCATCAAGGCCCACATTCACGGCGACTATTACCGCAGAAACCTTCTGTGCCGAGATGGCGAGATTGTGGGCATCATTGACTGGAACGACGCCCATGTTGATTGGCTGATCCAGGAGGTGGCGTGGTCTACGTGGGAATTTTGCAAGAACCGAGCGGGGGATGCCCTTCTGGTGGATCGAGCGGAGGAATTCGTCGCCGCGTACACGGCGGCTGGCGGCCCAGGCATTCAGGACGCGCACGATCTCATTCTCCCGTTCATCCGTCTCCGCCTCCGGGATGAGATTCGAGGGCATCTGGCGGCAAGAGCACGGGGGCTGCCGGGGGACGCGGACTACGCTTCTGCCGAGCGCCGCGCCTTCGCTAAACTCCGGGATTCGTCACTGATGAGCGCCTGAGCCTCGTGTACTCGACCGGCAGATCACCTGTGTCATTCAGTGGCTCCCCGCACACGATTGGCGGCAGTGGGAAGGTCGGCTGGACCTGGCATACGGACTCGAAGGACAGCGGCGGGACCGGCACGGTGACGTGCAGTTACCGGGGCCAGAGTAAGAGCGCGACGGCGAACTTCACTATTGGCTAGGCACCGAATGCCATCGAATGCACCCAGTCCTCCGCTTCACCACCGGTTCGGGCAAAACCGAGCGGCATACCCATGGACGAACTGGCCGCGTCAGGGCCAATCACGCCATCTCGGAGAGCAAGAGCGTCATACCTTTTCGGAACTTGCGCTGCGTTTCCTGGATGACGAACTTGTCGAACTCCAGCTTTGCCTGTTCCCCCAGGTTGGACCGATCTACAAGGAAGAGGATGCGCTTTGCGTCGGCGTACCGAATGAGGCGATACGACAGATTCGCCGCGGTGAACGTCTTGCCCGCGCCCGTCGCCATCTGGATCAGTGCGCGAGGTCGATCCTGCGCCATCGAATATTCGGTATTTCTCACGGCGTCGGCCTGTACGCTCCACAGGTTGGCAGGATCAAGCGGCGGCATGGTACGCAGCCTGGCACGGAAGGTCGGCGCGTCGGGGAGGACTGCGATCTGGCGCGCCCATTCATTGAGCGTTTCCGGGCGATGGAAGCCGAACACACGCCGACTCCGCGCGTCAGGGTCGTATCCATTCGTAAATCTCGTCTCAGTGCCGGTCGATTCGTAGATAAAGGGTAGTGGATAGATCGGCGGCTTCAGCCAGTCGGGAAGACCGTCCACGTACTTGCCACTCTGATGCTCCACCTCGACCAGTGTTGTCCCGGCAGGTTTCGCTTCGATCACCCCAGCTGGTTGACCATGCAGGAACAAGAGGTAATCGACACGGCCATGGCCCTTCTCGAGGACAAACTCCCGAATCGCCACTCCTGTTCCGGCGGTGATATTCGCCTGGTCGGCATTCTGGCCGAGAGCTCTGCGGATGTTGACGGTGCCAGCGATCTGGTGGCAAGGAGCGTCCATTCCATCCGGAGCCTGCTCGCCATGTTCCCCGACGATCCCGGCTCCTGATGCCGGCACGGGTTGAACAGCTCGTGTATGCGGTCGAGTGGGAGGCGCAAGACGCCCGGATCCACTCCGCTCACCAGGAGCTCCAGATCGGCGACTTCGACTGCGTCATCGACGGGACGACGATGACGGCTCGTCCGCGGCGGACCTTCGCCACAGAGGGCGAGGCGGATGAATCCCTCGCTCCACGTCTCCAATCGTGGGCTTATGACCTGGAGCTCGACCACGGCCAGCCCGTCAAGTTCCGACTCAGCGAATCACGCTCCATCGACGAAGAGACCGGACCGATCACCACCAGGCGTCGGCAGGTATCCGCCTCCGCAGCGTTGAGCTTCGCCGGCTCGCTCGACATCTCGCCGAGCACGTTGCTCCCCCTGCCAACAGGTGTGTACCAACACAGCGTACAGGTCGACGCTCTGCTACAGCGGTGGCGTGACCTCCGTCGCGGACGGGCCAAAGTCACGGTCGCCGCCTACGATTTGTTCACCGACTTGGAGGAAAGCTATGGTCAGGGTGACCTTCGGAAGGCCGCGGACCGGCTCAACGTCAGCCGCTACCTGCTGGAGGAAGTGTCGAAGCTGGCGAATGGGAGGCACCCGACGGAGGCGCGAAAGGTGAGCAATAGCGGCGTCCGACTCACAGATGCAGATCTCGCCAGGCTGTGTCGCGCGGTGCTGCTTCTGGTGCGTCGAGCCGTTGCTGTGGAGTCGGGCGGTACGGAACTTCCGCAACTGACCGTCGCCGACATCTGACCTTCATTGACCTAGTACTACAGCGACAGCTATTGCTGTATATCTACGTCCACCAGAAGCGGCTATCACTGCGTCGGCTTGACTGGCGCTACTTTTCCGTCATTGAGCAGGGCATCATCCCTGATTGTCCACCCAACGCTTCGTGCCTTTTTCCACCCGGTGTGTATTACCGAGTAGTCGCCATCCGGGCAGGACATGCAGTGTTGCCAATTGGCGAGCACCAGGTGGCACGAGTCGAGATTATGTCCAGAGCCTGATTCGCCGTCCGTCAAAACACCGGTAGTCGCACGCACTGCCCCATTCGGGAGCGCGCAGCAGACGCCTGGGCGAGCGCTTGGGCGTCGGTGAGGGCGGGCATCAGGCCACTCCCTCACACTCAGCGGCGTTGATCTCCTCGAGGACGACCTTCGTCGATGTGGCCGTGGGAGATCTCCTGCTGGGCGACGTCTGCACGAGCGGCCGCTGCGAGGGAAGCTCTTTCAGGAGTAGTAGTCGTAGGGCTGTCCACAGCGACGTCGCTACAGGTAAGAGATACAGGAACTTCCTTGCAATCGGGGACGATCGATCAACCTCCCTCTCACCTGGCGACTAGTGGGTCATGCTGCATTTGAATGGGGATGAGTGAGGATCGCTGGCGAGCCACCCAGGCGGCGTTGTCGTGCTCGGTCCCGTCGCTCCTTGCGCTTGCCACCCCAGGTAAACGGTGTTGGGTC
>JAABUH010001848.1_pt1 | contig 21876 bp, 37 predicted proteins | sample 5559121 | NCBI WGS metagenome assembly JAABUH01 (sample SAMN10711871, study PRJNA513364) | rock metagenome | isolation source: Antarctica rocks | place: Antarctica: Victoria Land, Battleship Promontory nord | collected 2015-12-28
TACGCTCGTCTGCTGGTCGGATGTCAGGTACCAGCTCCTCCTTGTCGCTCCTTAAGTTTGCAGAGGCCGCAATAGTGTATGCAGACTGTCGGGAGATATGATGATCGTTTGCCAAGTGTTTGGTGGTTTGGCTCGGTTCTGAATGATCTCTAGTCGTCGCGTAGGGCTCCCAATAGTACGTGGCCGGCCAGTGGGAGGTGCTGGAGGGATTAGATGGCCATCTGACTGGATATCGCGGTTGATAATCTCGGATATGGTCTGATGAGCGCGATCCTCAATCCTTATTACCGATTGTTTGACCGCTCAAATACCGCCCAATTACTCGTCCTCGGTCGTAGTCAAATAGTCTGGTACGAGGCATGCATAGGCTAGAAAGGTATGAAGGAGTAAATGAGATTTATAATAGGTAGGGTCAAACCGGAGGTCGAAAAGTCAGAGGAGAGTGATTTGCCACGCTGGCGGGGTTTCGGCGTTAGCTCCTCCATTCGTGACACCCCTGTATGCCTTCGACTCCGTCTCAGGGCTTTTTCAGAGCTTTCACCATGTCATGCCCTGATGTTCTCCTCGGCAGTGTGGCAGTGATGGGAAGGATAAGTACGGGCACGTGCTATTCCCCTGAGTATCTACAGGTAAAAACGACCTCTCCAGTTGTTTTCCTTGAAAAGCATCGATTAGGAAAGGTTCCTAATCAGTATTAGCTGAGGGAGTTCGGTACCTTGTACTAATTAGTAGAGTTGGAACGTTCCGCCACTCGAAGCTTGGAGAAAGCGCAATCGCTGGTATTCGGTAATAACCTGTGGTGAGCACGAGAGACTTGTGTTCCGCGGGGGCGGAAGGAAGTATCTCGATGCGGATGAAGCTTTGGAGTACAGTGAAGCAACGTGGCATAAGTAGCACGGCGGAGTCTCAGCTCTGTCTGTGGGCCCTCGCGGTTACCCTCTGTCCCTTTTTGTCTTCCCCCAATGCCTCTTCCCTTCCCCTTTCTCCCCTCCACTCCTCTTCCTTCTCGCCCTTCTCCGCCTAAGTCCGCTCTGTTTCCTGTCCACTTCTCCAAAATTTCATGATGCGACCATTGAGTCATGCCTTCATCAGCGATCTCGACATAACCTCATACGTCATTGTCTCGTCAGGTCGGTAGTCCACCAATGCACATTCATTCGTCAGGCCATCTCATCTCGTCGTTATCGTCACCACTCTTTGCCGAGTTTGAACCCTTCCGTTAGTCCGCCCTTGGATTCGACTCACCCCACTCAAAGTCCAGCCAGACCTGCTGATCGTCGTCGATCACCCTAGATCTGACGACATACGACCCGGACCTTGCGAGCATCCCGGACGGCGACTCCTCCGAAGCGAACTAAGGTTAGCGGAGTCGACAGGTCAGCTTACGATTTTTGTAAAGGGCGCATCCTGCGGCCCGTACGACCCAAGCATCGCCTCCATTTTGTCCACTTCGGTCAGCTTGTCCTGATTGACACTCACCCTTGAGGCCCGACCGCTTGACCACCTGAATGTACTTCAGACCCGAGACGATTTCCCCCTCGACGCTTTCATCAGCTCGCCCAGACCACCACTTACACAAAGGTGATCCCGACGGAATAGTCTGCACCCTCCTTGATGGTCATCGGCTCCTTCTTCAGCTTTGCGAGCTCCCCTGGCGACTGACTGAGATCGATGGAGACGGGTTTGCTGAGAGTTGGCGAGGAGAGGAAGAGGGTTTTGAGCACGACCTGGGGTCAACGGGTTCTAGTTTGGGCTCACCTTCTTTGACCCGCTACCAGCGTTTACACCAAGACCCAGCGACCGCTTCCATCGCTGCAAGGATTCGTCTTCCTACCTATCAGCGAGTCCTACGGGTTCACCCACCTGATCAAGCGCGGCCAACTCGGCCACGGTTTTGCTTTGTCCGACCTGGAATTAGCGATGTCGCAGCAAGGACCCACCTTGTATCCCTCGGTCTGCGTCGGAGCGAGGTCATCCTCGGTGGCCTACGATCAGCGCAGTTCTTATCATGAGTTCACCTCTTGAACGTGCGACATGTCGTGATTTGGCTTCTAGATGGATCGAATAGATATACAGATGCAACCTGAAACGACTTTCTCTGGAACGCGTACTGGATTGTCTTTGCCACGTGTCGGCTTTACATTTGACACATTCTACATCTCTGACAGGAATGGCATAGCTTGATCTCGAGGCCTTCTACGCCGCTCCTGTTGCACCTACGACATTCCATAACGACCACCCTACATCATTCACATCGAGAGCCCAGCATTGCCACCAATCGTCACAGTAACCCGCCTCATCGCTCCTAATCCTTTCCCTCGACATGGCGAGCCTAGGTGGGTCTACCTCTTGAACCCGCTAACCCATAGTCGCTATCCTCGACGTCAAGGGTAAATCCTTGATCCAACGATCTTATCGCGACGATGTCCCGCCTTCCTACATCGAGCGGTTCTTGCCCCTCGTACTTGATATGGAAGAGGAGAATGTCCAGGTTACGCCATGTTTCTCGGATGAAGGGATCAATTACATGCACATCCGACATAACAATCTCTACCGTGGGTTCGTCATTCCCTGCGAACTCGGCTCAGACGCTGCGCAGTCATCGCTCTGTCCAAACGAAATTCCAATGCCGCCGAGATCATCTTCTTCCTCCACCGATTATGCACCGTCCTCACCGAATACTTCAAAGAGCTGGAAGAAGAGTCAATACGGGATAACTTCGTTATCATCTATGAGCTGCTCGACGAAATGATGGACTTTGGCTACCCTCAAACAACGGAGAGCAAGATACTGCAAGAGTGAGTCCCAGCCAAGAGTTCGCTGACTCCAGGTACATCACCCAAGAATCCCACAAACTCGAGGTACAGGTCCGACCACCTATGGCGGTGACGAATGCGGTTTCATGGCGGTCAGAGGGGATTCGGTATAGGAAGAACGAGGTCTTCTTAGACGTCGTGGAGTCGGTCAACATACTCGTACGTCGTCCATACGAGCAAGCTGACCTCAGGTCAACGCGACTGGAAACGTCATTCGGTCGGAGATCCTTGGCGCGGTAAAGATGAAGTGCTACCTTTCTGGAATGCCAGAGCTTCGATTAGGCCTGAACGACAAGGTCATGTTCGAGACGAGTGGAAGAGGTGAGTTTTAGATCCGACTCCGCTAAAGTCAGCTGCCCGAGGCAAATCCATCGAGATGGAGGATGTCAAGTTCCACCAATGCGTCCGACTGGCCCGCTTCGAGAACGACCGGACCATCTCATTCATTCCCCCTGACGGCGAGTTCGAGCTCATGTCGTATCGCCTCTCTACCCCTGTCAAACCTCTCGTGTGGGTCGAAGCCAGCGTCGAGTCACACCGAGGATCACGGGTCGAGTATATGGTGAAAGTTCGAGGACAGTTCAAGCGGAGATCAACAGCCAACAACGTGGAGATCTACGTTCCTGTCCCAGACGACGCGGACAGCCCAAAGTTCCGAGTAAGTCCAGTGATCGATCCCCGCTCACCACAGGCATCCACCGGATCCGTCGTCTATGCCCCTGAGAAATCCGCCTTTGTCTGGAAGATCAAGCAGTTAGGAGGGGGCCGAGATTACCTCATGCGGGCACATTTCGGTCTGCCGAGCGTGCGGAATGGTGAGTTATCAGCCTTAAATAGCTCATCTCGTAGAGGAGCTCGACAAGCGAGCGCCTATATCGGTCAAATTCGAGATCCCTTACTTCACCGTCTCTGGAATACAGGTACGTCTTCAGGGAAGTCAGAATTAACTTTCTACAGGTCAGATACCTCAAAGTTGTCGAAAAGAGTGGATATGCCGCCCTCCCTTGGGTAAGATGGACCGTTCAACAAAAGATTTCGCGCTGATTATTGTACCGCGACATAGGTGCGATACATCACCCAGAACGGAGACAGTTACACGCTCAGGACCATATCGGACGCGAAGTCTGCATCTATAATTGCCCCTTTGTAGAGTAAAATTAAGACCCATATCAATCAAATCAAGACGATCAAGCCGATGAAATCCACTTGACCGCCTTGATCGCGCTCATACTCGACGGTGTGGACTCATCGAGATTTGAGAATGCTGGCGAATTCTTTACGGACTATCGAGCGCGAGTGATAAATGACAGACAGAAACCTGCTTTTCACCACGAGACATTCCCGCGTTGTCGTTTCCCAAATCTTGCTACGCCCCCCCTTGTACCCCAGAACACCGTACCCAAACTCCCTCGCCCTCGCCCGACCCATCCTTCTCGCCCTTTCCCCTTTTTCCACCTCCCTCTGCTCCTTCCGCTCCCCCTCCTCCCGTGCATCCTCTGCTATTCTGAGCCTCCGAATCATCGGTGCTGACCGCTAGCTTGCGGTACACGCCGACGCTGGGTTCTTCAATCCAGCCGGATTTTCGATAGCTCAGTCATCGTCGGGGGTTCGTTTTGCACTACCAGGGGCAGAAGAGCGGGGTTGACATAAGGTGTGATGCGACGATGAAGGATTTGGTCGGATCCTAGGCTTATCACCATCGTCGAGGCCATCTAGCAAGTGTCTCCAGAACCGAGAGGTACACTTATGGTGAAGCAGGAGGTCATATATCTGATTGAATCTTTCGGTGAATACATAGGATTGGGAGAAAGTGATGTTCTCCACGGTGAATGAAAGCTCGGAAGTGCAAGAGAATGGGAAGGAGAATGTCCTTAAATACATCTAGGTGAAAGTAGTCCAGTCAACTAACGTGTACGAGACAGGTACGAGGAAAGGAGGTCAAAGCGGATCAGTGCACGGTCCTTTTGCCAGTGAACCATCACGTAAGTAAGGCTTGAGCGATCCGTGCGTAATGAAGTAATATACGGGTTACTGCGATTTGTTTTGCGTAGCTCGCGCCGGGATGATATGCTATGCAGTGGACTTGTTGATATTGGAGAAACCGACTCCCACAGCCGACACGACCATCTCTCCCATCCCAGGCGGTCGTATGGCATCCCCTAATCCCTCTCGAGAAAACGGTGTTATCTTGAACCTGACCCCAAAGAATGTCAGAATATCTCGCAGGAACTGTATACTGTAGAGTCTTAGCGAGAAACTCCTGGTATCACTCACCTGTGAGGTGTAAGATCGCCCATCATACACTTCCCCACATCCTCCTTCCCAAGCACCATCATCAACAAAACTAGCCACTGATGCTTGCCGTCCACACATCCGCCTCGACTGATCTCGTCAAGCAATAGTCGTGCCGCATGTAGTCCGATATCCTCGGGTGTCTGCTGTACTCGACTAGACGATGCTGAGGGTGGGGAAGATAGGCATTCGGCAGAATTTAAGGCTGAGGTGGTGGACTGCGAGACGAGGGTTAGGCCGTAACCGGGTGATCTGTGAATGTTAGCGGGCTCATTCAAAATGGCAACCACTCACTTGCCTGACTCATCACCCTTGTAGACGTCGGTATAGAGGTAAATGTCGGGGATATATCGATTTAGTACGGACCGTGCGGATGCGACCATGCGATTCGCGAATTGTGGAGAAACCCTTGTGGAGTAGCTGGAAAGTCAGCTATATCTAGAATCGTGACTCACGCAACACCTCGGATCTTCTTGATCTTACCTTTCTCCATGAACTGCAAAGTTTGGAGCTGTCGGACTACCGGGCTTTTGAAGATGACCTGTCCCCCGCCGAGAGGAGCTGCTCCGCGTTTCTTGATCTGGAGCTCGAGACCGTCCGTAATGCCAAACAGGTGAAGATGCGGGAGGGTCACCGTTCGAATCATGTCCACCTAGTCTCAGCGACGCCTAGCCGGTACACTCACAGTCATATCTCGTCCCTCTTCTCCAGTCACGCCGTAAAGATCGATATCAAATGCTTTCTTGCAGAACGGCGCGAGAGGAACGAGAACTTCGAGGTAGTAACCTATTGATCTGCCGACATGACATGTGTGGGTGTAGGATCCCCCGGGAAGCAGACCGGGGTGGAAGAGGAATGATGTACCTAGGCTGGATAAGCTTGACCACATTTGAGGTGTGGAAGGTACCGGTTACAGATATCTCGATGGTGCTCCCATTCGTGACCTTCTCCACCAATCTCAGCAAATTCACCTCATAGTCCCGTAAACCAACATGCACATCGTCGGACCTGATTTGATCCACTCGGATGGACTTGCCCGAGAGGATGGACAATAGGAGTCTTTGGCGGAGATGTCGATGAGACGTGAAGCGGAGTATGTCGGATCTTCGTGCGGGCATGCTGTGACCGTCCAAAATTGGCTGAAGAGCTAGTTCATTATACAGTTTGGCTGTACATATCGCAGATTGGGTCGAGCTTTCAGTCACTTCGACGTGGTGTACTCCTGATCGAGCGGAGGCAATCAGACTACGGCCTGGTAAGAAAATTTAATGACTCGGTAGGAGATTGGCGAGAGGTCAAATAGTGGACGATGGATCACCAGGATTTCTGCACTACTATTATAAGTGCGAAAACTATTGGTAATTCCCCGAGCATGCCGTCCGCAGTGGTTTACACCATCCGCTTCACACCTTCTTACCAGTGTGTACGAAATTCCTGAAGCAGCTCAGCCTGCTGAACGAACCATCGCCAAAATATATAGCAAATAGCATGTTCATGAATCTATCCATTGCAGCGTCGAATGATTCTGGTCGCATCGGCTATTTACATTCTACCAATCGGCGGAAGAGTGAGGTTAATATATACGGGACCTTACGCCAAGTCCCGAATACGACGGCGTCAACAGCATGACTACGTCTGTCGGCGTAGCATAGATCTGCGATTTATTAGACACCGTCGAGTAGACCAACCCCCTCGACTCACCATGAACACCATAACCCACAAGCTCAGCAACATGCTCTCCCCCTCCGCGGCCGCGCCAGCCGAAGGTGATTCGTCAGCCTCGTCATCCTCTCCATTAGTCGACAAGAAAGCCCATCCACAACACCTCCGTTCTGACCGACATATTGGGATCAGCGAAGGCCGGTCGAAAACGGCTTCGTCCATCGAGCTTTTCGGTATGCTCAAGGCTTTGGCGGCGGGAGGCAACGACACGGAACATGCTCCTGGCGAAGTCGATAGTGATGAGGACGAGGAGGGAGCCCTGGTACTACCTGGCGAGGGAGATCATCCTGGTGTGGGTTCAGCGGCGCACATGCCTAGGGCAGAATCATTCGCGACGATCAGACAGGGTGATGACGAGGTCGACAAGAACGAGCTACGACGTTGGGTGAAAGAGTCGAGGATGGAGTCGAGCAGTGAGGCGCAGAGTTCCAAATTTACTGGTGAGCGAGTGGTCAGGATGCGCTGATCGTAGCGCTCTCAATGAGCAACTACTCTTCGCTCATAGCGCCGGCCGGAATGTCCACAGGCAGACCGTCGCGGATCAAGAGGAGGCCTTCACTCCCGCGCTTGTCCTCCTTCACAGCGGACCCGCAATTGGCACCTCCTGAGCTCGAACTACCCATTTCTGACTTCGCAGAATCTGAATCTGGCCCCTCATCTCCTTCGACCGGGATCACCACGCCGAGTGGAATGACCGCTCAGGACGAGGAGTACCCAACCGTACTCCAGGATAAGGATATAACAGAGAATGAGAAACTGGCGGCGATACTTGAGGAGTATGGTGATATTGCGGGGCTGATGGAAGGCGATGAGCCGGAACGAATGCTCGCGGAGAGCAAAGGCAGCTTGTTCAAGTGAGTCGGAGTGAGGGTGAGGCTGATGTCAGGGGCGTCATGATGATCGGGAACCTTCACCTCACGACACACCGAATCCTGTTTCACGCACTACTCCCGCCAGACTCGGCTTTCGTCCAATCAGATCCCCAGACTGGTCAATCTGCGGAAGGATCCAGCATTCAGCGGCGTGATGTACTTCATGCGGGACCTGTTACGGTACATCGTCCGGGCGCTTTGAAGCCAATGCGGAGGTTATGGATGGAGCTGAGCCCGGAGATGGTCACGTCGTATCCGAGCGGCGATGACGCGGGAAGAGTCAGACCGATGCGGAGTTTGCTGTGTGAGTGCGAGTCAATACGGCGCTGATTTCAGTGTCGTCTGTTGTCCGACTCGAACCCTTCAACGACGAACATCCCTGCGAGTTTAGGATCACGTACGAAGCGCCTGATGATCCGCGCGTGTCACATTTTACAGTCGATACCGAACAATCCGCCGCGCAGTGGCGGAAAGCATTCGAGGGAGCCTTGTTTCGACACGCAAGGATACATTGGCGGAAAAACGAAGCGATTCGGCGTGGAGCTAAGCCGGAGGATTTCAAGGAGACTGTGGAGGAGTGGACGATGATGCGGTGTTGCGTTCCTCTCAACATCGTCACTATCAAGGGCGTACAAGATTATCACTCTTTCGCTACGTTGGTGGGGCTGGATATTGACCTCGGAGATCGGGAGATGAACTGGCGTCCGGAGAAAATCGCGGAAGGCGACTTCTCTTACGACAATGATAGACGACAGAGCAAGCATAAGGCACCGAATGCTCCAGAGGGCGACTTGACAGGGAATGACGGGAGACGACCCAGCAAGACCAAGGATATCGTGAGAAGTGCCACAAGTTTCGACGCTCCCAGGCGATCTTTCTCAATCAAGAAAAGTCTCCCGTTCGCAAATAGCCGCGCGTCCTCCCCGGGACGACAGCCCGAGAGGACGCCATCCTTCAATTTGCCATTCGGCAAGAAGACCGAGTCGCCCAGAGAAAGTCCGGAGGCTGAGTTTCCACCCATACGTCGCGAACAAACCAAATGGATCGACACAACCGTCCCGCCTCGACTGGCTCAGGCCACGAAGAACCAGACTGTAGAATGGGAGGCAGGACATGATGGCCAGCAACGGATCAATTTCAACGTCGCGGTTCTTAATGAGCAGTCGTGGTTTGTCGAGGCTCTCGAGGCAGGTGTGGCCGCGGCAGGGCAGCGGAAACTGAGACCGGGAGCGAAGACGCCCAAAATGTCGCTTGACGTCGCGGGATATGACTGTCTCGCCACGGACGAGGAAATTGAAGCAGACAAGGGAATGCCTCGGACCTCGACGTCGAGTTCGGAGGAGGACACGGGTCCGCAGGCGACGAGGGAGATGCGCAAGAGTCAAAAAGCGTCGATGGCAGCGAAGGTGTTTGGCCTCAACGAAGACGAGGGGATTTGGCGTAAGTGGCACTGAAGGGCGAGCTGACGCAAAGTGAAACGATGCTATGTTGCTCACGGTCTGGTACCGCTTCGAGGGCATATCATCTTGACACGGAGGTATATCTGTTTCTGGCGTAGGGCTACGATCGGCTCGGACATCAAGGTGAGTGAAGGACGAGACAAAGCTAATCGCAGTACCGCTTCGAATGCAGCGAGGTCAAGGGGGCTATTGTGGCTTCGGGGGTTCGAGCCGCATTCCATGGCATGGCGCTTCAACTGCATGGACACCATGACCTGGTCTTCGAGCTTTGGCGAAAGGAAGGAAGAGACGAGGTCATGTCGAGGATCAACGCGCTGTGCAAACAGAGGACTCCCAATTTTGATCGAACGACCAGCGACGGCTCCAACAGCGAGTCCGGAGCGACATACGAAAGTCTCATCAATGCACCCATACATGAAGGCGTCGGAGCTTCCACCAGAAATCACGCAGCGGACATCCTCGCCCCTCCAAAAAACGCGCTTATCCACCCTCATGCCTTTCCCGATGAGGCGCTGAGTCACATGCCGTTTGTGGCGAATAAGCCGTGGTTGGCGTCGACGAGACTCACACCGAGGCGCTTCACCTGCCTCACCATTGGGTCAAGGGGAGATGTACAGCCATACATCGCGCTTAGTTTGAGACTCATGCAAGATGGCCATAAAGTCACTATTGTGACGCATGGTGAGTTGCTCGGGTGATCTCGCTGATGTCAGCGGAATTCAAGGACTGGATCGAGGGGTATGGTATCGAGCATCGACAGGCGGGAGGAGATCCTACGGCATTGATGAAGCTGAGTCAGGGGCACAAGATGTTATCTCCAGGCTTTTTCAAAAAGTCGTTGGGGTCATTCCGGCAATGGCTAGATGATTGTGAGTTGCTCGGGCAGACGAAGCTGATATCAGTACTGCTCGACTCGTGGAACGCTTGCCAGGATGCCGATGTGCTTATCGAGAGTCCTTCCGCCATGGCGGGTATACATATCGCGGAGGCGCGGAATATTCCTTACTTCCGGGCCTTTACCATGCCATGGACACGGACGACCGAGTATCCGCAGGCATTCATGGTCCCAGCTTTCGAAATGGGAACCAGCTTCAACTACTCGACGTACGTGCTATTCGACAATATCATCTGGCGCGCCACATCTGGTCAAGTTAACAAGTGGCGGAAGACGCATCTCGGCTTGAAGTCCACGGATATGTCGACGATGAGCGTGTCAAAGGTCCCCTTCCTGTATAACTTCAGCTCTGCCGTGGTGCCGAAGCCCCTCGACTGGCACGACGATATCACCATTACTGGCTACTGGAACCTCGAGAACAGCGACAGCGAATGGAGTCCGCCGAAAGATCTAGAGGAGTGGATGGCGAAAGCGAAGGAGGACGGGAAGCCGATCGTTTACATCGGTTTCGGGTCAATTGTTGTGCCAAGGCCGAACCCCATGACGAAGAGCATCATCAAAGGAGTCGAGAAATCAGGAGTCCGAGCGATCATTGCGAAAGGGTGGTCGTCTCGTGGGGGAGACCCGGCAAAAGAAGGCGAAGCCATCGACATGCCGGATAGCTGCTACGGCTTGGAAAAGGTACCACACGGCTGGCTCTTCCCGAGGATCCAGGCGGCGATGCATCACGGAGGTGCTGGAACCGTCGGCGCGAGTCTTCGAGCGGGTATTCCTACTCTCATCAAACCTTGGTTCGGCGATCAGTTCTTCTGGGCCGGACGAGTGACAAAGCTCGAGGTCGGTCTCAAGGTGTCATCGCTTCGTTCCGACGATATCGCCGAGGCGCTCACGAAGGCGACGACCAATCGTGTCATGATCGAGAAGGCTGCGAGGGTGGGGGAGCGGATAAGGGCAGAGAGAGGAACGGACAATGCGCTTCAGAGCATACATTATAACATAATTAGAGCAGGCGGAGACCGGACCAAGCTGAGTTGGGCAAAGTAGATAATAGTTTGGTTGTTTGATTGAGAGAATCAGCATACCACGTCATTTAGCCACCTCCACCCGGCCCGGTTGTTCAAAGCTTTATCACCCGTTCTCTCTAACCGGGCCGTTATTGGTGCAACAAACGTCATCCTCGTATCTTCTATTACAAACGCCTCTAATCTCGCGCTTTATCAGACTTTGTAGCCTGATAACGAAGTGAAAGGCCAAGACGGACTTCCCCTTGAGATCCCCCACAACTCGCTACCATTCGTGCTTTGCTCTTCCGTTTCTCGCAATCTACTCCTGACTTTCCGTCGCGGCTTGAGTAATACAAGTAGCACCGCTAGCTCCAGGTGATTTATGAGACACTCACAGTCACCTCTCTCACAGCTTGAGACATAGAGCTGATCAAGCGCCGCTCCTCTCCGTATACGTCTCTCTCCCTTAGAAGCAATATGCCAGGCCAAACGCACCTCAAGCGGGGCTCGATCCCTTCCATGGAGACCACGGGCGATGCGTTGACGGAGGAGACGGTGGTGGTGGTGCTCGGAGCGAGTGGTGATCTGGCCAAGAAGAAGACGTTCCCTGCGTTGTTCGCCCTATACCAGCAGGAGCTACTTCCAAAGGATCTACATATCGTTGGATATGCCAGGACGAGTGAGTTTATTGCCTGAACTGGCTGATCCGTAGAAATGGACGAAGAGGAGTTTCACAAACGGGAGACCGAGTTCCTCAAGCCAAAGAAGGGCGAGGATGTGGAGAAGCATTTCGACGAGAAACTCAAGTCGTTCAAGAAGATCTCGTCGTACATCTCGGGGCAGTATGACAAGGATGAGGGGTTCCAGGACTTGTTGAAGCGGATCGAGGAGCTAGAGGGGAAACGTCCTGGCACCAAGCGGAACAGGTTATTCTACATGGCTCTACCTCCATCCGTCTTCACCGTCGTCGCCAAAGGTCTCAAGAAAAACTGCTACTCCAAGGAAGGGACGAACCGGCTCGTCATCGAGAAGCCATTTGGCAAGGACACCGAATCTTGTCGGGAGATGATGTCGGCGGTGAAGGATGATTGGGAGGAAAATGAGATCTACCGGATCGATCATTATCTTGGCAAGGAGATGATCAAGAATATGCTCGTGCTTCGATTCGGAAACGTTTTCCTCGACGCCTCCTTCAACAAGAACTACATCAGCAATGTTCAGATCAACTTCAAGGAGCCGTTCGGGACGGAGGGGAGGGGAGGGTACTTTGACGAGTTTGGGATCATCCGGGATGTCTGCCAGAACCGTGAGTAAGATTCTATGCGTCGCTAACAGCAGATCTTATGCAAACTTTGTCGGTCTTGTGCATGGAGCGACCTGTATCTTTCTCCGCGGAGGACGTTCGAGATGAGAAGGTGGGTCAGCAATTCGAGCGCCGCTTATGCTCAGGTCAAAGTACTACGGAGCATTCCACCGATTCGAACAGGGGACGTCCTGCTCGGTCAATACACCGCCGGCGCCGACAAGCCCGGATACAAGGAGGATGACACAGTGCCTAAAGACTCGGTCAGCCCGACTTTCGCTGCGATGGTCTTGTACGTCAACAATCCACGATGGGAGGGAGTCCCATTCATCATGAAGGCTGGCAAGGGTAAGTCAGATACATGAGCGAGCTGATGAAAGCCTTGAACGAAAGCAAGGTGGAGGTTCGGATCCAATACAAGGACGCCGTTCAAGGCATCTTCCACGATATCGGCCGTAACGAGCTCGTCTTTCGCATCCAGCCAGATGAGGCAATCTGGTTAAAGATGAACTCCAAGCTGCCGGGTTTCGAGACTCGAGCGGTGCCGGTGGAACTCGACATGACTTATAAGAAGCGATTCGTCGACATGAAGATCCCTCAAGCTTACGAGGCGCTCATCTTGGACGCGTTTAAGGGGGATCACTCCAACTTTGTCCGTGACGACGAGCTGGACGTTGCTTGGAAGATTTTCACCCCAATCCTTCACTGGATCGATGGGAAGTCAGGTAAGGGATTGAGATGAGTATGGCTTACGAGCCAGGTGAAAAGCCTAAGCCGGAGGATTACCCTTACGGTTCGCGGGGACCAAAGAACGTGGACGACTTTACCTCAAAGTACGGTTTCAAGCGATCTGACGAGGACTAGTAAGTCTAATGTGGAACTTCCGCTGACCCGTAGTCAGTGGCCTCAGACCGTGGCAGCGAGTCTGTGATGGAGAAGGTAGATGCTATGCATATATGAATGGAATGCATACGTGTATGCGAAGCGTCGCCAAGTCGTAAGATGCAATGCACAGATGTTAAGCAGGCATGTGGGGATCCGGATCCGGCGGTTTCAAATGGTCCTTGGTCGGTCCGTGAGGGGCGGTTAAAGCGCGACCGCATCTGCTTGTCAGCGAAACCTGTGCGAGCGCTCACGTGCAGCGACCGTGACCATCGTCATCGCCGCAATCGTCGTAGTCGTCGTAGTCGTCATCGTCATCGTCTCTGAAAGTGCCTTTCCCCTCGGCAACATTCTTGGCCTTCGTCTTGATCGTCTCCTTTCGCTTGATCTCCGCCCGCATGCTTCTGATAGCACGCTTTCGAGCCTTCTCGGTACCAAAAAACAGTGCCATCTCGCAAAAGCAGCAGATGAAATCGTCCTCGGCGGGTCGAACGGGTTGAGTAGTCGTGGGAATACCCGGGAGAGGAGCGGTTTTACGCTGCGGTCGAGCCGAGAGAAGGCGCATCGGCGGGGGAAAGAGGAGGGAGGAATGATGTGGGTGTGGTTCGCAAGCGTCGGTTTGTGGAGAAACGGTGCGGGATGGGCGGTCTGCCGTCAGCGGGGAAATCCATTGAACGTACAGTTGTTGACATGATGAGGGTTACCCTGATTCGCCAAGACACTTCGCTTCTTTTTCTTCTTTTTCTTCTTCCCGGCCACCTCGCTGCCCTCCTTGGACAACGTCTCGAGCGGCGGGATCTCCTGAGCCAGTGTGGGGGGCTTCGCTGCTTCCGCCTTTGCATCCAATCGTCGCTTCGTCTTGCAAGGAGGTCTTTCGTCGGAGGGAGCGGGAGGCGGAAGGCGAGGAGGCGGGTTCGAGGCGGAGAGAACGATCGAACGTAGCTCTACCACCAGCTTTTGCAGTGCGGCTTGATCCTTGGCTCGAGCACGAGTAGCGGCGGAAGCTGTCATCAGCGAGTTACAACTGTTCACTCACCCTTGCATCCCATATCGAACTCGAAGCTTCCCTCAGGAGCCCATCCTCCACGAACAATTGCGTTCCGCGAAGCTCGCACTCGCCTCCTCTCCGAGAGTGATGTCCTCCATTCCTCCAGCGTCTTGGCAGGTGATTTCCCCGTGTCCCAATTATTCCTCCATCCCGGCTGGTCAGGTGCCCATTCATTCACACCGAGATCCTCGAGCGACGGGAGGAGCTTCTCAAATACCGGGATCTCAGGTAAGACAGACTTGTTTGACCCAATTCGAGCTGTACTTGCACTCCTGGCGGATTGCGCATCGAGGAAGAGTGTGATAAGAGCTGCTTTGCGACGGAGAAACAATGCTTTACGGAAAGAACAAGCCTTGGCAGCTCGAGATCGGACGAGGCGGTAGTTGGGGGCGAAGACGGTGGGTTTTGTTTCTGAATCGTCGTCTGCGCTGCTTTGATCATCGCTGTCATCCTCCTCGTTCTTCCCAGTTATCTGGGGGTAAGCCGGCACCTTGCGCTTCTTTCCCCCTGCTCCTGGACCATAGTCATCCGCTTCGCGACCTGCATCTGGATCGCGTTCACCTTGCGTCCCGCCAACGGCAGGCAGCGTAACGCTGCTCATCGCCGGCGGGCGAGAGGGGATGAGCGTTACTGATTCTGCAGTCGATCAGTGGATCTTCGTTGATTCCGGGTGATGGCATACAAGAGTGCTGTGTTGTATCTTCTCACGGATTGAGGTCTATGATTTTGCTCTTCAACTGAAATTGATGGCGAACGCAAAATCAAAACGCATCGTCAGCTGAACCGGTTTTGAGGGTCTCCGGGAAGTCCCAAATTGGTGGCACTTGGCGGAAACTCCAGTTCCAAAGCTTACGTCTACGAGATGAAAATGGGATTTATGCATGGATCGGCGGAAGGCGATCAATACGTGGGGGCAAATATCTCAAGTGCTGTCGACATTGTACATCATCATAACAACGAATCAAACCAACCTCAAAGCTTGCTCTCTCTCGATGCCGAGCTCCGACTCCAAGCTTCGTCCTGCGCTGGTGACGTCAAACTCGCACTCAGCCCAGAAATGACATCCTCTGCTTCTCGTGATATCCGCTGTACAAGGTCCTCACATGTGGGAATGTCATCGATCAGTCCGACCGTTATGCCAGCTCTGAGTAGATTCAGCATATCGATAAGGCGCAGCACTCACGACCAGATTCCTGCGTCGGAATCACCAGTCTCGTACACCTTTCTCCCTCGAGCTCCAGCGACCAGCTCGCGTAAATCCTCAAATTTTGCACCGCCTGGTCTCCTCTCGAGTTTGACGACCTCGACGGAAACGGCGTTCTTGAAGACTCGGGCGGTGTTCTTCAAGGTCCTGAAGGGATGAGCGGCTCTCCTAAGTGAGCTGCGCACCGAAAGATGTGCACAGTATCCTTCTCAGTCGAAGAGACGATCTTCTCCTTGATCGTGTGATGTATTGGCGACTCGACGGTGCACATGAAGCGTGTACCTAGAGATCAGACGGGCATTAAAGCTGTACTCACCCATGTTGACACCCTATTGCGCATTAGCATCGGCCCTGAGATTGAGCGGACTTACAGCTGCTCCGAGTGCTAGAGCCGAAGCCAATCCACGTCCGTCGGCAAAGCCTCCAGATGCGATGTAAGGTCTGGAAAGCTCTTTAGCCGCACGAGCGAGCTGCGGTCTCAGCGTCATAAATCACAAAATTCACCAAGACCAGACCACCGATGTCGTCCTCGCCAGGGTGTCCGGCGCCTGAGGTTCAGCTCTGAACGCATAGCTCACGTACATTCGAAGCCATCGATACTGAGGCAGTCTACGCCCATCTTTTCACCTGATAATGCATGTCGTATGGTTACGCATTTGTGGATGATATATCGTTTGGGTGTGGTTGAGCTGCCGGGTGACTGGTAGGTCTGGATGAGCTTGATGAGAGGCCCAGCTGAAAATCAGTGAGGCTTGTCGCAGTAGCTCACGATTGTTGCCCGCAGTCTCGAATATCTCTACGCCTTCATCCATCGCTGCTCGGGCGTATCCAGCGCTGCTCTGACGTGAGCCTAAAAACACTTCGATGAGCAGACTGACTAGTCTGGAGGATTTATCGATGGAAGGAGTGTGATGTTGACGCCCTACATCGTTAGTCAAGCCTAGGCGAATCGCTCACAAATTTGCCCTTCCGGTCCGTCATCAACCGCCTTGTTTCGCGAATAGCCTCTCGCAGTGCATCGGGATTGGATTGGGTCAAAGCTGTGAGCATACCCACAGCGCCGGAGGCAGCTACGGCAGCTGCGAGCGGTGGCGTCCCAACCCATTGCATGCCTGGTTAGTCTGTTAGGCAGTTCAAGTAAGGAGAATGGAGCTCACCACCCTGTACAATGGGGAACTGAGATGTTCAGTTGATAGGAGATATGGCGTAGAGCAGACTCACTCGCACATCGAGAGCTTGTGTGAGCTGTGTGGCGATCATTGTCACGGTATCGCAGAATCTGAACTTGGTCGAACAATAGTCGTTGAGACTACTACCGGCGCGGGCTCGGCTAACGGCGAACCTGGTAAAGTGATTCCGACGGATGACCAGCCCATTCTAAGGCAGGGGTATCGAATAAGCTTTGGGGGAGAGAGAGGTCGCCGACGCGTTGAGCGCGAAACCATATTTTCAGTCTCCCTCCTCAATCTCGCCTCCTCTCCAACATATACTTGTCCTCATCAACCCTATCCTGTGAACAACTACTCAGACAGGATGAGCGCTCAGAACGTAAACCAAGCGATAGTTGACTGCTCTGCGTCGTTGATATCGCTATAGGGAGACGCGATTCAAACCGTGGGGTGCCACCGGTTTGGATTTGATTCAACCGTGAACCTAGACCTGCTCAGGAGTTTGTATCTTGTGAGTGCGCTGAGCTCTTCTGTCACCTCGGGAACTGAGAAAGCTACATCAAGGACGGCTCTCGTATCGCCAATGTCACGGGTACCCCGTTCAAGGACTACGGCGCCGAGTCGACATATGACAAGGAGACCAACACGATCAAATACACCACCATGGCCAGATTTCCTCCGGTCGAGCTTCTTCCCAACTCCGAGCGCAAGAGGATTCTAGGTGAGCAATTGGAAAGGCGTGGCTGATGAGAAGTGACCGGCGGGGCTGGTTTTGTCGGGTCTCACCTTGTCGACAGGCTCATGCTCCTGGGGCACGAGGTCACAGTGCTTGACAATTTCTTCACCGGTTCTAGGACTACTGTGAGTAAAACAGGTGGATACGCTGACGGAAGGTCTCGCACTGGATCGGCCACCCTAACTTCGAAATGGTCAGGCACGATGTCGTCGAGCCGTTCTTGATCGAGGTCGACCGTGAGTGCGTAAAATTGACCTCGCTAAAGGCAGAAATCTACCACCTCGCATGTCCCGCTTCTCCGCCCCACTACCAGTACAACGCGGTCAAGACGATCAAGACCTCCTTCATGGGTACTTTGAACATGCTTGGTCTCGCCAAGCGCACCAAGGCTCGTTTCCTCATCACCTCGACCTCGGAGGTTTACGGGGACCCGGAGGAGCACCCTCAGAGGGAGGACTACTGGGGTCATGTCAACTGCATCGGTCCTCGTGCATGCTACGACGAGGGCAAGCGTGTCGCCGAGACCCTCACGTACGGCTATATGCGTCAGGATGGCGTCGATGTCCGTGTCGCCCGTATCTTCAACACCTTTGGTCCTCGCATGAATCCCTACGATGGCCGTGTCGTCTCCAACTTCATTATCCAGGCGCTCAAGGGTGAGGATATGACGGTTTACGGCGACGGTTCGCAGACGAGGTCTTTCCAATACGTCCACGATCTCGTCGACGGCCTCATCCTTCTCATGAACGGCGACGACACTCGGCCGGTCAACATCGGTAACGGCGACGAGTTCACCATTCTGGAGTTCGCCGAGGCCGTTAGGGTAGGTGAAACGAGGGGCATATGAGCTGACAAGTAGGATATTGTCGAGAAGGTTCAGAAGGAGGAGGGCAACCCGCTCGCCAAGCGCGTAAACATCATTCACAAGGAGATCCCGACCGACGACCCGCAGCGCCGCAGGCCCGACACCACCAGGGCTAAAGAGAGCCTCAAGTGGCAGCCGAGGTTCAATGTCCGCCAAGGTGTCGAGGAAATGGTTCGGTGAGTGGACGAAGCGGCGCAACGAGCTGATGTTGGGTAGTTACTACTCGGCCAAGATGAAAGAGGGTTCGATCTAGAGGGTTTGTTTCGCGAAGATTGGTTCGGATCATGGCATCTTCTTCTGATATGCATGGCTGGAGCGCTTTCGTCATTGACTCCGATGTGTTTGGTATGAAGCGACTAGCAGCGGAGGGCTCCGAAATAATCCTGATTTGCTCTTGCTATCAACGTTACACCATTTTGAGCGAAAGGCATCGTTACGCGGAAGATTTTCGGAGTATTGGGGGTGCCACGCGCGAGATCGGGGCCCAGTTTGTTGACCGGAATGCAACGTTCGACACCTTACTTATACGCCATGACGGATGAGGAGCCGACGACGCCGAGGGCGAATACGCAGGACGAAGAAATCGTCACTCCCGCTCCCAAAGTTCAGGTCGAACCGCCGGACGCCCCTCGTCCGAATCCACCTGCAAAGGACTTACCCCTAGCTACTCCAGCATCATCAGCGACGCCTTCATTGCGACCATCAGCTGATGTATCCGAGTTTGACCCATATGCGACTCTGGCTCCAGCCCAAGCCTCGAGTTCGAGACGGAATGTACGTACGCCGACAAGAGCGGATCCCTCGGCATCAACAGAGCAGCAATCATCTGAGCCTCCAGAACCGTCATTCAACTTCTCTGGGTTTCTCAAGGACTTGAGGTCAAAGAGTGCTGAGCCAGTGGCGAAGTATCTCAAGAGGTAAGGTAGCTGTAGAATTCGCTGATGAGTAGCTTCCTCGCCAACTTTGCAAAGAAGCCATTCACGGTGAACGAGCAGATCAAGTTGATCCATGACTTTCTCAGCGTGAGTAACGGTTCTTGTATCCGCTGACGGCAGTTTATCGCGGAGAAAATGGTACTGTCTGAGCCATGGAAGTCGCAGACACCAGCGGAGTTTGAGAACGCGATGGAGGCGATGGAGAAGCTGGTCATGAATCGGTTATACAACTAGTGAGCGAAAATTTGGGCGAGCTGATGGAAGCACTTTCACGCCTCAACTCGTACCCTCACAACCGATCATGACAGATGACCTCGAGCGGGATGCGGTATTTGCGCAGAGGGTGAGGCTGTTTGGTTGGGTGAGGGAGAACCATCTGGATGTACCGGAAGGAGAAGCGAGTCAGGGATTCTTGGGGTTCGCCGAGCAGGGTAGGTCCACAGGATGAACGAGCTGATCAGAAGAAATGCTCAAGATCAATCACTACAAAGCGCCAAGAGACAAGATGATATGTATTTTGAACTGCTGCAAAGTGATCTTTGGTGGGTCCGGTTGACGATGAAGCTGATGGCAGGGTTGATACGACATACCTACGGCGCCGAGGCGACTTCTGCCGACGCTTTCGTGCCGATTCTCATCTTTGTTGTCTTAAGAGCAAATCCGGAGAACATGCTGTCGAACGTGGAGTGAGTGAAGACCTCGGTCGAGCTGAGTCCAGGTATATCAACCGGTTTCGCAGCGCCTGCAAGCTGCAAGGCGAGGGAGGTTACTACCTGTCGAGTTTGGTGGGTGCGTTGTGAGATGTGGCTGATCTCAGAGCGGGGCGATCGCTTTTATTGAGACCATGGATGCGTCGAGTCTGAGTGCGATCACGCAGGAAGAGTTCGAGAAGAACGTCGAAACGGCAATTCAAGATCTACCTCCTTCCCCGTCTAACCGGATGTCACGACCTCTCGGACCGACAGAGATGTCTCCTTTCGCCCCTTCCACTCCGGGCGAAGAGCCCGCTCGACAGCTCAGTCTCACAACGTCATTCCCTGCACTCGACAATACGAAGCGGTTCATTCTCCGGACGGGAAGTTCGGTTCAAGAAGCGGTCAGTAAGCCGATCAATGCGATCGGTAAGATTTTGGAGAATATTCAGCAGGAGGAGGAGGCTACGCCAAGGAGCATACGTAGGGCGCGACCTGCTACACCGGAGTCTCCATCGAGCAGATTCTCACATCTCGGCATATCGCCAGAGTCAACCCCAGGGTCCGGAACGTGAGTCTCCAGATGTGCTCCGCTGACTTTAGTGGGACACCGGTTGGTGACGTGCCCATGCCAGATTTCTCCGCACTTCAGATCCAATCCACCATGGACATGTCTCAAGAGGCCTACGCGCAAACGAGGCGGGCGAACGTACAAACCCTGCATCAGATGTTCCCGGCGCTCGACGAGGAGGTGGTGGAGGCAGTGTTGGAAGGGTGCGGCGACGATTTGGGTGTAGCGATAGATCGGTTACTCGAGATGTGACGGGTAGTGGCGGTGATGCGGTCGATTGCAAGCTAACTGGCGGTCTGACGGGCGGCGTACTGACGGGGAGATGGACAGCTGACCGTGATTCACGGTGGCTCTGACGGAAACGAAGCGGTACTGACTCGTCTGGATCTCTGCTGGGTGGCCAGGCGTTGATGCAGTATAATATATAGTATGAGGGATCCCATCACTAAGCTGTACATTGACGCCGCTGGCGAGCGCCTGTTTGATTTTGACCGCCATGCAAGCGAGCGCCCTCGCCCATCGCACAAGGCGGTCACTCACTCTGTACTTGTAGTTTAAGGGGATCCGAGTCATAGCTGAACATGAACGCCATTGTCAGGCGTCTTCTCATACATCACACGCCTGTCGTCAGTCGTCGCGCGCCACTCAAAGACTCCATACGCTATAGTGTTAAAAGGAATTCTGCTCTGAGCTGTTCGTTACCGCCCATCGCCGCGCGGCCATCACCAAACGGCCTTGACCGCCAACAGCCACGAAACCAAGCCTTATATAGCATTAGGGGATCCCGCGCCCCAGCTGTACATTACCGCCCAGCGCCAGTGGCGTCCCCAGTCGCCAAGCGCCCTCCTAATTCCCGACTTATTATACTATACTATGGAAGAGGTACCCAGCTACCAGCTGTACATTACCGCCCTTCGCCATGCGCCATTACATGAATCAATGATCTCACTATAGGATAAGGGGATCCAGACTGTCAGCTGTACATTTACGCCGAACGGCCATCACCAAGCACCCTTCCGCGGCTCACTCTTTTGTATGCAGAATAAGGTTCTCACCTACCGCCCATCGCCTGTCGCCAATCGCACTTCCAGCACTCATTATCTGCTGTACAGTATTAGGGAATCCCTCCTTCAACCTGCCCCGCCCGCGGTACAACCCTGCGCCCGAAAAAAGGGCAACTGTGGCACCGCCGTTTGCCGCTCCTTTCGGCCGCCACTCATCCCTATAGTATCAAGAGGCATCTTATACTACTTATGATAGGTCAAGTTGTGCAAAGGGCGCTTTAGAGGGGACGGGCGATGGGCGAAGGGCGATGGGCGAAGGGCGATGGGCGAAGGGCGATGGGCGAAGGGCGATGGGCGAAGGGCGATGGGCGAAGGGCGATGGGCGAAGGGCGATGGGCGAAGAGCG
>JAABUH010001851.1_pt1 | contig 21848 bp, 20 predicted proteins | sample 5559121 | NCBI WGS metagenome assembly JAABUH01 (sample SAMN10711871, study PRJNA513364) | rock metagenome | isolation source: Antarctica rocks | place: Antarctica: Victoria Land, Battleship Promontory nord | collected 2015-12-28
ACGAACTCCGTAAAAAGCCGCACGCGCTTCGTCTTGCGTGTCTCACCCTGCGTGAGGAGCCAGAGCGTTCCGTGAATGTGCAGGTGGCGATGTCACAGGAACAGACATGCTCGGCGCTGGCCTGCTACAATGGGCCATGACCTCGATCTCGTTTGCTCGCCACCAGTTCCCACCCGACGTCATCCGGCACGCAGTCTGGCTCTACCTGCGCTTACGCTGAGCTATCGTGACGTCGAGGACATGCTGGCCGAGCGCGGGCTCGACCCGACCTACGAAACGGTCCGGCGCTGGGTGACCAAGTTCGGGCCGCGGTTCGCGAAGGAGCTGCGGAAGCGACGACCCCGCCCGACCTCGCGTTGGCATCTGGATGAGATGGTGGTCAAGATCGCGGGCAAGCGCAATTGGCTTTGGCGTGCGGTGGACGAGGAAGGCGAGGTGCTCGATATCCTGGTGCAATCGCGGCGGGACACCAAAGCGGCTGTCCGGCTCATGCGCAAGCTGATCCGCAAACAGGGCTTTGGGCCCGAGGTGCTGGTCACCGATAAGCTGGGCTCCTACGGAGCCGCCAAGCGGAAGCTCGGTCTCCTGGCCCGCCACGAGCAGGGCCTGCGCAAGAACAACCGGCCTGAGAACTCGCATCAGCCGACCCGCAGGCGCGAGCGCAAGATGCAGCGCTTCAAGTCAACGGGATCGGCCCAGCGTTTCCTGTCCTCCCATGCTGCCGTCCACAACACGTTCAACACCCAGCGCCACCTCGTTTCCCGCCGCACCCTCCGCCACTTCCGGGCCGAGGCGGCCAATACGTGGGAGGTGGCCACGGCCTCGTGAGCTTCGGGGCCGAGTACGCTGAACTGCCGCTCACCTCCAGTTCCCGTGACAGTGCCTGACGCCCGCGGCGTCGCTCACGCGGCTCCGACCACGGCGGGCGGTGCCGCCCTGTTACCGCGCACGAGGTCCGACGCTTTCTCGCCAATCATGATGGCGGCCGCGTTGGTGTTCGAGGAGATGAGGCGCGGCATGGCGGAGCTGTCGCATACCCGCAGACCGTCGACCCCGCGGACGCGCAGCTGCGAATCGAGAACGGCGTCGAGCCCCTCGCCCATGCGGCAGGTGCCGACCGGGTGATAAGCAGAGCGGGCCGAGGCCCGCGCGAAGGCCTCGAGGTCCTCACGCGACCGCGCCACCCTGCCGGGCAGGTGCTCGCGCGACACGAAGGGGGCGAATGCCTTTTGGGCCATGATCTCGCGACACAGCACTAACCCATCGACCGTGCGGGCGAGGTCGTAGGGTTCGGCGAAGGCGTTCACGTCGATGACCGGGGGCGCCCGCGGGTCGGCCGAGCCCAACGTAACCGAACCACGCGACCGGGGGCGCACGTGGTAGGTGTTGAGCGTGCAGCCGTTGCCCCCCGGCACCGTCCCGATCCCCTTCTCCACGCCCGCGCCGGGCAGGAAATGGAACTGGAGATCCGGGGTGGCCTGGGCCCGGTCGCTCCACCAGAAGGCCCCGCCCTCGACGATATTCGAGGTCACCGGCCCCTTGCCGAAGAGCTTGTACTCCAGGCCGGCGAGCGCCTTCCAGTGCAGCTTCTTGTACCGATCGTAGGAGTGCGGCCCGTTGAGCTCGTGGACGGTGTCGACGTCCATGTGGTCCTGGAGGTTTCTTCCCACGCCGGGCAAGTCCCGGACCACCGGGATGCCGTGCCGCTTCAATGCGCCGGCCGGCCCGATGCCCGAAAGCATCAACAGCTTCGGCGAGCCGAAGGCGCCCGCGCAGACCAGCACCTCGCGTTCCGCCCGGACCACGGTGGCCCGGCCATCCTCGATGATCTCCGCACCGACGGCCCGGCCCCCTTCGACCACCACGCGCGTGGTCAGCACCCCGGTCCTTACTTCCAGGTTCCTGCGCCCGAGCGCCGGCCGCAGGTAGCCGGTCGCGGCGCTACAGCGCCGCCCGCCGCGCGTCGTCGTCTGATAGATGCCGCATCCCGCCTGATTCGGGCCGTTGAAGTCGGAATTGTAAGGGAGCCCCGCCTGCTGGGCGGCTTGGACGAAGGCGCGCGCCAGCCTGTGGGCGGGTTGGGTCGTGATGCCGAGCGGGCCGCCGTTGCCGTGGTACGGGCCGGACAGCAGGTCGTTGTCCTCCGACCGTTTGAAGTACGGCAGCACGTCCGCGAAAGACCAGCCGGCACAGCCCTCGTCGCGCGACCACGCGTCGTAGTCCTCGGGGCAGCCACGCGTGAAGACCTGCGCGTTGACCGAACTGCCGCCTCCGAGGACGCGGCCCTGCGTGTAGTCGAGCCTCCGCCCATGCAACTCCCGCTCGGGCCCGGACTGGAACTTCCAAACCAGGTCGCCGCCGGTCATCTTGAAGAATCCGACCGGCATGTGAATGTAGGGGTCGCGGTCCGTCGGGCCCGCCTCGAGCAGCAGCACGGACGCGTCCGGGTCCTCGCTCAATCGGGCAGCCAGGACGCAGCCCGCGGAACCGCCGCCCACGATGACGTAGTCGGGCATTCCCGATCACCTCCCTCGCCGATCGGCGTGCCCCGACCCTGCCACCGAAGCCTCTCAGCTCGCTTGTGCGGCGTCAATCAATCTTCTAGACTGACTAAGTTGAGGGGTTGTAGGACAAATTCCTACAGCTCCCGCCGGAGGCGCGGAACAGCGCCCCGCCCTGGAAACGCCGCCGAGGAGGACCGTCGCATGTCCGATCACCCGTCGAACGCCTTTGCCAAACCGACCACCCGCCGCACCGTCCTGGCATCCGCCACCGCGGCAGCCGCCATGCTGACGTTGCCGCGCTTCGCGCGGGCCGCGGGCGAGCAGCCCACGCTCGTGACCTCGATCCGCTCGCTGTCGAACCCTTATCACGCGGTCTGGAAGCAGGGCGCCGAAGCCTTCGCCAAGAGCGTCGGGGCCGACCACGTGACGCTCGTCTCGGAGGGCAACAGCGAGAAGGGCATCGCCGACATTCAGGCCATGCTGGCGAAGACTGGCGGCCGCATGGTGCTCAACTCCGACCCGAACGACACGCCGGACGCCCGGCCCATCGTCGGATCCTGCTTCAAGGCGGGTGCCTACTGCGTTACCCAGTGGAACAAGCCCGGCGACCTCCACCCCTGGGACTTCAATCCCTATTACGTGTCTCACATCGAGTTTGACGGGGTTAAGAGCGGATCAGCCATCGCCGAGGCGCTGTTCAAGGCCATGGGGGGCAAGGGCGGGATCGTCGCGCTCGGCGGCATCATCTCGACCACGGCGGCGATCGAGCGCAAGAAGGGCCTCGACCAGGCGCTCGCGGCCCATCCCGACATCAAGCTGCTCGACTTCCAAGTCGCGAATTTCAAGTCCACCGAGGCCTACGATCTCACCAGCAGCCTGCTGACCCGCTTCGGCGATCAGATCAAGGGCATCTGGGCCGCCAACGACGACATGGGCACAGGCGCGCTCGAGGCGTTGCGGGGCGAGGGTCTGGCCGGCAAGGTGCCGGTCGTGGGCATCGACGGCATCAAGGCCGCGGTCGACGCCGTCAAGAATGGGGAGTTCGCCGCCACCATCACGTCGGACCCATTCTGGCAGGGCGGCATGGGCCTGTCCATCGGCTACCACGCCTTCACCAAGGCCTTCGATCCCGCCAAAGAGCCGAAGAACCACCGCGAGTTCTACGGCCGTACCACCACGATCACGAAGGACAACGTCGCCGACTACATCAAGACCAACATCGATAGCCAGCCGTCGATCGACTGGAACGACCTCTGGGGCCGCTGCGAGGGACAGATCCGTTCAAGCTGAGGGGATCTCATCCCTGCCGCTTCCCTGGTGGCCGAGGCCGCCGCGTGCCCCTCCCACCTGTCGGATGGTGACATGAGTTCGAAGAGCGAGGCGTCGGCCCTGCCGAGGGGCGTGCAGAGCCGCGGGCGGCGATCCGTCGCCCCCGGCGGTTCGGCGCGGCACAAGCGCCTCCTCCGGACGGCGGCACCTCTCCTGGTGCTCGTTGCGCTCTGCGCCGTGGTCTCGGTCGCCAACCCGAGCTTCATCGAGACCCGCAACCTGATCCGCGTCGCCAACGCGGCCGCGGTGCCGCTCACGCTGTCGATGGGCACCACGTTGGTGATCCTTATCGGCAGCATCGACCTCTCGGTCGAGGGCGCGGTCTCCGTGGCCGCCATGGTTGTCGTTCTGCTGGGCCGAAACGATACCAACGCTAACGACCTCGGCTGGCTCGCGGTCCTCGTCGCGGTCGGAGCCGCCAGCGCCATGGGCCTCCTCAGCGGAGTGATCCAGACAGGGCTGCGCATCCCTTCGTTCATGGCGACGCTGGGCACTTGGTTCATCGGGCTGGGGTTCTCGACCTACATGCTGGGCGGTTCCGCCGTCCGGCTGATGGACCCGCGGCTGCGCGACTTGGCGCTCGGTCGCTTCCTGGGCCTGCCGCTCACGGTCTGGGTGGCGCTCGGAGCATTGGCCGTGACGGTGACGATCCAGTACCGGACCCGGCTGGGTCGCCACATCATGGCACTGGGCGGGGGCGAGGACCTGGCCGAACTCTCGGGCATCAGCCCAATGCGGGTGCGGGTGCTGACCTTCACGCTGGCAGGCCTCTTCTACGGGGCCGCGGGCGTGCTCGCGGCGGCGCAGCTCGGCCGGTCCGACGCGGTGATCGGCGACGGTCGCCTGTTCTCGGCCGTTACCGCCGTGGTGGTGGGTGGCACGGCGTTGACGGGCGGCGAGGGCGGCGTACTGAACACGCTCGTGGGCGTCCTGATCGTCACGGTGCTCGGGAATGGGATGGTGCTGCTCGGCGTCTCGCCCTACGTCCAGCAGACCGTGCAGGGCCTGATGATTATCGCGGCGGTGGCGCTCTCGCTCGACCGCGTCCGCCAAACGATCGTGAAGTAGGGGGCCGCTATGCTGGCAGCGCTCTCGCTCTTCAAATCGTACGTGGGGGTCAAGGCCCTGAAGGACGTCAGCCTCGATGTCCGGCGCAACGAGGTCGTGGGCCTCATCGGCGAGAACGGCGCCGGCAAGTCGACCCTGATGCGCATCCTGTCGGGCACCGTGCGGCCCGACGCCGGCACGCTGACGCTCGACGGAGCGCCGCTGCGGCTCCGCTCGGCCCGTGACGCCGCAGCGAACGGCATCGGCATGGTGTTCCAGGAGCAGTCGCTGCTGCTCAACATGTCGGTGGCGGAGAACGTCTATCTCGGCCAGGAGGGGCGGTTCATGCGCCTCGGGTTCCTCGACGGTCGCGCGATGCAGGCTGCGGCACACGCGCAACTCGCCAAGGTCGGCGTCGACATCGACGTCCGCACCCGGGCCGGCGACCTCACTTTCGCGGCGCGCCAGATGGTGGAACTCGCCAAAGCCCTGACGCTCGAGGACACCGTCCAGCGGTCGCTCACGATCCTGCTCGACGAACCCACCTCGGTCTTGTCGCGCCCCGACGTCGACGTGCTGTTCGGGCGCATTCGCGCCCTCAAGTCCCGCGCCAGCTTCGTCTTCGTGTCGCATCGGCTCGACGAGGTCCTGGACATCAGCGACCGCGTCTACGTCATGAAGGACGGCGAGGTAGTGGCCGAGCGCGTGGCCGCAGAGGTATCCGGCCCCGAACTCCACGAGATGATGGTGGGCCGCGGCCTCCACGCCGGATATTACAAGGAGGCCCGCCAGCTCCCGCCCGCCCCCGAGGTGCTGCTCGAGGCCGAGGACCTCGTGGTGGACGGCGCCTTCCGCGGTGTCGACCTGAAGCTCCACGCGGGCGAGATCGTGGCCATCGCGGGCGTGCTCGGCTCGGGGCGCGAGGAGTTGACGCGATCAATCGGTGGATTCCTGCCCCAGACAGGAGGACGGCTCCGGGTCGGGGGTCGCGAGGTGCGGCTCGCCAGCCCCGGGCAGGCGGTCGCGATGGGCATCGGCACCGTCCCGCGCGAGCGTCGGGTCGAGGGCCTCGTCATGTTCCTGTCGATCGCCCAGAACATCAGCCTCGCCAACCTGCCAGCCGTCATGAGCAACGGCCTGATCAGCCACGGCCGGGAGCGGGCGATCGCACGCGAGTGGATCGCGCGCCTGAGCATCCGGGCCCCCAACGCCGACATCGCTTGCCGCAGGCTCAGCGGCGGGAACCAGCAGAAGGTCGTGTTGGCCCGCTGGATGACGGCGGGGTCACGCGTCCTGATCCTCGACCACCCGACGCGCGGGCTCGACGTTGGCGCGAAGGAGGAGGTCTACGAGCTGGTGCGCGACTTGTCCGCTCAAGGCGTCGCGATCCTGCTCCTGTCCGACACGCTGGAGGAGACGATCGGCCTGGCGCACCGCGTCCTCGTCATGCGCGACGGCGAGATCACGGCCCGCTTCGACGCCCCGCCGGGAGGCAAGCCCGACCAGGTCGACCTCGTCGCCGCGATGGTGTGACCGAGCCGGAATTCAGGAGGACCCATCATGACGATCTCGACGCCATCGCGGATCCAGGCGCGCGACCTCCGGGGGACACTCCGCGACGTCGCGCCTCCCGGCCTCCTCGTCCTGCTGATCGTCGTGGTCGAACTCTTTGCCCCCGGCTTCGTCACCCGCGACACGCTCATCATGGTGCTGGCCGACACGGCCGTGCTGTTCGTCCTGGCCACGGCGGAGACCTTCGTGATCATGCTGGGCGGGATTGACCTTTCGGTACAGGCCCTGGCGTCGCTGGCGAGCGTGCTCCTGGCGCAGCTCCTCGTTTCGCTGGGCTACCTCGCGTTTCCCATCGTGGTTTTCGCCGGGACCGCCTTCGGTCTGCTGAGCGGTCTCGTCCACGTGCGGCTCAAGGTGCCGTCCTTCGTGGCGACCCTCGCCACGGGCGGCGTCGTGGCGGGCTTGGCGCTCCTCGCGGCGCGCGGTCGCGCCATCACGATCGATCAGGTGGGGCGTGCCTACGCGAGCTGGATCGACGCCACCGTGGTCGGCCTGCCCGCCGTCGTGGGGATCGCGGTCCTGGTCGGCGTCCTGGCCTTCGTGGGCCTGCACTACACGCGCTTCGGCCGGCATACCGTGGCGGTCGGGGCGGGCGAACCCGCGGCCCGCGCCGCGGGCGTCGACGTCGCCCGGACCAAGATCGTGGCGTTCGGCATCTCGGGCACACTCGCATCTGTCGCCGGCATCCTCCTTGCGGCGCGACTGTCGAGCGGATCCCCCACGCTCGCGAACCAGCTGATGTTGCCCGCCATCGCGGCCGTGATCGTCGGGGGGACCGCCATCACGGGCGGGCTCGGCAACGTCGGGCGCACGGCCGTGGGAGCGCTGATCATCTCGATCGTGCGGATCGGCATGACCTTCGTCGGCGTCAACATCTTCGCCGAAAACGTCGTGTTCGGCATAATGCTGATCGCGGCCGTGGCGGTCACGATCGATCGCAGCAAGATCGCCATCATCAAGTGAACCCTCAGCGGGCTCGCTGTGGCGGACCGAGCTTGGCTCTCATCCCATGGTGTCGAGATCGATCAGCTCGATCTTGTACCCGTCAGGATCCTCGATGAAGGCGATGTGCGTGGTCCCATGCTGCATCGGACCGGGCTTGCGCGGCACCTTGGCACCGCGGGCCTCGAGCGTCGCGCACACGGTGCCAATGTCGCGGACGCCGAGCGCAAGGTGGCCGAAGCCGGTGCCGAGGTCGTAGCCGTCGGTCTGTCCCCAGTTGTAAGTCAGTTCGACCACCGTGTCGGTCCTCTCCGGCCCGTAGCCCACGAAGGCGTTGGTGAACCTGCCGCCGGGATAGTCATCGCTTCGCAGTAGCGTCATCCCGAGCAGCTCAGTGTAGAACGCGATCGACGCGTCGAGGTCCTTCACACGGATCATCGTGTGCATCATACGGAACTGTCCATCGGCACCGGTCATGGTTGCGTCCTCGCTGATAGCCCGGCCAGAGGACGCCTTGCGCGAGGTGCCCTTCTGTCAGGTCACGCGGTTGTATGATAACGTGATGAAACGGGCCAACGGAAGTAGCGGGATGCGGATGATGAAAGCGCAAGGCCGCGCGCCGCTCATGACCATCGCCATCAGCCTGCACCGTCGCGCCGTCCTGGCCCAGCCTGTTGACGCGACGCGGCGAGACGCTTCCCAGCAACAGATCCGCCACGTAACGCTGGATTCGGGGCTGAGGGACGGACGCTGCGGTCCACCCACGAGCCATTCAACGCCTTGGGCTCGGTCCCGCCTGGGACCTCGAGGTAAGTCGGAGTCGACATGACATCACTCAAGCTCGGCAAGGTCAGCCGTGGCCCGCATCTTCCAACGCTTGTGGCGAGTTCACTGTCGCGCGAGATCGCGCAGGGGCGCCTCGCGCCCGGCGCACAGCTCCCGACTGAGCAGGCGCTCGCCAAGACGTTCGGCGTGAGTCGGAACGTCATCCGCGAGGCCATCGCGCGGCTTCGCTCCGAGGGACGCGTGTGGTCGCAGCAAGGCCGTGGCGCCTTCGTTTCCGACAAGCCGCACGCGCCCGTGCTGACGATCGACCACGACGTGCGCGGCGGGGCCGAGGCCTTCGCGAGCCTGTTCGAGCTCCGCAGTATTTTGGAGGTGGAGGCCGCGGCGCTGTCGGCCGGCAGACGCTCGGAGGAGAACCTTGACGCTCTCCGGACCGCGATGGCGGCCATGGCCGATGCCCTTTATGGCAGCACCGCTTGGCTCAAGGCCGACCTGGAATTTCATCGCGTCATCGCGGTGTCTACCGGCAACGGCTACGTGGTCCAGTTTCTGGGCGTCGTGGCCGAACGCGTCCGCGACAGCATCCTCGTATCCGGGAACAAGCACCGCTCCGACGACCTCTCCCAGGTGACGTTGGGCGAGCACGAGAGGATCCTGCGGGCGATCGAGGCCGGTGATGCCGCCGAGGCCCGCAGCGCCATGGCGCATCACCTCGGCAACGCGTCCCGCCGCGTCGGGACGGCGGAGGAGCGGCCCGAGGGTGGAGCGACCCCCGCGCCGGCGCCGAAGCGCCGCGTCGCGAAGGCTCGGGCACCCGCGGCGTCCTCGCAGGCCTCTTAGGGTCAGCTCCCGTCGGGCGGAGTCCGACGGGGCGCGTCACCGCGCCAGCCAGCCGCCATCGACCGGCAGCACGACACCGTGCACGTAACGAGCCGCGTCCGAGGCCAGGAACACCGCTGCCCCTCCGAGGTCCTCCGGCCGGCCCCAGATCCCGGCCGGGATGCGGGCGAGGATCGCCGCTGAACGGTCCGGGTCGTCGCGCAACGCCCGGGTGTTGTTGGTCTCGAAGTAGCCGGGCGCGATCGCGTTCACGTTGACGCCTCGCGACGCCCACTCGCAGGCGAGCAGCCGCGTTAAGCCTGCGAGGCCGCTCTTTGCGGAGGTGTAGGGCGCGCAACGGATTCCGCCTTGGAACGAGAGCAGGGATGCGATGTTGACGATCCTGCCGCCGCGGCCGTCCGCCAGCATGCGACGGCCGCAGGCCTGAGCCAGGAAGAACGGCACCTTGAGGTCAAGGTCCTGGACGGCGTCCCAGTCCACCTCGGTGACATCAACGGCGTCGGCCCGGCGGATGATCCCCGCGTTGTTGACCAGAATGTCGACGCGTCCGAGCGCCGACGCTTCCGCCATGACGCGCTCGATCGGCGCGGTCGTCGCCAGGTCGGCACACACCGCTTTAAAGGGCCGTCCGGTTTCCGACACCAAGCCAGCGGTCTCGTCCATTGCGGACCGCCCGACCGCCACGATGCCGGCCCCGGCGCGCGCGAGCCCGAGAGCGATCGCCTGCCCGAGGCCCGTGTTGGCGCCAGTCACGATGGCCGTCTTGCCGCCGAGGTCGAATGGAGCCGTCATCGGAGCGTGTCCATCGCGACGGGGTCCATGTCGGTATAGTCGACGTTGTCGCCGCCCAGGCCCCAGATGGACGAGTAGGCGCGCGTGCCGACGCCCGAGTGGATCGACCAGTTGGGCGACAGGATCGCCTGCTCGTTCGCGACGACGAGGTGGCGCGTCTCGTCCGGCTCCCCCATGAGGTGGATCACCCGGGCGTCGGCGGGCACGTCGAAATAGAGGTAGGCCTCGGATCGTCGTTCGTGCACGTGGGTCGGCATGGTGTTCCAGACGGAGCCCGCCTCGAGGGTCGTCATGCCCATCACCAGCTGGCAGGTGTCGCAGACCTCCGGATGCAGCATCTGGTAGATGGTTCGGCGGTTGGCGGTCGCCTGCTCGCCGAGCGTGATGGTCTTGGCGGCCGAGAGCGGCACCTGCACGGTCTCGCGCGCCGCATGGACCGGCGTCGACAGGAGATAGAACTTGGCGGGCGAAGAGGGATCGCGGCTCTCGAACGTGAGCTCGCCGGCCCCCATCCCGGCATAGAGCGCGTCCCGATGGGCAAGCTCATGGAACGTTCCGCCGACCGTCATGCGCCCGGGACCGCCGATGTTGAACACGCCGATCCCGCGACGGGCCAGGAACGACGGAGTCCCCAAAGGTTTCGGGCTCGGCAGCGTCAACGGTCTTTCACCGGGGACGGCGCCGCCGACCACGAAGCGCTCCATGTGGCTGTAGGTCAGAGAGACCTCTCCCGGCCTGAACAGCTCCTCAAGCAGGAAGTGACGGCGGAGGGTCGCCGTGTCGTACGTTCGAACTGCGTCCGGGTGGCTGGCTTGCCTGACGTCGATCTGGGTCATGACGCTGTCCGGCGGGAGGGGGTCGTTCGGGAACTGGAGTTGCGGGTCGGTTCCCGCAGGCGTCGTGCAAGCCGCCCCTGCTCTACCAGTGGTGATCGACGGATGGCCGGACATCCGCTTCGTAGATCGCCTTCACCTGCGCCATGACCTCCAGGGACAGCGCGGGCAGGTCGGACGCGGCAGCGTTGGCACGGGCCTGAGCGGGCGTCTTGGCACCCGGGATCGCGACGGTCACGGCCTCCGCCATCCCCGACGAGGGGGCGGATCTTCTCCACCACGTCCAGCCCTTTGGCATAGTCGACGCCCGAGAAGGTCTCGCCGACGTCGAAAGCCTCACCGTTCCGGTTGTACTGGCGGTGGTCCGAGTCTTCGAAGTGCGTGTCAGGCCCGAACTTGCCGGACAGGAAGCCCGACGCCAGCGGCACGCGGGCGATCACCGCGACCCCACGCCGCCTCGCCTCCCCGAAAAACAGTTCGGTGGGCCGCTGCCGGACGACGTTGAAGATGATCTGGACGCTTGTAACGCCGGGATAGTCGAGGGCCTTCAACCCTTCCTCGACCCGCTCCACACTGACGCCGTAGTGCCGGATCTTGCCGGACTCGCATCGCGGTCGGCTTGACGGTCGGATGGGAGCGCAGACCCTTGCGCGCGTCCGAGCCGATCGACGAGGCTCCCGGGTAGGTCCAGACGTTCGAGCGCCAGCGGCCATGGCGTCCGAGTTCGACATTGTTGACGTGCGGGACGCTGCCCTTCTTGAACAGCGGAAGCAGTTCATGGCCGCTGCGGTAGAGGCTTCCCATCCCGGCATTCGTCTTCGACCAGACAACGAGGTTCAGCGGATCGAGGCCGCGCTCTTCGGCCGCCTGTGGATCGTCGGATAGCCGCGCCAGTCGATGAAGGTCGCGAGCACGCCGCCGTCGACGAGGTGGTGCTCCGCCGCCTCGATCCAGGCGGTGTTGAAGGTGAGGCGCTAGAGGAGGCGCTCGCCCGGCATGGCAAGCCGGATGTCTTCAACACCGACCAGGGATCGCAATTCACCAGCCAGGAGTTCACCGGCGTGCTGCTCAAGGCCGGGGTCGCCATCAGCATGGACGGCAAGGAGCCTGGCGAGACAACGTCTTCGTCGAGCGGCTCTGGCGGTCCGTCAAGTACGAGGAGATCTACCTCAGGGCCTATGACAGCGTCGGCGAGGCTCGGGCCTCGATCGGCCACTATCTAACCCTCTACAATGGACGTAGACCGCATTCGAGCCTTGACCGGAAGACGCCGGACCAGGCCTATTTCGACAGGTTGCCACAGATCGCGGCAGCTTGAACCCGGCGGGGCTCCACTCAAGAAAGCGCCCGGTGCTGTTCAGACAACCGGAGCCACCTCTAAGAGCTTCGTGCGTACGGTGGAACGGGGTAGTTTCGCAGCCGCCGCCGTTGCCGGCGGGCTCTCCCCTGCCATGGTCAGCAACCACGTGCGCTTCACCACGAGGACGTGCCGGTTCCGGAGCCCGCCTAACCGTCCGACCTGGCGAGAATGCTCGTCTGCGCCACGAGAACGACCGGCTCCGGATGGAGCGCGATATCCTAGTGTAGACGCGGTGATGGACGCGCTTGGTCTTGAGGGTATGGAAGAAGCTCTCCATCGGCGCGTTGTCCAGGCAATCGCCCCGGCGGCTCATGGACGAGGTAACCCCTGATTGACCAAGGCGCTGACGGTAACCCTCGGCGGCGTACTGGATGCCCTCGTCCCCCCGTCCCCCGGCACGTGCATTGAGGCGGTCTGGCATCCTGTCCTCTGCCGGGAACCGGCTGGTAAGTGGGACGGCCACTCAGCGTTCGACGTCCCACCAGTCCGGCCATTTGACCTTGCGAGGAGTGCGGGTCGCGCGCACTACCTCGGCCTGTTCGTCGCGGGTAAGCTTGCGCTCCCCGAGTCGTGCCAGGGCGGTCTCGACCAACCAGGGCTCGAGCGCCATGCGCGCCGTCGGACGCAAGCGATCGAGCTTGGTCGCCGTCCGAAGCGGGCGCAGCGCTATGTTGACGCTCCCGGCTCTGACCATGACGATGGCAATATCGGGGATAATGGCTCGGAGCGACGACCTTCGTGCCGCCCGTGCCTCCTCGATCGCGGCAAGAGCGGCCCGTGCTGCCCCGCCATCGCCATCGAGCCCACGCTTCATCACATGAAGCAGGAAGGCTTCGGCGCCCGTCACGCGACGCTCGACGCCGTCCTCGCGGATGGCCACCATCTGGCCGAGCACGGCTTCGTAGGGCGGTTCGTTGTGACGGCCGCGCGGTCGGCCTTTCGGATTGCCGCTCTGGCCCTTGCGAAACCGCGACGCGGCCGACGGCCTGCCGTAACCGGCCGGGACCCCGTGTTCGGGCGCGTCCGGCTCGTTCAATGCTTGTCTCCTTTTGGCCAGACCAGCGTCTCGGGGTCGCGCGTGCAGCGTTCGACTCCCGCCACCTCGCGCTCCCCGAGCGGCTTTCGCCCCCGCCGGCTCAGCGCAGCCTGCACCGCCCAGGGCTCAAGCAGCAGGCGCCGATCGTCTCCCTCGACTTGAGCCCAGCGAGGATCAAGTGCAGCAATGCCGAGGATCAGCAGCGCCGCCTCGGCATTGGCCGGATCCTCTCGCTCCATCTGCAGGCCGCCAGGGGTCGGTCGGGGTTGCCGCGCCGCGAGCGCCTGCTCACGCTTGGCGATCATCTTGAGCACTTCGCGCCGGGCGATGCGACTGCCGGCGATCGCGTCCTGGTAGGTCTTGTGCTGCAGCGCTTCGTCGACAGTGACTTCGCGCTGTCGGCCGCCCTGCGTCATGGTCAACCTCCGATCGATCACGACGTCGAAGGCCGACGCTTGCGGCGCGACCGTCGCCTTCTTGGGGCGCCCGGCGGGATTGCCGCTTTGTCCCTTCCTGAACCGTGTCGCCGATCGTGGGCTCTTGGACCCTGCTCGGTCGTTGTCGGACTTCGTGTTCATGCATCTCGGCTTTCAAGGCGGGGCGTGCCGCCCGTCATCGCCACCCAGCGGTCGACCGCGACATCGACATAGGCGGGGTCGATGTCGAGCCCCTGAACCGTCGTCCGCAACGCTCCGCCGCGACCAGCGTCGTCCCCGAGCCGAGAAAGACGTCGAGCACCAGATCACTCCGACGGGTCACGTCCTGGAGGGCGTCGGCCACGAGGGCGATCGGCTTCACGGTTGGATGAAGGGCAAGATCCTCACGCCTGCTGCCCTTGAGCGAGTTGACGGAGGGTAATCCCAGACATTGGTGCGGTTGCGTCCGTAGCGTCCGAGCTCGACCGCATTGAAGTGCGGGGCGTCGCCCACCTTGAACACGAACACCAGCTCGTGCTTCGAGCGGTAGAGCGATCCCATCCCCGCATTCGACTTGTTCCAGACGCACAGATTGAGAAGGCCACCATAAATCTTGGCGCCGACGCTCTCGAGATCCGCCATGTGGCCCCAGTCCATGCACACGAAATGCACCGCGCCATCGCGCGAGATCGCGGCGCAGGCCCCGAGGCTCTCGGCGAGAAAGGACCGAAAGGCCGCATCGGTCATCTCGCCCGACGCCATCGCAAACTCGCGGTGGCGCCCGCGCGCATTGGCATGTCCGTTGATCCGAACATCGTAGGGTGGATCGAGGAAGGCGGCGTCGATCCGGGCCTTGTCGCCGAGGACTGCGTTCAGGAATGCGAGGTCTCGACCGTCACCACAGCCTACGCGGTGTTCGCCCAGGATCCGGATGTCGCCCGGGCGCGTCCGCGGTGCGCCCGGCACGGGCGGGATGACCTCGTCGTCCGGGTCGACCGCACCGTTCATCACGACGTCGATCTCGCCGACCGAGAAGCCGGTCACCGACAGGTCGAGGTCGACGTCGATCACGGCGAGTTCGGCAAGCTCGACCTTGAGCATGTCGAGATCCCAACCGGCACCGAGTGCGATCTTGTTGTCGGCGAGCCTGAGGGCTCGCATCTGCGCGGGCGTGAGGTCGGACAGTTCGATCGTCGGGACCTCGGTCAGTCCCATCGCCTTGGCGGCCAGCAACCGACCGTGGCCCGCGATGATGCCGCCGGCCGGATCGACGAGGAGCGGGTTGGTGAACCCGAAGCTGCGCATCGACGCCACGATCTGATCGACCTGTCGCTTCGGATGGGTTCGGGCATTGCGCGGGTCGGGAACGACGCTGCCGACGGGACGATAGATGACGGTCAGCAGGCGGTTGGAGGGTGCGGTCACGTGAGGCGAGTCTCTTGGGGATCGCCTGGAACAACACATGAACGGTTGTCGGCGGCAAGGGATCGGGCATGCCGGTCGGAGCGTTCCGGCTTGGGCGTCCTTGGTCCGGAGTTGGGGATCAGGGGCTCCGTCGACCACCAAGCACCGCAACTAAGCACGACGGCGACGCAGTTGCCTCGTCCCTGTTATCGTGGAGCGCACCCCCCGTTATGAGGCACCTCGCGCCCTGTTCAGCAACTCCGAACGTCCTGTTACCTGGAAGAACAGGGAAGTAATTTTGAGACCGGCCAAGCTGCTGATCTGACGCATGGATTTCGGCGCATGGCAGGTGTGGCGAGGCCCCGATCCCTGTTTTTGCGACCGAAATGCTTAAATTTCCCTGTTCAGTGCGAAGGAACAGGGTGGAGACGGGTTCGCATGCGACTGCCTCCACCACCAATGCTTGATCCTCCCGCGTTGCGGTGCATGAGTTCACGATGGGTTACGATCTTTAGGTCGCCCTTTCCGGATCGGTTTGAACTCCTCGGCGCGCCCATCCCAACTTCCCGCGATCCGCGCCTGGACACCTGCGGCGGCCCGTGCTGATGTCGGGCATCGACCGGAGACTCGCATGCCCAAGGCCAAAGCACTGGCCGCGCTCCTGGCGCTCGCGCTGCTCGGGGGTTGCGCCAGCGGCGTAACTCAACAGGACGCGACGGCGGTGCCGAAGGGGCAGAGGCAGGCCGCCCGGCAGAGCCGCGTCGTCGATTGCAGCACCACCGGGCTCGGGATCGTGACCACGTCGCACTGTGGGTCCAACGGCTTCGACCCGTTCTCGGCCGCCGCGGAGTGAGGCCCCCTAGACCTCGAACGTGACGCCTTGCGCGAGCGGTAGGGTGCGGCCGTAATTGATGGCGTTGGTCTGGCGGCGCATGTAGCCGCGCCAGGCGTCGGAGCCCGATTCGCGACCGCCGCCGGTCTCCTTCTCGCCCCCGAACGCGCCGCCGATCTCGGCGCCGGACGGCCCCATGTTGACGTTGGCGATGCCGCAATCGGAACCCGCCGCCGACAGATATCGCTCGACCTCGCGCAGGTCGTTGCCGAAGATCGACGACGACAGGCCCTGCGGCACGCCATTCTGCAGCGCGATCGCCTGGTCGAGGTCGCGGTAGCGCAGGACGTAGAGGATCGGCGCGAAGGTCTCCTCCGCCACGGGCCCGACCTGGCCGGGCATCTCGACCAGCGCGGGCCTCACGTAGAACGAGGCCGCGCCGTTGACATCCACGCGCTCGCCGCCGTGCACCGTGCCGCCTGCCGCGCGGGCCGCGTCGAGGGCCTTCCCCATGGCCGCGAAGGCGGCGCCGTCAATCAGCGGACCCACGAGCGCGTCGCCCGCCACCGGACTGCCGACCGAGATCGTGCGGTACACGGCCACGAGGCGCCCCACCAGCGTCTCGTAGACGTCGTCGTGCACCATGAGGCGGCGCAGGGTCGTGCAGCGCTGGCCGGCCGTGCCCATGGCCGCGAAGGCGACGGCCCGCAGCGTCAGGTCGAGGTCGGCCGAGGGCGTCACGATGGAGGCATTGTTGCCGCCGAGTTCCAGGATCGGCTTGGCGAAGCGCCGTGCCAGCCGTTCTCCCACTGCCCGCCCCATGCGGGTCGAGCCCGTGGCCGAGACCACCGGGACGCGGGGATCGTCGACCAGCGCCTCGCCGACCTCCTGGCCGCCGATCAGCACGGTCGCGAGGCCGTCGGGGGCGTCGTCGCCGAAGCGGGCCGCGGCCCGTCGCATCAGGGCGTCGACCGCGAGCGCCGTCAGCGGCGCCTTCTCGGACGGTTTCCACACGAGCGGGTCGCCGCAGACCAGCGCCAGCGCGGCGTTCCAGGACCAGACCGCGACGGGGAAGTTGAAGGCCGAGATGATGCCGACGACGCCGGCCGGGTGCCACTGCTCGGTGAGCTTGTGATCGGGCCGTTCGGAGGGCAGCACGAGGCCATGCAGCTGGCGCGACAGCCCCACCGCGAAGTCGCAGATGTCGATCATCTCCTGGACCTCGCCGAGCCCTTCCGAGACGACCTTGCCGACCTCCAGGGTCACGAGGCGGCCGAGCGCCTGCTTCTCGGTGCGCAGCTCCTCGCCGAGGAGGCGCACCAGCTCGCCGCGCCGCGGCGCCGGCACGAGCTGCCAGCGCAGGAAGGCCGCGTGGGCCCACCGAATCGCCTCGGGCACGGCCACCGCCGCCGTCTCGACCACGCGACCGATCGGCTCGCCCGTGATGGGCGACCGCACCGCGAGCGTGCCGGCCTCGAAGCGGTCGCGGGCGACGCCGAGCCGCTCGAGGATGCGCTGGGCTTCGGCCGCGATGGTCGCGTCGGGACGGGACATGGAGCTCTCTCGGTTCTCGGGCGCCCGCCGGGTCAGACCCGCGCGGCCGCCAGGTGGGCCACCTGTGCGCCCACTTCATAATAAGCTTCGCGGACCGCGCGATAGGGCACCGCCTCGGGGTCGGTCATTGGCAGCGGCAGGTCGGCCTCGGCGATGCGGCCGAGAGCGAGGTCGGCGAGGCAGCGGCCGAACACCGTGCCGGGCGCGATGCCGCGGCCGTTGTAGCCGCTGAACGCCACCACCTCGCGGCCGAGCCGGTGGAACTTCGGCAGGCTGTCGGCCGTCATGCCGATCATGCCGTACCATTCGTGCTCGAAATCGATCCCGGCGAGCTGGGGGAAGAGCCGCGCGAGGGCGCGCCGGCCCCAGGCCCGGTGGATGGGGCGGCCCGGGCCACGCAGGGCGCCGACGCTGCCGAAGACGAGCCGCCCCGCGGCATCGAAGCGGAACGAACTCAGGATTTCGCGCGTGTCCCAGGCGCCCTGCCGCCCCGGCAGGATCGAGCCCCGGAGATTGTCGCCGAGCGGCGGGGTGGCCAGGTTGAAGTAGGGCAGGTGCACGAGTTCGGCGCGGATTTCCGGCCACAGCCCGCCCGTGTAGGCGTTGGTGGCCACGATGACGGACGACGCCCGCAGACTGCCGCCCGCGGTGCGGAGCCGCCAGGCGGTGCCGAGGTCTTCGGCGCCCGCCACCGGGCTCGCCGTGAAGATGCGGGCACCCGCCGCCACGGCCGCCCGGGCGAGCCCGCGGGCATAGGCCAGCGGCTGGATGGTGCCGGCCCGCCGGTCGAGCAGCGCACCCGCATAGGCCGGCGCGCCGACCATGCGGGCCGTCTCGGCGGCATCGATGAGTTCGACCGCCGCGCCACGGGCGCGCCACTGCCGCCCGCGTTCTGTCACCTCGGCCAGGCCTTTCGTCCCGGCGGCGCAATGCAGCGTGCCGGCGCGTTCGGCCTCGCACGGGATGGAATGCCGCGCCACGAGGTCGAACACGGCCGCGGGCGCCTCGCCCAGCAGGACCAGCAGGCGGTTGCCGTAAACCTCGCCGAGCGCCGCCGGCAGCTCGTCCGGCATGACCCATAGGCCGGCGTTGACGAGCCCCGCGTTGCGGCCGGAGCCCCCGAAGCCGATCTCGACCGCTTCGAGCACCGCGACGTCGGCACCGGCCTCGGCCAGGTGCAGCGCCGCCGACAACCCCGTGAAGCCGGCCCCGATCACCGCGACATCGGCCGCGATATCGGCCGCGAGCGCCGCCGTGGCGGGCGGCGGCGGCGCCGAGCGCTCCCAGAGCCCGTGGCTGCGCGGATCGTCCTTCATGCTGCAGCCGTCATCCGGTAGTCCAAACGAAACCCCCTTCGCTTCAAGCACTTCCGTTGAGCCCCGTCGAGATCGGGGACGACAGGATGCCGACCGAAACTGCCGTGCCTACGATGGCACAATGGGATCCGTACCCTCGTTGAGGATGTCGAGGTAGCCCTTGTATCCATAGACACGACCTCGGCGGCGCCCCGTCACTTCTTCAACGATCCCGAGGCGGACCAGTTCTGCGAGCGCGGCATTCACGGTCGGCGCCGATAAGCCTGTGTTTCGGATGAGCGTGCTCCCGGTCGCGAATGGGTTCTGTTGCAGCGATTCGTGAACGCGCAGGGCTGATCCGGCACGGTCACTGCCGATGCTTATCGCTTCGCGATCACGCCTGAACAACTCGACGATGCGTCCGGCCGCATCAAAGGCTTGGTTCGCGGTCTCGGCTATTCCATCGAGAAAGAATTCGAGCCAAGCCTCCCATGCCCCCCTTTCGCGAACTTCCTGCAGCAGGCGATAATAGTCATCGCGATGTGTCTTGAGATAGAGGCTGAGATACAGCAAGGGCTTGCGCAGCACGTCATGAACACAGAGGTAGAGGGTCACGATCAGGCGACCGATGCGTCCATTTCCGTCCAGGAAGGGATGGATCGTCTCGAACTGAACATGAAGCAAGCCAGCCTTGATGAGGTGTGGTAGCCCGGACACCTCTTCATGCATGAAGCGCTCGAGGGCGTCGAGACATGTGCCGAGCTCCGACACTGGCGGCGGCACAAAGAGCGCGTTGCCGGGCCGCGTGCCGCCAATCCAATTTTGCGTGCATCGGAACTCGCCCGGATCTTTGCTGCTTCCTCGTCCACTCTGCAGAAGCCGATCGTGCATCTCCCTGATGAGGTGAAGCGACAGAGGTAAAGTATCCAGGCGCTCAAGCCCGAACATCATGGCATCGACGTAGTTGGACACCTCACGAATATCCTCGACGGGCTGGCCGGCCCGTGCCTCATTCTCGAATCGCAGCAGATCCGATAAGGTGGATTGCGTCCCCTCGATTTGGGACGACAAAACTGCTTCCTTTCGTACATACATGTAGAGGAACAGCTCGTGACGTGGCAGGAAGACCGTGATGCCGTCCAGGCGGCCCAGTGCGCGTTCCGCCACGCTCAAACGGTCGAGCAGGCTCATGACGTCGATCGCTGGATCCGGCGGAAGCGTCGGCGGAACGAAGGCGCGAACGCGCTCGCCTCCAGCGGATGTGACGATGAAACGGCCGATTCTCCCCATATGTTCTCCCGACCAAACCATGAACGGTCATAGCTCGTCAGCTTATTAAAGCCAACGGCATTTTCCTTTAATAAGGTCAGGGCTTGTTGAAACCGGCTTTAGCAAGGCTTCCAACAGCTGCTCGCGCGTGAGCGGGATGGGGAGATCGACAGTGACCGGAAAGCCGGGTGCCGCTTCGACATCCTCGCCATCGCGGCCGCCCTACCCGCAACCGCCGTCGCTTGCCGACCGACCTCTGACAGCCCGCGCCAGCGGCAGGGCCACGGTGTTCCGGGTCTACCGGCCCGACGTGTTCCGCGAAGCCGGGCCGATGGCCTGCAGCACCTCGGGCGCGATCCGCTCCATGTGTTTGACGATGTCGGGCTCTCCGGTCATCTCGCCGAAGCTGCCGCGCGTGACGGGGCCGAAGGCCCAAAACGTCTCGTGCAAGCCGCCGTGCCGGTCGCGCAGCCGGCTCTCGGCATCGACCGCGAGCCCGAGCCCGACCGCATCGGGATGGACGAGGCCGGCGGTCACGAGATCGCCGACCAGAGGATCGGTGTCGAGCGCGTTGCCCGGCCCCGTGCAGAGCACCACCGCGTCGAAGGCCCGGTGCTCCGTCGTACCGCCGGCTCGGCGGTGGGTCGCGACGAGTCGGCCACCCTCGGCATCGAGGCCGACGAGACCCGCCCGCTCGACCGCCAGCCGGCCCTCCCGGCGCTCGGCTTCCAGGAGATCGTGCGGCTGGGGCGCGGCCCGGAAGCGATGCACCTCCCAGAACGGCAGCAGGCGGCGCACTACGCGCCGCTGTTCCTCGGGCGGCAGGCCGGTCCAGATCGGGAACAGCCGCAGCCGCAGCGCGTCGACCACGGGCTGCCAACCGACATCGGCTTCGAGTTCGCGGATGCGTCGGCGCACGAGCCGAAGCAGGCCGAGGGCGGTCGCGGGCGGCGGGGCGTCGGCGAAAGCGTCGAACCCGTCGAGGAACCGGCCTTGCGGGCGCGCCAGCAGCCCGCGGCGTGAGATCGCCGTGACGGGGCCGCGATGGCCGATCCGCACCAGCGACGCGACGGCATCCGCCATGGTCAGGCCGGTTCCGACCAGGAGCACGGCGTCGCGCGGCCCGACAGGGGAGAAGGCCTCCGACACCCAGGGATTGCGCACGAAGCCGGGATTCCGCAGGGCCGCATCGCTGACCCGGCAGGGCAGAACCGGAGCGGCATGGCCGCAGCACAGCGCGACCCCGTCGGCCTCGAGGCTCGGCCCCTGGCTCAGGCCCACGGTCCACCCGTCGCCCGCCGCCACGACCCCCACGGCGCGGACGCGACGGTGCCGGAACGCGACGCGTGGACCCGCCGCCGCGACGGTCTCGGCCAGCACGTCCGCGACATAGCCCCCGAAAGCCGCGCGGGCAACATAGTGCTGGTCCCCCGCATCGGTGCTGGCCGGATCGGGGAGCACGCCATGCGCGAAGAGCCAGCGCGTCAGATGCTCCGGGTCGTCGCCGAAGAGGCTCATGCGCTGGCTCGGCACGTTGATGCGGTGGACGGGATCCGCCGTGCCATAGGCGGTGCCGCGGCCGAGTTCCGCCGCGGGCTCGACGACATCGATGACGAGCGGGCCCCCGCTCGACCGGATCGCATGGATCGCCAGGGCGGCGCCCGTGAGACCACCGCCCAAGACGGCGAGGCGCGCCAGTCTCGTGTCGTCGGACGTCATCGCCGAAGCGGCACCGCTCGACGGCAACTTCAGACGTCCTTCATCAGCCGGATCGCGTCGAAGACGGCGGCATGGATGTTGCGGCTCGAGACGGCGTCGCCGATGCGGAACAGGCGGTAGCGGCCGTCGGGGTTGCGCACGACCGTCTGCGGGCGCCCCGACAGGAGCGCCGCATGGTCGACCTCGCCGAGGTTCAGCGAGCCGGGCTTCAGCGCGAAGTAGAGGTCGTCGAGCGGCACCGTGCCGTGCTCGACCACGACCTGGTCGGCCTCTTTCTCGACGTGCCGGCGGCCGTATTCGTCGAAGAAGGTCGCGACG
>JAABUH010001852.1_pt1 | contig 21847 bp, 19 predicted proteins | sample 5559121 | NCBI WGS metagenome assembly JAABUH01 (sample SAMN10711871, study PRJNA513364) | rock metagenome | isolation source: Antarctica rocks | place: Antarctica: Victoria Land, Battleship Promontory nord | collected 2015-12-28
GAACTTATTTCTAAAAGTTGAAGAAGTACTATTGATCATTAATAAGATGTATGATGATCTCAATTATCATCACACAGCACAACGACAGTACTTAAAGCTGTATCAGAACAAGATCTTCTTTCATGAATTTTGAATGAAATTTCAAAGATTCAGCGCAAAACTATAATATAATAACAAAATTTTACTAAATAATTTTCAGCATAAAATCAGCTCAGATCTTCAATGAACAACGCTCAATGAATGAATTATAAGATTGAATGAGTTTGTTAACATCTGCATGTAGATCAATGTTAAATTGACTGAATTGAATGCTCAATCAATTATCAAAGCATCAATGATTTCAGCTGCTCACTCTGTTGCTAGCACTTTGTCTGCTTGACTTACGTCATTAATCTCTGCATGAAAGAAACTCAGAATGTTGAATCTTAATTTCAGCAAGAAAAGTTATTGAAGAAAAAACTTTGCTTCAAATGCAAGAAGACAGAACATAAAGCATATGAATGTCTTGAAATAACTTAAGTGCATAAGATTGCTGCAAATTCAAAAAGTAATCTGCTTTCATTAAAGTAATGACTGAAAGCAATATATTCATATTCTGTTTCATCAGCATGTCTGATGATTTATTTGATTTCAAGTCATTCATTATTGATGTCATCTTGAGTAGTTTAGAAAAGATATTTAGATTTTTTGCTTTGATAAATACTAAAGTTATTGACATAACTTTCATTGATGAATCTTTGATGTCAAAACTATGTAAATACTTTAATATTCAATTAATATTGTTGTTGAAATCAAAGTTGATTCAATCATATGATGAAATCTTTGATTGAAAGTTGATTATATATGCTCTGTATACATTAATTATGATATAAGAACATAAGAATGAAACAATGTTTTTATTAATAACTAGATTTGTCGTTGAGTCAGAATTGAATTGGGTTGAAAGAGATCAACTCAACTCAATCTCAAGTTTGAGCTGAGATTAAGTTAATTTCTCTCAATTTGAGCTTAACTTGAAGTTGAGTTGAGCTAACTTGAACTCAATTTCTAAAAAATAGTATGTCTAGTTAATGAATCAACTTTATATTCAAGAAAAAAATCTAAAGTTCTTGACAAAAGCAATAACTTTTACGTTCAATCATGTGTGAAAGCAATAGTATTACTAACAGTGTCACAATGCAGAAATAGTATTCACAATCTTACATAAACAGTTATTGATCTTGTTAATAGCGTTGCATTCTATCTACACTATGACTATTTTGTCACATAGTTTGAGAAAGTGTCAAACGTGAACTTTTCATCAATTAGACGAAAAATCAATCTTATATTCTTCGCTTGAATGATTACACGCTTTGCGTGAATTACGCAAAGATTGATGTCTGTTAAGTAATCAGTATTTGAATTGCAAAATTGATTGCAAAATCAATTGCAAAACTGATTGCAAAATTGATTGTGAAACTAATCTTCACACATCATCACGAGTCATGCTTTTGCAGTCTTCTGCAATGTCTTTATAGCTTTTGATTGAAAGCGAAGATTGATTTCAATCAATTCGTGACACACTTCGTGAACTACATGCTGAAAAGACAGCTTTGAAATAAGTAAGTTGATTATTCTTTGATATCGATGAATTTCTCGAAGTATCACAGTTTCTTTGCAATATTTTCGCACTTTTCTGAGCTTGATAAGATCACTTTTTATGATGACATTAAGAACACAATTTGACTCAATAAATTGAACATTCTAACATATATTTAGCATCTTTGAAATCACTTTTGCAATTATTTTTGCAATCTAGTAAGACTCACAACTTACTCTGATGAACTTCATTTTTCTGTCATCAGTTCTTGACTTCACTATTAACTGTTTTCAAGATATCTTTTCAACAAATTGCTTGTTGTGAGGTTTTTTACTGAGTGATGATGAGAATGATAATGATGAGAATAATGATTATGAGCTTGACAATGACGATTCTGAGCTGCTTGACAATCGCGATCTATTGTTTGACTCATGGTCGAAATTTGATCTTGTAAGCTTAAATTTAGAATTCGCTGCGATATTATTTCTACTTTGCAATCAGTTTTGCGATCAATTCAAGAGTAATAAGAAATGAAATATGTACATAAATTCATGCAAGTTGAAGAATTCATTTGAATTCAAAATCAATTTCAAAATCTCGTCAGTTGCAGAATCAAAGATGCTGAGTAGTGTTTTGTTGTTAATGTTAAACTCATTATTTCTGTATTGCAATCAGTTTTGCGATCTTTTATAAACTTGTGAGACTGATACGTAACTTACTGAGCTGTTGTGATCATGATTGCAGTATGTTGTTGTTGTTTGAAGATGAGTGTTACAAAGAAGAAAAAAGTTGATGATTACATGACTAAATTAAGATTGAAATGATGATGATCTAAATCTTAAAATCTTAAATCAAGATATCGAAGTTTAAATTTCATACCTCATTATTGCAATTGATCTTCACTATTTCATCTCATTATTTAAATCGCTACATCATTGCTTTTACAAGTTAACTACTGTTCGACATCTACATTATCATTGCAATGATGTTTACTCACAAGCGCAAGATTAATGAGAGTTATTTCGACAATTTGCATTCAAAAAAGACTAGAACTCATGTGCAAAAGATGATAAATGATGAGAAGAAAATTGAAGATGCGAAAAACAAAGATAGAAACATTTATTTTTATTGAATCAAGCAATTCAAAAAATTGAATGTTTATCTACAAGCATTGAATGATGATCATGAGTTCTTGTTGACTGCGCATGTGAATAACAAATGAAATCAATGATATTTTTTGCAATTCTTTTTGCAATCAAATATTAATGAATTTATAGAATTGCAAAAGAAAATACAGTGAATCATGTGAGAACACGTCTTGACGTTGCAAGTCTCAATCAAGATTTTTTGAATATTAAGTGCTTATTTTGATACGAATGTGAAGAGTTTTCAATGAGAGAAACTCTCTGACATTAATGATGTTCAGACGAAAGAACAATATCAGATCGATGACTTGCTTCTGAGTGAAAAGTTGAAAACAATGATGAACAAAAAGATGATGAATGATTTGAATGTCATCAGAGAAGCATTGACGATGAAGATTCTTCAACAGTTTCAGAATTCATGAAAAGATGTAACTCATCATCTCATTGTGTAAGTTTTTGACAGTTCTTTTTGTAATTTTGTTTACAACATGATTACTATTTCTTTTACTATTTGAATTTTGCTCTTGATTTTGCTCTTGACTTTACTCTTGATTTTGCTCTTAATGTTGCAATCAATTTTGCAATCAATTTTATAATCATATTCGCGACTTGTATTTCAATATTTATATTAACAATGTAATATATAAAAAAGCAGAGAGCAATCAATATCACCAAGTCTTCTTCAGAAATTATTATATCTTTTGCGATCGCAAATTGACATCAAAGCACTTTCAACAGTCATTTATCACATCTGAGAAAACCTTATGACATGTAGTATAATCAAGAAGAAAGACGATTAAGAACAAGCAATGCAAGTGAATTGTGCTATCAGATTAGACTGAGAATTAATCGACAAATTCTGACTACAACAAGTATGAATGAACATCTAATATTTCACACAAATTGACACATGAAATCTGAAAAGTAATATTCAAAATTACGAAGTCAAGTAATTTTTTTAATTCTCTCAATATTCATATCTTAGAAATCAAGTGTTTCTAAATCAATGATCTAGTTAGTTTCGCAGTCACAAGCTGATAAATAGAAACAATTGTTGTATGCAGCGTCGCAATCATGTAATCATTAAATAGCAGAAACAAACAGAAGAATTTAACACTTTTTTCGCATAATTTTGTGCAAAGATTATTCAATACTTCAATTCGTCAGTTCGTCTCTGTATAATTATTTTCTTGTATTTGTAATAAGCTTCTTAGTCAATCATAACATTTGAAATTTATTAAAAGTTAATTTAAAAGATAAGAATCAATCAGTCACAAGTCAACAGTGATTCACAATTTGCATTGATCATCAAACTCTAAGCTTTATGACGCTGAAAAGATCAAACTTGTTTTCAATTATTTTCAATTATTTTTGCAACTCTTTTTGCAGTCTCTTTTTTCGTTTAACTTAAGATTCATTATCATTGTTTATCAAAAATAGAAATCTTATCATGTTTTCTTCTTGAATGAGAACATTGAAATTACAAGCAAATTTGAACACTTTATTCAGTTTTATAAATCTATCTTCAGAGAATCTTAACAACAGTGAGCATGATAGTGCTCGATCTTTTTCTTTTAACGTTGCTTCTCTTGTGCTCTTTGAACTGCAGTCATTACATGATGAATGATATGTGCTGTACGATCATGAGCAAGAATATCAACATATATTTCTGAATTGATGAAAGCAAACTCAATATACGATGCAAGTAGAACGAAAAGTATCAGACTATCATCATTCAAAGTGAATCTCACAGACGCGAACAGATGAAATATGAAGTAATTTCTATCAGATAGCTTTAGTTGAAAGTGAAAGATTTAAACTCATTTATCATTTATGTTTACATGTTTATGAGCATTCTAACAATAAAGACATTAATAACAGCATCATGAAACGTAATCTAAATAGCAAAGATTGCGATAGACGCGCAAACTTAGCATCTAAGATCACGAAAGTTCAAGACATTCATAACTTTGTTAAAGTTAAAGCTTCGATAAATTGCTTTTTAATTGCAGATTGCAAAACAGATTGCAAAACAGATTGCAAAAGATTAACAAATCACAGCATTGCACTTTTTATCAAGAATATACTTCAAAAGTCTTTGCATTACAACTTCAAAAGACTTTCATTACTTTAAATATCTCTCATGTTACTATTAACAATCTTCAATTTCAATGAGCATTTGAAATGACATGATCAGACATTACTCTATCACACAGAACTAAACTTATGATCTCTCTTAAGAATCAAGCGATTGTTGTTCAAGTCAACATACTCAAGAATTTATTAACGAATTCTAAAATCTTCATTAATCTAGATGAATGAACTAGTTCTAACAGATTATCTTTTCTAATCATCATGAAATTTTACTACATTAAGCTCTGAAAATATCATAAAGTCTTGTTGAGCTTTGAACAAATTGAAGACAAGCATATTAATAGCAATTTAAGCAGTATTACTGAACGAATATTACAAGAACTTGATATTCAAGATCGAGTTATGACTATAATCATAAACAACATCAGCAATAACAACATCATGATAATGATATTAAACGAGACTTTGCAAACATTCTTGACTACTTCACATTTATCATGTTTAGCACACGTAATTCAGTTAGCTGTTAAACAGTTACTAAAATCGCTGATATTGAGTTCAGAGAACGAGAATGAGAAGAAATATTGAATACTTAAGACTAGTCTTCAAAGCATGTTTGTACAAGAGAGTTTATTTCGAACATTGTTCAAGATAATTAATAATTTTTATTTATCATGTTGTTTTGCTCTGCAATTATTTTCATGATCAATTTTGCAATCGATTTTGCAATTGATTTTGCAATCGCGATCAGAAATACAGAGTAAACTTTTATTCATGACATTATAATAATCTTTAATTAGATTTGAAAGCTTACTGTTTATATGAACGCAAGTTCTTAGAGAATAGAGAAATTTCACAAGACTCAACGCAATTTTGAACTTCATCTCAAGATGATATAAAACGTTAAAACTCGCTGAAATTTCATCTGTCTTATGCTTTTGAGAGCACTTCGTCTTCAAGACTTCATCAAGAGTTATATTTCTATCAATGAAAATGAAAATACGACTCTTCAAAAGCTATCTTTCAATAGTGAAGAATGAAAACATGTTCAATATCTTGTAGAATTACTTAAATCATTCATGATATTTACTGATTTACTTGAATGTAATTACAAACTCAACATCAATTTGATTTACATTGTTTATGATGTTTTGTTCTTTTATATCAAAGATCACATGACAGTTCTGAAAAGAAAGCAGCGTTCTTGAAAGCAATCGCTTTTGAAAGTCTTAACGTAAGCTTAAATCAAATTATTTGAATATTACACAGATGTCAGTCATGATCAAAAGTTAATGTACAATCTCGAAAATATTATAGATTCTCATCAAAAACTAGGTTTATATGATTGATTTACATGACAGAACAGCAACTATAAACTGTTACAAGCATATCAAGACTGATAAGACTGAACAAGGCTGAAGCTTTAATCAATTCACACTGAACGCTAGCAAGTTCTCTGCGTAATGATTAGAACTAATCAGCGAGCTAGTCAGATTTGACTCAGATATGACTCAATCTTTTTTTTCTTTCTCAACACTCTTTTCTTTCATCAACATCTTGTTTATTTACATTACATTCTTCTTGTGTCACAAACATCTTTCTTTCAAGTCTAACGCAGTCTTTGAACAATACATAAATAGAAGCTTTTGTATCAATCTTCTTCTATATTCTTAATGTTCAGTTATAACTATCTTTAAAGATCAAGCACTATCAATTCTGATCTTCATTGATTGTATCATTTAGACACAATTCTGACATTACATTAAGAATTTGTTAATCACATGATACTGATCTCATTACTCATTCAACATACTTATTCAGACAGAATAAGTCTAAAGAAATTCATTTATCTGATAATTAATGCAATTAAAAGACAGAACAACATTAAAGAATTGAATAGAATCAATGATAAGACTGTTTGAATTGCTAGACTACTTATTGCTCATTAAGTACATAAAGTTCACTTGATTATGAGAATCACGATAAAGAATCTTCGTGAATTGCTCAAGAATCAAATCGATTGATAGATTCAATGATAAAGAATCTTCGTTGTTTGCTAGAGAATCAATCAAACAAAAATATCTTCTTCTTTGTTGAAGATTAAACATCATTTCATACATCTTTCTTCTTCAATCATCAAGCATCATCATTCGTTTGATTCTCTTTCAAACAAATCTCATCATGTTTAGTCATTTATCTACTGAAGAATGTTTTGAAGAATTTTGAAATCATTTCTTTCAAATCTCTGATGTTGATTCATTGAAATCACGAATGAAATCATCAAGTGCTGCATCATTCATTCATGAAAATGACAAATTATTCGTTAAAATGATAATATTTTTCATGTTTTATGAAATCTGAAAGACTCAAAGTCTAATTCTTAATGATGAAACAGATTGACTCTACAAGTCAAATAAACAACAAGAAGATGAAATCAAAGAGTTGAAGATTAAACTTCAAGCTAAAGAAAACACTTCTTCTGATTTCATTTACTCTGAGCGTTCTAGATCTCAAAAAATATTTGATTCTTCGCTGTTTACTGATGAAAAAAACTCTATTTGAAAGAACTGATACGGAAAAATTCAGAATAAACTAAAGATCAACGTCGATCTCTTTTCTAATGAATGAGTTCAATTGAGCTATATACATTCTAGATTATTCGATGACGCAGCTGAGATCACTCAAGCTAGATGCAAACGTGACTGTGTCAATCTCTATAAGATTATCGACAATCTTTTGAAAAAGCTAGCTCAGTTGTTTAATGACTTGAATAAGAAAGTCAACTTTCATAGAAAATACTATAATTTGATTCAAAGATCAAAGAAATTCAGCGAGTTCTATACTCAGTTTCAATGACTATTTTTCTATTTAAACTATCACGAAAAGCAACTGATTGTTGATCTGAAAGATAAAATTAATCTTCATCTTTGATTCATTTGAGTAAATTAACTAGTTCAATCTGATTCTTTAAAAGAAATTTGTTTCTATCTGATTCATTTAAATAATGATCAGCGAGTCATTCAAGAGATCAAGAACAAGATCAAACGCGTTAATAATCTTTCAAAAACTATCTTTCATAAAGTGACTGTTATCACTCAATTAGTCAATCATTCAAAGTCTGATCAGCTAAAGTCGCGCAGCGCGATTTTAACAAGCTTCAAAGAAGCAGACATTTTAGTTGAAAGCTATTTCATATATCATAAATCAGGTCATAGCTCTAAAGAGTGCTTTGTTTGATTTACTAGAATTAATGCAGTGAATAATGAATATGATCACTTCGATTTTGATTCGAATTTCGATTAAAAAAACTAGTCATTTCTTCAAAAGTCATTGAAGAAATAGAAATTATATCTTTGTGCAAACTAGATGAAATTCTATTGAAAGAAAATTACTTTGAAAAGTCGTTTCTAATTGATGCTCATCTCATCTCTCAAAATTGATCTTTCAGCCTTCGTCTTTTAATAGACAGTGATTCAGTCATTTACATGATTATACATTCTAATCTAGTCAATAAAGTATGCGAGAAACTGAGAATTCAATTTATATCACTGACAAAAGAGAAGCTAATAAGAGATTATGATGAGAAGATATTTAAGAAGATCATCACTCATAAAATTCTATTCAATCTCATCATCAAAAGTCATAAGAAATTGATTATATCAATGTTGATAGTTGATATTGATCATCATGAAGTCATATTAAGTAAGCTCTGAATGAATAAAAACAAAATATTACTGAATATGCGAAACAACGTCATTGTTTTTTCAAATCAATTAAATACTTCTTTTTCAATTTTTTCGATTTCTCTTAATTCAAAGCACTCAAGTTAATCATGATCATCTTCGCTCTTTTCAATCATTCAGACTAAAGTTTTTATGATGCTCAAACGACTCATTCAAGAAGAGTCATTCTCGATTTGAAGCATAAACGCAGCTTCGTTCAAAACACTGTTGAATCATTCAAAGAAGAACAAGATTGAAGTCTTTGCTCTATTCATGATAAACATCAATAGGAAAATCGCATACAATACTCAGTGCAATTTGAACGCTTTAAACATCTTTTTAATCAATGAAATGACTCAGAATTTGAAAGATATTAAAGCGAAGCTAGATTAACTGCGTCGAGTTGAGTACTTAAGTTCAAGTCAAGTACTTGACTTGAAAAGTGTTGAGTTAAATTGAATTTTTTTGAAAAAGTGTTGAGTCAAATTGAGAAGTTAAACTTAAGAACTCAAGTCGAATTAAGAAGTTTGACTCGACAACTCGACTTGAAAACTCAACTTGACTCAACAAGATATTAGATAAATGTAAATAGCTTGATTGAACAGTCTACATGATTTTCCTTCATGACTTTCTATCATGTTTTTCCGTCATGACTCTCTATCAAAGTCAAACAATCTTTATGTTTTCTCATCATGTTTCTCGTCATGTTTTTCTTCATGTTTCTCTTCATGTTTCTCTTCATGTTTCTCTTTATATTTTTCTTCATGTTCTTCTTCACGTTTTTCTTTATGTTTCTCATCATGACTTTCTATCAAACGATCTTTATGTTTTTTCGTCATGATTCTTTATTAAATAATCTTCATGTTTCTCTTCATGTTTTTCTTTATGTTTCTCTTCATGACTCTTTATCAAACAATCTTCATGTTTTCTCTTCATGACTTTCTATCAAAAAGATAATGCAAAAAGATAATGCAAAAGTCGGAAAAATTTCTATATTTAGCTCTCTTGATGTCAAGCTCAAGTTCTTGACGAGTTGACTTGACTTGACTCAATTCTCAGTCAAGTTGAGTTGCGTTGAATTGAAAATATGCGCAACTCAACTTGAGTCAAGTTAAAAATGTGAGCAATTCGACTTTGAATTGAGTTGAATTCAAAATGTCAACTTGAAACTCAACTTGATGATCAGTTAAAGCGAAGCTGTCATCAGAATATCATAAGTTTCTAGATGTTTTTGATTGAACTCAATTGAATAAACTACTTTCTCATTGCTTCTATGATCATAAAATTGAACTCATCAGTGATTCAACATTCTCTCACTGTTGGGTTTATTAAATGTTCTCTGTCAAACTTCTGAAAGTAAAGAAGTACTTAAACAAGAATCTGTCAAAGAAATTCATCACTTCTAGTCAGACTCTCTATTTCTTTCTCGTTCTATTCACTCTCAAAGCAAATGAAGATCTTCGATTCTGCGTGAACTATCAAAAGCTAAATGTCATTTTCAAAAGAAATAGATATTCTCTATCGCTGATAGATGAGATCATTGATAAAATAGTGAGTTGCAAGCATCTGACTAGATTGAACATCATATCAGCATTCAACAAACTTTGAATGCATCTTAATAACGAGAATTACATCACTTTTATCACTGCTTTAGAAGCATATAAATATAAGATGCTGTCTTTTGAACTGACTAATGAATTGATCTCATTTCAGCAATACATGAATGATGTTCTATGAGACTTTCTGAATGACTTTTGCCAAGTCTATCTAAATGACATTCTCATCTATAGCAAAACAAGAAAGAAACATAAAAATCACGTTAAACTAGTATTGAATTGACTACGCGAAGCTGATCTTCAGATGAATATTCAAAAGTGCGAATTTGATGTAGAAGAAACTGTCTTCTTAAAAGTCATAGTATCAGAACTAAATCTTCGTATGAACTTTAGCAAAGTGAAAGTCATAGTTAGCTGAACTACTTCAATTAATCTAAAAGAATTTCAAAACTTCGTGATATTTGTTAACTTCTATCATCATTTTATTAAAGACTTCTCGAAGCTAGTAAAACCGTTAATTCAGCTGACTAGAAAAAATACATCTTTTGTTTGAAACAAAGTTTGCATTCAAGTCTTTGACAATCTAAAGAAACAAGTCAGCTTGACTTTGATATTTCGTCATTTTGATCTTAAACGACAAGCTATTCTGAAGATCAATGCTTTGAACTATGTAAAAGATAAAATACTATCTCAGTACAATAATGAAAGTGTTTTTCATTCGATGATCTTCTACAGTAAAAGCATGATATCAGCTGAAATCAATTACCACATCTATGACAAGAAATTGCTAGTCATTATTTGATGTTTTGAGCATTGACAACTTGAGCTGAAATGCATTGAACTACTCATTTAGATGTTTATCAATTATCAGACTTTAAAGATCTTCATGAAAAACAAACAATTAAGTTGACAACAAGTCAACTACTTGAACATTCTATTGAAGTTCAACTTTCAGATCATCTTTAGATCAGGCAAAATAAATACTAAAGTCAATGCTTTAATCAGAATGTCTTTAGCGAATATTTCTGAATCAGCTCAAAGACTTGAAGATTGTTTTCAGACTATTCTGATCTTTGATAGAGTTAATGTTTTATCTGTTGAATTGAAAGCAAATCTCTATCAATGAATATGTATGATCAATCAAGCTAATGAGTTTTGCAGCGAATATAAACAAGCTATGAACGAAAACAAGCTCAACTTTCATATCACTAAATTGAAAGACTGCGAAATCATTGACAACGTTCTATTTAGAAAGAATCTTCTATGAGTCTTTGAGAACATGCACACGAAATTACTACAAGAAGTGTATAATCAATCTTCAATCTTTCATCTTGATAATAAATGAACTATTGATCTAGTTCAGCGTTTCTACTATTGATCAAATCATCAAGCTATTATTTGATAATACATTTGAAACTGTTATGCTTGTCAGCGAAGCAAAGTCTTTAAAGATAGCATAAATGAACTTCATCATTCTCTCTCAATTTCACAGAAACGCTGAAAAGATATAGCTATAAACTTCATCACTGAGCTATCTTTGTCAGAAAGCTATAATGCTATTTGCATAATCATGTGTTGTCTCATCAAAGAACATCACTATGTTTTCTGTCATTGAGAAGATAATGACATCTCAGTTGAAGAAACAGTTTAAATCATGTTATGAAACATTTATCAACTGCATGATCTACTCAGTTCTATCATTTCAGACAGAGACTTTCAATTCATATCAACTATGTGAAAGAGTCTTTGTAAGTGACTGAGAATCACAGTTAATTTATTCACAGTTTATCATTCTGAGATTAATGATCAATTGAAACAAGTTAATCAAGACGTTGAACGTGAACTTAGAATTTATTGCAATTACATGCAAGATGACTGAATTAAATGAATATTTATGATGAAATTCAGTGACAATTCAAATATCTTCTCAATTACTTCAATGATTTCTTTCTACTTCAATAAAAGATTTCATTCTTGAATGAGTTTTAATTCAGATATGACTAATTATAAAACAACTTATGAACGTCTTGAAGCTAGAAAAGTCAATGATATTATCATTTGAATGAAAGAGTTACTGAACTTCAATCATCAACAATTGAAAAAAACGAAGCTGATCATCAAAGTTTAAATCAAGAAACATAAATGAAACATCATATATAAAGTAAATGACTGAGTTTGACTATCTTTCAAAAACATCAAGACAACGAGACTATACAAAGATTTAAAAGACAAACAGCTAAATCTCTATCAAATCACTGTCAAAGTGAGAATCTTCTATCATCTTCATCTATCAGTCAGCATGAAGCATCTGCATTCAATGTTCAGCTCAAAGTTACTGCAATCATATTCAGAAAATCTTCTATCAGAACAGCATTCAGAATCACTCAGATCAATCACTATTAAAAATGATGAACATTGAAAGATAAATAATATATTGAACTTCAAACGCTATTGAGATCAAATACAGTACAAAGTCAAATGAACAGATTTAGATAGAAATGACAAATGATACTATGTCAATAAAGAAAAATTCAATGACTCAGAAAAAGTTTTGAATGAATTTCATAAGTTATATTTAAACAAATCGCGCTAAATATTGAAATAACTATCAACAAAAGTGAGCAAATGAACTACATTCATGCAAACATGAAGTTTCGAAGAAATAAATAATGTTACGAGCGTATCAAGACTGATAAGACTGAACAATACTGAAGTTCTAATTAATTCGCAGTGAACGCTAGCAAGTTCTTTGTGTAATGATTAAAGCTAATCAACGATTTAGTCGAGATCTGATCTAGATTTGACTCAGGTTTGACTCAGATATGATTCAATCTCTTTTTCTTTCTCAACACTCTTTTCTTTCATCAACATCTTGTTCATCTACATCACATTCTTTTCATGTCACAAACATCTTTCTTTCAAGTTTAACGCAGTTTCTGAACATTACATAAATAGAAGCTTTTGTATTAATCTTCTTCTGTATTCTTAATGTTCAGTTATAACTATTTCTAAAGATCAAGCACTATTAATTCTGACCTTCATTAATTGTATTATTTAGACATGATTCTGACATAAACAAAAATACAAACAAGAGTTTATAAATTATTATGCTAGAAACTACGCTTTCGACTCAACTACATTGCAAGATCAACTTCAAGAAAAAGTCTTGTAACAATCATCTTTCATTGCAAATATAGTTGCTAAACGAAATTTCAGACGTCACAATTTATCATCACTTATTTCAACTAACGAAGCGAAGAGATAACTGAAACAGAGTAAGTTTTTCTTCTTTATTTCGTTCATTACACAATTAGTGTTATCTCATAATTCTTTTGCAATCGATTTTGCAATTGATTTTGAAGTCAACTGTTTTGAAATATCAAATTCTAATAAGCTATAAATTCTGTTCAAGACATTGATCTCATTAAGTTTTAAAGAAACTATTTCAGAGACTTTGTTCATTTAAGCAGAATGACTTGAGATATTTTAGCAATTTCAGCTATCTTAACAAATGTTGAACGAGTTTTCAATTTGAAACAAGACGTATTATCTTATCGTTGCAGCTCTCTTGTTGCTAACATCATATCAAATATCATGATGATTAAGCATGCAAATGCTTTGAAGTTAAAATCAAAGTTTGAGTCTCACAAGCTTATCAAGAAGAAAAGAGCTTTCGATGCACAAAAACAAGAAAAGAACAAAGATTTAGTCTTCATCATCAACATTAATGAAGATTTAGAGTATATCAGCGATGCATCAAATGATGATGTTGATGATAATGAGCATGATAAGTAATATTATGTTTTTCATCATCAAACATTTAATTAACAATATCAGAGCTGAAGAATGATGATTCAATTAATGTTGATCTTTTTATAACATTTTCGCAATTTAGATTCTCAAACTTTGAAGAACTTATGTTGTCTACGTTACTCAATACTGCAAGATCTACGATAACTTCACTTTTGAATGCTCAATTTTCAGCGTCTGCTCATTTTGATCAAGTTACATCACACTTGACTGAGAGAAACAAATTGAAAAAAGATGATCAATTATTACAAAAGATTGTGAATCAAAGAAATTTGATAAAATTCGTCTCAGACTCTAAATCAAGTGAAACATCGATCATTTGACGAAATCAGCTAAAACTGACTACAAGCTCATCAAGCTAGCATCAGTCAAAAATATCTGTTTAGTCGAGCTTCTAGCTCACAAGCTTTAATAGTCACTCATCAACAATTAATAGCTAGCTACAATCACTTGTAGCTCTTGATGACAGTTATTTGCTTTTTATGCTCAAATAATACAATGCGCAATGTGTGTCATCTGATCAGTGTTCACATTCAGCGCTCGTTATTATCAGTATGTGAAATTTGTAATCTGTGCACGTTTCTTGACAAATACTTATCACGTCATTATTTCATGATAGGTAAATTGAGGTATTTTACCCAGATTTACCTTCTTATCGCATTGAAACATCATGTCGTGCACTGCTCAAAAGTTTTAGTTTCTTAAAGACAAGCTTGTGTATTTTATAATGTCTTGTACAATTCTTCATTCTTGCAAGCACGTTGTATAAGTTACTCGCAATCAATAGAACTAAAAGCATCAAAGCAACTCACGATTGTGTTCGTTGTTCATATACAAAATATTCTACTACTATCACTTGAGTTCTATATAATCGCTCTTACTTTCTCGTCGAACGTCAACATTGACGTTCAATTTCTTCTCTACTCTCTTCAGAAAAACCTGATACTCGTCTTCAAACGTCAGTACACATTCACTTTCATTTGCTCTTTGATAATACAGAGTCTTAGTGTTTATCTTCAGCTGTTTGCGAAAGTTGTTGAACGATCAAGCGTAGCTCATCTTTCGATTATCTTTCATCTTCAATGTTCGTAGTCGATATGTATCTCTGACTTTGTCGAGCGAAATCTGATCAGATTCAACTTCAGTTGTGTCTTCGAGTTCTTCAGACATTTATCTCGCATTAGTTATTGCTCATTTCTATAGCTGAAAAATGAACGCTCACATCTGAATCGTTCTTCTGATCTTGATTCTGTTCATCATTCAATATTTCTTAAAGTGTTTCATGTTCATCGCTATTCGTCGATTCTGATTGATTTGTTGTATTCTTTGTCTTTTCTGTCGCGATTTCTGTGTTGTTTGACTTTTCGAGCTGCGATGTTCGATTTCTTATGAAACTAGAGATTTCATTTACAGAATACATTGACGAGTACTTCGAATCAGTGAAAGAAGAGAAAGAACATTCTTTGATGATTTTTCGAGACGCGTTAATAGTCAGTAGATCATCTATCTGATTGCAATTGAAATTATACGTCGCAGAGATGCTGTTGAATACGTTGTTTTCATGATATTCAACATGACTTACGACGCGTTCATGCAGCATGCTCAATATCAAATTTCTTCGAGTCTCAATTTGCTTTCGTCAGTTCTTGATCATTCGCTTATGTGTTACTGTCACATGTTAGTCAATCATTGTTCAATCGTTTTAAAGATAAAGCACAAGAGAACATTGACAGTTGAGATGTTATACTCTTTACTGCAGCTTCTTCTCATTTCTCGATCTTCTTCTGATCACTTGTTCATTCGCTGATGGCATGTTGAATCGCAATTGCTATGAGTATCATGATTTCGTCTTTCAGCTCAGCAAACATGATTCTCGTGTTTGATAGTTGATCAAGACTACGATCTTCATGATTGAAAAATGAGACAGTAATGATCTTCACGATCATCAAAGCTAGAAAATGACATTCTTCAGACTAAGTACATGTCAGTCAATGCATCACGTCTGTGAAGATGTTTATCTTTTCAATATCAGAGCTGATGAAGTTATCATTAACTAACAATCTGACAACATAGTTTGATGTATTGACTTTCTCGTAAAAGACATAATGATTCTTCACTACATCTCGAATCTGAAATATTATTTGTGCTCGATATTGTTCAATAGAATCATATAACTGTGTCTGTCAATCTATTGATGATATGACAAGATTTGAATTGCACATTATCTTTCAAGCTTCGTTTATTGTTGATCTTTTTGCGACAAAGTAGTTCGTTCGTGATCTGTGTTTTAATTGATGTGCGCGATCTCTGTTTCAGAGATTGCGCATGAGATTGCTCAAGAGAACTCATTGCAGCTCTGATCATGACGTTATGCTCTTCTCTACTTCACACGTCATAATCGTTGCCAGTAGAATGAGTTCTATGTATCTAAGCACATTGACATGAGCTGCAGCAGAGACTGTTCTCGATCATCGTCTAAATTCTGCTCAAAGAATTTTTCTAGAGTTGTCATCTGAATCATCAATCTGTGCTGCGTTGTATCGTGAATTCAATGCAAGAGAACTTGACGAAAATTCTGTTGATCTTTGAAACTTTAAGATTCGCTCATTGAGCTGAGAAGATGATGAGATTGATAACGACGAATGAAAATGCTGTTTACGCTGATGCATCTTTTTCTTTGACAAGATGTTCTTGAAAAATCGAATGATTCTAGTTAACTATGTTGAGATCATATTAGCTGAGAACATACATGATGATATTGACATTGATTTTGTCTTCTTCTGCAGTCGTTCTGCAGATCACTGTTTTTGAGATGATAAATCATCATTCAAGCTGTTCAACATGTCAAGAAATTCGCGTTCTTGTCTTTTAAATCTGAGTTCAGATTCTTTCGATGATATGTCAAAATTGTCACTTGCTTTCTCAACTTTTCTTTTGACACTTCGTTGATAAATAAACTAAACATGATTATTGAGTCAGTTAACTGCGTGTCAACAATTCATAATACATGCTATGCATCTGACTATCAATTGCAGTGTTCGAGTTCTTCTTGTTCTTATTACTTGTCATGACAGTTCACTTAGAAGACGACACGAAATAATGATTGATACATGATGAACTGATGAATGCAATCGAGTTCTAAGATAAAAGGGAAAAAGAGTGAAGAAGAAAAAGACACGACGCGTACTTGAAGATATGTGATCTCTGAAAGCGTGTAATTCTGTTGTTGTTGACACTACTATGTTCAATTATTGACTGAGAATGAGTAAATTAGCATCTTAATGCTCATTTACTCTGTCAGATTCATGTTCTAACTTCATTGCATTGAGATTGTGATAATGTTTTCATGACTTACTCAAAAGTGTAGATAGATTTGAAAATTTGCGGTAATTTATCATTGCACATGCAAACTGAGAATGCAAACTGCGAATCTTATTGTCGAAGAACTCTGAGCTCAAGCTGACTATCAAAGATAAATTTAAGAAGAAATTCAATAAATTATCTTCGCACATTATGCAAAGTGAGAATGCGAACTGCGAATATTATTGCTGAAGAACTCTGATTATCAGAGGTAAATTTCGAGTGATTTATGATAAATTTATCTTCGCATGTGCGAACTGAGAATGTGAACTGCACATTTTATTGCTGAAGAACTCTGATTACTTGAGGTAAATTTCGAAAGATTTACGATAATTTGTCTTCGCATGTGCAAACTGAGAACGCGAACTGTGCATTTTATTGCTGAAGAACTCTGAGTCTCACTCATCACACAATCGAGACTTGATGTACATGATGTCGCAGTTAAATCTAAACATGCAGTTTGCTCTTTGTCACGCTTGATGACTTCGTAGACGAGAATGATGAACGAAGATGTACGAGAAGAATCGTGATATCTTTCATTGAGTTCATTTTCATCGTATCATGCTTGACGAAGCTCAGATCATCAAAAATCATCTGTTTCAGAACTTTATAGTCTGCAGAGATCTGATGAAAAAGCATCATTAAATGATTAGAATCGAGTAGAAGAATTCTTCTCATTCTTCAAGTTTCTTTGCGTTTCACGTACAGAAACTGTCGAGATGTTCAAGAAGAATTTCGTTGATTCAAGTAAAATACAGAATAAGATGAATAATGTCGTCTATGTGAATGAAGTTGAATCAGCTGAGCTGAGTGCGTGCGTGCGTACATGCGTGCAGTGTGCAAACGACGTGTTCGTTGCTGATTGAAAAGTACTAAAAAGTGAGAAAAGAAGAAAAGCGAAAAGAAGATAGCGATGTGAAAGAAACGATGTGTCAAAAGAAGAAAAAAAGAAGGAAAAAAGAACTTAGATTCATGAAATCATAATCAACATTTCTCTCATTCTCAACTCATAATCTCTCATCGCTGACATTCTCTCATTAACATTCTCATTCTTCTCGCTCTCATTCATCAGAATAAATGACTTCTTATTCTCTTCAACGCTCATTGACTCAAACAATCACATCAGCTTCATCAAGCTCAGCTGATTCAGCATTTTGACATCGTCAATGATGATATCAATGATCTCATGCTTGCTGTTCTGCAGCGTCTGCAGTTTCTCATCGACGCTGTTCTTGATGATGAGACAAATGATGAAGATTTCAAAGAATTGATCGATGTGAAAGATGTGACAGAAGACTTGTTGTTTCACGTTGCTGTTTCATCACAGATCGACGCAGATGATGTGGAAGATCAGTTTCTCATCAACGTTGTTTTAAACGACATGATGAATGATGATGATTTTGAAGAACTGATCGATGTGAAAGACGCGACAGAAGACTTGTTGTTTCACGCTGCTGTTTCATCACAGATCGACGCAGATGACGTGCGAGATCGTGATGAGATTGAGCTTGACATCGTCACATTTGAGAAAGACGATCATGCTCTTCATGATTGAATCATCACGAAACATGATGATGACGTGATCGCGAGCTTTCTGACTCATTTTGTCGTGATAGTTGACAAAGACTCAGTCACGCTGTTGAAAGAGACGATTCAGCACTTTCATGCTGTTTTGCAATTAACTTGTTCTCAAGTCAGAGAATTCATGACATGATGAGAGCTTACAGCATGTGAAACTGAGTGAAGATGATGATCTTCTTGTTCAACTTCTTCATCAATCACAGCTCAATCTGCGTCTGCATCATCATCGTTTTCGAAGATGAAAGAATTGAGTCGTTGAAATTGATTCATTTGAGATCTTGTTCGAAATCTTTGCGAGTGCGTGAGAAAGTTCTCTCACTGTCTTCGACATTCATCTGCAATTCTTTTAACTCATCACATGATTGAAACTCGATGTAAATGCTGTTGCAATCTAAACATGCAGTTTGCTCTTCGTCGCGCTTGACGACTTCGTAGACGAGAGTGTTAAGACATTCTTTGCAGTAGACATGAAAACAGCTGATTACTCAGAATTCATCTGAAGAATCGTGACATTTGTGACAGAGACTTCTATTCTTGAAATCATCATTAATATTCAAATTCGATTCTCAGTTTATCATTGAGTATGCTCTCACACTTGTAGTTCTGTTCTTGAGTTCTGCTTGCATCTCTCTATACTTTGTGACAATGAGACAGTTCACGTCTCGCACTTCATGAGAAGATAGCTTCATACACAGCGTGTCGAATCAATTCATGAATGATAATCGTTGAATCATAAGCACAGTGAAAAGTCTATCAAATCTTCTGACAATTTTCTGTAGATCATCGTTCATCTTAACATTCTGCTTGCGTTTTAGAGCGTTGAAGATCAATCTATTCATGACTGCATCAATTTATCTAAGCTCTCTAACATTGACAGAAATCTTGTTTCGTCAACGAAATTACTTGCGATCTTCATTTGAAGAAGTAGTTGTGCTTGAACGAAGAGTTTGTAAAGCAGATGTCGCAAATGACAATCTCATCACTGAAGATCTTGACAAAGACTGAACAATGTCTACTGAGAGATCTCTTGACAATCGAGTGTCTCTTTCATGAGTGTCAATCACTTCTTCTTCGCGAAATCTTCGTTGCTAGAGAGCAAGTTTTCGCTGACGACGTATCAAAGACTTTGCTTTAGAACTGAAATGTTGCGAATATTGTTAATTCAAAAAGTAATAGAACTTTCGCTTGTTGATCATGAAATCTTCTTCACAAGCTTGTATAGCACAGACACGATCTTTGCTGTTAATGAAATCAGAGCGTCAACGCGTGCTTTCAGTTATTCTTCTACTCTTCTTGAATTTTCATTCTCGAGTTCTGCATGCATGTAGTCTTTCTCAATCTAGCTATTGCATCTCTTTTCAAGATCTTTCGTGATCGCAGTTTGCGACGTTTGATTGATGACTCGAGTGTATTCTCAAATGTTGAAGTAGCGAAGATTGATTCTACTACTTTCAAAGTCAGTGAACGAATTAATATAATCTTTACAATTTTCTAGTTACTGATCTGAAGAAAGTTGATCAATGATGAACTAAAAGCAACAGAAGCTCTTTGCTGTCATCTCTATCAGCGCAGTCTGTCAGCATCGCTCATTTTCAATCTCAATTCATCTCATATCTTCACTGTCGTAAAGAATTCTATTCTTCGTCACGTTGTAAATTTTCTTCTCGATCAATAATCTTTTATACTCTTCGAATTGCATGTTCAGCAGATTGATCTCTTCTTGTCTTTTATTCATAGTTAAGTGAATAGAACTCATCAATGATGTTTGATTATCTGATTTCTTCATCATCAGCAACGTTGTAGCATTTCACGACATCAACGATAGTTGATCAGCATTGTCATCTTTAATCTCTTCTTGTGACTTTCTTTGACATTGAATGTTTTCATGTGTTCGCTCTCAATGTTGTGCTCTTCGTCTTTCGTTGTTGTTCAATCGCTGAGTCATGATCATCAATGTCTTGTGCAGTCAATTCTGTGATATGCTTTCAATCTCTTTGTCGAAGATGACGATAATCTTTGCAGTCATCGTTCGAAGCTTTTTCTTTGTCAGTTCACTATCAAGTTTTATGTCATATATCTTTGAAGATATCATCTTCTTCTTCATTGTCATTACGATCTCGCTTCATTTGTCGTCATCGATCATTAAGTCTTTCTGCATCATCTTTCTGATTCAATTATGTCGCTGCAATTCATTGTAGAAGATCATTGAAGATCTCGTACTGAACATGTTGATTTTTCTTATGCAACAGAATCGCAGTGAGTCTTGAAGAACATCAAAGACTTAGAAGAAACATGAATGCAATACAGATGCAATGTTGTCTATGCAACGAAGAACGTGCAGAAATGAAATGCTGTTATTTCGATTTCAAGACAGATTAACGATTTCTATTACACTTGAATTCTATGACTATCACAGAGTGTGATCACGAAAGCTGTGTTGATAGTTGAAAGACTTGATGATAATAATCTGATGAATACAAAGAGACGTAGCTTTAATTGTGTTACAGTCGCGTCGTAAGTCTTACGTGAGTTTGATTCTAATGACTTCTAGAATATCTAGAAAACACATTGCTAATGTAAAAACAGAATAAGAAATGATAAATTATTATCTGACAAGATAAATCATCTGAATAATTAGGGTAAAAAATGATAAATTGTCATATTTCTACGACAGTGAAAATATACACATAATGTTATTTTTCTTGCATTTTCAATATTTTCAAAACACAGCATCTTATTACTTATTTCATCATGTCTATGCTTCTGCTGTCAACGATTACTTCTTTTGACTGAAATAACTAACAACGACTCGCTGATAACAGTTAACAGACTATGAAGCAAAAGCACTAAACTAAAGTCTTTCACACAGTCTCTACTATCTGATTATTCTTTCTCATCTTCTCATCACTCATTTCTTTCACTCTACTATCATCATATGTATCATTTTGAAAGATCTGATGTCACATCTGATGATCTTTAATAAATCTCTCAACATCGAAT
>JAABUH010001853.1_pt1 | contig 21830 bp, 17 predicted proteins | sample 5559121 | NCBI WGS metagenome assembly JAABUH01 (sample SAMN10711871, study PRJNA513364) | rock metagenome | isolation source: Antarctica rocks | place: Antarctica: Victoria Land, Battleship Promontory nord | collected 2015-12-28
GTCCCGACAGGTTGACCAGGTCAGATGCAGCCATGATGGCAGAGGCTCCTCGCGGCAGGGCGGGTGACCGCTCACGCCTTCATCACACCAGATGCCCCATCGACCGGCTACTCAGATCCACCACCCCGGAACCCGACAAGAGCCTTTGCCGAAATCTATCCGGCTGTTCAGATCGAGATCGAACCGGCCATAGGGATTGACGTGAGCGTAGATCAGTGGCGTGAGGCCGCGATAATCTTCCGGTGCCATGCGGCCTTGCCAGGCTGGTTCGGTGAGCACCGTTTGCAGCATGCGCGTGTTCACATAAACGAGCGAGGCTTGAAGTAGATGCAGCGCCAGCGCCGAAACCTCCTGTTCGTCGATGCGGTTGGTCGCCATCTCACCGCCTTTGCCGAAAAAGACAAAGCCGTTGGCGCTGTTCCAGTTTTCGACGACGTTGAGCCCTTCGTTGATCTCCCGGCGGAAGGCTTCCTGGCGCAGATAGCGGCATAGAAAGATCGTCTTGACCGCGCGACCGAGTTCGCTGAGCGCCTTGTAAGTCGGATGCATCACTTCCGCTCGCGCGAAGCGGCGCAGGATCGCCTCCGGGTCGGCCGTGCGCGTCTGCATGGCGGCGGCATATTTGACCATCTCATCATATTGCTGCTCGATCTCCTCCCAATTGATCGGGTTGGAAAGGATTGGAAGCAGGTTCGGCAATCTTGCCTTGAAGGCAGCGTCCGGGAGCGCCAGCTTCTGCCGGGCAATGGCCTTCAGGCGTGGGGCCAGTTCAAATCCGAGCAACCGGCAAAAGGCAAAGCCAACGGCGCTTTGACCGTGGCTGTCAACATATTGACGCTGGATTTCCAGATCGGTGCAATGGCGCAGAACGCCCTCGATCATCGAGGCGACTTCCGACGATGAGCAGCGTTTGAGTTGTGAATAGACACAGGTGGCCCGTTTTTCGACATGCCAGTAGATCATGACGCCGCGCCCGCCATAGCGAGCATGCCATTCGGTCATCAGATTGCGGTCCCAGGCTCCGAATTTTGTGGAATCCGAGGCACAGGCCGTTCCAGCGTCACCCCAGACCGCCGCGTTACGAATTGCCAGCGTAGCATTGGCGACCCGAGCGCATGCTTCCCGCAAAGTGCCCGCGTCAATAAAGCGGCGATGTACATGCAAAAGCTGCTCATAGCTGACATCAGCGGTGGCACCAGCTACCCGCTTCAAACCAGCATTGGTGCCGAGACCATAAAGGCAAAGAAGCAATCGTTGATCCAGAGCTGCCTTTGACAGCGCAACACGGGACGCCGAAGTTTCGAAAGCGTCAAGAAGCCCCATGTCGAGCGCTGCTTCCTTCAAAACATCAAGGAGACCGATCATCGGCCAGCGCTGGCCAATCTCCGTTTTGATGGCTACCAGTCCCTTCGGCTCGGGGGATGGCTTGAACGGCGTGATCGAAATCCGGTTTTCCCCGCGCCCGAGGATTCTTACTTTTTCGTTTCGCGGGATCGTTTCGTTCAGGAGCAACAGTTCATGCTCCATCTCCTTGCGAACCAACGCCACAAATTCACAGGCATTCTGAGTCAGGTTCAGCCGGGCATAATAGGACGAGCGCCGAACTGCAAAATCCTTCGGCAGATCGTCGTCAGGATTTCCGTAGCGGTCAGCACCGACAACCCAGATTTCCTTGGAGCGGATGCACTCCCGCAATTGGGTCAGGACGCAGAGTTCATAGCTGATGCGGTTGACGCGGCCGTTTCCGTCGATGACCGAACTACGCCATTTCGCCGGGATCACGTCGTTTATCGACACATCCTGTTCCAGTACGAACCGGCACCCGTCGTCCAGCCTCGCTCTGATCCAGTCGAGTGCAGACAAAACCGGTCGCCAAACCACATTATTAGACCGGAATTCCAGTACGGAAAGCAGGCTCGGCAGCATCCGGCGATAATGATTGGCCCATGAATTGCGCATCACCGCGTAAATGCGGCGGTCGAGCGCGCCCTTGGCATTGCTTTCCTTGATGATCGCTGCGAGCTTTTCCTTGCCGGCGACCGGAAAGATGACATCGCATATGCGACCGTCGGGATCGTCAATTGATGCCGTGGCAATATCGACAAGCAGGCGTTCCTTGCCATAGACCCGATCGACGTCCTTGGCGATATCGCCGATTACCTTCCGCTTCGACCGGGCTCCGATCTTGTGTACCGTCTCAACCAGAAGATCGACCATGGCATCGGTGATCGCCGTTTCCCGTGCCATCAGATACACCGCATAAAGCGCAAGCTGGCGAGCCTCCGTGTGGCGGCGCATCTCCGAGGCCTTTTCGCCGGAAACGCGGCGAACGACCTGCTCAATCCAGGCTGGGTTGATGTTCGAGAGAAGCCTTCGGGGAAGATCGAGCTCTCGGATGAATGCCAGCCGCTCGGTTACTTCCAGAATGTTGTCCAGCGTTGCCCGGCCTGCGTCGGCCTTCATCGCGTTGAAGCCGGTCGGTCCATCCGTGTCAGCAATGGAGCTTTCCATCAATGCGACAGTTTCGGCGGGAAGCGCGGCGCTCACCTCTTGAAGCCAACCATCCAGATATTGCTGGCGTTGTGAGCGGACCAGCCGTTCCAGTTCCTTGGCCGACGGACCATAGATATTGCGATCTCGGCACCAGAGGAACACGGCTTCAAGCATGGCGCTGACGGATCGCCCAGACGGGCAAAGTTCATCGACGATCCAGAAAGATAGTGCTTCCCTGTTCACTCGCCTCATGCGGCGAAAACCGAGATACTGCAAAATCTCGGCGCAGTGCCGCCGGGCCGTTCGTCCACCGAAATCATAACCGGACAGTTCATCGGCACTGACGCCGAGCTGTTCGGACAGATATTCGGCTGCGTCATTTGGGACCGCCGTGCCATCGTCGGAGAAAAAGCCGCGTGTGCTGAAGAACTTCAATTGCGCGGCCAGACCGAGCCTTATCGCTGCCGGTTTGGAATCGATGAAATCAATGTCGGCAAAGCTCAGGCTCCATTGGCTGACAAAATCTGAACTCGAAATACCCGTACTCATTGCAACCCCCCTCAAATTGGAGCGCAATGTCACGAACAGGCGCTTTCCTGGTCAATCCCGCAAGCCATGTTCCCACAACGTTCTTCGATTTGGCCAAAATCGCAGCTTCGGGCCGACTGGGCCTTCTCGTCGGCAAGCCAGGCACGCAGCTCGGCCAGGGTCAGGTCGGCATGGGCGTGGACATGAGCGACGATGTCGGCGTGCAACCCGACCAGCCGGGTGGCGACCGGCGGCTTCTGCGGCCGGGGCGCCGCGGAACCGGACTGGCGCAGCCAGCTGCGTATCTTGGACACATACGACCGGCTGACCGAGAACCGCTCCGCCGCCTGCTGCAAGGTCAGCCCCTCGGACGCCAACACACGGTCGCGAAGATCCTGCGAATACGCCTGCCCACGACGCCACGCCATCATGCCCTCCGGTCCAAACCGCAGACCGGTGAATCACAAAACCAGCCCGCGCCGGAAGCTCCCTCGCGATTCCACCCTCAGCAAAACCGCTCTAGAACCCAGGACTGAACCCAGGCTTGCTGGCCTGTGCCGCCTTGGCCAGTTCCGCCTCGCGCCGCTCGTTCGCAGCAACGACCGCAGCCCTGACCTTTGCGCGCACAATGTCGGGGAAGGCGTTGACCGCCTCGGCCAGTTCACGGATAGCTGCCTCCCGCCGCTCCACGGCCGCGACCAGCGGGACGATGTGCCTGGCCAGCACCGCCCGCACCTCCGCGTCGCGCTGGCGCTTCCGCAGCTCGCCGGCGTGGTCCCGACCTGCCGCGCGCTGGGCGAACACCCGGTGCTCGGTGCGGATGAAGCGGTCCACCTCCACGTCCCGGCTGCGCTTGATGGCGTCAATGAGGTCGGTGGCAAGCGACTTGTAAGGCTTGTCGCTCATGTCCTTGGCGACCCGCTCCCACAGGTGCCCGGTGGTGATCGGCTCCTGGTCGCCCAAGGCCCGCTCCCGCTTGACCGCCTCGAAGGTGGCAGCCTCGGAGATGATGGTGTGGACCTGGGTGACGTGGCGGCTCTCGGCCACGTAGCTCTTGAAGGCGGTGATCCCGGCCGTGCCCCGCGGCAGGGCGTTGATGTGCTCGCCCGAGGTGATGCCCTGGGCGCTGTCGATGGTCAGGGCGTGGCCGAACCCGAGCAGCAGCCGGTCGGACCGGCTGTCCTTCAGGGTGCGCCACCCCACGTCGCCCACCCGGCCGTCCGCGTCACGCAGCCGCAGGCCGGTGGCCGACTGGCCGACCACGTCCATGATGTCGCCGTTACTGCCGATGTAGCCGAAGCCCTCGCCGTCGATCCGCGCCCAGGTCTTGCGGAACAGGCGCACCTTGTCCCCGGTGGCCACCGGCAGGTCGTAGGTCTCGCCGCGTTGGTCAACGGCCGGGTGGACGATCTCGTCCTCGCCAAGCTCGCCGCGTGCCCTGAGCAGCTCGCGCACGGCCCGGCTGATGTCGGCCGCGTCCTGATTGGTCAGTACGGAAATGGTCACGCCGCGCCCTGCCCCGGACGCGCGCAGGGCATCCCGGCGCTGCAAGTAGAGCGCGGCGACATGCCCAATCACCTCGTCCTGGTCGCCGCCGACCATCCGCACGGTGCCGTCCTCGCGCTTCATCGCCAGCGTGTCGGCCGCGTTGCCCTGGCGGAACAGCCCGGCGATCTGGCGGCCCCGCTCTGTTTCCTGGCGCACCGTGGTCAGCAGCTCGGGCATCGCCTCCTTCGGCAGGGCACGCCGCATGATCTCGATGGTGTCGCCGGCCTCGATGGCCTGCACCTGCTCCCGGTCGCCCAGCCCCTTGATGGTGAAGCCATGCCGCGCCTGCAGCTCCAGCACCTTGAGGAAGGGCCGCGGGGAAACCTGGCTCACCTCGTCCAGCACCAGGACGGTGTTGCGGGACAGCTTGATGCTGCCATCCTCCATCCCGCGCAGGAACGGCACGAGCGCGACGGTGCGCTTGATGCCGGCGTCCTGCAGCGCGTCGGCTTGCCGCCACGCCGTGGCCACGCCGATCACCTCCCGGCCGCCCGCGTCCAAGCGGGTGTCCGCCTGCCAGGCGGCGACGAGCGGCTTGAGCAGCGTCGTCTTGCCCGACCCGGCGACGCCGGTGACGAAGCCGAGCCGGCCGCCGGTGCCCAGGCTGTAGATCGCCGCCTTCTGTGCCGCGCCGTGCTCCGGGTCACGGTCGAAGTCCAGCCCGGACGCGTCGATTGCCGCTCGGAGCGCCGCAACGGGCAATGCGTCCCTGTGGTCGCCCGCCGCGGCCTTGGCGCGGCTGGCCAGCCCCTCCTCGATCCTGACTTGGACCGAGTTGGTGACGCGCACCTTCTCGTCGAACTCGCCGACGACCAGGGCTGCGCGCTCGCCGCCCAGCACGATCCCCCTCTCCTCGATCAGCACCACCACTTGGTCGATGTCGTCAGCATCGGCGACCCCCGTGCCGATCAGCCCGCGCGCCGCGAGGGTCCGCAGCTTGCTGTGGTCAATGACGGCGGCGGTGTGGAACTCGGTTGCGAGGTGGCGGGCTGCGAACTCATACGCCCGATCGAACCGCTCGGCGTCGGTCAGGGCAGGCTGGCTGGCTCCGTCCAGGACCGTCTTGTGGTCCCAGCCGATGCCTTCCGCTTGGTCGCGCCAGCCTTCCTTTTCCGTCCGCCCGTCCCCCTTGGAGCGGCGCTCGGCCATAGCCGCGGCGGACAGGATGCCGAACTTGCGGTTGGCGGACAGCTCCTCCCAGTCCAGCCCCTGGCGCTTGGCATATGCCTTGGCGTTCCGCTCCGTCTGGCGGCGCCCCTTGGAGAACAGGTCCACTGCCGCCTGCGGGATGGCGGTCAGCACGACGACCTCCTCCTTGGCATCGTAAGCGGTGTGGATGCCGAGCTTGCGCAGCTCGTGGGCAAGCCGTCCTTGGAAGAAGGCGCCGAACTCGTGGACCCGGTCGTTCAGCCGCTTGGTGTCGAGCGATCCGGTCCGGCCGTCCGCCGTCACCACCAGGTTGAATATACCGTTGTGGATGTGCGCGTGCGGGTCGCCGGACATCGGCACGTCGGCCAGGTAGGTGATGCCGGTCACGCCGTCCTTGACCTGCAGCGTCGGCCGGGCGGTGTGGTGGCGGAAGGACACCCAGCCGACCTCGCCCGGCTCGGCGCCATCCTGGCCGTTCTTTCCCCGCCTCGCCCAGCCGATCTCGCGGGCGACGTAGCGCATGGTGTCGTCGTTGGCGCGGTTGATCGCCTCCCAGATCGCCCCGGCCTCGGCCGGCGAGGCGGCGAACTCGGCCGCCAGCGAGACGGACTTGTGCGGCGCCACGGTCAGGTCGTAGGCGCTGATCTTGCGCTTCTTGGCGCTCGGCCACTTCTCGCCGGTGTCGGCGCGCCTCGCCTCGAACAGCTGGTCCAGCTCGGCGTCAGCCGGCAGCTTGGCCAGGTCGATACCCATGGCCTCGGCCATCTCAGGCGCCATGTCCGGCCGCCACGTCGCCCGGGTGTCGCGGCCGGTGTAGTAGGCGGTCAGCCGCCCGCCGGCGTCCGGCCTGGCGCCAGGTTCCAGGTCGGCGCCGGGCTGCGGCTCCGGCGCGTGCTCGGTGAGGTAGGCGCGGATCAGCTTGCCGTCCGAGTTGGCGGCCAGCTTGCGGAAGGTCATCATCCCCGCCTGTCCTAACCCTTCGTGGGTTCGACGCCGAAGTTGTCGGCGATGGCCTGGACCACATCGAGCGGCATGTCGCGTGTGATCTTTGCCAGCCCGACCGTGATGTCCTTCAGGTAGGCGGACTGGCTGTCCAGGCGGACCAGCAGCGCGCCGATCAGCTCCTCCAGCGAGGGGCCGTCCTTTCCAGGACCCGGCTCGGGCGTGAGCAGCCGGACGATGGTTTCCAGGCTCTCGCCGTGCTGGCGCTGCACGCCTGCCACCAAAGCGATGCCGCCGTTCGCCGCCCGAAGGTCCCTGCTGACCTGGATCAGGGTGTCGTCGGTCTCAACATCCATTGTGGTTGCTCCTCTTCCTTGTAGGAAGCATGGCAAGCCTGGATGCGAATGGCCCTGACCTCTACCGCCGGGTATGATGGAGAGAGGACTGTATCGACAGGGAGCTTTAACGGCTGTTCGGCGCCCTGGTCGGTCATACAGGGGCGGTGTTGCGACGCTCGTAAGCAGCCCATCATATGACTGACTAGCTTCCGCCCGAGAGCGGTTCTCGTTATTTTGATTACGTACCGGTGACGGTCAGCGTGCGTCTGACGGCGTCGTGCCAACCCGCGAGCTTCGCCTTTCGGGCGTCGGCGTGCATCGCGGGTTCGAATCTACGGTCGAGTCGCCAGCCTGCCGCGAAGCCATCCCGATCGGGCCAGACACCCGCCCGCCGCCCCGCCAGCCAAGCCGCTCCGAGGGCTGTGGTTTCCAGCACGAGAGGCCGGTCGATTGACGTGTCGAGGAGATCGGCAAGACGCTGCATAGTCCAATCGCTCGCGACCATACCTCCGTCGACCCGGAGGATGGTGTCGCCGCGCGAGGTCCAATCGCGGTGCATCGCATCGACGAGATCGCGCGTTTGATAACAGACTGCTTCCAAGGCAGCGCGCGCGAGCTCCCGAGGCCCCGTGTTTCGTGTCAGACCGAAGATGGCGCCGCGGGCCTCAGCATCCCACCATGGCGCGCCCAGCCCCGTAAAGGCGGGGACGAGATAGACGGCTTGTTCCTTGTCGGCTTCGTCGGCGAGTGGGCCAGCTTCGTCGGCGCGTTGGATGATCTTCAATCCATCGCGCAGCCATTGGATTGCGGCGCCCGCAACGAAGATTGAACCCTCGAGCGCATAGGTAGGCCGCCCGTCGAGCTGGTAGGCAATTATGGTGAGGAGCCGGTTCCGAGACGTGACGAAGTCCGAGCCCGTGTTCAGAACAGCGAAACAACCCGTGCCGTAGGTCGCTTTGGCCATGCCAGGCTTGAAGCAGGCCTGCCCGACGGTAGCAGCCTGCTGGTCGCCGGCGACGCCGCAGATCGCGACAGCGGCGCCGAGGATCGCGGGATCGGTCGTTCCAAAATCGGCCGAGCTGTCCCGCACCTCCGGCATCATGGAACGCGGCACACGGAGTGCTGCGAGAAGGTCGTCGTCCCAGCAGCCACGGCGAATGTCGTACAGCATCGTCCGGGACGCGTTCGTTGCGTCTGTGGCGTGGACCCGGCCACCGGTCAACCGCCAAAGCAGGAATGTGTCGACGGTGCCGAAAGCGAGCTTGCCGGCGTCGGCGCGGGCCCGTGCGCCGGCTACGGCATCCAGGATCCAGCTGATCTTGGTGCCCGAGAAATAAGGGTCAAGAACAAGTCCGGTTCGCTCGGCGACCATCGTCTCGATGCCGGACTCCCTGAGGGCCGCACAGGTGTCGGCGGTGCGGCGATCCTGCCATACGATGGCGTTGTGGATGGGCCGGCCCGTCTCGCGATCCCAGACGATCGTCGTCTCGCGCTGGTTGGTGATGCCGATTGCGGCGATGTCTCTCACCGATAGCCCTGCGCTCGCCAGTGCCAGCCGTGCCGTCTCGATCGTAGTTCGCCAAATGTCCTCGGGATCGTGCTCGACCCAGCCGGAGCGCGGAAAATGCTGCGGGAATTCCTGCTGTCCGACGCCGACGGCCTGGAAGGAGCCGTCGAAGACGACGGCCCGTGACGAGGTCGTACCCTGGTCGATCGCGAGGACGAAAGCTGACATGAAATGCACTCGGATGGCGTTCTTGGGCGAACGGTAACTAAGGGGGGATCTCGGCCGGCTGCCGGCCAGCGATGTCGCCAAGACAGGCCTCCAGTGCGGTGATGCCTTCTGCGGGCAGCTTGAGGCCGAGCTTGGAGCGGCGCCAGAGGACGTCGTCCGCAGTTCGCGCCCACTCATGATCGACGAGGTAGCGGACCTCGGCCTCGGTCAGTCCAGCGCCGAAGTCGCGCCCGAGATCTGCGTCTGATCGAGCCGATCCGAGCACGGCACGGGCTCGCGTTCCATAGGAACGCGCTAGCCTGCGGATGAGAGGATGTGAGACCCCATCGTGCTCCACCTGAAGTTCGGTGACGAGCACTTCAAACCCATCGGCGGGGAAATCTCCGCCGGGTAGGCTGCTGCTAGCGGTCCAGCGCGGGTTGTGGGCACCGAGCGCCTCCTCCACCTTCTCCATCACCCCCTCGGCGAGGCGCCGGAAGGTGGTGATCTTGCCACCGAAGATGTTGATGAGTTTGGGCTCGCTCTTTTCGCCGTCGACCTTGAGAACGTAATCCCGGGTCGCCTCCTGCGCCTTCGAGGCGCCATCATCGAAGAGCGGGCGCACACCCGAGTAGGTCCATGCGATCTCGGCGCGCCCGATGGACCGGGCGAAGTATTCGCTCGCGGCCGCCAGCAGGTAGTCGATCTCCTCGTCGGTGATCTTCACAAGGGCGGGGTCACCCTCGTAATCCCGGTCGGTGGTCCCGATGAGCGTGTAGTCAGCTTCGTAGGGAATCGCGAAGATGATCCGGCCATCGGCGTTCTGGAGGATGTAGCAGCGATCGTGGTCGTAGAGTTTCCGGACGACAATGTGTGAGCCCTGCACCAGCCGGACGTTGCGCGCCGCGTTTCGCCCGAGCGGCCCTCGCAGCACGGCATCGATCCATGCGCCGGCCGCATTCACGACGAGGCGAACCTTGACCGTCCGGCATATCCCCGTGGAGACATCCTCGAGCGTTGCCATCCATAGGTCTTGCTGGCGGCGCAGCGCGATCACCTTCGTGCGGGTGAGGATTTCGGCGCCACGGTCGGCGGCATCCCGGGCGTTCAGCACCACCAAGCGCGTATCCATCACCCAGCAGTCGGAGTACTCAAATCCCTTGCTGAAGATCGGCTTAAGCGGCCGCCCCGCCTCGTCGTGCGCGAGGTCCAACGTCTTCGTCTTCGGCAGGCTCGATCCGCCGAGATGATCGTAGAGGAACAGCCCGAACCGAAGCAGCCAGGCGGGACGCAGGCCCTTGTGATGCGGCAGCACGAAACGCAGGGGCCAGATGATGTGCGGCGCCATGCGCCAGAGCACGTCACGTTCCTGCAGCGCTTCGCGAACCAGCCGGAATTTGTAGTGTTCCAAGTAGCGGAGGCCGCCGTGGATCAGCTTGGTCGACCAGGACGACGTGCCAGAGGCCAGGTCCGACTGCTCTGCCAGGATCACTGAATAGCCGCGACCTGCCGCGTCGCGCGCGATCCCGCAGCCGTTGATGCCGCCCCCCACGACAAGGATATCAATCGGCGGCATGGCGACCCCGCTTCGAGCGGCACCGGCCCATCCCAGCAGAGGTGCAGGAGGCCACGAGCAGATTCATGCGTTCCCCTTCGGGAGTATCTCGCTGACCTTGCTCGCCAGCGCTTGACCAAGAGCGAGGTTGTTGCCGGCGGTGAAGTGGATCCCGTCGACCCCCTCGGTTTTGACGCAGCTCCCCGCATCGAAGAATTCGACCTTCATGAACGATGCCAGAGCGCGATAGTGCCCGGCGAGTTCAATCGTCTTCTGACCACCTCCTTCGAACATCCCCGCGAACCATGGGTCGGGATGCTCGGCGAGAGGCGCTGGCGCGACTACCAGCACCTTCGGGGCCGGGTAGACGGTCCCGACGCCTCCAGCCGACGTGAGCACCTGCCCGACGAGCTTGGACATCCCGACGGCGATCTCGTATGACGTCCGTTTGTAATAGGACTTCGTGTCGTTCGTCCCCAGCATGATGATGACAAGATCGAGCGGCAGATGGCTCGCCAGGGCCGCCGGGAGATAGGCGGAGCCGTTCAGTCGCGGGTCCACGGGATCGTCGATCGAGGTGGTCCGGGCGCTCAGCCCTTCCTCGACGATCTCGTATTCCTTGCCGAGCGCCGCGCCCATCACTCCCGTCCAGCGCTCGGCATAGGGAAAGCGCGTTGTCGGGGCGCTCGCGGGGACAGCGACCCAGCCCCAGGTCAGCGAGTCGCCGAAACAAAGGATACGCTTCTTGTCCATCGGACGATGCCTTTCGTTAGCTGGTTTTCGTTCGGACGCCGTAGAAAATGGCGGCGAGCAGGATGATGGCGCCCTGGACGACAAGCTTTCCTGGTTCCCGCACGCCGACGGTGGTCAGCACCACGAAGAGTAAGGCGAAGGACAGCACGCCAAAGAACGGGCCCCAGACACGGGCGCCGCGACCGAAGATCACGCCGCCGAGGATGGTGGCGGCGATCGAGTTCATGACGATCTCGGGGCCGAAGCGAACGCTGCCTACGGCGAGGGAGGAGGTCTGCACCACCGCCGCGAGGGCCGACATCAGCCCGGCGATGGTGTGGGCCGCGACGACGGTCCGCCCGACCGGCACGCCGGCGAAATGTGCCGAGACGGGATTACTGCCGATCGAGGCGACGAAACGCCCGAACACCGACCTGGACAAAGCCACGCTCATAAGAAAGGCGAGGACGACCCAGAAGACGATCGGCACGGGGACGCCGGTCACGCGCGCATTGTAGATGTCTCGGAAGTAGCGAGGCACGTCGCCGGGCGGCTTGCCGTTGGCCAGGTATTCGACGAGGCCGATCAGGATGATGTTCACGGCCAGCGTGACGATCACCGCCGACGCACGGCGCTTGCCGACGAGGAACCCGTTCAGCAGCCCGACCACGAGGCCGACCAGCAGGCACAAGCCGACCAGGAGCACCGGCGACAGCGTGCTGAGGTGACCGGACGAGATGAGGTAATTGACGAGCAGGATCACGCCGCCCGCTGACAGGTCGATCGACCGGCACGCGATCACGAGGAGTTGGCCCAGAACCACGATGCCGAGCGGCGCCACCTGACGCACGAAGGTGCCCAGGATCATGACGTTCATGAAGTTCGGCCGAACGATCCAAAGCGTGACGAGGAGCACTGCGAAGACCACGTAGGCCGGCGGCAGGCGCGTGACAGCGCCGACGAAGCGATGCTGGGCGACGCTCATGATCACAGCCCGATCGTTTTGCGGGGTTGAAGCGCGATGACCGCCAGCAGGATCGCGCCCTTGACCACCGTCTGCACGAAGGCCGAGACGTTGAGCAGGTTCATGCCATTGGCCAGCAGGGCCAGCAGCGCGGTGCCGATCACCGTTCCCTGCAGGCTGCCGATGCCCCCCGCCAGTTGGGTACCCCCGAGGGCGACGGCGGTGATCGAGTCGACGGCGTATTGCGCGCCAATATTCGGGTCGCCCGACGTGATGCGTCCCGCGAGGAAGATCCCGGCGGCGGCGGCGAAACAGGAGCAGGTCACGTAGGCAAGGAGCGTGTTCCGCTTGTCCGGGATGCCGAAGGTACGGGCCACGTCGCCGCCTCCGATGGCGAAGAGGTGGAGGCCAAACCGCGAGCCGTGCAGGAGCTTCCAGCCCGCCAGCACGGCCACCGCCATCCAGATCACCGGCATGTAGATGCCGAGGAGGTCCCCGCTCACGGCCGCGGTGACGATTTGGGGGATGGTTCCTCCGGCCGTGGGGCGAACCAACAGCGTGATGCCCTGCGTGATCCCCAGCATCGATAGCGTGGCGATGATGGGATGGACGTTGAGGCGCGTGACGGCGATGCCGTTCAGGAAACCGATCAGCACCGCAGCCGCGAAAATGGCCGGCACGGTGATCGCGGCTGGGGCATTGAGGGCCAGGATGGCCGTGGCCAAGCTGACCACCGACCCCACGGAGAGATCGAGCCCCCGGATCAGCACCACGGTCATCTGCCCGATGCTGACGAGGAGAAGCGGTACTGCCTGGGCGACGAGGTTCAGGACGTTCTGGGGTGTCGCGAAGTTCTGAGCCGCGATCGCAATGCCGACGCAGCCCACGACGCCGACGACGAACGGCAAGACCCAGAGGCCATGCCGTGAGTTCGTTCCGGCCAGCAAGGTGCCGAGCTTGAGTGACATGATCTGACCGTTCTTCATCAACGTTGCAGCGCTGCTTCGAGGATGTTGTGTTCGGTCGCCTCTTCGGCCGGCATCTCGCCGACGATTGTCTTGTCGTGAACAATGTAGAGGCGGTCGCAGAGGCCGATGAGTTCCAGCATCTCGCGGGAGAGAACGAGGATCGCGCCACCCCGGCTCGCGAAGTCGCGCAGCAACTTGTACATCTCCGCCTTCGCCCCGACGTCGACGCCCCGGGTGGGCTCCTCGATCAGCAGGATATCGGCGCCGAGCGCCAGGTAGCGGCCAAGCAGAGCCTTCTGCTGATTGCCGCCGGACAGGGTGCCCACCCCGATACCAGGCGTCGCGACCTTGATCGCCATGCTCTTGATGGTGCCGGCGATAAGGTCCGTATAAGCCCGCGCCAGCTGCAGTGCGGACCGTCGGCTATGGACACCGATGGCGATATTGTGCGCAACGGACAGGTCGAGGAAGAGGCCCTCGTCCTTGCGATCCTCGGGTACGAACCCGACACCGATCGACTGGAGGCGCCTGACTCCGCCGTTGGGCGACACCGGCAACGATAGCCGCCGTCCCTTGATCTCGGCCGTACCTGCGGTCACGTCGGCCCGCCCGACGAGTGCCCGAACCAGTTCGCGTTGTCCCTGTCCCTCGAGGCCGGCGAGACCGACGATCTCCCCCTTCCGCAGCGTAAGCGAGATCGGTGCGGATTCCGCCGTCAGCTTGAGGCCGTCGATCGTTAGAACAATGGCCTCGCTCGTTCCTACGGGGCGAGGCGGGAACAGCTCCGCGATATCCCGCCCGACCATCTTGGCAATGAGCGTCTTGGGCGTGACCGACTGCACCGGGACGGTATCGACGAGGCGCCCGTCCTTGAGCACCGTGACGGTGTCGCAAATGCGGAAAATCTCCTCCATGCGGTGCGAGATGTAGACGACCGCCTTGCCCTGTTCCTTGAGCACGCGGATTTGCCGGTTGAGCGCCTCGACATCCGCGGCGTTGAGCGCGGCCGTCGGCTCGTCGAGGATGATTACGTCCGCCTTGGCCGACATGCCGCGCGCGATCTCGACGAATTGCCGCTCAGCGATGGAAAGCGATCCCACCAGCCGGCCCGGATGGATGTCGAGGTCGAGCTTGCGGAGCGTGTCCCGCGTCGACTGCTCCATGCGAACCCTGTCGGGACGCCCGGTGCCGGTCAGCGGCTCCTTACCAAGGAACATGTTCTCCGCAACCGTAAGGTTCGGCAACAGCGACAGCTCTTGGAACACGGTGGAGACACCGGCGTCGAGCGCCTCCTTGGGCGAAGCGAACCGCACGGGCCGGCCGCTCTTCTCGACCGTGCCGCTATCCGCCTCGAGGACGCCGGCCAGGATCTTCATCAGCGTGGATTTCCCCGCGCCGTTCTCGCCCATCAGGGCATGAACCGTCCCAGGATAGAGCGTGAACGACACGTCCCTCAGCGCGGCGATGCTGCCGAACGCCTTGGAAATGGAGGACATGTTGACGAGAGGCTTGTCGGCCATGGCACACGCTCGAAGTTAGCCTTCAGACTTGTCCGGCGGCGGCAGGCAGGCACATCCGCCCGCCTGCCGCCAGCAGCTCACTGCTTGCCATAGTACTTCTGCAGATCGGCTTCGGTCAGGCTGCTGGGAAACCAGACGTTGGCCGACAAGTCGGGGCGATAGTACCTCTTGGCCTTATCGATGCCCCAGCCTTCGGGCTCGTAGACATAGCGCTTGTGCAGCGGCTTACCTTCGAGGAGCGCGACTGCGGCCCGCACGCCCGCGGCACCTTGCTCCGGACCATATTCTGGAGCGATGGACGCCACGCCGGTCTCGATCCACTTGCCGAAGAAGCCGTTGTTGCCCTCACCCGTGATCGGGGGGATCTTGGCGCCGTACTGCTCGAAGACATCCATGCAGGCGCGCGTCATGTCGGCCCCAGATGACCAGATACCATCGATGTTCGGGTTGTTAAGGTAGAAGGTCTCGCAAACCTTTTTGCCGTTGTCGTACTGCCAGCTGCCGGCATCCTCGGCGACGATCTTGACGTCGGTACCCTTGAGCGCCTCGAGCAGGCCCTTGTAACGGTTGATGTCTTCGGGATGCGCCGGCAGGCCGCGCAATACCCAGATGCTACCCTTGCCGCCGAGCTGCTTGACCAGGAAGTCACCCATCACCTTACCGAAATGCATGCCGCCGCCCTGCAGGTCGACGGTGTACTTGTCGGTCTCGGTTAGGCCCGTATGGACGATCACGGGGATACCGGCCGCGACCGCCTTCTCAATGCCCGCGTCGGCCGAGGTGAGGGTCAGCGGTGTCACGATGATGGCGTCGACCTTCTGGGCAATCAGGTCCTCGATGTCGGCCACCTGCTTGACTTGGCTGATATTGGCGTCGAGCAGCATGAACTGCCTGATCCGCGGGTCCAGCTTGGCGGCGGCCTCGGCCTCGTGCGCCATCTGGACCGTCCAGGTGTTCGCATTCACGCCGAAATGGCTCATGCCGATCTTCCAGGGACCATCCTTCTTGAACTGATTGGGCTGGGTCATGCGCGCGTCGCCGGGACGCGGCGTGACGCCGTCCATGAGCTTAACCTCTTGGGCGCTCGCCGCGCCGGCAACGAGCATCGTTGTGGCGAGGAGCAGGCCAAGGCCGACGTTCCTGAGTGCTGCACGCATGATTTTCCTCCCGTCGGCCCTTGGGGTGCCGATCTTTAGATAAGCCGGTGCCAGGACAGTTGAGCGGAAGCCACCGACTCGGCTTGGCTGTCGAGAAGGTCTACCGTTCCGACTCAAGTCGTCCGAGTGAACTGCTGTCTTTCCCCGGACTGTTGCCGGCCGCGGCTTTGATCATCGGATGCGCGCCTGAGCGCTTTCGTCTCCCGCCCACGGCCATCAACCTCCGTTGCTGATGCTCGAAATGCACCAGGGACCAACATCCTGTCAACAGTTATTCATAATGAATGACTATCTTTTGCTTGCGGCGGATCGTATGAGGTTGAACATGGCCTCGCGGCTCCTGGAGCCCAGCTTGCAATCGGAGGGCCCATGCGTTCGGTGCTTTGCTTCGGTGATTCGAACACGCATGGCCAGATCCCAGGCCGAGGTCCGCTTGAGCGATTTAGCCGGGCTGCCCGCTGGCCCGGTGTCTTGGAGCGTGAACTCGGACCGAATTGGCACGTGATCGAGGAGGGTCTGAGTGGCCGCACGACCGTGCACGACGACCCTATCGAGGGCGCTCACAAGAACGGCAGGACCTATCTGCGGCCGTGCGTGCAGAGTCACGCGACGCTCGACCTCGTCGTCGTGATGCTGGGAACGAACGATCTCAAGGTGCGCTTCGACAAGCCGGCCTCCGAGGTTGCCATGGGGATAGGGTGCCTCGTGCATGACTTAAGAGAGTTATCCCTGGGGCCGGGTGGCGGCACCCCGGAGATTATGATCGTGTCGCCGCCACCGATGCTGGAAGACATCAAGGAGTGGAAGTCCATCTTCGCCGGCGCTTACGAGAAGTCCCACCAGCTCGCGCTCGAATTCGAGATCATGGCCGACTCACTGGGTGTGCATTTCTTCAATGCCGGCGCCGTCTGCCAGTGCGATGAGGCCGATGGCTTCCATATCGGTGCGGCGGCGCATGAGGCCCTGGGGGTGGCGCTCGCGCAGGAAGTGGAGGCGATCGGTTGGACGGACCCGGTCCGGCGCGCCGTTTGAGCATGCTCTCTCCTTGCCGTCCCCTTGCCGAACTCGTGGGGCAGACCCTTGCCTGATATGCGATTCGCTCCGCCGAATCCGCTGAGGATCGCGGACCGCGCCAGCGGTCTGAACGCGCCCAGCGTGCGGAGCTACAACGAGCGTCTGGTTCTCTCGCTGCTCCTGCAAAACGAGGGGATCTCGCGCCTGGAGATCGGGGTGAGGACAGGGCTGTCGGCTCAGACGGTGTCGGTGATCGTGCGGTCGCTCGAGCAGGAGGGCCTGGTTGCCAAGGGGGAGGCGCAACGGGGACGCGTCGGCCCTCCCACCATCCCGTTGTCGCTGAACCCGGAAGGCGCTTATTCCGTCGGGGTCAGTTTCGGCGCCCGCGCCGCGGATATCGTCTTGATCGACTTCGTAGGGAAAATCCGCCGTCACACGACCCACCCCTTCGCCGCGCTGCGTGCGTCCGACGCGTTGCTCCCTCCTATCGGGCAGGTCCTGATGTCTGGTGCGGCGGGAGCGACCAAGAGAATCGCGGGGATCGGCCTCGCCGTCCCGGACGACGCCACGACGAGCGAAGACGTGCAGGCGGTGTTGGGGCTCGACTTCGCTGAAGCGCAACGTCGCATCGAACGCGAGTTCCAGCAGCCCGTCTTCATCCAGAACGACATCACCGCGGCGGCCGGGGGTGAGTGTCTGTTTGGCGCCGCTCGCCCGCTGTCGGACTTCGTGTTCTTCTACCTAGGCTCTTCCCTGCATAGCCGGCTGATCCTCAATCACCAGATCTACAACGGCAACGCCGGAGGGCGCTATACCGCCGGTCTTGCGCCGCTGCGGGAGGCTCTCTCCTCATGCGATGTCACCCTTGAAGGCCTTGCGTCCGTCGATCGGCTCCCCCGAACGGCTCAACACGCCTACGATGCCTGGCGGCGTGATTGCTGCGGCACTATCGCCGATGCGGTCGGTTCGTTGTTGAGCTTCGTCGGCGTGAAATCTCTTGTCCTGTCGACCTACGCGCCGCCGACGGTATCGGAGGCAATCGCGGCCGCCCTCGTGGCAGCCTTGCCCGGCATTACGGTGCTGGTAGGCCACAACTCCGCCGCGCCTAAGGCGGTGGGTGCGGCAAGTCTCCCGTACCACTCCAGGCTCATGGTGCAATGACGTTCCGGCAAATTGTGGAAGATGCTGGAGATCCGTGCAACGTCTGCCTTTTCCATTGATCGATTGAAAGCAGTCAGTCCCCTGTCGGCCAACCCCGGTCGTACAGCCCTGGTTGGCTGGATGCCCGAGTTGGATCGATCTCGGGACACAGCACACATTCCTGATCAGGTGAGTGAAGTGTCGGAGCCGATAATGCCATCCGGCGACGTTTGGGCCATGTCGCGGCGGCCAACGTGCTGCGTGAACGACCGTGTTGCAGGGATCGGCCGCCGCTGCCGGATCGGGGTAGGGTCGCGCAGCTGATCTCCCACCGCTGTCCGAGGTTCTCACCTTGCCGTTCAAGGCCAATGCCGAGGTGTCCGAGGCTATAGTCACCCTCGCCATGACCTGCCTCATGCTCCACCGAGCCGTCCACCCAAACCGCAAGCGACTGCCGTTTGCGTGGCTTCCGAGTATCCCTCCGCCGGGGGCCGTCTGGGTGTGAGTCACCTGTCACCTTAAGGTGCTGCTTAAGGCGGCTGTTGAGGTGTGCGGATGGATGGCGTGGTGGAGATCATCACCGGGCGGGAGCGGCGTCGGCGCTGGAGCCTGCATGACAAGCTGCGGCTTGTGGCCGAGGCCAGTGAACCAGGCGTGATGATGCGCGCCGTTGCCGCGCGCCACGGTGTCAGCGAGAGCCTTCTGTTCACGTGGCGGCGGCAAGCGCGTCAGGGTCTGCTGACCCAGGCTCCGGGCTATCCGCTGTTCGTACCGGTGCAGACTGTCGGCCCGACCGGTACGGCGATGGCTCCCCTCGATGAGCGGCCATATTCGGCACCGACACAGGCATCGTCCTCGCGCTCCGCGGTTGCGCCTGGCCTGATCGAGATCGAGCTGGGCAACGGGCGACAGGTCCGCGTGGGCCGCGACGTGAACCTGGCCGCACTGCGTCGCGTGCTGGCGGCGCTGCGCGAGTGATCCCGATCGCCAGCAGCGTGCGGGTCTGGCTGGCGACGGGCCATACCGACATGCGCCGCGGCATGCCCGGCCTGGCGCTGCTGGTGCAGGAGGGGTTCGGCCGCGACCCGTTCGCGGGCGACGTCTTCGTCTTCCGTGGCCGCAGCGGTTCGCTGCTCAAGGCGATCTGGCACGACGGGCTCGGCCTGTCGCTGTATGCCAAGCGGCTGGACCGCGGCCGCTTCGTCTGGCCCGCAACGGTGGACGGGGTGGTGGCGCTGAGCGCCGGGCAGATGAGCTACCTGCTCGAGGGGATCGACTGGCGGCATCCGCAGCAGAGCTGGCGCCCTCAATCGGCTGGGTAGCGGCCTGCGGGTGCTGAAACCGGTACCATGGCGGCCCGGTTCATGATTCACTCCCGCCATGGACGCCGAGCTTGCCGCGCTGCCGGATGACGTCGACGCCCTCAAGGCGGCGCTGCTGGCCGCACGCGCCGATGTCGCCGCTGCCCGCGCAGAGCAGTCCGGCAACCTGGCGCTGATCGCCCACCTCAGGCTGCAGATCCAGAAGCTCAACCGAGACCGTTTCGGCCCGCGCTCCGAGCGCACCGCCCGCCTGCTGGACCAGATGGAACTGCAGCTGGAGGAGCTGGAGGTGTCGGCGACCGAGGACGAGCTGGCCGCCGAGGCCGCCGCGGCCAGGACCACGTCCGTTGCTGGCTTCACCCGCACACGTCCGGCCCGGCGCCCGTTCCCCGACCATCTCCCCCGCGAGCGTGTCGTCGTCCCTGGCCCCGCCGCCTGCGCCTGCTGCGGCGGCACCCGCCTGTCCAGGCTTGGCGAGGATGTCACCGAGACCCTTGAGGTGGTGCCCCGCACCTGGAAGGTCGTCCAGCACGTGCGCGAGAGGTTCTCCTGCCGCGACTGCGAGCGCATCAGCCAGCCCCCAGCGCCGTTCCACGTCACCCCGCGAGGCTGGGCCGGGCCGAACCTGTTGGCGATGATCCTGTTCGAGAAGTTCGGCCAGCACCAGCCGCTCAACCGCCAGGCCGAGCGCTACGGCCGCGAGGGGGTGCCGCTCAGCCTGTCCACGCTGGCCGACCAGGTCGGCGCCTGCACCGCGGTGCTGATGCCGCTGTTCGAGCGGCTGCAGGCTCATGTCATGGCCGCCGGGCGGCTGCACGGGGACGACACCACGGTGCCGGTGCTCGCCCGGGGCAGGACCGACATCGCCCGGCTCTGGACCTACGTGCGCGACGACCGGCCGTTCGACGGTCCCGCTCCGCCCGGCGCCGTGTTCCACTACTCGCGCGATCGCGGGGGCGAGCACCCGCAAAGCCACCTGGCGGAATACACGGGGATCCTGCAGGCCGATGCCTATGGCGGCTACGGCAAGCTCTACGAGCCCGGTCGCGTGCCAGGACCAATCCTGGAAGCGGGCTGCTGGGCTCATGCGCGTCGGAAATTCTTTGTGCTGGCCGATGTCGCGGGCAGCGCGCGCCGGGCTGCCCACGGCAAGGCCCCGGCGGTGCTGTCGCCGATCTGCCTCGACGCCGTGCAGCGCATCGACGCCCTGTTCGACATCGAGCGCGACATCAACGGCCACACGGCCGAGGCGCGCCAGGCGATGCGGCAGGCTCGGTCGGCGCCGCTGGTGGCCGACCTGCACCAGTGGCTCGCAGCGCAGCGCGCGAGACTGGCGCGCGGCAACGAGGTCGCCCGCGCCATCGACTACCTGCTGAAGCGCTGGACGGCATTCACCCGGTTCCTGGACGACGGGCGGATCTGCGTCAGCAACAACGCGGCGGAGCGTGCCCTGAGGGGCATCGCCCTCGGGCGCAAGTCGTGGCTGTTCTGCGGTTCGGACCGCGGCGGGCAGCGCGCCGCGGTGATGTACAGCCTGATCGTCACGGCCAGGATGAACGACACAGACCCGCAGGCTTGGCTTGCCGACGTGCTGGCCCGCATCGCAGATCATCCAGCCCAGCGCCTCGACGATCTGCTGCCCTGGAACTGGGCTGCAGGCAAAGCCAGCAAGGTCGATCAGGCCGCCTGACCAGCACGCGGCTTGGCGAGTTGCTGCCCTGGAACAGCATGGACCGGGCTGTCAGACTGGTCGCATGAGCCCGACCGGCAAGACGCCTGCCAACGACACTTCTGCAGCCGACAGCCTCAACCAGATCTGCACGGTCCGGATCGAGCTGCTGGACACCAGCCCGCTGATCTGGCGCGAGGTGGAGGTGCCGACTTCCATCACGCTCAAGGTGCTGCACGACATCGTTCAGATCACCATGGGCTGGTTCGACCAGCACCTGTGGGAGTTCACGATCGACCAGAAGAGCTATGGGCTGCCGATGGACAAGGATTGGGGCACCGCACCCCGGACCGAGGCGATCAAAGTCCGCCTGCGCGACGTGCTGAAGCCCCGCAAAACGAATATCAACTACCTCTACGATTTCGGCGACAGCTGGGAACACCGCATCACCATCACCAAAGTCCGCCCCGGCCTGCCCGGCGTCTCCTACCCCCACTACGTCGACGGCGAGTGGGACTGCCCACCCGAGGACTGCGGCGGCATTCCCGGCTACTACCACATGCTCGACGCCCTCGCCGACGCCGAACATCCCGACCACGCCGAGGTCGCCGAATACCTGGAGGGCTGGAACCCCAGGGAGATCGACAAACTCCCTCTCAGGATCGCCCTTGGTCGCATCGCCAATCGGCGAAATGCCGCACGAACCAGGATCCTGAAGAACACCACCTGAACCCAGCAATCAGGTGCGTCTAAATTCAGCCGCGGCCCTCGCCGGATGGTTACCCCAGCGCTTCCTGTCCGCCCACAGCTCCATCCACAACCACTTCCAGCTCCGCCGCCATCGTCTGACCGCCGACCAGCACCGCGCCGCACGCGACCACGCCTTCCGCATCTGGCGCGAGGTGGTGGGCGTCGCGTTTGCAGCGTAAGCACCTGATCAGCCGCAAGCCTTCGATGTCGCCTCAACCATCAACCTGACAACGCCCTTCCACCTGGTCCGGTGCGAAGCCGAGGTCAGCAAAAATGCTGGTGCTACCTTGCTCGAAGTCCGTCTCCGCCATGGTCAATCAGGCGGGC
>JAABUH010001855.1_pt1 | contig 21817 bp, 30 predicted proteins | sample 5559121 | NCBI WGS metagenome assembly JAABUH01 (sample SAMN10711871, study PRJNA513364) | rock metagenome | isolation source: Antarctica rocks | place: Antarctica: Victoria Land, Battleship Promontory nord | collected 2015-12-28
GAACCATGCACATGCAATCATGCTGTCAGTATGGTGAGTCATGCTGCATGCATGATCTGGCATAGCATTCTGTGTAATCATACTGGGAAATGCAAACATGCTGGACATTACATATGCCTAGAGCTGCAAGCAGACTTTTGACGGCAGCTGTACTGCGTCAAAGCTTGCCCACATTCTGCAGCAATTCAAATTCCAGTGGCTAAGCCAGTGATTATCAACCATGCCTACAGGCTACGCGCAGGTCTTGCCAGGCTTTACAATTCCCCGGATCTCCGGTGTGTCAGTTGCAAATGGCTTCAAACGCCTCAACAAGCATTGTTGAGGCTGGCGTCAGGCTCAAAGGGTCGGCCTTAGGCAAGGCTTTCAACCCATACACTCTTGATCTCTCCAAGACATTCCTGTCAGGGTCACCACCAGGGGACAACAGGGTTCTGCCGTGATTGGAAATGGTCTAATGATAGGTGGTGGGCTTTACTCCGCGATGATGTCGATGTCCAATACATAATCGCCGCGTTTTGCAGCCACCACGACTTAAATCCCGACCAGTGCCACTTGTGTTTTGCTGACGTTGCGTTGCACGCGGATCAGACAGTACGGCAGGTAAGCAGACACGCTCGATCACAGTTGCGACGATGTTTGCGTCGTTTGAACGGCAATAAGCTTTGTCGTCAGCTTTGCTTACTTTCGGCTTGATCTCAGCTGATACTTGTTTGACCTAGGTATTGCGTACAGCGCACACAACAGCTACTGGTCGCGTTACGCACACATTAGAGTTTTCGGCAAACGTACAGCCGACGCTGGCGTTCTGCACCTGGCAAGCGTTTCCCCAACCACTCGTTGAGGCAAGCGTTTCCCCAACCACTCGTTGAGGAAGAGAATCTCTCATACCTGTGGCAGCAAACTCTTGAGGGTATCAGCATTGATATCCCTTGGCTCGATGGATCGAGGATTGTAGTAGACCATGAGCAGCTGCTGGAACTTGTCCATCTTAAACCCAGTCAGGTCCTACCAAGCAGCAGCGTGCTATGCGCGCCAAATTTTGTGCTGATGGACCCAGCTTCTGACATAAATTTGTACCAGGTGCCCTTTAGATTCGAGGACCAAACAGCAGTGAGTCCAGCAATGAGAGGAAGCCGTCATCATCTTCGCGGAGCTGCGGCTGAATTCACTCTGCAGGCTAGCCAACTTGGAAAATCCAAGAAGATCACTTGACAGGGCAGTCTGCGACGCATAAAAGATGACGTCATCTGTCATCCGGCTGTGTGATGCTGGAGATGTGCGGCATGCGTCGGGCGAATCGCTGCAGATCGCCAGAAATTGCATTTATACCCCTCGAAGGTTTCACTCAGGTTCAGACACTGTGCATCAAAGCCCAAGCCGGGCTGTCAAGCAGAGCCTTGCTGATGATGCACCTCATAAAAGTATTTTTCCAATTTGGAAGATGCACAAGTGATGCCTATCTCTTAAACAGGCATTGCAGCACGGCGCTGTGCAAGCAATGCACTGCCATATGCAGCTTCGACTTGTGTCGAAGCCACTACAGGAACACCCAGCTTCCTTTCTCGAATCTTCAGCCAGGCTGAGTTTTTGGATCCTCCTCCTGCTGTGTATACCTGTGCCATGGATACAGGGCAATCAGCATGCCTTACATATCTTACGCAGCACAGCAAATGCAATATCCCTCAGCATGCACAGCAAATGCTGTGAAGTGAGCATGAAACAGCCCAAGTGCTGGTGAGAGGCAGTGTGTCTGACACTCAACAAGTGTGCCACTGCTGAGACTATTCGAAGCCTCTTTGCTTGTCTCTAGAGTCCCACAGAGTCCCATCACAGAGTCCAAATCTCTTTTGCCTACGTAATCAGTGCTGGTTCTGCAACATGCACAGTCTGTATTACATGCCAGTTTGCAAAGTGTAGGCAACAGCATGCAAAAATGTTCATGACAACTATGCGGGAGTGCAAGTCATCAGTAATTACCCAATTACCTTGGTCAAAGGTGCAGCGCCTAGCTCTCTAAGCAACCCATATGCTCTGGCTTCAATGTTTGCCATTCCCTCAAGCATACCATGAAGAAATTGCACATCAGAGTCTGCACAACAGACAGTCTGTGAGAAGGACCGTTCATGATGGACGCACGGCACAATCCTATGCTGCAAGTGTGCTGTGCTGAAGATTCAAAACCGCATTTGCATAAGCATCAACTAGAGCATGGTTGAAGGCACAGGCAAAAGCTGAGCGGACTCTGTCAGGCTGAATGAGATAGACATAGTTGTCACCTGCACATGAAGACGCTCAGGGAGATTATGTAAGCACGAGGGAATAAAGCAGAGACTACTTCAGCTTGACAGTGTGCCTACTGCATATAGCATTGCATGACTCATTTCCCATGGACCATGCAACCCTGGAAACCTAACTTGTGACCTTACAGCGCAAAGGCTATCAGCTTGGCTGCTGAGCTATTCGACCAGTATCAGCTCATGTAGTGGCCGAGAATAGAAAGAGTCGGAAGAGCAAAGGAAGAGGAATAGGAAGAGCAGAGGAACAGAACAGGAAGAGAGAAGGTTGAGGACGTTGTTGGCATAGCTTGAACTGGCAGGCAAGCCAACAACTGTTGTCAAATTTTCATGACAGTGCCTACCAGGTCTTGGGGTGAGACGGGGCTCCAGATTGGGATCGTTGACAGGAAATCGCTCCCCTGGCTTAATCAAGGGGTAGTAATCCAGCCCTGATGGCTGGTCAGGGTCTATTTGGGCACTGAGGTCCTTCAGCTGTTCACCAGTGAAGAATTCCTTCAGGACTGCACCTCCTGTGTTTGATGCTCCTCCTGCACGCACAACAAGGCGCTGTGCATTACACATTGCCTGACAGTAAATCTAACAGCTGGCGTCTGCACAGCACTACCATTTGAAGGATTTTGGAGCTCTCAGCGAAGCCATCAACAATGAAGAAACAAACAGGAAGGCTAAAGGCATCACAACTCACAGGTGATTGCTACGGGAATTGCCACACAATAGGATTGATGGCCTGCGCCAATCAACTGGGATCTGAGGTGATGCACAGATGCAAATGGTCGCATTGGTTGACATGAAACATACCTACCAGCCAAGAATCCCCAATGCGCTGACTGTACACGCCATAAAAGGCATTGTCCACTCTCGTTTTGCTCAGCAGCTTAGGCGCAAAGGTGCTGCCCAGGCTCGTGACTGCTTCCCCAGGCCCCTGGACCCCAGCAGCAATGAATGCTGAGGTGCTATCTGCATGCACCAGATGCATCAGCCTGTGATGCAGAGCTTGCACATGCAGGTGGGTAAGCCAAAACTGGGTGACAGTTTCCCAGCCTGGACCATATGATATTGAGTGTGCAACTTTATCTGCTGGCTCCAAACAATCTGCCACATGGTGGCCTTCGAGATCCAGAGCCGTCCAGCACCTGAATGCACCAGCAAAGCAACCAGATGACAAATACACTGTTAAAAAGAGGGATGTAGAAGGCAGAAGCAATAGCTGAAAGGCAACAACAGCAGCTGAGCATGGCATCAAAATCAGGGTTCCAAAAGAAGCATGCAGCTAAGGGGAGGATCAGACAGAATCAGACGAGGACAACTGTTACACATAAGGAAGCAAGAGACAAAGAGCAGCATTGCAGACCTGAGGTTCCGGCACAGACTGTGCAATCCTTGGGGAGTCCAGTCAACTGTGCCATTTGGTCAGTGATTGTGTCGACAGCTTTGCCTGGCTCCAGAACCCGGGGAGGCAGCAGACCTGCATAGGGCTGTACCAGGGATGTCGACATGATGATTATGATGTCATCTGACTACATTTAGCTCTGTAGCCTGGGCTGTGCAGCCAGTGATGAAACATCAGACAATATGGCTTGAAAGCAAGGGTGACTGTGATATGATCTATGCGTGTCATTGCTGTGTGAGGGCCATGCTAATCTTCTCAGTATCATTCTAGTTCTAACAGATGCAACCGAAGTTACGATATGGGTCAATGGCAGACCCCCATGTGCATGGTTGTGAGAGCAAGATGTTTCGGCCTTCAGCATCGGAGCTGGCAACCCAATTCTGTGCAGACAAAGTTTGTTGTAAGCATGCCAGCCAGCTGTGACCATGACAAGACCAAGTCAGTCAGTGCTTGGATTTTTGCTTTGTTTGGAATTGCTAAATGTATTTACACAATGAAAGGAGAATTTATGTTACCATTTTCTCTGGTGCACCCTCATCTGCATAATCTATTCTACACAATGCGGTCAAGCAGATAGAAAGTACCCCAAAGGGCCCTTGTGCTGCAGACATGCCATGATGGACAGCACCGCAAGGGGCAAATGACCTGTGCAAGCAGCCAATCAGGATAGCACTGCGCTTCCGGGTCATACCCCAACTTTAGTGTGTTGTTCCAGTCAGAAGTGTCTCGCCTGCCAGTCAACAAGGAAGCAAGCCAGTCTGCATGGTGCAGCAAAACTGGACTGTATCCATCCTCCTTAGCCTATACCAGGCACTCAGCTTCTCAGCTTGGGCGATTGCAAATTTGGCATAGATGATTGCGAGACATGGCAACCAAAGGTTATGCATCTCAGAGAGACTATCTATCATTCCATTGGCTTCTGAGCCGTAGTTACAGAATTCCCTTGATGCTCGACTGTGCTATGCGCAAACAAGCTGAAAGGCTCAAGGTAAAGCTAGACTGTAGCTCTGAGCATGTAACATGTGGTCTTCCTATGACTGACATGCTTGTGGAATAATTGTGGCATGTTTCACCTGCTGCCAGGTGCCACTGTTATGCCAGTTGATCAGCTTAGCTAATGTAGATGTAGATCCCCGGGCGCAGTGCCACTCTGGTGCTATGGCCTGCATCAGACATGCAAAAGTCTTGGTGCAGATAGGCTGGACACACCAGGGCTGCCTTGCCTGAATGCGATGTTCTTGTGACACGATGGTCTCAGTGAGCATGCAAAGCAGGGCATGGTGATGATTATGCTGGGAGTGAGAAGATCTGTCATGGCATTGGCACCAATATGCCAGAAGCTCCTGATATCAGGTGTACCGTATGTGAATGCGTGCAGAAGGTGATGGGCTCACTGCTATGCAATGATCAGACTGATAGAGGTGAGATACGCATGCTGTTTATGCCAACCACAGCCCCTGCCTGTAACGTCTGGGATGCGTACATTGGCTCTGCAGGTACCAAGATGACAACAGTCGTACCCCATTACTACAACTGGTTTCGAATGCTGAAGCTGGTCGCTTTAGCCTTGCCGGTTGCCAGTGTAGCTCTAGCTGGTGTGAAAGTGGGTTGGTACCAATTGTATATGGTCAGTATGGAACAAAGGTGTGTTTGCAGCATGATGTGAATCTGAGCAAACCTTGGTAGCCTCAAAAGCCTCAGCGCCCTGATCCTCATTGTAAATCTTGGTGGGAGCCAGTATATCCCCTCGTCGACTGTCCACCAGAAGTGCTGTTGAGGAGGTTCCATCAATGCAAAGGCTGGAGATGTTGTCCTTTAGGCCTTGGGGCAGCTGCTTCAACAAGTCCATGAAAGCCCTGTCATGGGCAAACCATGTATCTTTGCATGTGCGAGTGATGAGACTGTTTCGATGTAGGCTTGCATGGCATGCACACCTTGTCCAGGGCCCCACCCAATCTTCGCTCTTGAGCTTGTCAAAGGGAATTTGTGATTCATGCACAATCTTGCCACCGCCTGCGCTTGTGCACGTTTGAAATCTTATGCCCAAACAGTATCGGGACAAGCTTAAGCGAGTGTGCTGTGCAAGCTTGCCATCGATCAAGATCGCTCGAGCTCCAGATGTGCCGCAGTCGATGCCCAGCGATAGTGTTGATGAAGTAATTGCTGCTGAAGCAGCTACTGACGACGGGGCGCAATGTGCCTGGCAGGTGATGTCGCGCCAAGCACGAGTGCTCAAATTTGACTGTCGGCTGCAGACTGATACGGCTGACACTGCTGATGCTGCAACACAGGCGTGCGAACGGGAAGAAGTGCCGACAGCAGCAGCGACCAGGGATGGAGGACGAGATGGTCGCACTGTGGGCTTTTCACATATGCAAGTACTTGCAGCCGCCAGCATAGAATTCAGCTCGGTCCGATCGCGAACCAAGCTAGATGCAACTCGTTCGTCGTAGCCAGAGTAGTGGCAATTCTCTGCAATGATCATCCGTTGCTGTGATGCTTTACAGTACCGATCATGGTTTCGGAGCGTTGACACAGTCTCAGCACAGTCTCAGCACAGTCTCAGCAGCATCACAGTCTCAGCAGCATCACAGTCGTTCCTGCTACTACAACCGAAAGTACAGTTGCTATGTGTAGGATCCCAGCCGTCGTCAGAAAATTCTCGCAAAGACATACTGTCCACCCTTAGTAACGCCGTTCCGATGTCAGCCGGAGATTTATTGCATTTGGGGCCTTGCACGGTTGCCGTCGACAAATTCATTGAGCACAACGCTTCAGCCTTCTTTCTCACACATATGCACACCGACCATATGCAAGGCCTTCGAGATTCATTCGCGGGCCCTATATACTGCAGCGAGATCACCAGAGTCCTTCTTCAGCACAAGTGGCCAGAGCTTACCACAGTCACGCCGTTGCCGCTGCTTGAGACCTTCAGTGTTCGACTCAACTGCCAAATGGCTTTCTCCGTCACAACCTTTCAAGCCAGTCATTGCCCTGTGAGTGTTACCAGGAATGCTTCCTGGTGGTCAAGTTCTTCACAGTAGTCAGCTACTACTGTCTAGGCTAGCCTAGAAAGCATTGGCATGTTCACGTGCTGTGTTGAACAGGGCTCTGTGATGTTTTTGTTTGAAACCGCGTTCGGGAGGGTTTTGCATACTGGGGACTTCAGGTGCTGTCTGGGCTTAATGTTGACAATACCTCCTTATACATTATTATCCCTTGCACACTTTGCACCACACATCTTAAAGTACAAAGCGTGTAATAAGATGTCATGTAATATACCATCATACAAGGTCTAGTGTCATCACAGGCTAGGAGATCAGGAGCGACGTGCAATGACACAACATCCAGCTATGTTGTCTGCCCCTATCAACTTGCTGGTTCTTGACAACACATATTGCAATCCAAGGTCTGTTCTTTGCTCAAAATGCTTTGCTCAAGCTCCTCAACCGCCTTCCAGTTACTGAGTCTTCATGTCAATCAATTCAGGCCGGTATAGCCAGGTGCTGCAACGGCAACTGCAGCTGTGTTTGCATTTATGATAAATGGCACATTGATTGGTGACTGTTGCCACTCATCCTTTTGCATGCAGATTTGACTTTCCATGCCGAAGTAGTGCAATCAGCACCATCATTGATACCATCCAGCAGCATTCAACAATGCGCATCCTAGTAGGGATTGACCTTGTTGGCAAAGGTAAGCTACAAAGTCCTAGCTTTACACCTTGATTTTAGGTCATGCATCTCAACAGGGCTGGCAGCTATGATCTGCATGAGCATCATTACAAAAATCTCTGAAAAGGTGATGCAAGCAGAATTCCAAAATCTATGATAATCCTGTGTTGCGTGTCAATATCCTGTACAAGTGCTTGGTTGATGCAGAAGACATGCTTGTGGCGATTGCTTCTGCAACTGGCGAGAGAATTGGCATTGGCCAAAACAGGCTTACGACCATCGTTGCAGCTGGATTTGATGCGAGACACTTCACTCTTGACCTTTCATCAACCCGCATCAGGTCAGCATTTGTGCCAAGCTTGTGCATCCACTTCTGAGTTCATGATCTTCCTCAGGTCAAGGCAGCAAAATGATATCACTCTCAGCACATCATGACTCTTTACTCACAGTAGACTGTGTTCTGCAGTGCTCTTCCCAATTGGATGGTATGTTGGAAGCTGCTTGCCAAACTAAACAGGACAACGCCTACCCTTGGCATCAAGCTGTCAGGTACAGAGCATGTTCACGTAACTGTTTCACGTGACATCTACATCAGCAATCTATGCTTGTCTCTACATTTGCTTTCTGCCTGCCATTTCAGCTTCACGACGCCTGCGTCTTGCAGGTTCTGCTTGCCTGCACACTTCAGCCCCTGCTGACATAGACACGCCATCTTCCCAGGCAGACAGCTCAGCAGCATCACGCCAAACCAGGCAGCTTCCACACAGCTTAAAGACACAAACCAATTGTGTCCCCATGCCTGGTGTGACTCTATCGTCTCAAGCCTGTGTCACCAGCAAATCGTCATCAGCATCAGATGCTCCTTGGCAGGCTCCGATTGGCCCTGAACTACCAGAAGATAGCCTGCAGTACTTTGCAAACTTTGTCTGCTCACATGATGCTAAGGGCTTCAGAGCTGCTTTGAACAGGTAACCAAGAAATGTGGCTCACTCAGTTGCTCTCTCTCCAATGTGTACTGATCAGCCATTGCAAAACTGACTGCAGACCAGCACAATGATCAGGCTCCTTAATCTGCCTTCCAACTGCAAATGAAGCATGCATTGCAAGTGTGTCGCTGCTGATTCTCACACAAACAGCACACGTCTCTTTGCTGATGCACAATGCACATGGCTGATGCACAGGTCGAGTGCTGTCACTGCTTTGGAGCAGGAGCAATCCCAACAGCTGATGAAGTGCGTCCCCTACTCAGACCACAGCAGCTTTCTAGAACTGGAGTCATTTGTTGCCCTTCTCCGGCCACAAGCTATTGTGCCTATCGTCAAGAACACTAATAACCAAGGCTTTCTGACTGATCCAAAAGAGCACTTCAAGCACCTACTGACCGCGCGTGATACCAGCTATCAGACGCAGCCATCAAGGTGGGCAAAGTCGAGGAGCGCATCAGCAGTGGCTGCTGGACACAGATCTTGCCACCACCATTCACAAGTGTGTTGCTGGCAGGTATGCACCATCAAGCTCAACGCAAGCTACATCAAAGTATCCTGCAAGTTGCTATAGTGTGTCCATGTTGTTTCTGTAGCCGTGAGTAGAGCTGACAGCCTCACTTCTTGCATTACTATGCTCGGGTGGGGGAGGGGGGGACCATACAGAATCATGTTATCTTTGTAGTCTGCAAATACATGCTGCAGCTTGACACACAGTGGTGCACGATTGCATTGTGCCATGCTCAGCATATACTGCAATGTGCACAGCAGTCACAACATCTTCTTCAGCTTGCTTGTCTGCTGCTCTTCTTTGCCATCTGTATCAGGCAGTTGGGTGGGTCTGACCTTGGCCCAGGAATGCTTGAATAGGGCAGGCTACATGCAAGAATGTGTGATCCTTCATTTGGAATCACAACCAGTCGCTGACCTGCAGAAGGTGCATCAGCACTTCCAATGTAGCAACAAGCGGCATCGCATTCAAAACAAGACAGGGACAAACAAAGCCTGCATCATTTCAGCCAGTTTGTCAGGTACCCTTGGCAATCCCATCATCATTGACGACTGAGAGGGTGAGGGGTCAGTTGCAGCAATTTTCTGGTCAATGATGTTCTCAGAGACAAATACGCAAGCTTGAGGCATCTACCTCAAGATGTCATAGCCTGACATGAAGTCATGTTGCAGGTGTTGTAAATTGGCCACAGAGTCTGACTTTGTACAATTGCAAAAGCATGCAGACAGCTGGGGCTCAAGCAATTGCAATGTGATAAGTCATAATCTTTTGCATGCAGAGCCTGACTTGCAACATGCCATCAAAAGTCTTGTTGCAGCAGCTAACGCCATCACATCAAGCTAGCAAGGCAAGCAGTAACATTGATTGCCAGTACACACAATTTGCTTCCAAAAGGATGCAAGTGTCATGTGTAAGAGCACAGAAACAAAGCGAGCCAGATTGCGTCGTTGCTCATGGCTCTGACAAAGGTGTTGGCCATTGGGTTGGCCAGCAGCTCGGTCTCAGGACGGTTGAAAACCTGTTGCAGTAGGACATCATCCATGTATGCTGCATACAGTGGCATGCCCCATGGCCCACCCGTCCCATCTGTCTGCACCCGAGTGATGACCCCTAAGGCCTGACTTAATCTTGATTTCGCAGCCTCTGTAGGCTCTCTTTCAGTGGCCATGTCAATTATGCTTGAATGATGACTTTCCAAATCTTCAACTGATAGGACTTCTCCACGTTGTGATGAGCTTGCACCAGACTTGCCGCCCTGCTGCACAGCGATGTTTGAGAAGGTATGCAGAAATGTAGCATACTACGAAGCTGCTTTGCAATATCTCTCAGTGTCTCAGTTGAGCACTAATCATTGCTACACCCAGTTGCTGTGTTGCCATAAGAGGGTCCTGAAGCAAGAGTGAGCAAGCACAGCAAGAGGAACAGCGTTGATCGCATACATGTCAACTTTGGGGATGGGTTGCCGGCATGCTGTGGCAATGTGACTTGCGACGCAGCAATGTCAACTGCCCCACACCCAACATCCACAGCTGAGAAGCGCAGCAACAGACCAAAGACAAGGAGCAGAGGAACATGACAGCTCAAATCTACAATAGGATTAGAGCCTGACCTTTGCTGCAGCAGCCTGGCCTTCAATCTCTCTTTGTAACATTGGCAAGATGAGATGTGGCATCAAGACTGCTCCAGGGTCACTACAGGCCGTATTGACCACATGTGCCTCCATCAAAGGCATCACTGCACAACCCTCCTCATAGTGCTTTGCAAGCTGCTCACGCTGCAGCTGCAGGGCTTTGTACAGTGCCTTGTCTTGCTCAGGGGTGGTTAGCTCTGGCCAGATGTCCTGCAGCGTAAGGTGTTGCAAGTCAGCTTTGCTTGGACCACCTTGATAATGTCAGAGGACGCACACAGTATGCCAAATCACAGAAGCCTAAATGCTGTCACAAGCAGGTCAGTCAGCAGGCAACACTACATGCTCAGCATTAAGCAGTGCAGATTGAAGTCAGTAGGCTATGCAATGATCCAGCTCCCCTGCAAGGGCTACAGCACTGCAGCAAAGCAATGATAAGTTCAAAAGGTTACCTTTTGAAACGTTTTCTTCAAGGTGACAACTTCCTGCTCAGCTTCCACCAGACGCATCGAAGCTCTTTGGCTGTTGGCAGCTGCCAGATCTGTCTCCAGATTCCTGACCCTCTGCACGGCCACCGTATGAGCCATGACCAGACTGATGACCTCCTCTCCTCGTGCCCGCAGATGCCTCAACGACTTGGTGTGCTTGTCAATGTCAGCAAGAGCGGCATCCTGCTTCTTGTCAATGTCCTGCAGCAGAAGCATAGCCGACAAATATACAGATACTGCCCCATCAATTATGTGGGGCCACTGCCTAGGTGAGACTGTTGACTTTGTTTAGGCTTCAACACATGATGCTTTTGGTGCACGTCGACGTCAGGTGATCGATGCGGAAAGCTGCTCATTAGCAGCTGCCTGCAGGACATCTGGAATCAGAAGCTGATGATGTGTCTGCAAGGCCTTGGTTGCTGCACTGGCTGCAGTCTGATTGGTCAGCTCAAAGTCAAACAACATCTTGTGAAGCAGTCAGTACAAGATTGACCAGCTGTTATTCGCACAATCTGTTTGCATTTGACACGTTGCTGGAGTAAATGAAGAACAGGGCAACGTAAAAACAGGGTGAGGTACGGCAATGCATTAGATGCGCAGTGGCAATGAGTCATACCCGCATCTGGTCTTGGAGCGTGCGCATGGCATCTTTGATCCTCATTCCCTCTTGCATGAGCTGCACAGACACTCCTGCTCTAGCCCACTTGTTGGACAGCTGCGCACGCCTCTCTGTCCAGTATGGGTCTTTAACATGCTCGGTGAGGCTCTTCTGCTGAGCCTCCAGATAGTCATGCTCTGCAGAAGCCTGCAAGACATGCTGCATCAATACCAAGTGTAATCTGTGTTGATCATTCTTGTCAAAACATGCACCAATTACTGATAGTGTATGATGATGATGATGATGACGGCACTAGTTGACAATGATAATGGCACTTGACAATGACCTCAGTGGCTTGCAAGTAGCGTTGTGAACCGTCAAGAACATATGTTCTGAGAAGGGGAGGTGGGAGCACACAAGTTTGGGAGTATCGTGCTCTTGTATGTTGAAACAGGTAGCACAGATTGGGAGAGAACTGCATCAGCAGCTGAAACAGCCAGATCCCAAGCACATTGAAATGTAGAGTGGCATTGTAGGATAAGGAAGGAAGAAAGCGTCCTTGGGATGCAGAGAGGGCCAAAGGATTCCACGCATCAAGCATTGCAACAATGAGGCGAGGCAGAATAGCATGCATGGCAGCGCAGTGATGGCCAGGTTGACACAAACAGGACATGACTACAACAGGTGAATGCTCACACCTGTCTGTGTGGATCAGGGCAGGAGATGGCATGTATGACTTGTACAACATTGCTGATGTACACAGGCAAGAATGAACAAACGTAGCAAACTGAATACACAAGTATACATGATAAAGACGGCCACAGCCAGCGGTGCACCTACCTGGCATATGTGCTTGTTCAGAGCAAACATGCTCATCTGCGCTTGCTGCAGCAAGTAGGCTGTGTTGGTGCACTTGGCTTTTGCGAATCTCTGCTTCGCGCTGCAGCATAGGGCCCACTATGTTGTGAGAGATATCAACGTACCCTGCGCTGACTTTCCTGGGAGCCAGCCTGCATTTGCACCTTACTGGGCTGAGACACAAGAGAGTGCATGCTCCCCATTGACGTACTTGCAACATCTGCAAGGGCGAGGTATGAACGCTGCATTTAGCAGGTGTCTGTCTTGGTCTTCTTTTTGAGCACGGAAAATTCTTTCACCACGCATTCGATCCATCCACCTGTCAAGGCAGGTCTCTGTCTCTGCCTGCTTCAATCTAGTAGCAGTGGAAGCTGCCTTTGATGGGTGTTGCATGTGATGTTTGCTGATGTGCAGACACTGGAAGCTTCCACAAGCTCGCACAATGGGTTTTGCATAGCTAGCATGTTGCTGTTTGATGCAGCTGTGCTGAACTGAACAGGCTTGACATGTGTTTTGGGCAGCAAATGGTCAACAAGAATGCTGCCATGAGACAAGGCAAAAGATGGCTGACAGAGTGCGCTGGCGTTGCTGTACATACAGACTGTTCTCCAAGACATGCTGCGTTCGCCTGAAGAAGCTTCTGTGGTTTGTTTCTATGATCGTTTCCATTTTTATGTTCGGTGACTTCTTGTTGTCTGGTAACATGGCTTGATGAAACAAGCTTCATGCAGGCATCATAGAACAGACATTGAAAGCACAGTTTTGGAGCTACCCTAATCACAGCTTGCAAAGCAGAAAGTGAACAAAATCTTTGCAGTTCAACTCCTACACAAACCTGAAACAGAACCTTTGCACGTGAATCTAAACAAAACATTGACAATGGGAAGCAAGTGCAGCATTACATGACTTGAACATGTCAGCAATTGTGTGCTCAAGAGCACAGACTGCAGAAACGACAACAGTCATCAGAATGAATGCTCTCAGGCACACATGCACATACAAAGGGAGACTTACCTAAGACCATTCTGTGCAGCAACATCATGCATGAGTCGATGACTGATATCCAGTGATATCCGCAGCTGCTCAACTTTGTTTAATTTGGCCTCAGTGCCCACTAGGTCTTGCAGCGTTCTTGTCAGCAACTCAAATGCATCTGGCATCCTTTGCCCTGCATGGCACGCTCACTCAGCTTGTTCACAGCTACTGTGTAAGACAAGGAAGTGCGCACTGCAGCAGGCACCCAAGCAGTTGCAAAATTGTACAGCAAAGCTGCAACTACTGCATTGGCTCAAGCTTTATGCCTGTGTTCCACGCGCTCTTGGATGCAATACACTGTCAGTCGATAAGACATACCAGGTTTGTGAAACCTCGCTGACTCGAGGCACCCTATGTAAGCTGCCAGCTGCAACTGACAAGAGGTACAGTCTATACACAGGTGTTTTATGCACACAGGTTTTTGGACTCAGGTTTTTCAGGGTTTAATGCCTTGATAGGGACCAGATGCACTTGGTAACAGATGATGACTCTGGCAGGCTTGACTTGTCATGCACAGGAAGAATCCAAGAAAAATGATACAAAGTGTTGAATACAAATCGTTTGATGTAAACTTAATACAAAGCATGTGAGACAAACTTAGGCCTACCTGGTATTGTTTGTTTAGGCAAGGCAGCAGCATTGGTGCTGTATAGCCAGTCCAGTACCGGACCTGCTGACTCTGAGGCTGTTTCAGCCTTTTGCTTACTGGGCCCAGCACTGCCTGTACTTGATCGGTACTTGTACAAGATCGGTTAGGACTGCAGCCGCACAGGCAGCACACGTGGATGCCAGAGCGAGATGCAATACACAACTCCAGCATCCAGACATTTGCAAAGGCACTAGGCAAACAGTTGACAGGCTTGCGTATGTTGCCATAACCAGCTGCGGACACATGAAAGTATGAGGAGCATCTGCAGCTGTATGAAGAGGAAATTGTGTCGCAGGCAAGCCAAGCTGAGGAGGTTCATGCAACCTCTGCGATTGGTGGCTTGCCAGCTGAAAGCTTCATCCTGTTGCCAACAAGCTTTGCAGCTGATGACCAGGGAATCAGAAGAGGCACTGGCATAGGCGTCGCTGGCAACATCAGGGAATGTTGAAGATGCCAATAATATTGCAGCTGCATCTCAAAAGAATCAGCTGCAATGTTGTCGGCATCTTCGACATTCCCTGACGCTGCCAGTGACGCCTATACCAGTGTCTCTTCTGATTCCCTGGTCATCACGTGGTGGCTGCAGCTGCAAAGCTTGTTAGCAACAGGATGAAGCTTCAACCGTGTATGAGAGTTCTATTGTTGCTATGAAATTGAGCAGACTGTATGACTTGAAATGACTGTATGACTTATGGAGTTCAGCCTTGCAACGGCACCAGTTGCCAAAGCTTGTTGGCAATAGGATGAAGCTTCAGCCGCATGGTTTGAGAGTTCTGTTGTTGCTATGAAATTGAGCAGACTATGTGACTCAAAAGTTCTGGAGTTCAGCCTTGAGTTGCGGAAATTGCATGGTTTGAGTTCTGTGGGTTTGAGTCTGACCTTGAGGGCAGACAGCCACTGTGCTCTCACTGCAAGTTTTGACCCATGATCAACCACTTCAAATGGTGCCACAGACTCTACCCAATCACCCTCCTTCTGCTGCATAGCACAACTGTAAGCACAGTTACATGCAAAATTTGAGGCCACAGATAGAGATGTGCTAGCAAACTTTTGAGCAGGACGTTGATGCAGGAGGACTTAGCAAGCAACACTGGTCACAGCGTGGTGGCGATGACATGCGCTATCAGCTCACATGGAGCATAAACCAGGGCTGCTCCCTGTCATGCTCAGCCTGCAAACCTGAATGCAGCTGCAATGTGCACATGGAGAAAAAACAAAGGTCTGCTGGGTCTGCCAAAGACAAAGATCTGCTGAATGTATTCAAGAGCAATTATAGCAGGATGAAGTGATATGAGGGCAAGCAATCACCTTTGTGGGTGCCAGCAGACACACGCTAGATATCTGCTGTTCAAGCCAGGTACTTATGCTGCTGATATCTGCTGACTGCAGTTGGTCCACATCAGTAAAAGACAGCACGTAGTCGTTATCCAAGCCAGACTGGCGGATATGACAGATGTTTTTTGGCAGCAGCTTTTGTACAGCATGGATGACTGGAGCTGCCATGGCGTGGTACCTGTGCACAGATGAGTCATCAGTCCAGCTTGCAAGCTGATGTTGTCAAGCAAACAATCAATCACCACACTTGGGACTCGCCAGGGAAGTGAACAGACAATGTACATCTCCACTGACCCGCATATGTCGCTGGTGTGTGAGATGGTGCTTGCAGCAGACACTTTCCTCAATCTCACGCGCTCAGTGATGCAACCCAAGTTGCGCAATGAAGCTGGTTGACCAACCTGGGCAGCCCGGTATAATACTTGGCTTCTCATTAAATGACGCTGAAAGGTGTAGTCTTTTCTTTTCTTTTCTTTTCTGGTTGACCAACATTCAGACTAACATGCTGATGGCAAAGACAAGGTAGCTGACAACAAGAGACCTGCATGTGATAGACTGAGCTTGGGAGTCAAGAAGGCAGGGCGGGTTCTGAGGTTGGGGTGATGGGGTGGGTGGGAAGGCCATGTGACATGAGATATAGACGCTTACAGGGAAGGATGTTCGGTCTGCAACTCTCGGAAGATGATACTGATGAGCGCGCTCTTTCTGGCCACGATGCACGATTTTTTGAGTTCTGCCTCTTCCTCTCCCTCTCCCTTCCTTTGATTGGCTATCTCCTTTTGTAACTTGAGCCTGAACAGATTGAACACCTCCGTCACCGTCGCATGTTTCTGCTCGATGCATAGAACTGTCAGGTACTCATGCCTTGAGAGAGACCTGTCCTTTTGCTGTGTTTTCAGGCAGCATAGCATGCCATCAGCAACTTTGGATGCAGTGTCGCATGCATTTCACCAGGTTGCAACACAGCACATACAGACACAGCCACAGCCACAAACACCTTGCACCGTGCTATGCAGCTTCTTGCTCCAGCCAACACCATAAAAATAGACCAACATTGAAGAGAATATGTCGCCTTGTGAATGAGCCAATGTCAAGAATACCTGCCAAGAAGGTCATGTTTTGAGACTGACTCTGGTGACAGCACACCAGCAATACACTTGAGAGTACTGCCAAGTGTCCAATCAGCAGCAGAGTAGAGCGCTCACATTCTCTTCTGCAGACCTTGCTTGGCAAACCTAACAGCTGGTGACTCCCTGTCTTGAGATGGAAGCATGCGTAAGTGCTCGGGTACCCGCTGCCTCCGGACGTGTAACCTGTGTGAATTCCAAAGTTCTTATTTTTGTATCCTTTTTGTGTCCCTTAGTATTGTACCTGTTCTACCACTTATTTCGATTTTTGATGGACAGAACAAGAGTGAGTGAAGCGACACAGTGAGCAAACAAGGGAAGTGCAGATAATTTTCACCAGGAGTCTCTAGGCTTGGACTTCTACCTGATGTAATTCAGCGGCATGTGTAGCTTGAGTGATCACCTTTGCCACATAAAACACAAACTTGCCACATAAGGATTATCTTGATTGCAACGGTCAGACAGTGTTTGCCTCTGTGAGTATCAAGTCAAGTTATGCTGTGCTCAATGAGTGTGTGTTGTGATACAGTGTAGGATCTGGCCTCAGCTCATGATGTTGTCACAGTATGACTAGTATGTGTAGCTGTGTCACAACTGATGATCAGATTTGCAGTGTCATGCTCCACAAACTGAAGTACCAACTTGTTGTGATGCAAGCTGCTACTGACACATTCCATGCAAAATGGTGACCAAAATGGTGACCATTTTGCATGGTGACAGCAATCTCTCGTGAAGATAGAGCCCAACAAACACAAGGACTTCGTGATGCTCAGATCATCAATCAATCAATCAAAACATTGTAAGTGCCTTTGCTAGTACTGGGGCAAGGACAACATTTTGACACAGCATTTCCTCCTGCCATCAAACCAGCAGCTGTCAAGCCTGAGCTTTTGGCTTCAGATGCAACACATGTCTGGGCACGTCGTGCCACATTTGTCAGGCGAGATGAGTCTTTCAAGCATGAAATATTTCTGAAAACCGAACCGTACCTGAATGCAGCTGCAGTCGTGAACTTTTGGCCTTGAGATTGCCACTGCCAGCGATCCCAGGTGGGTGCATGCATCAACCTTGACAGTCCCAACTCAAGGGTGCCAGTTAATCCTGGCAGACCTATAGCATGCAGGGGTCATGCAGTTTCAAGATTTGCCAATGAAGAGGTGACACTTGGGCATGACCCTCACTGTCAACAACACTGTAGTTATTGATTGACAGATGAATTTCAGCTGACGTGGTGCTGCAGAATGCAAAGTGCAATGCAGTTAGCCGGAAAGGTATACACAATGTGTGATACTGATTGTTCACGCTGTTCATGCAGCCTACGCACCAAAAAAAATCATGTGCATTTTCTTGCTGGAGAAACAGGCACGTGCTTGTGACATGCAGCATGACAGCACTACACAAAGTTGCTGATCTTGCAGAACTGAGGGCCTGCCACGCATGCCTGATAGTATGCAAACTCAAAGAGAGTGAAGTGAAGATTTGTCATGAAATGGTGCCGTGCAGTGATAAAAATTGTGCCAGCAGCATTTACAGATATGTACCTGCTGTAGGACTGCTGTTGGCCGCACGTTGGCGTAAGCAGGTGAGACTCAAAGTGAGCAGGTGAGTGTGCTGGTCCTGAGGCACCTGATCCCAAAAGACCTTTACTTTCTGAGCACGCTCCAGAGGCATTAGCTCCTTTGTTGCTGTCTCCTCCTGCACTTGTAAGCGGCACAGTCTGATTGCTGCTTGCGGAACTGACAGACATCCGAAATTACATGCACTGACTGACTGCATTGCCTGCCATGCTCTGCTGTTTTGCCAGCAGCTACAATTCGTGACACATATCTCATACACAACGCAGATTTGGGAGCAAGATACCAAAGCATCATGACCAAGGGATTCAGGCAGTACCTGCTGCTGTGCAGAAGCTGAACCGCTTTTGTTCTGTTTATTACTATTGCTGCTGCTGCCTTTTCCTGGGCTTTTGAGGCTGGCTTTGCCCGTACTAGTCTGACTCATGACAGGAGGCCCAGCGATCGGTCGGGCTGCCTTGAAGGTCCTGCAATATCAGCCAGAAATGGTGGTTTTGCTGTTTGTTGCGTCCACGTTCAAGCCATACTCAGGCAGTCATTCTGCAGGCTAAAGTCAGCATGCCGACAGACAGACTTCGTTGCAGAACGTCGGCACAGGCGGCAACGGAAGTGCAGGATTGTTCTAGTTCGAAACTGCAGTGATGACATTCAACATCACTGACCACCGAAGTAGGCGAAGCTGTCGGACAATGACTATGCCGTAAAACATGCTCTGTGAGAGCATTTGTACCCTCTTTCAAAAATACCTGGGCCGCAAGCTAGCGGGACACTGCCTCCAAGGTGCGTCTATGTCCGCAGATTGTGTGTATTGGTAGGCAAGTGTTCCAGAGCAGAAATATTCCAACCGCGCCAATGCTGAGCATCTTGTCTAGCGACACAAAGGATGCAGAATGGCCGTGATATCTTTGACACGCATATAGACAAGCCAACAAAACTTTACAGATCAGCACTGTAATGCAGCCGATTGCACGGCTAGCTGGGCATTTATCATCTTGCATCTGGCATGCTGCAGAAGGCCCAATAATCTTTTACAGGACGGCATTTATTTTCCATACCGGCTGTTTTCCAGTGGTATTTCTTAGTGGCATGAATCCGACGACCAATTCGCGAAACTGCACTCTTCAGCAAAGCTCGGTAAACTGTCGGGATCAGTGTAAACGTAGGAAAATGTCACTGAAAATATGTCGGCAGGCATGTAGTGATTTCATGTGCATGTCGAAAGTATTGTATTACAACAGGGGCTGGCTGAATGCTGACATACTGCAAGCTGTCAAGAAATCTGAGGCTGAGCCTAGGTCAAACTGATAGAAGCGCTGCCGGCCACGAGCTCAGGCACAAAGCATGTAGGTTCGTCACAGGATGAAGCAGTGCATACCGGTTTGGGCCCTTATTGCGAAGTGATAGTGTGCAAGATATTTATGTACAGGATGTCGAACAAGGCAATCATGTTTCAACACAAAAATAAACAAAGCTCGAACATCAGATCCCTCCCCCTGGCAGAGCTGCCTGTAAGATGATATGGGTACGTGTAAACAGTGTTGCAATGTTGGAGAATGGGCTGCGATCTGGCATTGCTCCACCTTCTGCGCATTGAAGCTGTCTAGCAGTTTTCTCCAGCACCTGTAATATTTGCAGCACTCAGTAGCCTGAGCCTGCTACCAGCTGAACGACTGGGATTGATGCTGCAACAGTATATGCCATTGCACCAGCCGTGACCGCTGCACTAAGCTCTGCTAGGCTGTGTGATGTCTAAGCATAGTGATTACAGTGCTACACAAGTGCTTACCAGCAGCATGGATAGCCTCTCAGACTCCGAGCATGGTCTGTCTTCACACCTATACGCTGCAGTGGTGTCATTGTCAACCATAAAGCAGCTTGTGTTTCTTCTGTTGGCAGCTGTGTCTTTCTGCCTGATGACCAGGGTGACTGGCGTGGTTTCACAGGTAGTTCTGATGGAATGTATAACTTCATGATCAGTGAGCTTTGCCTGACCAGTTGAAAAGGACATCGTTTCTAGCAGCAGCAAGCGACCTGGCTGAATGGAAGGCTGGCCAAGTTTGCCATCATGTCCCCTGCATTGCATGCAAAGATTGCAGACCAGAACAAGGCAGAGACAGCACAGCCGACAGCAGCTATTCAGATGCCATGACCGAAAACAAGACTGCACACAAGCCAACAGCTGTGACAGACCCACTCCCATACAGCATCACCTCTGCTGAGGTTTTCATGTGACAACCTGCAAATTCAAGTAAGTCGGGGCCAAGCAATGCTGAATACATGTCTTAAACACCCCATGCAATGTTTGCATTGTGTGTGCAAAAATGATAAACCTACTGATGACGCAAGAAGTAGGCATGTATGCTGTAATACAGAGGCAGTCAGAAGTCACATATATGTTAGGATATGTATGCCTTACCTGCAATACTCAACGTAGGATCCATTCAGATCATGACACACAGCCCACTTGCTTTCGGTGTAACTGCCACTCAAACATAGACTGAGGAAACATGCTTTGTGATTGTGAGCGTATGACTGTATTCCTTCTTCATCAAAGCGATGCAGAAGGACTTCCATGTCATCGTCTTTGTACAGCAGAGCTTGATCCAGATGGTCATCTTTATGCTTCACGCTTATGCTGTCCCACTTTTCAAGTGCATACTTCAGCCATGGCTGTGCCACAGAGGCAAAGTCCTTTTGCCACTTAAGCTGACACTGGCTGTTATCAGCGTTGGTGGGTCCTGTACCAAAATGAGTCTTGTAATGGAGCCAGAAACAGATTGCTTCTGGCTTCTTGTGGATATCTGTACATGACTAAACAGTATGACGGTTGCTGCAACCTCGTGCTTGAGCCATGTTGCTTTCAATCACATAGCAAATGGTGTATGCAGGCAGCGCATACGGCCACAATATATGCTTACAGCACATGTAGCCACGAGCATTCACTGCCTTGTTCAGGCAAGCCGGCAGTATACTTTGAGTATGCAAGCCAGCAGTCCATAAAAAGAAAGAGCCTCGAACGGAATTACAGTGTCTAACCTGTCAACTTGAGAAGTTTTGTCTTGTGTAAATGATTTGCAGCAACGCATCCGTGAGTCTGCAATTGGCAATTTACACGTCACACATTACGGGCGCTTTACTTGATAGAAGCGCAACAGGCTGGACGGTAAAATTTATCCTGATACCGAGCATGCGTTGTGCTATACTGCATGCACAGTGTGACAGCAGACATGCGGACCTCTTGCAAATGGCTTCTAGTGACCTGTGCAAAACCGCTGATGACAGAGCGATATCCTCACGGTGTGTCTGGCCTGCACACCGCCGTTCAGTGTCTCGTGATCGGGCCCTCGTCTCCGTGTCTTGCGACAAACGACGAGCGGTTTTGTTCGCGTGTGTAGGCATCTGCACAACAAGCTGCGATGTCCTCGGACCTTCCCAGCCTGACATCATATTTGCCATGTACAACACGGGCTAGAGGGCAGCTCTAATAGAGCCTGTACCGATTTCCTCGGCCTGTTGACCAATTTAGATGCTCAACACAGGGTTCAGTGAACCGTGAATAGCCGTGAACCCGGTTCACGGCTATTCTAGTGCAGTTCTCCTTCGCCAATTGGATAATCAATTATCCAATAGTATCGCCGTTTGCTGCAAACTGGCATATTGGCCAGTTGGGG